>Ga0182736_1002023_pt1 | contig 16862 bp, 17 predicted proteins | sample eDN5th30CKraftBY_FD_128882 | JGI IMG/M metagenome (GOLD analysis project Ga0182736, IMG submission 128882) | Enriched backyard soil microbial communities from Emeryville, California, USA - eDNA 5th pass 30_C Kraft BY (version 2) (version 2) | ecosystem: Environmental > Terrestrial > Soil >... | reverse complement strand
GCCGGGTTGGTTCGGCGGTCCCAGCTTCGCCTCTCCTACGTCGAGGCTCGCTGAACCGCCGGGTTGGTTCGGCGGTCCCAGCTTCGCCTCTCCTACGTCGAGGCTCGCTGAACCGCCGGGTTGACTCGCGCGTCGGGCTGGGGCGGATAGCCGCCCAAGTCATCGTGGCTGCTCCAGGTGGCGCAGAGGCCGTAGACCAGGGCTGCCGTCGCCGCCGGTAACAGCAACGTGGCGGCGATCTGCAACGGGGTGTGCCCGAAGAACACCGGCGGCCCCTCGGCGACGTAGTGGACCCGGTGCTCGGGAGACACCGGCGCGCCGTCCACATCGATCGTGCCGTAGCGGCGATACACCAGCGCGGCGCCGGTCAGCGCCGCCAGCCCCGCGCCGGCGGTCAGGCCCACCGACAGGGCGGCGACCATGCCCGGGCCCCGGTGTGCCCGCCACTGCCAAGCCAGCGCGGCCGACACCACCGCCACCACGCCCAGAATGCCCAGCAGCAGAAAAGGTGCGACGAAGAAATGGTCGGCTTCGTTGCCCAGGTAGGCCTGCACCCGCTCACCGCCGCGGGTCAGGGCCACCACGCCGTGGATCGGGGGCGCGATCCAGGCCCACAACGCCCCGATCGGTAGCCCGGCCGCGGCCAGACCGCCGGCGACGATCATGGCTGCGCGGCGCCGCGTCACCCGGGGGGCGGCCGGCTCTGCGCGTGCTCCGGTGGCCGTCATCGCTGGGTGTCCAGATCCGTCGAATCCACCAGCCCGTGCCGAGAACACTTGGCCCACCAGCCATCCGGCCGGACCTGCACCGTCATCCGGCGCCCGCACGATGCGCAGAACCGTGGCGGCTCCAGGCCCAACTGGGCGGCCGTCGGGACCGATTCACCGGCGGGGTCCTCGATCTGCACGCCGGTGTAGACGTTGTAGACGCCGGCCCCGACAACCGGCAGATCGCGGACCATTACAGCGAGGCGTTGAGTGCCTTGATCGGCATCTGCAGATCGTCCAGCAGTTCCAGGTCGGTCTCGGCGGGACGACCCAGCGTGGTCAGATAGTTGCCCACGATGATGGCGTTGATGCCGCCCAGGATGCCCTGCTTGGCACCCAGGTCGCCCAGCGTGATCTCGCGGCCCCCGGCGAACCGCAGCATGGTGCGCGGCAGCGCCAGCCGGAACGCGGCCACGGCACGCAGCGCGTCGGCGGCCGGCAGCACCTCCAGATCCCCGAACGGCGTGCCCGGGCGCGGGTTCAGGAAGTTCAGCGGCACCTCGTCGGGCCCGAGCTCGGCCAACTCGGCGGCGAACTCCGCGCGCTGCTCCAGCGTCTCCCCCATGCCGAGGATGCCGCCGCAGCACACCTCCATGCCCGCTTCGCCGATCATCCGCAGGGTCTCCCAGCGCTCCTCCCAGGTGTGGGTGGTCACGACATTGGGGAAGTGCGACCGGGCGGTCTCCAGGTTGTGGTTGTAGCGGTGCACGCCCATGGCGGCCAGCTGATCCACCTGCTCCTGGGTCAGCATGCCCAGCGAGCAGGCGATCTGGATGTCGACCTCGTTGCGGATCGCCTCGATACCGGCGGCGACCTGGGCGAGCAGCCGCTCGTCGGGCCCGCGCACCGCGGCGACGATGCAGAATTCGGTGGCGCCGGTCTTGGCGGTCTGCTTGGCCGCCTCGACCAGGCTGGGAATGTCCAGCCAGGCGCTGCGCACCGGCGAGGAGAACAGCCCGGACTGCGAGCAGAAGTGGCAATCCTCCGGGCAGCCACCGGTTTTCAGGCTGATGATGCCCTCGACCTCGATCTCGGGACCACACCAGCGCATCCGCACGTCGTGGGCCAGCGCCAGCAACTCCTCGAGCCGGTCGTCGGGTAGTTGCAGCACCTCGAGAACCTGTTCCTGCCGCAACGCCTCGCCGCGCTCCAGTACCTGTTCACGGGCCAGCGCCAGGATGTCGTCGGTCACACGTGCTCCCCTCAAGACTTGAACGGTGTTCAGGTTAGGCTAGCGGGGTGCAGCTGCACAAACCTGACGTGGTCGCCGCGGCGGCCACCATCTTGGACAACTACGGCATCGCCGACCTGACGATGCGCCGTTTGGCGCGCGAGCTGAACGTCAGCCCCAGCGCACTGTACTGGCATTTCGCCAACAAGCAGCAGCTGCTCGGAGCGGTCGCCGACCGGGTGCTGGCGCCGGCCTGCGCGGACCCGGGACCGGGCAGCTGGCAGTGGCGCATCCGGACGGTGTGCGAACGCCTACGCAATGCGCTGCTGTCCCACACCGACGGCGCCGAGCTGGTGTCGGCCAGCCTGGCCGCGGGCCAATCGCAGGCCGCCGCGGACGTGCTCGCGCTGCTGGCAGAGGCCGCCACCGCGGCGGGCGTGCACCCGGATCAGGCCCGACAGGTGGCGCGCACCGTCGTGTACTACGTGCTGGGATTCACCGCCGACGAGCAATCCCGGCTGCAGTGGGACGCCGCCGGGGCAGCCGAGATAACGCCCGACACCGACCCGGGCGGCGCCTTCGCCTTCGGGCTGGGACTGCTCATCGACGGCCTGGCGGTGCGAGCCGGTCTCGCGGTCTAGATCGGGTATTCGTTGCGGGCGTTGCCATCCCAGCGGCGCAGGCCGACAAACCGGCCGACGATATCGGAGCGCCCGGCGATGCGCTGGGCGCGGCCCAACTGAGCCGGACCCACCCGGCGCGCCAGCGTGACGTGGCCGGTCCACTGGCCGGGCAGCACGTTGGGCATCGGCCCGGGGATCAGGTGCGGCGCACACGCCCGGTGCACCTGCGCATGCAACTCCAGTAAGTCGATGGTCGGCACCACCAGCCGGGCCAGCACACCGTGTGAACGCCCGAAGATCAGCGTTCCGCCCAGCAGGCAGCTCAGCGGCAGCCGCTCGGCGACCGCGGCCAGCTCAGCGTCGACCCGGGGATCGATGCGCTGGGCGACGACCAGGGTGACGTGCGGGCGGCTGGCCGGCGCCTGGCTGGGCACGCCGGCCGCGGCCAGGTCCGCCCAGATCCGCCGGATCGTCGTCTCGGTCTCGGCGTCGAAGACCAGCTCGATCGAGTGCACCATCGCTCAGCCCACCAGTGTGCGCACCCAGCCGTCGTCGAAGGCGGTGCGGCTCATCTCGGCGAACGCCGCACCGTCCAGGGCCGCAGCACCGGCCGGCAGCGCAGCGCGCAGTGGCGCCAGCCGGGCCAATGCCGGCCGATTACCGACGGCGGCGCGACCCGGCTGACCGGGCCAGCTGCCGATCACCAGCCCGGCGCACGATAACCCTTGCCCGCCAAGTGATTCCAGGGTCAGGGCGGTGTGGTTGAGGGTGCCCAGCTCGGCGTTCACCACCACCAGCACGGCGGCGTCCAGGGCGACCGCCAGGTCGCGCAGCGTGACACCGTCGGCGGCCAGCTCGACCAGCAGCCCGCCGGCCCCCTCGACCAGGGTCAGCCGGCCGGGCCGGTCTGCGGCGCGAATCGCCGCGAGCAGCTCGGCGCCGGAGGGCAACACCGTCCCGGCCTCTTCGGCGGCGGCGGCCGGGGCCAGCGGCGCCGGGTAGCGGGCCGCCCCGCACAACTCGGTCACCCCCGAGAGCCGGCCGATCTCGGCCAGGTCGTCGTCGCCGTCGGCGGTGCCGGTCTGCACCGGCTTGCATACCGCCACGTCCAGGCCGGCCTGCCGGGCGCAGCAGGCCAACGCCGCGGTGGCGATGGTCTTACCGACACCGGTGCAGGTGCCGGTGATGACCAGGACGGTCATCGGACCGCGCCGCGGTGCTCGCGCAACACCCCGGTCAGCACCCGGCCGGCCAGCTCGAGGTCGTCGGCGGTCAGCGACGCGCGCGCGGTCAGGCGCAGGCGCGACGTTCCGGCTGGCACCGTGGGCGGCCGGAAGCAGCCCACCCGCACCCCGGCGTCCAGGCAGGCGGTCGCGGCGGCCACCGCCACCTCGGCGTCGCCGAGGATCACCGAGACCACAGCGGACTCCGGCCGTTCGGACACACCGCAGATCCCGGCCAGCGTGCGGGCATGGCGCAACACGTCGGTGGCGCGCGACGGCTCGCTGGCCAGCACGTTTAGGGCGGCCGACGCGGCGCCGAGGGCCGCGGGGGCCAGCCCGGTGTCGAAGATGAAGGTCCGTGCGGAGTCGATCAGGTGGTCGCGTACCGCGGCCGGCCCCAGAACCGCGCCGCCCTGGCTGCCCAGCGCCTTGGACAACGTCGTCGTCATCACCACATCGGGGGCCCCGGCCAGCCCGGCCTCGTGCAGCAGCCCGCGGCCGCCCTGACCGCGCACCCCGAGCCCGTGCGCCTCATCGACGATCAGCAGCGCACCGTGGCGGCGGCACACCTGGTGCAGCTCGCGCAGCGGGGCCAGCGCGCCGTCCGCGCTGAACACCGATTCGGTGAGTACGACGGCGCGCTCCTCATCGCGGTCGGCCAAGGCCGCTGCGACCGCGTCGAGGTCTCGGTGCGGCGTGATAACCACCCGCGCCCGGGACAGCCGGCAGGCGTCGACCAGCGATGCGTGGGAGTAGGCGTCGGAGACCAGCAGCGAGCCCGGACCGGACAGGCTGACGACCGCACCCAAGTTGGCGGTGTACCCCGAGGAGAACACCAAACCGGCTGGGGCACCGACAAAGTCGGCCAGCTGCTGCTCGAAGTGCTGGTGCAGCTCGGTGTTGCCGGTCACCAACCGGGAACCACCGGCACCGCCACCCCAGGTGTGCAACGCCTCGACTCCACCGGCGATGACGGCGGGGTGTGTCGACAGGCCGAGGTAGTCGTTGGAGGCCAGATCCAGCTCGGTGGCGACGGCCGGCCGCACCCGCAGTGAACGCCGCAGCCCGGCCTGCAGACGCCGCTGTTCCACCTCGGCCAGCCAGGCCAGCGGCGACAGCTCCGTGCGGGTCACGCTGTGCTCCTTCGACGACGGTTGAACACCGTTCAGGTTAAGGCACGCACCACACCGACCATCGCGGCGCCGATCCGGGCGATCTCGTCGGCGGTACAGATGTAAGGCGGCATCGCATAAACCAGGTTGCGGAACGGGCGCAGCCATACCCCCTGCGCCAGCGCGGCGGGCGTGGCCACTGCCAGGTCCACCGGCCGGTCGCACTCGATGACCCCGATGGCGCCGCACACTCGCACGTCGGCGACGCCGGGCAGGTCACGGGCCGGCTCCAGGGCGGCGGCCAGCCCGGAACCGATCCCGGCCACGCAGGAGCGCCAGTCCTGGCCCAGCAGCAGTTCGGTGCTGGCCACCGAGACCGCGCAGGCCAGCGGGTTGGCCATGAAGGTGGGGCCGTGCATCAGTGCGCCGGCCTCCCCGCCGCTGATGGTGTGGGCGATCTCGGTGCTGCACAGGGTGGCGGCCAGGCTGAGGTAGCCACCGGTCATGGCCTTGCCGACGCACATGATGTCGGGGCTGACGCCCACATGGTCTGCGGCGAAGAGCTCACCGGTGCGGCCGAACCCGGTGGCGATCTCGTCGAAGACCAGCAGCACGCCGTGGCGGGTGCAGGCCTCGCGCAGATCCGCCAGGTAGCGCGGGTCATGAAAGCGCATCCCGCCGGCGCCCTGCACCACCGGCTCCACGACCACCGCCGCCAGCTCATCGCAGTGCTGTTCCAGCTGCGCCTCGAACGCGGCGCTGTAGGCCGGGTCGTAGTCGCGGGGCACCTGCGGGGCGAACACCTGCGCGGTCAAGACGTCGCGCCACAGCGAATGCATGCCGCCCTCGGGGTCGCAGATGCTCATCGGGGTGAACGTGTCGCCGTGGTAGCCGCCGCGCCAGGTCATCAGCCGGTGCTTGCCGGGACGTCCGCGGGCGCGCCAGTACTGCAGCGCCATCTTCACCGCGACCTCCACCGCCACCGAACCGGAGTCGGAGAAGAACACCGTGTCGAGCCCGGATGGGGTGATGTCGACCAGCAGCCGGGCCAGCCGCGCGGCGGGTTCGTGGGTGAGCCCGCCGAACATGACGTGGTTCATGGTGGCCAGTTGCGCGGTCATCGCGGCGTCCAGGCTCGGATGACCGTGGCCGTGGATCGCGGTCCACCAGGAGCTCATCGCATCGATCACGTCGACCGGCGCGTCGTCGACGATCAGGGTCAGGTACGTGCCGCGGGCGGCCACCGCCACCGTCGGGGCGAGCGTCTGGGTGCCGATCGTGCTGTAGGGGTGCCACAGGTGGGCGGTGTCGATGGCGCTGATCTGCTCGGGAGTCAACGCGGCCATGACTGACGACAGTAATGCCGGCGGGTACGGCGTAACCGTTCGGTCACAGGTTGCGGAATTTCTCACCAGCCGCGGCGCAAGCAGCGTAAGCGCCGGTAGGCTATGTGACAGAAGTGGCGAATGATGCTGCTGTGGTAAACGACCCGAGAAGGGGGTTCCGATGAAACGCGTCTGTGCCACCGCGATCGCACTGGCTGCGGCCTTGGCCCCGGCGCTGAGCGCCGCCGGACCCGCCGGCGCCGACCCGATCTCGCAATCCGGTCAAAGCCCACTCATCGACCGGGTGATCCAGCGCGCGCTGTCGCAGCGCGGGGTGCCCTACGTCTACGGCGGCGGGGACGTCTCCGGCCCCACCAACAGTGCCCGGGCCAGGGCCGCCACCACCCGCAGCGCCCTGACCGATATCTCGGGCCGCACCGGCCTCCCGGGCGGCACCGCCGCCGCTCCCGGTCTGCCGGGAATGCCGATGGCGCCCACCGCGGACATCCCGGACACCACCACCGTCGGATTCGACGCCTCCGGCCTGATCCAGTACGCGTTCGCCGGCGCCGGGATCAAGATGCCGCGCACCTCCGGCGAGCAGTGCAGCGTCGGGCAGAAGGTCCCGCCAGCGCAGGCCCGTCCCGGTGACCTGCTCTGCTACGGGCCGGGCGGCAGCCAGAGTGTCGCGCTGTACCTCGGCAACAACCAGATGATCGAGGGCACCAGCCCCGCGGTCACGGTCTCGCCGGCCCGCACCTCCAACATGGTTCCCTATTTGACCCGGGTGATTCCCTAGACACCCGGTCGACGTCACAGCGATTGGAATGCGGCTTCGCCAGTCCCGTTAGGTAGATTATCGGGCGATCATGATTGCCCTGTCCCCGCCGCGACCGGCGGCAACACCTGCTGCGGCACCCGCTTCCGGATCCGGTCCGGCGCCGGGGTCGGTCGCCGCGATGGGAACCCGTAAAACGGGGTTCTACCGCCACGACCTCGACGGGCTGCGCGGCATCGCGATCGCGTTGGTGGCGGTGTTCCATGTCTGGTTCGGGCGGGTGTCCGGCGGGGTGGATGTATTCCTGGCGCTGTCCGGATTCTTCTTCGGCGGCAAGCTGCTGCGGGTCGCGCTGAACCCGTCCTCGTCGCTGTCACCGGTGCCGGACCTGATCCGGCTGGTTCGCCGGCTGCTGCCCGCCCTGGTGGTGGTGCTGGCCGGCTGCGCGGCGCTGACCATCTGGATTCAGCCGCAGACCCGCTGGGAGACCTTCGCCGACCAGAGCCTGGCCAGCCTCGGCTACTACCAGAACTGGGAATTGGCCCGCACCGCCTCGGATTACCTGCGCGCCGGTGAGGCGGTCAGTCCGCTGCAGCACATCTGGTCGATGTCGGTGCAGGGCCAATTCTACCTCAGCTTCCTGCTGCTGATCTTCGGCTTCGCGTACGCCTTCCGGCGCCTGCTGCGCACCCGCCTGCGCTCCGCCTTCGTGGTGCTGCTCACCGCGCTGACCGTGGCGTCGTTCTGGTACGCGATCGTCGCGCACCAGTCCAACCAGGCCCTGGCTTACTACAACAGCTTCGCCCGCGCCTGGGAACTGCTGCTGGGCGTGCTGGCCGGGGCGCTCATCCCCTACATCCGCTGGCCGATGTGGCTGCGAACCGCGGTGGCCACCCTGGCGCTGGCGGCGATCCTGAGCTGCGGCGCGCTGATCGAAGGCGTGCAGGAGTTCCCCGGCCCCTGGGCGCTGGTGCCGGTCGGCGCCACGGTGGCACTCATCCTGGCCGGGGCCAACCGGCACGCCCACCCGAGCACCAACGGAAAACTGCCGTGGCCCAACCGGTGGCTGGCCGCCGGGCCGCTGGTGACGCTGGGGGCGATGGCGTACTCGCTGTACCTGTGGCACTGGCCGTTGCTGATCTTCTGGTTGTCCTACACCGGCCACCGGCATGCCTCGGTGCTCGAAGGCGCGGGCATTTTGCTGCTGTCCGGCGTGCTGGCCTACCTGACCACCCGGCTGGTCGAGGACCCGTTGCGCTACCGTGCGCCGGCCGGAGCCGGCCCGACTCCGGTGCTGACCATTCCGTGGCGCAAGCCGTCGGCGGGCTGGTGGAAACGGCCGACTCTGGCGCTGGGTTCGACGGTGGTGCTGCTGGGTGTGGCCCTGACCGCAACCTCGTTCACCTGGCGCGAACACGTCACCGTTCAGCGCGCCAGCGGCACGGAGCTGGCCAAGCTCAGCAAGGACGACTACCCGGGTGCCCGCGCTCTGATCAAGCATCAGCGAGTGCCCAAGCTGCGGATGCGGCCCACCATCCTGGAGGCCAAGAAGGATCTGCCGCGCTCCACCCGGGACGGGTGCATCAGCACCTTCACCAACCCGGCCTTGATCAACTGCACCTACGGTGACCCGGAGGCCACCCGAACCGTCGCGCTGGCCGGCGGATCGCATGCCGAACACTGGCTGCCCGCCCTGGACATCCTGGGCCAGAAGCATCACTTCAAGGTGGTGACCTACCTCAAGATGGGCTGCCCGTTGTCCACCGAGAAGGTGCCGCTGATCATGGGCAACAACGCGCCCTATCCGCAGTGCTACGAGTGGGTGGGCAAGACGATGGACAGGTTGATCGCCGACCACCCGGACTTCGTGTTCACCACCGCCACCCGGCCGTGGAACATCAAACCCGGCGACGTGATGCCGGGAACCTACATCGGTATCTGGAAAAAGTTGTCGGAGCACAAGATCCCGATTCTCGGGGTGCGTGACACACCGTGGCTGGTGCGTGACGGTCAACCGTTCCAGCCCGCGGACTGTCTGGCCTCCGGGGGTGACGCGGTGTCCTGCGGTATCAAACGCTCCGAGGTTCTCGTCGACCGCAATCCCACCCTCGATTTCGTCGAGCGGTTCCCGCTGCTCAAGCCGCTGGATCTGTCCGATGCGGTGTGCGACAAAGAGATCTGTCGCGCCGTGGAGGGCAATGTGTTGATCTATCACGATTCCCACCACCTGTCGGCCACCTACATGCGCACGATGACCGGCGAACTCGGCCGGCAGATGGGTCCGGCCACCGGATGGTGGTGAGCCCGGTCCCCGCGGTCTGGCCCGGCCACAGTTACCCCCTCGGCGCTGTCTACGACGGAGCCGGAACCAACTTCGCGGTGTTCTCCGAGGTCGCCGAGCGCGTCGAGCTGTGCCTGATCGACGACACCGACAACACCGAGACCCGGATCGGTCTCGACGAGGTGGACGGCTATATCTGGCACGCTTATCTGCCCGGTGTCGGGCCGGGCCAGCATTACGGGTTCCGGGTGCATGGGCCGTTCGACCCCGCCGCGGGGCACCGCTGCGACCCCGGCAAGCTGCTGCTGGACCCGTACGGCAAGGCCTTCAACGGCGATTTCGATTTCGGTCCGGAGCTGTTCTCCTACGACCTGAACGACCCCGAGAGTTCCGGCCCTCCCCCGGCGCTCGATTCATTGGGGCACACCATGACCAGCGTGGTGATCAACCCGTTCTTCGACTGGGCCTCCGACCGCTCGCCGCGCACCCCCTACCACGAGACGATCATCTACGAGGCCCACGTCAAGGGCATGACCCAGACCCACCCCGGGATACCGGAAGAGTTGCGCGGCACCTACGCCGGGCTGGCGCATCCGGTGATCATCGAGCATCTGAAATCGCTGAGCGTGACCGCGATCGAGCTCATGCCGGTGCACCAGTTCCTGCACGATCACCGTCTGCTGCAGTTGGGGCTGCGGAACTACTGGGGCTACAACACATTCGGATTCTTCGCGCCGCACAGCTCCTACGCTGCCAGCCGCCAGGCCGGCGGGGCGGTGGCAGAGTTCAAGGCGATGGTGCGAACCTTCCACCAGGCGGGCATCGAGGTCATCCTCGACGTGGTCTACAACCACACCGCCGAAGGCAACCACCTGGGTCCGACGATCAACTTCCGCGGTATCGACAACGCCGCCTACTACCGGCTCGACGAGGACGATCTACGGCACTACACCGACTACACGGGCACCGGCAACAGCCTCAACGCCCGCCACCCGCACACCCTGCAGCTGATCATGGACTCACTGCGCTACTGGGTGACCGAGATGCACGTCGACGGATTCCGTTTCGACCTCGCCTCGACGCTGGCCCGGGAACTGCACGACGTCGATCGCCTCTCCGCGTTCTTCGATCTGGTGCAGCAGGATCCGGTGGTCAGCCAGGTCAAGCTGATCGCCGAGCCGTGGGATGTCGGTGAAGGCGGCTATCAGGTGGGCAATTTCCCCGGCCTGTGGACAGAGTGGAACGGCAAGTACCGCGACACCGTCCGCGACTATTGGCGCGGCGAACCGGAGACCCTGGGCGAGTTCGCCTCCCGGTTGACCGGTTCCTCGGATTTGTACGAGGCGACCGGCCGGCGGCCCAGCGCCAGCATCAACTTCGTCACCTGCCATGACGGTTTCACGCTGGCAGATCTGGTGTCCTACAACGAGAAACACAACGAAGCCAACGGTGAGGACAACCGCGACGGCGAAAGCTACAACCGGTCGTGGAACTGCGGTGTCGAGGGGCCGACCGACGATCCCGCCATCCTGGCGTTGCGCGCGCACCAGGTCCGCAACATCATGGCCACCCTGCTGATCAGCCAGGGCACCCCGATGATCGCGCACGGCGACGAGATGGGCCGCAGCCAGCGCGGCAACAACAACGTCTACTGCCAGGACTCCGAGCTGTCCTGGATGGACTGGTCGCTGAGCGACAAGAACGCCGACCTGCTGGCGTTCACCCGGACGCTGACCGCCCTGCGCACCGCACACCCGGTGTTCCGCCGGCGCCGGTTCTTCGACGGCCGGCCGATCCGCGGCGGCGACGAAGTGCGCGACATCGCCTGGCTGACGCCGGCCGCCCAGGAGATGACCCGGCAGGACTGGGACAGCGAATTCGGCAGGTGCGTCATGGTTTTCCTCAACGGCGAGGCACTGCCCGAACCCGATGCCCACGGCCGGCGCATCATCGACGACTCGTTTCTGCTGTGCTTCAACGCCGGGGAGACACCGCTGGACTTCGTCACCCCCAACGCCGAATACGCCCAAGGCTGGCAGGCGGTGATCGACACCGCCGATCCCACCGGCAGCACCGAACTCGAGGTCGAAGCCGGTCAGGCCGTGACCGTGACGGCACGCTCGCTGATCATCTTGTGCAAGAGCCGGTGAGCCACGTCGCCGTGCAGTTGCGCCGAACCGGGCTCAGAGCAGGTAGCGATACGCCGGCGACCCCGGCTCCAGGGGCTCGACGTGGACCTGCGAGGAGCGCATCCGGGCCAGCAGCCCGTCCAGATCCGCCGCCGACCCCAGCTGAATCCCGACCAGGGCCTCGCCGGTCTCGCGGTTGTTGCGTTTGACGTACTCGAACAGGGTGACGTCGTCGCCGGGACCGAGCACCTCATCGAGGAACCGCCGCAGTGCACCCGGCTCCTGGGGAAAGTCGACCAGGAAATAGTGCTTGAGGCCCTGGTGCACCAGGGAGCGTTCCAAGATCTCGCCGTAACGCGAGACGTCGTTGTTGCCGCCGGAGATCAGGCACACCACCGTGGAACCGGGGGTGATATCGGCCTCCAACAGGCCGGCGACCGAGAGCGCGCCCGCCGGTTCGGCGATGATCCCCTCGTTCTGATAGAGGTCGAGCATGGCGGTGCAGACCGCGCCCTCGTCGACGGTGGTGACCGAGACCATGTCGCCGGCGGCGGCCAGCGCGGCATAGGGCAGTGCCCCGGCCCGCTTGACGGCGGCGCCGTCGACGAATTGGTCGACGTGGTCGAGGGTCACCAATTCTCCGGCCGCCAGCGCGGCCATCATCGCGGCGGCTCCGGCGGGCTCGATGCCCAGCACCGCGCTGTCGGTGGTCCGCTCCGCCAGGTAGGTGGTGATGCCGGCGATGCAGCCGCCGCCGCCGACCGGAACCACCACCAGATCCGGTTCGCCGCCGAGTTGGTCGAGGATCTCGACGGCGATGGTGCCCTGACCGGCCATCGTCCGCAGGTCGTCGTAGGGCGGCACCAGGGTGGCGCCGGTGCGGGCCACATCGGCCAGTGCCGCCTCGGCGGCCAGGTCGTAGGTCGCCCCTCCGACGATCAGCTCGATGAAATCGCCGCCGTGATAGCGGATCCGGTCACGCTTCTGCTTCGGCGTCTTGGCGGGAACATAGACCCGGCCGCGGATGCCCAGCGAGCGGCAGGCGTAGGCGAACCCCTGCGCATGGTTGCCGGCCGAGGAGCACACCACGCCTGCGGCCAGCTCCGCCTCGGTCAGCTGGACTAGCAGGTTGTAGGCGCCGCGCAGCTTGTAGGACCGCACCGACATCAGGTCTTCGCGCTTGAGGTAGACGTTCGCGCCGGTGATGCTCGACAACCGGTCGCTGTACTGCAGCGGGGTGGGTGCGACCACGCCGGCGATTCGCTTGGCCGCCGCGTCGACATCGGCCGCCTTCAAGGGGCCGGAGTGGGGACCATTGCGGTTCTGGCGCAGTTCGGCGGACACCGCAATATGGTGCCACCCAGCAGCGGCTTCAGCCCACCGGGGTCAGCACGAACACCGGGATCTGGCGGTCGGTCTTCTTCTGATAGTCGGCGTAGTCGGGGTAGGCGGCCACCGCACGCTCCCACCACTGCGCTTTCTCATCGCCGAACACCTCACGGGCGTCGTAGTCCCCGCTGACCGTGCCGTCCTGCAGTTCGACCCGCGGATTCTTGGTGACGTTGTGGTACCAGACCGGGTGTTTCGGGGCGCCGCCGAGTGAGGCGACGATCGCGTACTGGCCCTCGTGTTCCACCCGCATCAGCGGGGTCTTGCGCAGCTTGCCGGTCTTGGCGCCGACCGTGGTCAGCAGCACGACGGGCATGCCTTTCATCGTGGTGCCCTCGGTGCCGCCGGAGTTCATGTACTGCTCGGCGTTCTCCCGGGACCAATCCCACGGGCTGGGTGCGTATTCTCCGCTCAATGGCATGCCGTCAGCCTAGCGGGATGCCCCGACACGACGCCCCGACCATGAGATTTCGGCTAGCCCAACAATTGGTTATCGCGTACCGTTAACGCTATGACCACCGCCGAGCGTCCCCCGCAGCAGGTAGTGATCGCGGGTGTGCCCTGGCCGGCTTACAAGGTGGTCGCGCTGGCAATCGGGCTGGTGACCCTGGTGGGCGTCGGCGCCGCCACCGCCAGTGCCGCGGCCGCTGTCTTGAGCGCGGCCGCCGTGTGCACCGCGGTGTGGCTGATCCTGGGCCCGCTGCTCCCGTCGCGCCGCTGATCGGGGGTCAGCCGGTTTCGGGCGGTGGGCCGTCATACACCAGCACGTCTCCGTCGATCCGTGCTTCGGCTGTCGGCCGATGCTCCCGCAGCTTCCCGTCGTGCATCAGGTGACGTACCGGCACCTGGCGCACCAGGGTGAGGTAGTCCGCGATCAATTTGCGGTGGCAACGCCACCACACGGTCTCTGCGCACATCACCGCGACCTGCTGACGGGCCGCATCGGCCAGCAGCTCGTCGATGCCGGCCCGGAAGTCGTCGGAACGCATGTAACCGGCGTACGAGCGGAACGAGTCGTTGCGCAGCCCGACGTCGGGACTGTCTCCTTGGACCCGTCGCCAACCGCCGAGGCGCGGCTCCCACCGGTAGCCGACGCCGGCTTCGGGCAGCCAGTGCTGCATCGCCTCGCGGGCGGTGTCGGGATTGTGCCGGCTGCCCGGCGCGGTGCGCACGTCGACGAGATGTCCCACCCCGGCACCGGTCAGCAGGGCCGTGATCTCCGCTGCGTCCGCGGTGCCATGGCCGAAGGTGAAAACCGTTGGTGTCGTGGCCCTCTCCCCTAAGGTGCCGGCTGGTGGATGTGCGGTCCGGGCTGGTCGGCGTAGAGCGCGTCGATCTCGTCGGCGTACTTCGCGGCGATCGGCCGCCGTTTCAGTTTCATGGTGAGCGTCACCTCGTCGCCGCCGGGTTCCCACAGCGTAGGCAGCACCCGGAAACGCTTGATCTGCTCGACGCGGGAGAGTCTGGCGTTGCCGGCGCTCACTCCGGTGGCGATCTGTCCGATCACGCCCGGGTCGGCGGCCAGCGCGGCCGGTGTCGCCTCGGCCAATCCGTGCGCGGCGGCATACGGTCCGACCGAGTCGGCGTCGAACACCATCAGCGCGGTGTTGTAGGGCCGCGCCTCACCGATGGTGACCATCGCCCCGATCATCGGGCAGGACGCCAGGATGGCGTTCTCGATGTTCGCCGGCGACATGTTCTTGCCCGCGGCGTTGATGATCAGCTCCTTCTTGCGGTCGACCACCCGCAGGTAGCCGTCGGCGTCTTCTTCGAGGATGTCGCCGGTGTGCAGCCAGCCGTCGGGGTCGATCGCCTCGGCGGTCTTTGCCGGATCCCTGCGGTAGCCGCGCATCACCAGCGGCCCCCGCACCAAGAACTCACCGTCAGCGGCGATACGACTTTCCAGTCCCGGCAACAACTTTCCTACGGTCCCCAGCCGGGCGTCGCGCGGATGCGCAGTCGAGGCGACACAGCTCAGCTCCGACATACCCCAGACCTCACAGATCGGAACGCCGATCCCGGCGAAGAAACCGAGCGTCTCCTTGGGAATCGGCGCTGCGCCCGACACCGCCCACCGCAATTCGTCCAGCCCGACCTTGGCCCGCAGCTTGGAGAGCACCAGCTCATCGGCCTGTGCCCACTCCGAGGCCACGTCGTCGGGAATCGGTTCGCCGGCCATCAGTGCCGCCGAACGCTTCGCTCCGACCGCCAGCGCCCATTGCAGGGCGGCACGGCGGTTCTCGTCGGGCTCCCCCGCGACGGTGAATTCGATTGCGGCCTTCAGCTTCTCCCATATCCGCGGAACCGCGGCCCAGATCGTGGGTCGCACGTCGGGCAGCGCCGCGCCGATCTGGCGGGCGTCGGGCACCACCGTGACCTGTACGCCGGCGGTCTCGGAGTTGTAGAGCGCCATCGCCCGGTCGGCGATGTGCGCCGAGGGCAGATACGAGGTGATCCGGTCGCCGAAGCGCACCCCGAGCACCGCGTCGAGGGCGGCCGCCTCGAACAGCAGGTTGGTGTGCGTCATCTCCACCCCTTTGGGCGGTCCGGTGGTCCCCGAGGTATAGATCAGCGTGACGACGTCATCGGGTTGCACTGCCCGCCAGGAGGATTCGAAGTCGAAGTCGTCGTCGGCAGCAGCCAGCAGATCCTCCATCGACAGGGTGCCGTCCGGGCGCCCGTCGAGGCACACGATGTGTTCGATGGACGCTCCACTGGCACGAATGGTCTCGACATAGGCCGGCTCGCAGATCACCACCTTGGTGCCCGCGTTGGCGAACAGGTGACCGAGCTGGTCGGCGGGCAGCGTGTTGTACACCGAGAAGGAGGTGGCGCCGACGTGCTGAGCCCCGACCTCCAACGGGTAGAACTCGATCCGGTTGGCCATCATCAGCGATACCGTGTCGCCTCGCCGCACCCCCAGGCCGGCCAGCCCGGCCGCCACCTGCCGCACCTGGAGGGCATAGTCACGCCAGGTCAACGCCTGCCCGCCGCCGACGGTCCGCAACGCCACCGCGTCGGGGTCGATGGCGGCGGTGCGCTGAAACGCCTCGCACAGCGTCGACACCGGCTGACTATCCGCCATCCCGTCCTCCTGTTCGCCTCCGCCTCAACGGCGGCTCACCTTTTCCAGATAGGCCATCGCCGCAGCCTGCGACTCGGGATCGTGCAGGGCTGTCACCAGCGCGTCGGCGTCGTTCCAGCTGCGCACGGTCGCCACCATTCCCTCGGCCACCGCGTTGACCTGACGCTTGGTGCCGCAGAGTGTGAGCACAGACTTGCCGACCAGCTGCTCGACCAGCTCGTCGACCGCGGCGTCGAGGTCCGCCTCGGGCACCACCCGGTTGACGAATCCGGCTGCCTTCGCCTCTGCGGCGTCGAACGGCCGGCAGGTCATCACCAGTTCCTTGGTGAGCGACGGACCGATCTCACGCACCAGCCGCGGGACACCGCCCCAGGCCAGCGGGATGCCCAAGTCGACTTCCGGAATCGAAAAACGGGTGTTCTCGGCGGCCACCCGCAGGTCGCAGGCTGCGGCCAGTACCACCCCGCCGCCGACGCAGTGGCCGTGCAGCCGCACCACCGTCACCGCCCGCATCGCCTCGATGGCATCGGCCATGCGGCGCCCGGCATCGGCGGCCTCCCGCATCGCCGCCGCGCCGTTCGCGGCGGCCGCGAACGCAGCCAGGTCCGCGCCGGCCGAGAAGGCCCGGCCATTGCCGGCGACGACGACGACCTTCACCGCGGGGCGTGCATCGAACCAGCGGGCCGCGGCCACCAGTTCCTCGAGCGTTGCGGTGCTCAGCGGGTTGAGTTTGTCGGGCCGGTTCAAGGTGATCGAGCCACGCGCCCCTTCAGCCGCCACCGCGAGCGTGGTCGCCTGCTGCGATTCCATGGCGACGACGTTAGCGGCGGCGCGGCGGCGTTGGTCTGCTTTGCCGTTACGTGTCGGATCGCGTCGCGTCGCCTACGGTGAAGCCCATGCCGATTGCCGTCACCGAGTTCAGCCGCCTCGAGCAGACAGCGTTTCTCACCGCGTACGCCCGCGCCCTCGACAACCGCTC
>Ga0182736_1002021_pt1 | contig 16869 bp, 17 predicted proteins | sample eDN5th30CKraftBY_FD_128882 | JGI IMG/M metagenome (GOLD analysis project Ga0182736, IMG submission 128882) | Enriched backyard soil microbial communities from Emeryville, California, USA - eDNA 5th pass 30_C Kraft BY (version 2) (version 2) | ecosystem: Environmental > Terrestrial > Soil >... | reverse complement strand
GGTCTTCCCCGGCGGCTTCGGCACGTTCGACGAGTTTTTCGAGGTACTGACGCTGGTGCAGACCGGCAAGATGAAGCCCATCCCCATCCTGCTTTTCGGCAAGGATTTCTGGACCCGCATCATCAATTTCGAGGCGCTGGCGGAAGAAGGCGTCATCAGCCCGCGCGATCTCGACCTCATCACCTGGGTCGAGACGGCGGAAGAGGCATGGGACGCGGTGGAGGCGTTCTACGCCGATAGCGGGCCGCTCGGCTGCTGAGGGGAAGGCTGGCCGCCGCGACCGATTGGACACTCCCTAAAAGCGCAAATTCAGCACAATCGGAAAGTTGGACAGAGGGAGAGGGATCATGGAGACCTACCATGGATCTTGCCACTGCGGGTCAGTGAAATTCACCGTCAAGACCGATCTTGAATATTCGGTACAGTGTGATTGCTCAATATGCAGGCGACGCGGAGCAATCATGGTCCGCTGCGATCAAAACGACCTGGAGATTCAGACTGGAGAAGAGCTGCTCACCGAGTATCGCTTCAATACGAACGTCGCGACTCATTATTTCTGCGGAAGATGCGGGATATATACGTTCCACAAGATGCGGAAACTCCCTGATAAATATGCAATTAATACCGGGTGCATCGACAATATCGATCTATCAGTCCTGCGCCCGACTTTGATCACGGCGTCGCAGACATAAGGAGCGATAGGCGGCGCAAAGAAAAAGGCGGGCTCGAAGCGCCCGCCTTCATGCTTCCGTTGTAATCCGGCACAAGGCGCGCCGCAGATCCTTATTCGGCCGCATTCTCCGCCGGTGCCGCGGCATTGTCCGCGCCTTCGGCCGGGGCAGCGGCGTTATCGGCAGCGGCGCCGTCAGCCTCGGCCGGTGCCGGCTCTGCTTCGGGCGTCGGGAGTGGCAGATTGGAGCCCTGCGCGTTCATATAGGCGATGATATTGGCGCGGTCCTCGGGCTTGCTGAGGCCGGCAAAGCTCATCTTGGTGCCGGGGGCGAAGGTGCGCGGGCTGGTCAGCCAATGGTCCATCTGCTCGAAGGTCCAGCTGCCGCCCACTTTCTTCAGCGCATCGGAGAAGGCGAAGCCGGCCTTGCCCTCGGCGATGGGCACGCCCAGCGTATCCCATAAATTGGGGCCGATCCCGTTCGCGCCGCCCTGATTGATGGTGTGACAGGCGACGCATTTGGCGAACACTTTCTCACCGGCCGCGAGATCCGCGCTGGCAAGCAGGGTGGCGAGGCTGGGGCCGCTGGCTGCGCCGCCCTCGCCCTCGGCCTCGACGCCTTCAATCGCATAGGCCATCGGCTCCGGGCGATCGGAGTGATACATCTTGCTGCTGATGATGCCGCCGCCCAGCGCGATGATGGCGGCAAACAATGCCCAGCCCGCAGCAGTGTTGAAACGATCGCTCATGCGCCCTTAATCTCCGGCCGATACCCCGTGTTGGCGCTCCCTTAATGGCTGCGCGGCCTGGGTGCAAGCCATGCGTGCGCGCCTTGCGCAGAGCGGGCGGAAGGCTTAAGCGCAGCGGCCGACATGGACAATTACCCCCTCCCCGCGCAGCGCCTCGTTGCGGACATGGTCGCCAGCGCGGCGCAAGCGCCTGAACTGGCGATCTCTTTTCAGGGCGCGCCGGGGGCGAACTCCCATCTCGCCGTGCTGGACTATGCGGCCGATGCGCGGCCGTTGCCCTGCTTCAGCTTCGAGGATGCGCTGGATGCGGTGCGCGAGGGACGGGCTGACCGGGCGATGATCCCCATCGAAAACTCGCTGCACGGCCGGGTCGCCGACATGCATTTCCTGCTGCCCGAGTCCGGCCTTGCGATCATCGATGAATATTTCCTGCCGATCCATTATGCGCTGATGAGCATTGACGATGCGCCACTGGAAACCGCGCTCAGCCATGTGCAGGCGCTCGGCCAGTGCCGCAAATATCTGCGCGCGCGGGGCATCAGCCCGATCGTCTATGCCGACACTGCCGGGGCCGCCGCGGTCGTTGCGCAGGCCCGCCAGCCCGGCGCGGCGGCGATTGCGCCGCCACTGGCTGCGGAGCTTTACGGCCTGAGGGTGCATGACCGGAATATCGAGGACAGCGCCGATAATATGACCCGCTTCGTGGTGCTGGCGCGCGAGGCGGTGCTGCCGGCGCGGGACGGGCCGGTGATGACCAGCTTCCTGTTCGAGGTGAAGAATATTCCGGCCGCGCTCTACAAGGCGATGGGCGGTTTCGCGACCAACGGCGTCAATATGACGAAGCTGGAAAGCTACCAGCGCGGCGCCAGCTTCTCCGCGACGGAATTCTACGCCGATATCGAGGGCATGCCCGGCGATGCGGCGGTCGACCGGGCGCTGGAGGAACTGGCCTTCCACAGCAAATGGGTGCGCCTGCTCGGCAGCTATCGTCAGGCCCGCTCGCGCTCGGTCTGAACCCTGCGCCCGGCCGGACCGGACGCACCCGGCCGCTCCGCTACCCTATCCATGATTGCCAGCTGACGCGCGGGCCTGCCTGAAAAACAGGCAGCGCGTCCGCCATCGCCCGCTTTTTGTGCGCTGCGGCAAGGCTGGCGGCGCGCCGGCCCGCATCAATCCGTCTTCCGGCATTTGGCACGCGCCTTGCGACATGATCCCTGCACACCACAGCCAAGGGGGCGCGCATGAAACTCATCATGGCAATCATCAAACCGTTCAAGCTGGACGATGTCCGCGACGCCATCGCCGCGCTGGGCATCGCCGGCATGACCGTGAGCGAAGTGAAGGGCTTCGGCCGGCAGAAAGGCCAGACCGAAATCTACCGCGGTGCGGAATATAGCACCAACATGGTCCCGAAGATGAAGGTGGAGCTGGTGTGCGACGATACGCTCGTCGCCCGCGCCGTCGAGGCCATCCAGCAAGCCGCGCGCAGCGGCGCCATCGGCGATGGCAAGATCTTCATTCTCGATGTCGTTCAGGCCTTGCGCATCCGCACCGGCGAGACCGGCGAAACCGCGCTATAGGAAAGGGGCAGGCAATGATCCTTGCAAATATGACGACCCGCGCCGGAGTGATACGCCGCGCGACGATGACGACCCGCATGGTGGCGCGGGCGGCGGTGGTGGCGGGGGTGGCCGGCCTCTCCTGCCTCGCCGCCGTGCCCGCCCGGGCGCAGGATGTCGCCGCGCTTCCGGTGCCGGACCCGGGGAATAATGGCTGGATGATGACGGCGACCGTGCTGGTGCTGATGATGACCCTGCCCGGCCTTGCGCTTTTTTACGGCGGCCTCGTCCGCGCGAAGAACATGCTGGCGACCATGACGCAGATCGGCGCCGTCGCCGCGCTCGCCATGCTGATCTGGGTGACCTATGGCTATGGCCTCGCCTTCGGGCCGCAGGGCAACGCCTTCATCGGCTGGGGCAAATTCTTCCTCGGCGGCATCACCCCGGCCTCCACGGCGGCGACCTTCACGGATGCCGTCATCTCCGAATATATCTTCGTCGCCTTCCAGATGACGTTTGCGGCCATCACCATCGCGCTGGTGCTGGGCGGCGTGGTCGAGCGGATGAAATTCTCCGCGATCCTGATCTTCGCGGCGGTCTGGCTCACCATCGTCTATTTCCCCATCGCCCATATGGTATGGGAGGGGCGCGGCCTGTTCTTCACCATGGGCGCGCTGGATTTCGCCGGCGGAACGGTGGTCCACATCAACGCCGGCGTCGCCGCGCTCGTCGCCGCCCTGATGCTGGGCAAGCGCCGGGGCTACCCCGCCGAGCCCATGCCCCCGCACAGCCTCACGCTCACCATGGTAGGCACCGGGCTGCTCTGGGTCGGCTGGTTCGGCTTCAACGCCGGCTCGGCGCTGGAGGCCAACGGAACGGCCGCGCTGGCCATGATCAACAGCTTCGTGGCGACGGCCGCCGCCGGGCTGGCATGGCTGCTCACCGAGCGGGTCGCGGGCCACAGACCCTCGGCGCTGGGCTTCTGCTCGGGCATCATTGCCGGCCTGGTCGCCGTCACCCCGGCGGCGGGCAATAGCGGCCCGTTCGGCGCGATCATGCTGGGAGCCGTCGCCTCGGTTACCTGCTTCATCTTCGTCGCCCGGGTGAAGCCGGCGCTGGGCTATGATGATTCGCTCGACGCTTTCGGCATTCACGGCGTTGGCGGTATCGTCGGCGCGATCGGCACCGGCATCGTCTATGCGCCCGCGCTCGGCGGGCCGGGCGCGGCGGATTATGCGATCGGCAGCCAGATCGTCATCCAGATCGCGGCCGTGGGCACGACGATCCTCATCTCCGCCGCCGGCACCGCGATCGCGATCACCATCGCCCGCGCGCTCACCGGCCTGCGCGTCACGCCGGAGGTGGAGCTGGACGGCCTCGACCTGCGCGAACATGGCGAGCGCGCCTATAATTGACCGAGACCGGACGGGGCGGCCGGTGGGAGGGCCGCCCCGCTCCCCCGATGTTCCTCCTGCGAACGCAACTGGAGCCGGCGCGATCCGGCTCCATTTTTTGCCGGCTCGTTTTGGCCGCGGCTCTGCTTGGCGTGCGGCGACCCTATTCGTCGTGCCCGTAAATATCCTTGCGGAACGTCACCGCGCCCTTCGCCGTCGCCGTGGCGGTGAGATAGGTGAGATAGATGGGCACGCTCGCCCGCAGCGCCACGGCCTGCTCGGGCGCCTTGCCGGCCGCCGTGATCGACTTGCCGAGCAGCCAGCGGCCAAGCGCCGGCGCATCTTCCAGCCGGATGCAGCCATTGCTGAAATGCCGATCCTGCTTCTTCAGCAGGTCGCGCGCGGGGGTATCGTGCAGATAGATGCCCTCGTCATTGGGGAAGAGGAATTTCACCCGGCCCATGCTGTTGTGACTGCCCGGCAATTCCCGCAGGCGGATCTCCTGCGTGCCGGAGGCCACGGCCTTCCAGTCGATCGTCCCGGGGTCGAGCGGCCGGGCATCCTCGCTCCAGTCGGAGAGCACCTCCATCTTCATGGAGGCCAGCGTGCGCCCGCCCAGTATTTTGGGCGCGATGCTGTTGCGGGCCAGATAGGTCGGCACGTTCCAATAGGGGTTGAGGATCGCCCATTGCACCATGCCGGCCATGATCGGCGTTTGCGTCTCCTGCGTGCCGACCACGACCTTCATCATGCCGACCTGCTTGCCGGCCTGATAATACCAGAGCCGGCCGGACGATGAATCGACCACGATATGCCGCGTCCACGGGCCGGGCAGCAGCCGCGCGCGATCCATGTTGCGGTATAGCCGCGCCACCCCTTCGTCAGATAGGCCCTGCTTCTTCGCCTGCGCCATTAATTTGCGCAGGCTGACATAATGCGGGCTCATCCAGCCCATATCGGCCACATAGCCGGCGAATGGCTCCGGGAAGGCGGCCGCCCGCAGGATCGCCTCCGGCTTGAGCTTCTTCGGCTTCAATGCGCGGTCCGTATAGATCATGTCCGCCCGGGAGCGGCGCTGGTCCTGCACATAGCGCGCAAAGACGCCGGAGAGCGCCAGCTCCGCCTTCGCCACCATGGCCGGATCGCCGGCGCGGGCCGCGCGAACGGCGGCGGCGAGATCGTCCACACCATATCGGGCGGGCTTGAGCCCATCGAGATCGGCCGTCTTGAGGAAGCCGATCAGCGTATCGGCCTGCGGACCGATGGTGGTGCCTTTCGTCCAGAGCGGATGAAAATTCCGTTCGGCATAGAAGCGCTTGAGCGCACCGCCGGCCCGGGCGCGGATGGCGCGGGCAATCGCCTCCTGCCCCCCTGCCGTGCTGGCGGCGGGCGAACGGGCGGGCGCCGGCGTGGCCATGAGCGGCTGGGCCGCGCCAAGCCCGAGGCTGGCGATCAGGAGGGCGAAAAGGGGGACACGGCAATGCCGCACCCCCCGGGGAAAATGGATCAGCCCCGTTCTCCCGTGCGGCTCGGCGCCGGCGGTGGGGGCGGTGGCGGCGGCACATAGTTGGGATGGTAGATCCCGTCAGCCGTATAATAGCCATCGATGATGCCGTCGCCGTCACGATCGGCGGCAACGCTGCCGGCGACCGCGCCGGGCGGGGGCGGCGGGGCGGTGACGACCTCGTCCTTCTTGGCGCAGGCGGTCAGCGCAAGCGCACCAAGACCGGCCAGCACAAATGTTGAGTAACGCATAACTTCTCCCTTCAAGGCGCGCTTGCCCCCGCGCGCCGGTCTTTCGACCCCCTCAAGGCAGATGCGCCCGCCGCTGCGCGCCGCCTATCCCCGCATCGACGGACAGTGCGCCACGCGCGATGACCGGCGCGACAAAAGACGGCGGCGACGACCATGGAAAGCCGCCGCCGCCGGAGAAAATAGTAGAATAGTGCCGCGCCGCAGCGCGCCGCCTTACTGGCTGCTCGTCTTCAGCTGCTCGGGCACATCGAAGCCGCAATTGAAGGTCTTGCAGACGGTGATGGTGTGCACGTAGCGGATCTTGCCCTTCTCGATGCGGAAGCTGTGAACGTCCGGCAGCTTGTTGTTGCCGAAGGTCAGCATCACCGCCACGGCGCCGAGCGTATCATCGACAATATAGCGCCGATCAACCAGCTTGGTGTCGCTGGGCACGCCGATATCACACGTATCCTCCGGGCTTACCACGCCGGGCGCGCCCTTGGCGGTGTAAAGCCCGCCCTCCAGCCGCGCGCAGGGGCTGCCCCATGGCACCACCACGCTCTTGTCGTCGAAAGAATCGAGATAGGCGTTGGCCGCCGCGATGATCGTCTCCCGGCTGTCACGCTCCGCCTCGGGGATTTCGCTCCAGTCTTCCGCCTTGGAATATTTCAGCGTGTTGGCGGCGTTGAACAGCCAGTCGTCGGCATCGGTGATCAGCGTATCGACGGCGTTGACCGCCGCGCCGCGCACGGACAGCGCGGTGCCGAGCACATAGGGATGCGCCGGATCGGTGATGATCGCCTCGGTAAAGGTCGAGCAGCTCACCGGATCGAGAAAGCTGCGGTGGAAATCGATCTTCTGCGGCTTGGAGAGAATGCCCGTGGACATGCTCGCGGAATCATCGAACTGCTCGGTATATTGCACCCACTGGCCCATGGGCAGCTTGCCCGCATCGCCTTCGGTCTGCGCCGCGATATAGCCGTCCACCACTTTTTGCAGGTCGGCGCGGTTGCACTGGCCGCCCTGCGCGAAGGCCGGCGTCGCCATCGCGAACAGGCCAAGAGCCATGGCAGAGCCGAGGAGAGTTTTGCGCATCGGATATCCTTTCAACAAGAAGATGAGTGGCTGGCCGCGCGGCGCGCCGCGCGGTCCGGCCCGATCGGCAATCGGGCTGAGCTGGTGGAAACGGAGCAGGGCCTGGCGCTGGAAAGGGCGAACCGGCCACTATGGCGGGGCATCCGGCGCGGCCGGCCGCAGGAGCGCCGGGGAGCGCCCGCGATCCGTGCTGACCGGAACGACGCGGCCGTGCGCCGGCGCATCGATCCGGCGCGGATTATGACCATGACGACCCCTCCCCCGAAGCATGTTCCGGGCCGTATATCGCCGATCATGGCGGCGCTGTCACGAGGGATTGCGCCCGGCAGCCTGTCGACCGGCGGGATCAGCGCGTCCTTCGCGCTGCGTTCAGCCCGATTGCCGGGGGAGGCAGGCTGCTATAGAGGTGCTCCGTCCCCGCGGGGAGGCAAGGGACGGAGCGGTGCGGAGCCGCCGGGGCGGCTCCGGTCGCGGTACGGTGCTGGCCGTGCCGCGAACGCGATATCTCAACTCAACAGGGCATCGTTCATGACGTCGTTCATGACAGTGTCGCGGGGGTGTCGGGGCCTGTCATCGTCCATCCCTGCCCACTCGCCCGACCGGCCATCATCGGCCTGCGTCAAAGATACCGCCGGGCGGGCCGCCAAGGGCAGGCGCCAAGAGCAGGCCAAAAGCAGATATTCTGAAAATGCGCCGGACCCCTTGCTGACAATCCATGTCACCGACGACGTAATGCGCGCCGGAGGTCGGGCAAGTTATGAACGGTTTTGGTGGGGTTACACCAACGTTACAGCGCCGGCCCGGCATGAGGCCGCGATGCCGGGCGGAGCGGACATCATTCCGGATCGGCGTCCATATCGGCGTCCCACATGCCTTTGACGGAGCGCGCATCGGCCGCGATGAGGGTGCCGCGCAAATTGCTTTCGCCCACGCCGTCCACCGCATAGAGCGCTTCGAAATAGTGGCTCTTCGTCGCCGCCTCCAGCTGCTTGAGCGTGGCCGGATTGCTCAATATGTCCACCGCCTGCAACAGCGCGGGGTCGCGCGTTCCGGCAATGACGAGGATATTATTGCCGTTGGGGCCGGGCAATCTGGCGATATAGGCATAGTTGCGCCGGGCGACCCCCGCCTCGCCCGACGAATCGGCAATATAGATCTTGCCCGTCTCGCTATCGATAATCTCATCGAAACTGCCCGCGAAGGCGAAGCGCGAATTGGCGAATACCGGATGCTGGAGCAGGTCCAGACCGCTCAGCAGGCCCATATAGACGAGATCGCCATCCTTGAGCAGATTGGCGGTCAGCTTGGACGAAGGCACCAGCCATGAGGCCCGCCCGACAGCGGACGGCGGCGTCAGGATCGGCATCAGCGTCTTCAGCGCATAACCGGCGCTGACCGGCAGGTAGAAGAGATTGAGATCGACATAGCGCTGGCGCAGCGAGGGCTCGCGCATGAACCACTCGTCCAGCTCCTCGCGCGAGTTGACGGCATATTCGCGCACCAGCCGTGCCGGATCGGCATCCGGCCGGTCGCGCTCGCCCATGATATAATAATCGCCGGGCACGAGGATCAGCGACCGGCGGCTCTCGATGATCGGCGCCCAGATGCCGGACGCCCGCACCGCGGCGAGCGGATCGCGCGGGGTCATGAACCAGCTTGCCGCCAGCACCAGCGTGCCGCCGGCGATCAGCCCGATCAGCAGGAACAGCCAGCTTTGGCGCGGGCGGCCGGCCGATGGCGGCGCCTCCTCCGGCGCGACGGGATCGGCATCGCCGGGCAGCGGCGCGGCATCGCCATTGATGCTGAGCTGGAAGCGATATTCGCCCTTGGGCAGGATCAGCTGTTCCGGGTCTGCCTGGCCGGGACCGGCATAATGCTCCTCCAGCTTCTTGCGCAGGCGGTGGATGTAAACCCGCACCGAGGCATCGACCAGCAGATCGGAGCCGGTCTTGCCGAACACGTCGCCGGCAATCTCGACTTCCTTGGGCACCTCGCCCGCCAGCGTGCGCGCCAGCAGATAATCGAACAATCGATACAATGTTCCCGAGCGGCCCAGACACTGGGAGGCGCGGATACGCGCGGCAGCGGCTGTCAGCTTGTCATGGTCGGCAATCTGCGTCACGAACCCTCATTATATTGCGGCCCAACTGGCATGGCGGCGGCAAGCGGCCGGCAGGCGCCGGGAAGGGCTTTAGCAGCAAGACCGGCAAAGGGCGACGCATTGTTGCAAATGGGCCGGTTGCGGCCCCGCCCCGTCGGAAAATGCATCGCCCCGCTGCAACTTTTATTGATTTCCTGCCCATCGCCCCTTATTTTCCCACGCAATGCGGGCCGGGCCCCTCTGGCGATCATTCTCATGGTCGTGATGTCGGACCGCATCGAGTGCGCTCGATGCCGGTCAACATAGTCTGTCTTGAAGCTACCGGTGACAGCCGCTCGTTTGGGAACATCAAACGAGGTTTTTTGCCATGTACGATCAAGAGCGGCTTCTCACACGCGGCCCGGCGCCGGCTATCGGGCCGGATAGCGCGCAATTCGACGCGGGCCTGCGCGCCCATATGCTGCGCATTTACAATTATATGGCGTCGGGCGTGCTGCTCACCGGCCTTGTCGCGCTGTTCGTCGCCTCGACCCCGGCGCTCTACCAGCCGATTTTCGGCTCGCCGCTCAAATGGGTGGCGATGTTCGCGCCGCTGGCGTTCGTCTTTTTCTTTTCCTTCCGCATCGAGCGGATGAGCGCCAGCGCGGCGCAAACCGCCTATTGGGCCTTTGCCGGCGTGATGGGCCTCTCCATGGCGTCGATCTTCCTCGTCTTCACCGGCATGAGCATCGCGCAGACCTTCTTCATCGCCGCGGCCATGTTCACCGCGATGAGCCTCTATGGCTATACGACAAAGGCCGATCTCTCGCGCTTCGGCAGCTTTCTCATCATGGGCGTGGTCGGCGTGCTGATCGCCAGCCTGGTCAATATGTTCGTCGGCTCGGGCGCACTGCAACTCGCCATTTCGGTGATCGGCGTGCTGGTGTTCACCGGCCTCACCGCCTGGGACACGCAGTCTATCAAGGCCCGCTATGCCGCTAATCTCGGCCATGAGACGGACGCCAAAATGGCGGTGTTCGGCGCGCTGTCGCTCTACCTCAACTTCGTCAACCTCTTCCAGCTGCTCCTCAACCTCACGGGCGAGCGCGAATAATCCGTCACCGGAAAGGGACAGCATATGATGGAAGGTCTGGCCGCTCTGGCGAGCGAACCCGCCGCATGGGCGGCGCTCGCCACGCTCGTCACCATGGAAGTGGTGCTGGGGATCGACAACCTCATCTTCATCTCGGTGCTCAGCAACAAATTGCCGGAGCAGCACCGGGTGAAGGCGCGGCGCATCGGCATCAGCCTGGCGCTGGTGATGCGGCTGGCGCTGCTCGCCTCAATCGCGTGGATCGTGCAGTTGACCGCGCCGATCCTCCATCTGTTCGGGCGCGGCTTCTCATGGCGGGATATCATCCTGATCGCCGGCGGCCTGTTCCTCGTGTGGAAGGCCACCAAAGAGATCCATCATAATATCGATCCGCATCCCTCCGGTAACCTGTTCGACGCCGGCGCGATCGGCATCGGCCTTTCCGCCGCCATCGGCCAGATCATCCTGCTCGATCTCGTCTTCTCGATCGACAGCATCATCACCGCCGTGGGGATGACGGACAATATCGCCATCATGGTCATCGCGGTGGTCGTCGCCGTCACGGTGATGATGGTCGCGGCCACCCCGCTCGCCAATTTCATCGAGCGCAACCCCACCGTCGTCATGCTCGCGCTCAGCTTCCTCATGCTGATCGGCACGACGCTGATCGCCGAAGGGTTCGGCGCGCATGTGCCCAAGGGCTATATCTATGCCGCCATGGCCTTCTCGGCACTGGTCGAGACGCTGAACATCCTCGCCCGGCGGCGGCAGCGGGCGCGGGAGACGGTGGCGGAAAGCTGATATGGACCCGGCGCCGCTCCGCTGTGCGGAGAGCGGCGCCGGGCATGAGCCGCGCCGTCGCGGGATGGCGGAACCGGCCTCCGGCGGCGGTCGGCGGTGGCTTCCATCATCATCATCATCGGGATCGCGCGGGGCTGCGAGGGCCGCCGTTCCCGGCTCCGGTCGACTGATTTAGTCGCCCGATTCAGTCGCGCTGTCGGCCGAAGTCCGGCGCGGCGTCGTCCTGCCCCTGCTCGATGATCGAGCGGCGGATGGCGCGGGTCTTGCTGAAATGCTCGTAGAGCGCCTCGCCATCGTCCCATCGGATCGCGCGCTGGAGCTGGGTCAGATCCTCGGTGAAGCGCTGGAGCATCTCCAGCACCGCATCCTTGTTGGCGAGGAACACATCGCGCCACATAGTGGGATCGGACGCCGCGATGCGGGTGAAATCGCGGAAACCGCCCGCTGAATATTTAATGACCTCGCCGCGCGTCACATTCTCCAGATCGCTGGCGGTGCCGACGATCGTATAGGCGATGATATGCGGCAAATGGCTGGTGACGGCGAGCACCAGATCATGATGCGCCGCATCCATGATCTCGACATTGGCGCCCACCTTCTTCCACAGATCTTCCACGCGGGCGATGGCGACGGGGTCGGTGCCGGCCGGCGGCGTGAGGATGCACCAGCGATTGTGGAACAGGGTGGCGAAGCCGGATTCCGGCCCGCTATTCTCCGTGCCCGCCACCGGATGGGCAGGCACCAGCGTCACATCCGGCAGCACGGCGCGGATCGCCGCGATGATGCTGGCCTGACAGGAGGCGGTTTCCGAGAGGATCGCATCGGCGGCAAGGTCCGGCGCGATGGCGGCGGCCACCGCGGCCATGGCGCCGGGCGGCACGCAGAGCACCACCAGATCGGCATCGATCACCGCCGCGCCGGCCGTGTCCGTAATATCATCGCACAGGTCGATACGGCGGGCGATCTCGCGCACCGCCGGATCGGCATCATGCCCCGTCACCCGCGCGGTGGGCAGATAAGCGCGCACGGCATGCGCCAGCGAGGAGCCGATCAGCCCCAGCCCGATGATGGCGATGCGCGAGAAAGGCAGCATCAGGCGCCGACGATCCGGCGCAAGGCGGCGATGAGGCCGGTCATCTGCTCCTCCGTGCCGATGGAGATGCGCAGCGCATGCGGCAGCTCCTGCCCCGGCAGCCAGCGCACGATATAGCCGGCGTCCATCAGCCCCTGATAGGCGGTTTCGGCGGACACCTCGCCCTCGAACAGGATGAGGCTGAAATTGGCTTTGGAGGGCACGGCGCGCAGGCCCTTGTTGGCGAGGGTGGCGACCTCCGCCTCCAGCCGCTCGCGCCAGACCTTGTTGTGGGCGTTGCTGTGAGCGATGAAATCATGCGCGCCGAGGGCGGCCAGCGCCGCCTGTTCCGAGCCGATGCCGAAGGAGAAAGGGGCGCGGATGCGGTGCATCGCATCGATAATCTCCGCGCTGGCATAGCCCCAGCCGACCCGCGCCGAGGCGAGGCCGAAAATCTTGGAGAAGGTGCGCGTCACCAGCACATTGGGCGCGCTGCGGGCCAGATCGAGCCCGCCATCGTCATCGGCGGGATCGAGATATTCGCTATAGGCCTGATCGATCACCAGCAGCACATCGCGCGGCAGGCCGGCATGCAGCCGCGCAATCTCGGCGCGGGCGCTGAACGTGCCGGTCGGATTGTTCGGGTTGGCGATATAGACCATCCGCGTGCGGTCGGTCACCGCGGCGAGGATGGCGTCCACATCGGTCGCATAATCGCTGTCCGCCACCACCACCGGCGTCGCGCCGACGCGGCGGGTCGCGATCGGATAGACGGAGAAGCTGAAGCGCGGGAAGATGATCTCATCGCCCGGCCCGGCAAAGGTGCCCGCGACAAGGTGGAGCAGCTCGTCCGAGCCGGTGCCGTAGATGATCCGCGCCGGATCGAGCCCGTGCCGCGCCGCCAGTGCATCGCGCAGCTTGACGGCGGCCGAATCGGGATAGGCCTGCAACGCGTCCGCCGCAGCGCGATAAGCCGCGCGCGCGGCTTCCGGCGTGCCGAACGGGCTTTCATTGGCGGACATTTTGGCCACGGCCCGGCCATCATCGGTCGTCGATTTGCCCGGCACATAGGGCGCGATCGCCATGATCCAGTCCTTGGGGGCGGGCGCGAGTCTCTCATCTGTCATGGCAAGCGCCTTTAGCGAGGCGCGGGCCGATTGGCAAAGGCCGGCGCGCATGGGCTCAGGGCCGATCGTCAACCAATTTCCGGCATGGCGGCCGAGGCGTTGTGCGGCGCCCGCCAGCACCATCGAGGCGACGCGAAACCGCGGCTTTTCGCGATGGGGAGCGCAGCGGCCGTTCGGGGCCGGCGGATCTGCATGGGCGACCCGCCCCTAATGCGCGCCGCTCTCCGCCTCGATCGCGTGCATCTCATCATCGGAAAAGCCGAAATGATGGCCGACCTCATGGACGATCACATGGGTGATGAGATCCTCCAGCGCCACGCCGCGCTCCACCCACTCGTCCAGCAGCGGCCGGCGGTACAGGCGGATGATGGGCGAGATGATCCCGGCATCCCACAGGCTCTGCTCGGTCAGCGGCCGGCCTTCATACAGGCCGCTCAGCTCCCACGGGTCCTCGATACCGAGTTCGGCCAGCACCGCCGCCTCGGCAAATTCCTCGATATGGATGGAGACGCCGTCCAGATGCGCGCGGAACAGAGGCGGCATCGCGGCGATCGCCCGCCGCGCAAGCTGCTCGATCGCCCCCGCATCGGGCGCATGGATCATGGCCGCGCCCCGCGGTGGTGCCGGCCCGCCTCCCCGGCCGGCCCAGCCTGCTCTCCAGCCTGCTCTGACGCCTGCTTCCATGCCCGAACCGCGCTCATGCCGGCACTGTAAGGCCCGCCATGGCCGGCCGCAACCATCCGCCTGCCATGCGCGCCGCCTGCCGAGCGCCGGCGCCGACCGATTGACAATTCTGCGGCATCGGCCCAATCGCAGGGCCATGTCCGCGCCCCCCGTCCGCGCCGCGCCCACGACCGACCAGCGCTTCGGCCTGCGCCGCTCCGTCCGCCTGCCCGGCCCGCTCCGGCTGGATAGCGGCGCATCGCTGGCGCCGGTCGATATCGCCTATGAGACCTATGGCACGCTGGATGCGGACGGCGGCAACGCCATTCTCGTCTGCCATGCGCTGACCGGCGACCAGTTCGTCGCCTCGCAGCATCCGGTCACCGGCAAGCCCGGCTGGTGGACGCGCGCGGTTGGCGAGGGCAAGCCGATCGATCCGGCGCGGCACTTCATCATCTGCGCCAATGTGCTGGGGAGCTGCCTTGGCTCGTCCGGCCCGGCGAGCATCGATCCGGCGACCGGCGCGCCCTATGCGATGCGCTTTCCCGTCATCACCATTGCCGACATGATCCGCGCGCAGGCCATGCTGCTCGATCATCTCGGCGTCGCCCGGCTGGCCGCGGTGATCGGCGGATCGATGGGCGGCATGCAGGCGCTGCTCTGGCCCACCCTGTTCCCGGACCGGGTGCGCTCGACCATCGTCATTGCCTCCACCTCGCGGCACAGCGCGCAGAATATCGCCTTTCACGAAGTCGGGCGGCAGGCGATCATGGCCGATCCGCGCTGGCGCGGCGGCGATTATTATGAGGATGGCGACGCGCCGACCGCCGGCCTTGCCGTGGCGCGGATGGCGGCGCACATCACCTATCTCTCCGAAGCCGGGCTGACCGAGAAGTTCGGGCGGCGCCTGCAGGGGCGCGAGGCCAAGACGTTCGGCTTCGATGCCGATTTCCAGGTGGAAAGCTATCTGCGCCATCAGGGCATCAGCTTCGTCGAGCGGTTCGACGCCAACAGCTATCTCTACATCACCCGCGCGGCCGATTATTTCGATCTGGCGGAGGATCATGGCGGCAATCTCGCCTCCGCCTTCACGCAGACGCGGGCGCGCTTCTGCATCATCAGCTTCGATACCGACTGGCTCTACCCGACCAGCGAATCGCGCACCATCGTCCATGCCCTGCACGCGGCCGGGCGCGAGGCGAGCTTCGTCGAGCTGTCCAGCCCCTTCGGCCATGACAGCTTCCTGCTCGAAGCGCCGGAGATGAACCGCGTGATCGACGGCTTCCTGCGCGCAGGTGAGCGATGAGCGTCGCGCTTCCCGATGGCTATGAACTGCGCGAAGGAGCGGACCCTGTAGCGGCGCATGGCTATCTCGCGCGCAGCTACTGGGCGAGCGGCATCGAGTTGGAGGTGGTGGAAAAGGCGCTGGCGAACAGCTTTGCCGTCTCCGTGATAAAGGATGGCGCGCAGGTGGCGATGGCGCGGGTCATCACCGACCATGCGACCTTCGCCTATCTGGCCGACGTCTATGTGCTGGAGACGCATCGCGGCCGGGGGCTCGCCAAGGCGATGGTGGCGTTCCTCCTCGCCCATCCGCGCCTTCAGGGCCTGCGCCGCTGGTTGCTGAGCACCGTGGATGCGCAGCCGCTCTACCGGCAGCTTGGCTGGCGTGAATATCCTCACCCGGAGCGGATGATGACGCTCGACAATCCGCCCGCTGACTCGCCCCGTAATGTAGATGTCCACGAATGATGGCGGATGACGCGCTGCGCCCCGACCTTGCCCTCATCGCCCGGCATATCACGCCGGGCGCGCGGGTGCTCGATGTCGGCTGCGGCGATGGCGCGCTGATGGCGGCGCTGCGCGACACTGCCGGCGCGGACGTGCGCGGGCTGGAGATCGACCCGGAGAATGTCGCCGCCGCCGTCGCGCGCGGGCTGCCGGTGGTGCAGGGCGATGCCGACACCGACCTTGGCTATTATCCCGACCATAGCTTCGACTACGCCATCCTCAGCCAGACGTTGCAGACCACGCACCGGCCGGACCGGGTGGTTGAGGAATTGCTGCGCATCGGCAAGGAGGCCTTCGTCTCCTTCCCCAATTTCGCCCATTGGCGCGGGCGGCTCTCGCTGCTGCTCGGCGGCCGCATGCCGGTGACGCGGCTGCTGCCGCACCGCTGGTATGATACGCCCAATATCCACCACCTCACCATTGACGATTTCCGCGCCGTGGTGCGCGAGCGCGGCTGGCGGATCGACGGCCAGTGGTTCCTCAATGACGGGCGCGAGACCGGGCCCCGCAACGCCAACCTCTTTGCCGAACATGCCGTTTTCCTGCTGCGCGGCTGACTGCTGGCGGCCCCTTCCCCGTGCCGGCGCCGGGTCTCCTTCTATCATGCTGCGGTGCACAAAGGCTGGTCAAAAGGTCGATTGACGTGCATAGGGCGCGGCCAACAGAATGAATAAGAGAACAGGCCGATGACCGCGCAGGTCAAACCCTTCCCGATGCACGATCGTGAGTTCGTCGCGCTGCTCGCGTCGATCATGGCGCTCAACGCGCTGGCGATCGACGCCATGCTGCCGGCATTCCCCGCGATTCGCGCGTCCCTTAGCGTGGCCGATCCCAACGCGCTGCAATATATGATTACCAGCTATCTGCTCGCCAATGCGGTCGGATCGCTGGTCGCCGGGCCGCTGGCGGATCGGTTCGGACGCCGACCGATGCTGCTGCTCAGCATCGCCTTCGCGGCGATTGGCGGGCTCGCCAGCGCGCTTGCCCCCACCTATGAGATTCTGCTCACCATGCGCGTCGTCCACGGCTTCTTCGCCGCCG
>Ga0182736_1002019_pt1 | contig 16872 bp, 9 predicted proteins | sample eDN5th30CKraftBY_FD_128882 | JGI IMG/M metagenome (GOLD analysis project Ga0182736, IMG submission 128882) | Enriched backyard soil microbial communities from Emeryville, California, USA - eDNA 5th pass 30_C Kraft BY (version 2) (version 2) | ecosystem: Environmental > Terrestrial > Soil >... | reverse complement strand
GTTCGGCACCTTCGCGGTGGTCGTCGCGGTGATGCGCACCCGTTCCATGGCGATGCCGAATTCCTCGGCCACCACCTGCGCCACCTTGATGTAAAGCCCCTGCCCCATCTCGGTGCCGCCGTGGTTCAGATGCACGGACCCGTCCTGATAGACATGGACCAGGGCGCCCGCCTGGTTCATGTGGGTGAGCGTGAAGCTGATGCCGAATTTCACGGGCGTCAGCGCGATGCCGCGCTTCAAGATCGGCGAGGAGGCGTTGAAGGCCGCGATCTCCTCGCGGCGTGAGCGATAGTTCGACGTCTGCTCGAGCGTGCGCACGAGATTGAGGAGCGTATCCGTCTCCTCTACTTCCATGCCGTAGGGCGTCACGTTCTCGCCCGGCCGGTAGAAATTGGCATAGCGCACGTCGAGCGGGTCGCGTCCCGTCGCCCAGGCGATCCGGTCCATCACGTGCTCGATGGCGAGCATGCCCTGCGGGCCGCCGAAGCCGCGGAAAGCGGTGTTCGAAACCGTGTTGGTCTTCAGCCGTCTCGATGCGATGTGGACGGCCGGCATCCAATAGGCATTGTCCGCGTGGAACATCGCCCGGTCGACGACGCCGCTGGAGAGATCCGCCGAGTAACCGCAGCGGGCCAGAAGATCGACCGCATAGCCCTGGATGCGCCCTTCCCCGTCGAATCCGACCTGCCAGTCGCAGCGGAAATCGTGACGCTTGCCGGTGAGGACGAAATCGTCGTCGCGGTCGAGACGCAGCTTGCAGGGCCTGCCCGTCACGCGGGCCGCGAGCGCCGCCGTGACGGCCCATTGCGTCGCCTGGCTTTCCTTGCCGCCGAACCCGCCACCCATGCGGCGCGTCTCGCAGGTGACATAGGCATCGGGAATGTCGAGCACGCGGGCGACCACATGCTGCACCTCCGTGGGATGCTGCGTCGAGGAATAGACGTGGATGTCGCCATCCTCGCCCGGGATCGCCATGGCGATCTGGCCTTCCAGATAGAAGTGCTCCTGCCCGCCGACGCGGAACCGGCCTTCGAGCTTCAGCGGAGACTCGGCAATCACCGCATTCGGATCGCCACGGCCGTAGGCATAGTCCGGCAGCACGGTCTCGCCGCGCTCCAGCGCATCCTCGACCGTGATGCTGGGGGCTTCGGCCTCGATTTCCATGATCGCTTTCGAGACGGCGCGGCGCGCCACGTCGCGGCTCGTCGCGACGACGGCGAACAGGGCCTGCCCCAGAAAGCTGATCTGCGTGTCGGCGAAGAGCGGATCGTCGCCGAAGGCCGGCGATACGTCGTTCTTGCCGGGAATGTCGGCTGCGGTGAGAACGGCCACGACGCCGGGGAACGCGCGCACGGCCGACACGTCGAGAGAAACGAGCCGCCCGCGGGCCTTGGGCGATTGGCCGATGGCAATGTGCAGCGTGCCCTCGGGTTCGCGGATGTCGTCGATATATTGCGCGGAACCCTGAACGTGCTTGATGCCGGAATCGTGCGAGAGTGGCTTGCGGATGTGGCGGAGGGCCTCGACCTGCTCTCCTCCCCCTTGTGGGGAGGAACTGGAGGTGGGGGTGTGGGCGCCACGCTGGTCCAGTTCAGCGCTCACACCCCCCTCCCTACCCTCCCCCATAAGGGGGGAGGAAACAGGCGCGCGCATTTCAGGATGCTCGTTCATGGCCCTACTCCGCCGCTTGAAGCGCGTCGCGCTGGCCAACGATCCGGGTGGCTCGTGTTTCGCCCGAAGCGGTTTCGCTCAGAGCCTTGAACACGAGGTTGCGCGCGACCGTGGAGCGGTACGCCGAGGACGCCCGATGATCGTCGAGGGGCTGATAATCGCGTGCGATCGAAGCCATCGCCTCGCCCCAAGACGACGGGTCGTCCAGAGACAAGCCGATCAGCGCCCGTTCCGTCTCGGCGGCGCGCTTGGGCGTTCCCGCCATGCCGCCGAACGCGATGCGAGCCTCCGCGATGCGCCGGCCGTCGAGGGTGAACTTGAAGGCGCCGAGAACCGCCGAGATATCCTCGTCGAAGCGCTTCGAGATCTTGTAAGCGCGGAAGGCTTCATGGGACTTCAACTTCGGCACCGTCACCCGGCGCACGAACTCACCCGGCTTCCGGTCCTGTCTGCGATAGGCGATGAAGAAATCTTCGAGAGGCAAGGCGCGGGTGGCGTCGCCCTGCCGCAGTTCCAGCTCCGCGCCGAGCGCGATCAGGGCCGGCGCGAGATCGCCGATGGGAGAACCATTGGCGATGCTGCCGCCGACGGTTCCCGAGACGCGCACCTGCACCGACCCGAACCGACGCATGATTTCGCCGAGATCGGGATCGATCCGTGCAAGGGACGGATGGATTTCCGCATGCGTCACCGTCGCGCCGATGCCGAGCCTGTCCGAGGAATCCTCGATCAGGTCGAGGCCCGCCACGCGCCCGAGCCAGATGACCTTCTCGATCTCCATCATGGCCTTGGTGATCCAAAGCCCCACATCGGTGCAGCCGGCAACGAGGGTCGCATCGGGATGGCGTGCATACAACGCCGCAAGCGAATCCTCGCTTGCCGGTGCGGCGAAGAAACGGGTCTCGTCGCCCATGAAGAGATCGCGGCCGTCGGCCAGGCTCCCGAGCGCCTGCACAATGTGCTCGCTCCTCGCGGAAAAGGTATCGCCGCCCTTCTGGCCGCAGGCCTGAAGAGCCGCGTCCACGATGGGCCGGTAGCCCGTGCAGCGGCAGAGATTTCCGGCGAGCGCATCGTTCACGCTCTCGCGGCTCAAGGGCCGCTCGCCCTCATGATAGAGGGTGAAGAGGCTCATCACGATGCCGGGCGTGCAGAAGCCGCATTGCGATCCGTGATGGGCCACCATGGCGGATTGAACCGGGTGCAGGTCTCCGTTGACGGCCAGATCCTCGACCGTCACGAGTTCCGCCCCGTCGATCTGGCCGAGGAGCAGGATGCAGGCATTGACGGGCTCGTAATGCACCCGCCCGCCCCTCACTCGACCCAATGCCACGGTGCAGGCGCCGCAATCGCCTTCCGCGCATCCCTCCTTGGTGCCGACGCGGCGCTCCTGAAGCCTCAGATAGTCCAGAAGCGTGGTGCGCGGGTGAAAGCCTGAAACCTCGACGACCTGTCCGTTCCGCAAGAAGCGGATTGTGTCTCGTACCACGATAATCCTCCGCCGGTTGCACCCGGCCTTGTTATGGTGAGCCGGGTAGAATGACGGAGCAAGGCCTTTTCGCCAAGGGCCTCCTCGATGGGGAAAGCAAGCCGTCGGGTTTCAGACCAGGCTTACCAAGCGCCGGTATTCGGCATGGACGCCCAAGGTTCCTGCACGGGCTTCGGCTCGCCGCGCTGCAGCAATTCGATGGAGATGTTGTCCGGAGTCTTGACGAAGGCCATGTAGCCGTCGCGGGGCGGCCGGTTGATGGTGACGCCCGCATCCATCAGCTTGCGGCAGGTCTCGTAGATGTCATCGACCCGATACGCGAGATGGCCGAAGTTGCGACCTCCGGTATATTCCTTCTCGTCCCAGTTGTAGGTGAGCTCCAGCAAGGGTGCCTTCGTGTCCTTGGACTTCTCCACATCTCCCGGAGCCGCCAGGAAAACGAGGGTGTAACGCCCCTTCTCGTTGTCCGTCCGGCGAACCTCGACCAGCCCGAACTTGTTGCAGAAGAAGTCGAGGGATTCCTCGAGGTTCGAGACACGAACCATCGTATGCAGATATTCCATGATCAGTTTCCCTATGGGTCGGGGATAGGTGATGGCGTATTTGGCCGGGAGATCAAGGGGTACCTTTTTCTTGCGCCGAAAAAGCCTTGGATTTGCTCAAGATGAGGTGACTTTTAAGAGTTCCTGCTCCAAGCAGACTGGCGGTCCCTCCGCAAGGCCCTAGCTTTCGACGTAACCAAGTTTCAGACGAGTAGCTGATGCGCATCGACACAAACCCGATTGTTCGCCTTGAGGATTACCGCCCCAGTGACTTCCTGATCGACAGCGTCGAGCTTGACGTCAAACTTCATCCCACGGAAACCCGGGTCGTCGCCACGCTCGTCATGAGGCCGAATCCGGAGGGCCGCCCGGACGCACCGCTCGCCCTCGATGGCGACGAACTGAGCCTGAAGACCGTGGCCCTGAACGGCCGCACTCTGACGACCGAGGAGTTCGAAGCCTCGCCCCAATCTCTCACGATCGCGCAGGCTCCCCGGCAGCCGTTCACGCTCACGATCGAGACCGAGATCAGCCCGACCGCCAACACCAAGCTCATGGGGCTTTACCGGTCCAGCGGCAATTACTGCACGCAATGCGAGGCCGAAGGCTTCAGGCGCATCACCTATTTCCTCGACCGGCCCGACGTTCTCAGCGTCTACACCACCCGCATCGAAGCCGATCGCGGCGACGCTCCGGTTCTCCTGGGCAACGGCAACCCGGTCGAAAGCGGGTCCGTGGACGGTTCCGGCAGGCATTACGCCGTCTGGCACGATCCGCACCCGAAGCCGTCTTATCTCTTCGCCCTGGTGGGCGGTCGGCTGGGCCGTGTTTCCAAAAGCTTCACGACCATGAGCGGGCGCGAGGTGGAGCTGGCGATCTACGTGGAGCCCGGCAAGGAGGACCGCGCCGGTTATGCTCTCGATGCCCTCGAACGGTCCATGCGTTGGGATGAGCGGGTGTTCGGCCGCGAATACGACCTCGACGTGTTCAACATCGTGGCCGTGTCCGATTTCAACATGGGCGCGATGGAGAACAAGGGTCTCAACATCTTCAACGACAAATACGTTCTGGCCTCCCCGGAGACCGCGACGGATATGGATTATGCCCATATCGAAGCGATCATCGCGCATGAGTATTTCCATAACTGGACCGGAAATCGCGTGACCTGCCGCGACTGGTTCCAGCTCTGCCTGAAGGAGGGCCTGACGGTCTTCCGCGACCAGGAATTCTCGTCGGACGAGCGCTCCCGCCCCGTTCACCGCATTGCCGAGGTGAAGACCTTACGGGCGCGGCAGTTCCTGGAGGACTCAGGGCCCCTCGCCCATCCGGTTCGCCCGACCCAGTACCGGGAGATCAACAACTTCTACACCGCCACCGTCTATGAGAAGGGCGCCGAGATCGTCCGCATGCTCAAGACCATCATCGGCGACGAGGATTTCCGACGCGGCATGGATCTCTATTTCGAGCGCTGCGACGGCAAGGCCGCCACGGTCGAGCACTTCCTGAGCGCCTTCGCCGATGTGACCGGCCGGGACCTGTCCCATTTCGCCCGCTGGTACGAGCAATCCGGCACGCCCCGGGTGAAGGTGAAGGGGCATTATGACGCCGGCGCGAAGACCTACCGCCTCGACTTCGCCCAGGGCACCCCTCCGACGCCCGGTCAGCCGAAGAAGGAAGCAATGACGGTCCCGGTCATGCTCGGCTTGGTCATGCATAATGGATCGCCGGCAGACGGCATCTGCGACCGAGTGGACTCGCGGGGCCTGTTTCTGCTCGATAAGCCTGAAGACAGCATCACCTTCACGGGCGTCACGTCCCAGCCCGTTCCATCCCTGTTCCGAGGGTTCTCGGCTCCAGTAAAGGTTTCGCTCGATCTTCCCAACGACGAGCTGCTGGTTCTCCTCCGGCACGACACGGACGCCTTCAATCGCTGGCAGGCGGCCCAGACCGTCGCCATGCGCCTGCTGTCATCCCTGGCGAAGGGCGTTCAGGTCGCCGACGGGGAAATCGACGCCCTGTCCGCGGCTCTCTGCTCGTTCATGAACCGGCATGCCTTGGAGGATCCGGCCTTCGCGGCCCTTGTCGTCACGCTTCCCAGCGAGGCGGATATCGCGCAGGAGATCGGGCAGGAGGTGGATCCGGACGCCATTCACCGCGCACGCACGCAGATGCGGCACCGCATCGGCCTGAGTTGCGTCGGGCATCTGCTCCGCTTCTACGAGTCGCTGACCGACTCGGGCTCCTACAGCCCGGATGCGGCAAGTGCCGGACGGCGATCCTTACGCAATGCATCCCTCGACCTTATTGCCGCGGCCGATCCGAAGAGGGGCGAGGCGCTCGCCGTGCGGCAGCTCGAATCCGCGAGCAACATGACCGATCGCCTCGCATCCCTGAGCGTACTGACCACCCTGCCCGGCGCCGTGCGCGAGGAAGCCATTGCCCGGTTCGGCGAACGCTACCGCAACGAGCCTCTTGTGCTCGACAAATGGTTCACGCTGCAGGCCGCCATTCCGGAGGACGGCACCCTCGAACGGGTCAAGGGTTTGATGCAGCATCCGGCGTTCTCGATCGCCAATCCGAACCGGGTGCGCTCGCTCATCGGCAGCTTCGCCATGCTGAACCAGGTTCAATTCAATCGCGCCGACGGAGCGGGCTACCGGTTCCTGGCTTCGATCGTCCTGCGCGCGGACGAACTGAATCCCCAGCTCGCAGCCCGTCTTCTGACAGCATTCAGCACGTGGCGAATGATGGAAAATACGCGCCGTTCACATGCGGAACAGGCGCTTCGCTCCATCGCGCAAAAGCCCAATCTTTCCCGCGATGTAGGCGACATCGTGAGTCGTTCCCTTGAGGACAGCCAAGGGAAATAAGCCATTCGTTCCAATAGGTTGGTGGGTTGTCCCAGATTTCCCCAAGGGAATGCGGGATGGGAAATTTTTTATTAACCTTCGGGTTCTACTAACTAGACAAATCACCCGCTCAAGATTCTATTGATAGTGATTCGGAGAGATGCGGCACGTCCTCCGAAACAGGACGCAAATGGTTCCGGAGGAAACATCGCATGGCGGGGGCGGTGACCGCATGCGTACCCGCACGCGCGGGTACGATTCTAGGAGTGACGCGCTCGGACGCAAATCCGGCATATCGTCGACTCGAGCAATATGAGCCTCTGCTGAGGCTTGCAGTCCCGGCTCTTCTGGTCCTGTTCCTTGTTACCCTTGCCGGCAGCGCTTGGATCCAGATCCGCGATGGCCGCAAGGACACGCTCTTCGACGCCATCAACGACATCGACATCATCGCGTCGCTCTCGGCCGCGAAGCTCGGCACCGCCCGGGCCCCGGCTGACCGCACGCAGGCTGCGGCCCAGCTCGAACGCCTGGCGAAGGACATGCCGCCGAGCGCACTGACCCAGAACCGTTCTCTCATGCTCGTCGATCCGGCAGGCATCATCCTCGCCGTCTATCCGCCCATGGAAGAGGCGCCTGCAAAGCTCACGGACATTCTGGGCGAGGCGCAACCCCTGATGCTGTTCGCCGACCGCGCCGGCGTCATGACGATCAAGCTCCCTGGCGGCACCGAGGGCATGGCGACCGTCCGTTCGCTTCATGCTTCCTCCGGCCAGATCGCGCTCGTGCAGCCGATGCCGCACATTCTCTCCGGCTGGTGGACGCGCACCATCGGCCACGTCTCGCTGCTCGGAGCCACGATCATGGTTCTGCTCGGAATCGGCGTGGCCTATGTGATGCAGGCGAACCGCGCCCGCGCAGCCGACGAGGTCTGCGAGAAGGTGCGCGACAGGATCGATTCCGCGCTCAACCGCGGACGTTGCGGATTGTGGGACTGGGACATCGGCCGCGGTCGCATCTACTGGTCGGACTCGATGTACGAGCTCCTGGGCTACGAGCGTCAGGACGAGTTCCTCTCCTTCGGTGAAGTGAACACCATGATCCACCCCGAGGATCAGGATCTCTTCACGCTGGCCGAGCAGCTCGCCTCCGCCAGCACCTCGCTCGTGGATTACGAGTTCCGCATCCGCAGCATTTCGGGCGATTGGGTGTGGCTGCGTGCCCGCGCCGAATTGATGAACGATCCGGACGACGCGGCGAGCCACCTCGTCGGCATCGCCGTGGACGTGACCGAGCAGCGCGGCCTGGAAGAAAAGACCGCGAAGGCCGACGCCCGCCTGCACGACGCCATCGAGGCCATCTCCGAAGCCTTCGTGCTGTGGGATGCCAACAACAATCTCGTGCTCTGCAACTCGAAGTTCCAGAAGCTGCATGAGCTGCCGGCGGATGCGCAGCTGCAGGGCAAGTCCTACGCGGAAGTGATGGCTCTCGGCCGGCCGCCGGAAGTGCAGCATCAGTTCCTGCGCCGCGAGCAGCAGGATGTGGGTGCGCGGACCTTCGAGGCACGCCTGCAGGACGGTCGCTGGCTGCAGATCAACGAACGCCGCACCAAGGACGGCGGCTATGTGTCGGTCGGCACGGACATCACCGCGCTCAAGCGCCACGAGCATCGTCTGGTCGAGTCCGAGAAGGAACTGATCGCCACGGTCCTCGACCTCAAGCAGTCGCGCCAGAAGCTCGAAGCGCAGACCCACCAGCTTGCGGACCTCGCGGAACGCTATCTCGACCAGAAGGCTCAGGCCGAGAGCGCCAACCGGGCGAAATCCGAATTCCTCGCCAACATGAGCCACGAGCTGCGCACGCCGCTCAACGCCATCATCGGCTTCGCGGAAGTCATGCAGAGCGGCATCTTCGGCTCGCTCGGTTCCGAGAAATACGAGGAATACTGCTCCGACATCCGCTCGAGCGGCGAGTATCTCCTGTCGGTGATCAACGACATTCTCGACATGTCGCGCATCGAGGCGGGCCGCACGTCCCTGACGAAGCAGCCGATCGAGGTCCATGCATCGATCCAGCGCGCCCTCAAGCTCGTGGGCGAGCAGACCAAGGCCAAGAATCTTGCCGTCACGGTCGACGTGAACCCGGAGGACATCATCGTTCCGGCGGACGAGCGCGCGTTGCACCAGATCCTCGTCAACCTGCTCCAGAACGCCACGAAGTTCACGAGCGACGGCGGCTGCATCACGGTGCGAACCCGCCAGGCCGGCAACGCGGTCAACATCTACGTGGAAGACAACGGCATCGGCATTCCCGACCATGCCCTGCACAAGCTCGGCCAGCCGTTCGAACAGGTCGAAACCGAGTTCTCGAAGAGCTACAAGGGCTCGGGGCTCGGCCTCGCCATCGCCCGCTCCCTCGCCGAGCTCCATGGCGGAAGCCTGCGGATCAGAAGCCAGGAAGGCGTCGGCACCATCGTGCTCGTCCACCTACCGCTCACCGAAGCGACGAACGCGGACATCGCCCTGGCCGATGCGGCAGCCTAAAGCATCGAACGCAAAAGTGGGAACCGGTTTTGCGTGGAAAGATGCGAGAAGAACAAGAGTTTAGAGCATTTTTCGGCGAAGTGGATCCGGTTCGCCGTCAAAAAATACAGCTCTAAGCCCCAGAGGCCGGGATCCTACTTCAGCACAGCCCTGTAGATCTCCGCCACCTGGCGGCACGTGTCGGTCAGATGCGACAGCAGAACGGTTTCGTTCGGGAGCCCCGCCACCGTCGACAGCCTCTTCAGGATCGGCTTCGGTGCCGTTTCCGCATCAAAGCGACCTTCGATCGTCAGCCGCTGCCACTGGAAGATGTCGTTCAAGAGCTTGTGCGCGTCGATCAGGGACCGCGCAGCCCCGGTGTCCAGCAACCCTTCGGCCTCAGCCGTCGCGAAGACTCCCTCGGCGGCCTTCCCAATGAGCGACGGGTACGCAGCCCCATGAGCCAGCGCAAAGCCCTGCGCGATGAAGTCGAGATCGGTGAGCCCGCCGCGGGCGAGCTTCAGGTCCCAAGGATCGCTGTCGCCCTTCTCCTGCGCGATCAACTCGCGCATGGTGCGCACCTCCTTGAAGACCCGCTTCGGATCGCGCTGCGCGGTGAGAATAGTCCTCACCGCATCGGAAACTTCGGTGCCGAATTCGTCGTCGCCCCCCATGACGCGCGCACGCGTGAGCGCCATGTGCTCCCAGAGATCGGCTTCGGTTGTCTGGTAGTTCACAAACCCCTTGAACTGCGAAGCGACAGGACCTTTTCCGCCCTGCGGACGCAGCCTTAGATCGACGTCGTAGAGCAGGCCACGGCGTGCCGGCACGGTCAGTGCCGAAACCAGACGCTGCGTGAGACGCGTGTAGTAGACCACCGCGTCGAGACTGCGCGGACCGGTGCTTTCGCGGGCGTCCTCGTCGAAATCGTAGATCACCACGAGGTCGAGATCGGACCCTGCGGTAAGCTCGCGACTGCCGAGCCGCCCGAGACCGAGGACTGCCACTCTACCCCCCCGCACCGTACCGTGCTCGCTCTCGAAAGCCCGGCGGACCTCTTCGAGCGACGCGCGGATGACTGCGCGGGCGATAGCCGCATAAGCTTCACCCGCCTGGCCGGGAGAGAGAACTCCAGACAGGAGTCGCGCGCTGGTCACGAAACGCATCTGGCGTGCCGCATCGCGGATGCGATCCAGGAAGTCCTCGAAATCGCGGACTGGCCCAATGAGCTGCCTCACTTGGCTTTCGATGATGTCGTCGTCCGTGGTGGGAGTTCCAAAGGCGGGATCGATCAGCGCATCGAGCACGTGCGGCGATTGCGCGACCGTATCGGCAAGGCGAGGTGCCGTGCCGAGAAGATCCGCGAAGAGAAGTCGCAGGCGATCATGCGATTGCAGGATGGTGAGCAGCTCGACGGCGGCCGGCATGCGGCCGAAGGCCCGGTCGAGGGCCGCGAGGGCACCGTCCGGATCGGCGGTGCCGCCGAGCGCGGACAACAGCGCCGGCGTGAGTTCGGTCAGCACCTCGCGGGCCCGCGCGCTCTGGATCGCGGGACGACGGCCAAAATGCCAGCCGCGCACCGTTTCCGCCACACGCTCGGGTTCGCGGAAGCCGAGGCGTCGAAGGGTGGAAAGGGTCTCCGGATCGTCGCCCGTTCCCGTAAAGACGAGGCTGCCGACATCGGAGGCGAGTTCGGGCCCCTCCTCGAAGAGGAGCGCATAATGGCCCTGCACGATCTTCGCCTGATCCGTGAGAGCCTTCGCGAAAGCCTTCAGGTTGGGATGGCCGCAGAACTTGGCGAAGCGCTTCAGCTGCTCCTCGTCCGAGGGAAGGCGCTGCGTCTGCTCGTCCGCCACCATCTGCAGCCGGTGCTCGATGGTGCGCAGGAAGCGATAGGCTTCGGACAGTTCGTCTCGTGCCGTGGCGGTGATCCAGCCCTCGTCGTGCAGGGTCTTGAGCATGTCGAGGGTGCGGCGGCCTCGCAGATTCGGACGGCGTCCGCCGAAGACGAGCTGCTGGGTCTGCACGAAAAACTCGATCTCACGGATGCCGCCGCGCCCGAGCTTGATGTCGTGGCCCGCGACCGCGATCTGGTCGTGCCCGCGCACCGCATGGATCTGCCGCTTCATGGCATGCACGTCGGCGATGGAGGCGAAGTCGAAATACTTGCGCCAGATGAAGGGGCGAAGCTCTTTCAGGAAGGTTTCGCCGAGCGCGAGATCGCCGGCCACGGGTCGCGCCTTGATGAAGGCCGCCCGTTCCCAGTTCTGCCCCACCGTCTCATAATAGACATAGGCCGACGACAGCGACACGGCGGTCGGGGTCGAGCCCGGATCGGGACGCAGGCGGTAATCGACGCGATGGACGTATCCGTCGGCGGTGCGCTCCTGCAGGAGCTTGGCGAGCTGCTGGGCGATCCGCGTATAGATCGTCGCCGCCTCGGACCTGTCCTTCAGCACCGTCGTGTCAGGATCGAAGAAGATGACGAGATCGATGTCGCTGGAATAATTGAGCTCGCCGGCACCATGCTTGCCGAGCGCCAGCACGGTGAAGCCTGACCCCTCCCCGGGAGCGTCCGGGTTCGTGAGGTTGATGCGGCCGAGATCGGCCGTCTCGGTCAGCACCAGGTTGACACCGCCGGCCACCGAGGCATCGGCGAAATCGGAGAGGGCCTGCGTGACCTCTTCCGTGCTCCAGACACCGCCGAGGTCGGCGAGGGCCACGAGAAGCGCATGGGCATTGCGGTTCTGCCGGAAGGCGCGCACCGCATCCATCCGCGTCATTGCGCCGGACCGCACCTCCCGGAACAGGTTGGACTGGCTGTCGACGATGGCGCGATGGGATTCCTCCGGCGGCGCGAAGGCGAGCCTCGCCATCCTGACCGGGTCATTGACGACAAGCTGCCAGAGGAAGGGGGAATGATCGGAGAGCCCCGAAAGAAGATCGCGGAACAACCCGCCTTCGAGATGCCCCAGCAGCTCCTCGGCCTCCGGCTCCTGCCGGGCGCGTTTGAGGAAATCCGCCAGCTGCGCCTTCGCGCGCTTCGCGTCCGCAACCAGCGGGGCCCTGGTCAGGCGGTTGAGAAGTGAGTTCGTCCGGTCGGGCACGGCCAATCCATCAGGTATCTGCGACGGACCTGAGTGTTCACGCTGGAGAACGGGAGGCAACCGAAAAGTGCCGACATGGTCCTGGTTGATGAATCAGGCTGCGGATTGCAGCGGTGCCTGCGGCAGTTCGGCGGCCTTCAGGGGCAATGCGAGGATGACCCGCAATCCGGGTTCATTGTCCTCCAGCAGCAGGTATCCGCCATGGAGCCGGGCCACGGCGGCCGCCAGGCTGAGGCCGAGGCCGAATCCGGGGCGTGAACGGGCCGTCTCGAGGCGCACGAAGCGTTCCAGGACACGGCCGCGCTCCGCTTCCGGAATGCCGGGGCCGCGATCGGCCACGACGATCCGTACATCGCCGTCACTCCGATGGGCCGCCACGCTGATCGTCTGAGGCTCTCCACCGGCTGCGGAGCCATATTTCAGGGCATTGTCGAGAAGGTTCGCCATCGCCTGCCCCAACAACTCGCGGCTGCCATGGATCGGCAGGTCGTCCTCCACGGACACCTCGAGCGACACGCCCGCCTCTTCGGCCAGCGCGTCGTAGAGTTCCGCCACGTCCCGCACCGCCTCGGCGGCGTCGAAATCGGCCAGCCCCTCACGGGCGTTGCCGGCCTCCAGGCGCGCGATCATGAGCAATGCGTTGAAGATGCGGATGAGGTTATCGCTTTCCTCGATGGTCGCCTCGAGGGCCGATTTGAGCTCATCGGGCGTGCTGGCGGTGCGCAGGGCTTCGTCCGCCTTGTTGCGCAGGCGCGTGAGAGGGGTCTTCAAGTCGTGGGCGATGTTGTCCGAGACCTCCTGCATGCCGCGCATCAGTTCGCCGATCCGATCCAGCATGTCGTTGAGGTTCTGCGCGAGACGGTCGAGTTCATCGCCCGTTCCGGCAATCGCCAGTCGCCCTCCCAGATCGCCCGTCATGATGTGGCGCGTGATCTCCGTCATGTCGTCGACGCGCTTCAGGACCCGTCGCGTGATGAACCAGCCGCCGACGCAGCCGAGCACGACGATGAAGAGCAGCGAATATCCGAAGGCGCGGTAGATCACCTCCTGAAGGCGCCTGCGCTCCTCGATGTCCCGGCCCACGAGGAGCCTGAACCCGCCCGGCAGGAGATAGACGCGCACGATCGCCATATCGGGCCGTGCTTCCGTTTCATCCGTCCGGTTGTAGAGCGTTTCGAACTGTCCGGTGCGGCCGAGCACGTCGGGCGGCAATGCACCCACATTGCCTGCGACGCGCTCGCCCGTCTCCGTGGTGACGAGATAGAGCAAGGCGCCCGGCGCCCGCGACCGGCGCTCGACGCTGGTGACGAGCCGGCGCAGCCCTCCGAATCTGTAAAGATTCGACAGGCTGTCGATCTCGCTTTCGATGGACGATATGAATTGATTGGTGAGCAGCCGCTGGGCGTTCCAGGCCACGTAACCCAGGCCCACGAAGGCGAAGATGGTGAAGATGAGCAGATAGGCCAAGGACAGCTTGAAAGCGGTCGTCCGGACGAGCTTGCCAAGGGCGCTCATGGAGGCGTTCATCGCGACACGCTCATTCCTCGTCGCCCTCCTGGCCGACGCGCACCATGTAGCCGGCGCCTCGGATGGTGTGGATCAGCGGCTTGTCGAAGCCCTTGTCGATCTTGGCGCGCAGCCGTGAGACGTGAACGTCGATCACGTTCGTCTGCGGGTCGAAATGATAATCCCACACATGTTCCAGCAGCATGGTGCGGGTCACCACCTGATTGGCGTTCTTCATCAGGTATTCGAGCAGCCGGAACTCGCGGGGCTGCAGCACGATCTCCTGGCCTGAGCGCGTCACGCGGTGCGACAGGCGGTCGAGTTCGAGATCGGCGATGCGATAGACCGTCGGCTCCGTGTTGGGGGTCGACGCCCGACGGCGCGAGAGCACCTCGACGCGGGCCAGAAGCTCGGAGAAGGCATAGGGCTTGGGGAGATAATCGTCCCCGCCGGCGCGCAGGCCCTTCACGCGATCGTCGACCTGCCCCAGGGCGGACAGGATGAGGACGGGCGTCTCGACCCGCTGCTCGCGCAGGGAGCGGATCAGGGAGAGGCCGTCGAGCTTGGGCAGCATGCGGTCGACCACGAGCACGTCGTAAGCCCCCTCCTCCGCCAAGGCATAACCGTCGAGCCCATCGGCGGCATGGTCCGCCACATGGCCCGCTTCGCGAAACGCCTTCACAAGGTAGGAGGCCGCCTCTTTGTCGTCCTCGATGATGAGAATCCGCATGAGCCTACTTGTAACGCAATGAAATGCCCGACGGCAGGCCGGCCTTGGAGGGGAAGGGGCCGACCTGCCGTGGGCAGAAGACACCAGGAGCTGGGGGCGATCAACTACAAAGCCCGGTGCCTTTTACTCTTAATGTGGATCAGGCCTTCGGCTGGCTCCCGACCTCGAGGGTCACGGTCCGCTCCTGCCCCTGATGCCAGAGGGTGAGCGTCACGGTCTTGCCCGGGGCCACGTTGGCAATCTTCCGCGACAGGTCCTTGGCCTCCTTGATCGGCTCGCCGTCGACCGCGATGATGGTATCGCCAGTCTTGACGCCCGCCTTGGCGGCAGGGCTGTCCTTCAGAGCCTCGGCCACGAGGGCGCCCTTGGGCTCCTTGAGGCCGATGGCCTCGGCGATCTCCTTGGTCACCGGCTGCATCTGCACGCCGATGAAGCCGCGGGTCACGGAGCCCTTGTCCTTCAGGGAGGCCACGACGTTTTCGACGGTGCTCGCCGGGATGGCAAACGCAATACCCACATTGCCGCCCGACGGCGAGAAGATCGCCGTGTTCACGCCCACGACCTCGCCCGAGAGATTGAAGGTCGGGCCACCCGAGTTGCCCTTGTTCACGGGCGCGTCGATCTGGATGAAGTCGTCGTAGGGACCGGAGCCGATGTCACGGTGCTGGGCCGAAACGATGCCGGCCGTCACGGTGCCGCCGAGACCGAACGGGTTACCCACGGCCAAGACCCAATCGCCGATGCGGGCCTTCTGCGAGGCCAGGCGCACATAGGGGAAGTCGTTGCCTTCGACCTTCAGCAGGGCGAGGTCCGTCTTCGGATCGGTGCCGATCACCTTGGCGCTGAGCTCCTTGCCGTCGTCCATGGTCACGGTCACCTGGGACCCGTTCTCGACCACGTGATTGTTCGTCACCACATAGCCGTCAGCCGAGATGAAGAAGCCGGAGCCGAGCGACTGGCCGAATTGGCGGGGACGCTCCTGGCGTGGACCGCGGTCTCCGCGTTCACCGGGCAACTGATCGCGGAATTGGCGGAAGAAGCGCTCCATCGGATGGCCGGGGGGCAGATCGGGCATCGAGAATTGCGGGCCGTTGTCATCGTCCCGGTCGGCCACGTTCTGCACCTTGACCTTCACGGCCACGACGGCGGGCTTCACCCGGTCGATCATGTCGGCGAAGGAAGGCATGCCCTGCATCGGCTGCGACATGGAGCGCAGCTCGGCATGGGCGGGACTGGGAGCAATCAGACCGCCGTTGACAGCGCCGCCCGCGATGATCGCGGCCACGGCCGCTGCGCCGAGCCACTTCGCGGTGCGCTTGCGGGCGGGAGTGGAAACCTTGTCCAACATGTCTTGTCTCTCCTTGAAGAACGCTTGTTGGTTCGTCATGAGAGCAAGATGGGGGTTCAAGCCTTACGGTACTCTCACCCGGAGATGAATTGTTCGTAAGGTTTCGGGAGGAGCGCCCGGCGGCTTCACCGCCTCCGGCGGGACTTCGGCCTGAGCGTCCCGACCCGCGCCTTCGCGGCCTTGGCCGTCCTGAGAGAAGGCGCCTTCGTCCTATGTGGTGTCCGGTGCCGGGGTTTGTCGAGGCTCGGACCAGCGCCAAGCCCGTCGACCGTCGCATCGTCGAGCACTCTTTGGGGCGGGAGCGGAGCGTTGCTGCTCGCCACGACGGTTCGGTCGAGGCACCGTGCCACATAGGCCGCGCGGCGTTCGACGATGCGGCGGTAATCGTCGACCTGGATCTTGCCCTTGGGCACGATACGGCTTCTCGCCTCGATGCGGCATGCCTCGCGCTTGTCGGCGAGATTTTCGCTCGATCGGACGGCGGACGGCAGAGCAAGGAGGATCAGACACAATCCAATGGCCGCAAGCTTCACGACCGGACCTTTCGCAGGGGTATATCGGGAGACGCAAAGGTCCGATATCAGCCGGCGCCAAGCTTGGCGCCGCGACACGATGGCATGATCAACACAAAGGATCGGACGTGCTTAACGCGAGGCATGCAGCCTGTTCCACCGCCCCGGCGGCGGGGCCTCAAACGCCCTCGTCCCGCTTGAGCAGATCGTCCAGCGCCTTCTGCTCCTCGGCGTCGAGAGCGGTGGCGAGACGGGGACGGCGTCGCATGGCGACGAAGGCGCCGATGGCGCCGAGGACCAGGACGAGCGCGGGAGTCAGCCAGAGCAGCAGGGTATGCGTGCCGAAAGTCGGCTTCAGCAGCACGAACTCGCCATAGCGCTGCACGAGGAAGTCGCGCACCTGGGCGTCCGTGTCCCCCGCCACCAGACGCTCGCGGACCAGCAACCGAAGGTCCTTGGCGAGCTGTGCGTCGGAATCGTCGATGGACTGGTTCTGGCAGACGAGACAGCGCAGGCCCGACGAGATCTCGCGGGCGCGTTTTTCCAGTGCGGGATCCCTGAGCACTTCGTCGGGCTGCACGGCGAAAACCGAGCCGCTGAAC
>Ga0182736_1002018_pt1 | contig 16883 bp, 17 predicted proteins | sample eDN5th30CKraftBY_FD_128882 | JGI IMG/M metagenome (GOLD analysis project Ga0182736, IMG submission 128882) | Enriched backyard soil microbial communities from Emeryville, California, USA - eDNA 5th pass 30_C Kraft BY (version 2) (version 2) | ecosystem: Environmental > Terrestrial > Soil >... | reverse complement strand
GCCGACCAGCGGGCCTTCGCCCGCGAGCACGTCGACCTGTCCCTGGTCGCCGAGGAGGCCACCGAGACGCTGCTCTCGGTGGCGGAGCGCCGCGGCGTCACGCTCGAGACGTCCGGCGAGGTGGCGCCGACCGTCGGCTCACCCGCGCTGCTGCTGCAGATGGCGACGAACCTGGTGCACAACGCGATCGTCCACAACGTGCCCGGCGGCACCGTGTGGGTCACCACCAGCGCCGCGCCGGCCGGCGTGGAGCTGACCGTCGAGAACACCGGCAAGAAGCTCACCCCGCACCTGGTCTCCACGCTGGTCGAGCCGTTCCGCCGCGGCGCCGACCGCGTCCGCACCGATCACGCCGGCGTCGGCCTCGGGCTGGCGATCGTCAAGAGCATCGCCGAAGCGCACGACGGGACCCTCGCGCTCGCGCCGCGCGACGGTGGCGGGCTGTGCGTCACGGTGCAGCTGCCGGCCGCGGAGGGCTGAGCCGGCGCAGCCGGTGCGTCGGGTCCGGTAGTGGACGATTCGCGTGCCGGGCGGCGGGTAATGTCTCGATCAGCGTTGCGCGGAGTGATGAGTAGGAGGCGTGATGGCCGAGCAACAGAACTTTCGCCAGCAGAACATCGCCGAATGGCGAGGGAAGGCCCTGGTCGATCGAGACGGCGAGAAGATCGGCAAGCTCGAGGACGTCTACGTCGACGTGGAGACCGACGAGCCGATGTTCGGCACCGTCAAGGAGGGGCTGTTCGGCCGGCACTTGACGTTCGTGCCGCTGGGCGGTCTGACGATCGGGCCCGACGAGCTGCAGGTGACGGTCTCCAAGGACCAGGTCAAGGACGCCCCGAACATCGAGCGCGAGGGCGACGAGCTCTCCGCGGCGGATGAATCGGTGCTCTACCACCACTATGAGCTCAACTATCACCCTCCCGCCACGCCCAGCGGGCGGCGCCTCGCGCGACGCTGACGCGGCCATGAGGCGGCGAGCCGGATGGCCGGCCATCTGGTCGCTTCGCTAGACGCCTTCCAGCGTCGCCATCGCCTGGTGGGCTTTCCGCTCGCCGTGATCTACAAGTACGCCGACGACCAGGGCGGCTACCTCGCGGCGCTGATCACCTACTACGGGTTCTTGTCGCTGTTCCCGCTGCTGCTGTTGCTGGTGACGATCCTGGGCTACGCGCTGCACGGCGATGTGCACCTGCAAACCACGCTCCTGGACTCCGCGCTGGCCCAGTTTCCGCTGTTCGGGAGCCAGCTGCGCGAAAGCGTGCACACGCGCGCGGGCAGCGGCCTCGGCCTCGTGGTCGGCATCCTCGGCACGCTGTACGGCTGCCTCGGCGCGGCCCAGGCCACCCAGAACGCGCTCAACCGGGCGTGGGCGGTGCCGCGCAACGTCCGGCCGAACCCCATCCGCTCGCGTCTGCGCAGCCTGCTGCTGATCGGCGTCCTCGGCATCGGCGTGCTCGCCACCACCGCGCTGTCCGGGCTGACGACGGGCGCGAGCGCCTACGGCGCCACCGTCGACACGGGCCTGCGGATCGCGGCGGTCCTGCTCGCCATGGTCACCAACGTCGGGCTCTTCATGCTCGCGTTCCGCGTGCTCACCGCGTCACAGATCCCCACCCGCCACCTGCGGCTGGGCGCCATCCTCGCCGGCATCGCCTGGCAGCTGGTGCAGCTGCTCGGCACCTACTTCGTCAGCCACGCGCTCAAGGGCTCCCATGAGGCGTACGGCGTCTTCGGCCTCGTCCTGGGGCTGATCGCCTGGATCTACCTGCTGTCGCTGGTGACCGTCCTGGCCGCCGAGACCAACGTCGTCGCTCAACGCCATCTCTGGCCGCGCGCGCTGCTGACCCCGTTCACCGACAACGTGCAGCTGACCGCCGCCGACAAGCGCACCTACGCCGCCTACGCCGAGAGCGAGCGCCACAAGGGATTCGAGACCGTCGACGTCGCCTTCGACCCGCCACCGGCCGACGCCCCCGACGAGCCCGCGCCTTGACCCAGTCGGCGGCGCGTACTCGGGCTCTAGACGCCCTTGCTGGAGGTGATCAGCCGCTCGCGGTGGAAGGCGGCCGCGGTGACGCGCCAGCCGAGCAGGTCGAGCACGACGAGCACGGCGCCGAGGGCGAGCGCGAGGGTGAGGCTGGAGTGGATCACGTCGAACGCGATCAGCGCCGCCACCGCGAAGAACGGAAGGCCGACCAGCGTGCTGAGCTGCTGCGCGACCCGGATGTCGCCGGCGCGGGTCGAGATCGCGATGCCGAGCCAGATCGAGCAGGCGGCGACGAGCGGCGTGAAGATGACCTGCGCGATGACCCCGGTGCCGCTGATCACGGCGGAGGCGGCCGCCGCGGAGGCGAAGATCTCGATGACGGCGAGCACGGCGCCGTAGACGACGTACGCGACGGCGAGCGACGGGACCAGCGCGGCGAGCGCCTTGCCGAGCAGGAGCTCCTCGCGGCGGACGGGGGTCGTCAGGATCGGCTCGAGCGTGCCCTGCTGCCGCTTCCCGGCGATGGTGTAGGCCGCGATCACCGCCGGGACGATCGCCGGGATGCCGAGCATGTAGAGCAGGCGGTCGCCGTGGGCGAGGGTGCTCGGCGGCGCCGAGAAGATCTGGATCAGCGGGCTGAGCACGAAGATCGCCGGGATGACCGTCATCGTGGACACGATCGAGCGGTTGCGGCGGTACTCGGTGAGCTCCTTGCTGAAGATGGCGCGCACGCGCCTCGCGCTGAGGGTGCTGCGGCTCACGCGTCCCGGTCCTCGTCGACGAGCTGGAGATAGACGTCTTCGAGCGAGTGGTAGGACTCGCCGATGCTCAGGACGTCCGCGCCCGCGGCCACGAGCGCGCGGGTGAGCGCCGGCGCGGCGACGTCCGGGTCCGAGACGGCGACGACGTAGCGGCCGTCGTCGCCGGCTTGGCGCCAGCTCCTGACGCCGGGCACGCCGTCGAACACCGCGTCCGGCGGGTGGAGCGGGGCGCGCGTCGCGATCGTGAGCGACTTGGCGAACAGCCGGTCGCGGAGCTCCGCCGGCGTGCCGATGGTCCGCAGCGTGTGGTTGAGGATGGCGACGCGGTCGCAGAGCCGCTCGGCCTCTTCCAGGCGGTGGGTCGTGAGGAAGATCGTCACGCCTTCGCTGCGGAGGGCCGCGATCAGGTCGTGCACCTCGCGGCTGGCGACCGGATCGAGGCCCGCGGTCGGCTCGTCCAGGAACAGGATCTCCGGGCGGCTGAGCAGGGCGCGGGCCAGCGCGACGCGTTGCCGCAGGCCCTTGGACAGGGTGCCGCACGGGTCGCGGGCGCGGTCGGTCAGGCTCACCGCTTCCAGCGCCTGCGCGATCCGCGCCTTCGGATCGGGGACCTCGTAGAGGTCGGCGAAGCAGGCCAGGTTCTCCCGGACGGTCAGCCGCTGGTAGAGGCCGGGGGACTCCGGCATGACCGCGATCCGCCGGCGGATCTCCACCCCGTTGTCCGGCGTGAGCGGGATGCCCGCGACGGTCGCGGTGCCGGCGGTCGGCGCGATCAGCGTCCCGAGCGTTCGCACCGTGGTGGTCTTGCCGGCACCGTTGGGGCCCAGGAAGCCGAACACCTCGCCCTGGGCCACGTCGAACGAAACGTCCTCGAACGCCACCCGCGTGCCGAACGACTTGGACAGGTGAGCGACGCGCAGCGCCGGGGCGCCGCGCTCGCTTCCGGCGGCCGGTTCCACCATCCGCAGCACGTCGGTAATGATCCCGCATGCGGGTGTGACGGACATGACCGCCGGTGATCGCGGACGTCCTGGCTCGGCGCTCGTTCCCGCGGCGCTGCTGGCCGACAGCGCGCTGTTCTTCACCCCGCTTGTCGAAGCCCGCGCCCGCGAGCGGTCACCTTCCGGCCGGATGCGCCGGAAAGTGACCACTCGCCGCTCCAGCCGCGCCTTGAAGCCACAGGACCCGACGCTTGCGGCCTATCCTCGGTCGGGTGATGGGGCGCATCACACGGTGGTGGGAGGCGCGTCCGATGCTGGCCGACGCGTGCCTGGCGTTCGTGCTGCTGGTCGCATTCGCCCTTCCCAGCGAGCTGTCCGACGAGAGCGACGTCGCCGTCGGGTTGGCGTTCTCCGCGGCGCTCTTGGCCTGCGTGCCGTTTCGCCGCCGCGCCCCGCTCGTGGTCTTCGTCGTCGTCAGCGTGCTCTGCCTGGCCCAGCTGGCGGTGCTGGACCGCATCGTGGCCGGCGACGTCGTGGCGCTGATCGGGCTGTACACGGTGGTGGCGTACGGGCCGGGCGCGCGGGTCGGTGCGGCGGCGACGGCCTGCGCGGTCGCCGGAGCGGTCATCGCCGCCGTGCGGTGGCAGCCCTCAGCTGAGGACGTGTCGTTCGCGCAGACCGCCGCGTCGACGGTCGTCTCGGTCCTGCTGGCGGCGACGCTCGGCGCGTGGCACCGTTCGCGACGAGCGCAGGTCGAGGGGTTGCGCGAGCGCAACCGCCTGCTCGCGATCGAACGCGACCGGCAGGCCGCCGTCGGGGCGGCGATCGAGCGCGCGCATCGCCCGCGAGCTCCACGACGTCGTCGCGCACTCGCTGTCGGTCATGATCGCCCAGGCCGACGGTGCGGCGGCCGCCGCGGGTCAGCGACCGGCGAGCGCCGCTGCCGCGCTGCGCACGATCGGCGACACGGGTCGCAAGGCACTCGAGCAGATGCGCCGCCTGCTCGGCGTCCTGCGCGAGGACGCCCGCGCGCCCCAGACCGACGCCGCATTCGCGCCGCAGCCGGGCACGGGGCAGCTCGGCGCGCTGGTCGATCAGGTCGCCCGCGTGGGCGTGCCGGCGCACCTGTCGGTCGACGGCGCGCAACGCGCGCTGCCCGCCACGGTCGACGTCACCGTCTACCGGGTCGCCCAGGAAGCGCTGACGAACGTCCTCAAGCACGCCGGAACGGTCACGCGGGTCGACGTGGTCCTGCGCTACGGGCGGGACGCCGTCGAGCTCGTTGTCAGCGACGACGGGCGCGGGCCCGCGGCCGTCAACGGCCGCGGGCACGGGCTGTTCGGCATGCGCGAGCGGGTCGATCTGCACGACGGCACGCTCACCGTCGGCGCCCGCGAAAGCGGTGGCTTTGCCGTGCGCGCGGCCATCCCGATCGGGCGGGTCGCGGAGTGAGCGCCCGGGTCTTCCTGGTCGACGACCAAGCTCTCGTGCGCGCCGGCCTGCGGATGCTGATCGACGCGCAACCCGACCTGGAGGTCGTCGGCGAGGCCGCCGACGGCCGCGCGGCGCTGGAGGCGCTGGCCGTCACGAGCGCCGACGTCGTGCTCATGGACGTGCGGATGCCCGGGCTCGACGGCGTCGCGACGACCGAGCGGCTGGTCGCTGCCGCCCGCCCCGCTCCCAAGGTCATCCTGCTCACCACCTTCGACGTCGACGAGTACGTGTTCGCCGGCATCCGCGCCGGCGCCAGCGGGTTTCTGCTGAAGAACGCGCACCCCGACGAGCTGCTCAGCGCCATCGCCGCGATCCTCAGCGGCGACGCCGTCGTGGCGCCCAGCGCCACCCGCCGGCTGCTCGACCACGTCGCGGAGACCCTGCCGCCGGACACCGGCGAGGATCCGCGGCTGGCCGAGCTGACGCCGCGCGAGCGCGAGGTCCTCGTGCAGGTCGCGCGCGGGCGCTCCAACGCCGAGATCGCCGCCAGCCTGGTGATTGCCGAGGCCACGGTCAAGACGCACGTCGGGCGGCTGCTGGCCAAGCTCGACCAGCGCGACCGCGTGCAGCTGGCCGTGTTCGCGTACGACAGCGGCCTCGTTCGCGCCCGCCGCTGATCCGCCTCAGGTCGCACCACGATCGCGACCTGAGGCGGATGCCGTGTGGACGGCGTCGGCCGAGCATTCCTGCCATGAGCCACACGATCACCGCAACCGCTCGGCACGGCGAGCGCTCGCTGGCCTGGGCGGGCTACGTGGCCTCCGGATGGGCCATCGCGTACGCCGTCGGCGTCCGCGGCTACCAGGGGCTCGGCGGGACCGTCGGGCTGTCGGGGACCTTCGAGGATCCCGAAGCGATGCGGCGGGCGAGCCTGCTGGCCGGCGCGCTGCTGCTGCTCGTCGGCCTGGGCGCCCTGGCCCTCGTGCGTCCCTGGGGGCTGCGGCTTCCCCGCTGGCTGGTCATCGTCCCGGCGCTGACCGGCTCGGCGTACGCGATGGCGCACGCCCTCACCGCCTACGTCACCAAGCCGCTGCATCTGCTCGGCGTGGTCCAGCTGCAGTTCGACGGCTGGGCCCAGCGCGACGAGACCAGCCAGTTCCTCTGGGATCTGCTCTTCTACGAGCCGTGGTTCCTCGGCCTGGGGCTGCTGGTCACGCTCGGGACCGTCCACCACCACCGCCGCACGGGCGGCACACCGGCCGGACGGCGGCAGCTCGTGGTCCTGACCGCCACGGGCACGCTGGCGCTGACGGCGTGGGCCTGCCTGGAGGTCGTCTCCCGGTCGGCGTGAGCGGACGCCCGAGGGTGCCGGCTACGCCGTCCGCATGGAGAGCTCGACGTCGCCGCCGAACGGGACGGAGATCCAGGCGGGTGAACGCACGCGCCGGAGGTACTCGGGGCTGCGCTCCGCGTTGTCGGCCACGACCAGGGCTCGCGGCGCCAGGTGCGGCTCGAGGAGGTCCAGCACGTCCGGGTAGAGGTGCTTCGCGCCGTCCATGAGGACGAGGTCGATCGCCTCGGGCAGGCCGGTGGCCAGCGTCTCCAAGGCGTCCCCTTCGCGCAGCTCGATCAGGTCGTCGAGGCCGGCGGCGGCGAAGTTCTCGCGCGCCGTGGCGGCCTTTGACGGCTCGAACTCGCTGGTGATCAGGCGGCCGCCGCCGTTGTCGCGCAGGCCGGCGGCGAGGTGCAGCGTGGAGATGCCGAACGAGGTGCCGAACTCGACGACGTCCCGAGCGCTGGTGCCGCGCACGAGCATGTAGAGCAGCGCCGCGGTCTCGCGTGAGACCGCGAGGTAGAGGTCCTTCGCGGCGAAATAGAAGTCGCGGTAGGAGGCGGCCGGGGCGCCGCGCAGGACGGCGCGGCGCTCGGGCGTCGAGGGCGCCTCGGCTTCGGCGAACAGGCGCTCGAGGAGCGGCGCCAGCGGGTCGGTGGTGAGCGTGGTCATGCGGTGTCCATTCGGTGGGTGGCGAGCGGGAGCACGCATCGCACTGTAGACGCAACGGTGCGTCTTGCCAAGAGCGTCGGACGCAACGGTGCGTTGCGGTAGGCTGGCCGCTTCATGGGTGCCGCTTCTCAGAAGCCCATCAAGGGCCGGGCGCCTCATCGGCGCAACGAGGACGCGCGCCTCGCCGTCCTGCACGCCGCCGACGACCTGCTCGTCGAGCGCGGCTTCGGCGGCGTCACGATCGAAGGCATCGCCGCCCGGGCCGGCGTCGCCAAGCAGACGATCTACCGCTGGTGGCCCTCCAAGGTCGACATCCTGCTCGACACCCTCATCGAAGACGCCGAGCGGCAGATCCCCGTGACGCACGGCGGCTCGACCCTCAAGGCGACGCAGGCCTACCTCCGCGCCCTCGCGAAGTTCCTCTCCAAAGAGCCGGCCGGCCGTGTGCTGCTCTCGCTCGTGGGCGAGGCGCAGCACGACGAGGCCATGGCGACGGTGTTCCGTGAGCGCTACCTCGCGCCGCGCCGTGCGCAGGAGCGAGCCATGCTCCAAGCGGGCATCGACGCCGGCGAGCTGGACACGGCGCTCGACGTCGACGCCACGCTCGACGCGCTCATCGGCCCCATCGTCTACCGGGCGCTCATCGGCGCGAAGATCCCACGCACCTTCGTCGACACCCTTATCGCCACGAACCTCGAGCCGCACCGCGCCAATGATTAGGAGTGCGTCTTGCCCTCCGTCGAGCTCGCCGCTCGTCGGCGTGGAGATTCCGCCACCGCCGACCGCCGCCGATCGACGATGCGATCACATCAGCTGACCGTCGAGGTAGCCGGCCCGTGGTCGCTCGAGACGGGCATCGCGTTCTGGGAAGGGTTCGCTCCCGCGCGACTGGCGCCGCGTAGCGGTCGTGACGGCGTGCTGCGCAGCACGTTTCTGGTCGAAGGCGACTGGCAGCGGGCGGAGACGGAGGTCGTCCAGCAAGGCACTGCGGCACGGATCCTCGTGCGCGGCGACGGCGACCTGGACGCGGCCGCGACGCAGGTCTGCCGATTCCTCTCACTCGATGTCGACGCCCGCGGGTGGCCCGAGGTCGCCCGGCGCGATCCGGTGATCGCCGAGGCCCAGTCGCAGCTTCCCGGGCTACGCCCCTGCGGGTTTCACTCCCCCTACGAGGCGGCCGCATGGTCCGTGCTCTCCCAGCGTCTACGCATCGCCCAGGCGGACCGCCTGCGCAACGACCTCATCGATCGGTACGGCGCGGAGGGTGCGTTCCCCGCGCCCGACGTGCTCCGCCGGATCGAGCTCGACCTGCCCGGACGCAAGACCGAGTACCTGCACGCTGTCGCCGCCGCCGCCTTGGACGGGCAACTCGACGCCGCGGCCCTCCGGTCGGTCGAGCCTGCACGAGCGATGGCGACGGTCCGGGAGATCAAGGGGCTCGGGCCGTTCGCGGCCGAGCTCGTGGTCATCCGCGGGGCGAACGCACCCGACGCGCTCGCCCGCCACGAGCACCGCCTCGAAGCCGAGATCGCGCATCGCTACGGTCCCGACCGCACCCTCGACGACATCGCCGACGCTTGGCGCCCGTTCCGCTCCTGGGCATCCGTCTACCTACGCGCCCTACGCGAGGAGCGAACCCACGAAATCAGCGGCCGACCGCGGTGAGTGGGCCGGGAGCCTGCCTGACGCTGCGGGAGCGCACCATCAGAAGCCCACGAACATGCGCTGGGCACGGATCGGCGACGTCTACGCCGGGGCCAGTCCACCGTTGCCGAATCGGTCGCAGCGGTGATCCGTTGTCGATTCTGATGACCGAGCGTATGCGCAGACTCAACAGTTGCGGACCGTGTACCGGCGGATGCGACGAGCGGGCGTGCAGTTTCAGAACTGCGGACAGGCGGTCGCGTCCCAGATCGCCGGTGCGGGGCGCCTACGTACGGTCGCTTTGGCGTCACTGGTCAAGGACTGTGTCGAGCACGGCGGCCGGCTGACTCGGTCGTACACGACGGCGCACCTGCGCCGAGCGTTCAAGCGGATGGCGGTGCCGGTCCGCGACGAGACCCGGTGCCCGATCGGGATCGCGAGCCAGGCGAACGCGCGCCCCGGCGGGCCCAAGCTCACGCCGCGCGCGGTGGCGGGAACGCGTCGTCCCGATCTCGATACCGCGGGCACCCTGACCCGGCTCGTACCCGCCTTCGCGGTCTTTCAGCGTCCCGCCGAAACGGCGGACGCTCTGCCGGCGAGTGTCATCGGCTGGGCGGATGCGAGTAATCGCGATACCAAGACCGGCCTCAGGCTGGAGGTTGATCAGGCGCGCGCGATCGGGCCTGATGGAGCGGGGATGTACGCGCTGCCCGGAGCGGGCGAGTTGTGCGCGGCCCTCGACATTCCCGGCGAGGGCGTCGCCGGGACGTGCGCCCCAGTGGGCGACCCCGACCGCTTCGCGCCCACCGCGATCACCCTGGTGCCCAGGGGCGTAGCGATATGGGGGCCGGTGGCGTCTGATCACCACGCCGTCCGGCTGCTCACGCACGATGGCCGCTGGCGGACAGCGACGGTCGCGAACAACGGGGCGTACGACGTGCTGAGCAAGGTCCCCCGGCTCATCACCTATCGCGACGGGCACGGCATCACCCACTATGCAGACTGGACGATGACGCTGTGCCTCCCCGGGCAGCCATGCCCAAGGCGGCCAGGCACGTCTGACGATGCCCAACGTCACCGTTGGCCTACACACTGACCCGCCCATTCGGCCACGGCCGACGGGGTGAACCGCCCCGGAGTCCTGCAGGCGCGCGTCAGCGCGGCCTGCGGTTTGGGCCAAACGGCGTTGAGCTGCTGCTAGCCGCGGTCGATCCCTTCCTGTCCGGCCGGCGCGTCAGAGCCGTGGCGGCGCTCGAGCTCGCGCAACTCACGGAACGTCGCCGGCCCATTCCAGCCGGCGCCGCGCCGCCGCGCGTTGCGGACGTTCACGACGCCGTTCAGCCCCATCAGCAGTCCCAACGGGATCACCCACCACAGCCCAGCGACCGCGGCGGCGATCGTCAGCGCAGCCGCCACCGGGATCATCAACACAGCCAAGCGATAGGCGATGCGGGGCTTCATAGACACGCTTCTACCCACGCTGAGCGTTGCTAACGGGGCTATCGCGGCGCGCCCGTCGGTTCGGAGTCAGTGCGACATGAACCCGAGGTCGACCCGCCGGCGCGCGGCATGCCTGTCCACGAGCGCGACCTCCGGATCACGCCCTGGAACGGCGCCTACGTCGCGGTGCTCGCGGGCGAGACGGCGACGCTGGCCGGCTACGACGCGTCGGGGCAGTTTCTGGGCGCCTCCGACTTTCCCGGTGAGGCCGAACGCCCGAGGTGGACATCGAGCCCGGATGGCGCGAGGTCGAGCGACGTAACCGATTCGTTCGCACCGCCCCAGCTACGACCCTTTCCTCGCCTCGGCCGTTAGGAAAGGATGTTTTCCTAAGCTTTCCTTATCGCCCGCCCAAGGGAAGCTTGCCAACGCGTCCACCCTGACGCGAGCGGACGGCACGCGATCCCCGAAAGACCCGCATTCGCGTGCCGTTCTCAATTGCGGGGGCGGGGTTTGGACATCTTCCCGCGGCCGGGGTAGAAACGCGCGCAGCGCTCGACTCCCGTGCCTGCGTCAAATCCCCGGTGACCCGCACGAGGGGTGCGGCATACCCGCCAACGGCGAGCTGCAGGCGCTCGTCGCCGACTCCCTCGCCAAGGCCAAGCGCCGGCTACAGCCCCATGCATGGCCGGTACTGAAGAGCGGCGGCGCACGCGCTGCCGAAGTGCGTGCCCAGCCGAGACGGTGTGCCGGTCGGGTCAGCCGACGCCGTCGGCGACGATCCGGTCGATGGCCGCGATCGCGGACACGTCGCCGACGATCCGGTTGCGCATCACGGCAACCGCGACGCCTGAGTCGACGTCGGCGTAGGCGGCGCTGCCGTTTGAGCCGATCATGCCGAAGGTCGATCCGGGACGCGACTCGACACCACCGGGCCGCGCCGGGCTGTACCCGAGTGCCGTCGTGGTGGGAATGCCCACGACCTGGTCGGTGGCCGAGAACGTCGGCGTGGCCATCGTCGCGAGACGGCCGGGCGAGACGAGCTCGATGCCGTCGATGTGCCCGAGCAGGGCGGCGTACATCCGCGCTGCGGCTCGCGCGGTCATCGTGCCCTGTGAGGGGATGTCGGCCCGCAGGACGTCGGTGCGGTTGGCGAACGCGGCGGTCGGCTGCACGCCGGGCGGGATCGCGCGGTCGAGCGGCGAGCCCGGCTTGGGCGGCGGCGGTGCGGCACCGGCGGGCCCCTGGCGAGCGACGCGGGCGAGCAACTGCGCGGGTACGCCGAAGTGAAGCTCATCGGCGACGCCGAGGGGCACGGCGATCTCGTCACGCAGCGCCGCGGCGAGCGTACGCCCGGTCGCTCGGCGCACCAGCTCACCGAGCACGAACCCGAACGTCAGCGCGTGGTAGCCGATCCGCGTGCCCGGCGGCCACCACGGCCGCTGAGCGGCGATGAACGCGCAGACCCGGTCCCAGTCGCCGAGATCCGCGGGCGTGATGTCCGGCCACAGGCCGGGCACCCCGGCGGTGTGCAACAGCACGTCGCGCAGCGTCACGCGGTCCTTGCCGTGCGCGCCGAATTCCGGCCAGGCCTCGGCGACGCGCTGGTCGTAGCTGAGATCGCCGCGCTCGACGAGCACGTGCGCGACCGACGCCGCGACGCCCTTGCCCGTCGAGGCGGCGAAGAACAACGTGCCCGGATCGACCGGCCTGCCCGCGTGCGCATCGGCGGCTCCGGCCACCGCGTCCACCACGACGCGACCCTCGTGAAGGACGGCGACCTGCAAGGCGCCCTCGACTCCCGACGCGACGAGCGCGTCGATCGCCGCCTGCACGCGTGGCTGCAGATCGGCCACGCGCTACCCGGGGAAGCGCCAGGTCGTCTGGCTGGAGATCCTGCCCTTGCGAAAGCCGAGGCCGCGCACGGGCCGCACGCGGAACACGAGCGCGCGGCCGTCCAGGTCGCGATGGGCGAACGCGCCGTCGCAGACCACGAAGTGCCACGTGTCGGTGCCGTACTTGGCCGCGAACGCTCCGGCGACCGGCCGCAGCGCAGCGTCATCGGTGACCTGCTCGGCCACGCCCTCGAGCACGACGTCGAGGCCGCCTTCGCCCAGATCGCTGCGACCCGTCGTGAGCACGCACGCCGGGTTGCGCGCGAGGTTGCGCGCCTTGCGCTCCTCCGGCCCGGTCGTGAACCAGATCGCGTCGTCATGCCACACCCCGATCAGCGGCGTGACGTGCGGTCTGCCGTCGGGCCGGACGGTCGAGATCCAGAACGTGCCGGCACGCACGACCTGCTCACGCCCCACCTCCCACGGCGTCGGCGACGCATCGGGATGGCTATAGCCATGGATCTCAGCGGTCACGTCGACAGGCACCATGCCCCACCGGCTCCTCGATCGTGTGTCGGCACTACACCACAGACCTCGCACGACCGGCAGACTCATCGCTCCACCGCGCCGGCCCGAGCGAAGCGCACGGTCCAACCTCGATCGCCTCGCCCGCCAACTCGCCAAGCGTCAGCACCCGTTGACCGCGTTCATGCACAGCGCTTGTCCGAGCTTCGGCGTCGACGCACTGGACCGCTTGGGATCGAAGGCGCGTAGTTGACGCAGATGTCCCGCGTCGTGGTGCTCGCGTCCGTTGCGACGGTCTTCGCCTTGGGCGGGTGCGGCGGCGGTCATCCCTCGACGGGCGCATCCGCGTCGGCAACCACGACGATGCGCGCGGCGCGGCGCGGGCTGGCGCTGTTGCCGTTGCCGGCGCAGGCGGTCGCGGTGTGCCGGCGCGCGCAGGCGCATGCGCGCTGGACTGTGCTCTGCCCCGCTCGCCTGCCGCGCGCGACCCGCGCGAGCACGCCGGGGGTTGCGCCGGCGCCACTCGTCGCGCAGGGCGCCAGCGAGGTGCTGGACTTCAGCTACAGCGGCGTGGCCGCCCCCGAGGGGTCTGTCCCTGTGCGACTCAACGCCCCCGAGCGGTTCTTGCACTTCGTCGTCGGCCGCGCCTTTCAGGAAGTGCCACCCGGCGCGCGCCCGGCGCTGCTGGGCGGACGGCGCGGACTGCTCGCCCGGGCGACACCCAACGGCTCATTTGGCTCGGCGCCCTACTTCGACAACCACGTTCGCTTCCTCTGGCGAGAACACGGCACCCGCTACGTCGCCACGCTGCACACCTTCGGCGAGCGGCAGACCGAACGACTGCTCGATCGCCTGCTGCGCGAGCTTCGCCCCGCCCGATCACTGCGGCCGCCACCCAACCCCGAACCGCACGCGCCCATCTTCACTCGGCCCAGCGACCTCGCGCTCGGTTTCGGCGACGTCTGGGTGACGACAGCGAACGCGACGTTCGGCGCTCCGAGCCTGTTGCGCATCGACCCGCGCACGCTGCGGGCACGCGGGCAGCGCGGCGCCGGCCAGATCGACGTCCACGTCGCCGCCGGCCGCGAAGGCCTCTGGACCACAGGGTCGACGATCAGCCGCAACGGCCACTCGATCTCGCCATTGCAGGTCCACCGGATCGACCCAGCCACCGGGCGCATCGTCACCCGCGTGCGGCTGGACGGCCTGCAGGGCGGCGACGTGACCGTCGGCGACGGGGCCGTCTGGGTGAGCGCCAACCGCTTCCACGAACGCGACTTCACCCTCGCGGCGACTGGAACCGTGTGGCGCATCGACGCGACCAGCGGCCACGTCATCGCTCGCACGCGCGTGCCAGCCGGCGCGGGCGCGCTGCTGATCGCCGACGACGCCGTCTGGGTCGCCGGCGCCGGCACTCCCGTCGTCTCACGCCTCGACGCCCGCACGGGCGCGCCCACAGGCACCGTTCGCGTCGGCCCGCGGCCATTCGCCTTGGCCAGCGCGGACGACGCGATCTGGGTCACCGACAGCCAAGACGGCACCGTCCGACGCATCGATCCCGACACGCTCAAGGTCACCGCGACGATCCGTGTCGGCACCGCGCCCTACGGCATCGCAGCCGATCCCCGCGGCGTCTGGGTCGCGGTGCTCGGAGACAGCGCAGTCGCCCGCATCGACCCCAAGACCAACCGCGTCGCGCAACGCATCCGCACCGGCGGCGACCCGGTCGCCATCGCCGCCAACGGCAAGCACGTGTGGGTCGCGCTCAACAGCGACCACACACTCCTACGACTCACACCCTGAACCTACGCAGCGACATCGAGCGGGGAACGCCTCGGTCAGCTTGTTGGCGGCGACGCGGGAGTTGTGCAGCGTCGCGTGAGGTAGGTCTCGTCGGGCCTGCTGCCGTGGACGGCGCGCCAGATCGTCGCGCCGCGAGCGGTGGTCTTCCCGACGGGCATACCACGCCTCACCGCGTTTCCTGGTGGTTCGCCGCTGCCCGAGCAACTGGTTTCAGCGATCCAGATACGACGTCCCTTGGGAATCTGAGGAACGAGAAGAGGCCCACCATTTGCGGCCTTGCTGAAGTAGCGGGGCGGGGTTTGAACACCTTCCCGCGACCGGATATCGGTTCGCGGAGATGCGGGTGCTGCCATAGCCAGCGCGCCGACGCGTCAGCGTCGAACAGCCAGCCGATCGACTATCCGGGCGTAGTCCAGCGGCGGGCGTCTGGGCCCCAGGTCTTGTTCGCCGTGTCCGTGCTGGTGATCAGTGGGTCAGCGAACGCTGCGGCGGCCGTGATCACGTCAGTGAGGTCGTCGGGGAGGTGCTCGCCGAAGCGCCCGAGCGCCTGGCGGTAGGCGCGGTAGTCGCCGCGGCGCAGGCCGGCGAGATCCCCCACGGCGACCGACAGTGGGACGAGGTCGACGTTCCGGAAGGCTGCAGTGGCCGTCAGCGCGTCGCGCATCGGCGCCCCGGGGATGGTGTGGGCGCCGGTGAGGGTGTGGATGTCGGCGAGGTCGCGGACGCGGGTATTGGCCTCGGCGAGATCGATCGCGGTCGTGAGCTTCTCGGCCAGAACGGTCTCGACCGGGTAGCCGAGCACTTGGACCGGGTCGCTGTCGGGCCGCAGGCCAGGCAAGATGACGTGCTGTGGCTTGGGTGTGACCGGGTCGCCGAAGTTGACGTCCAGGCGCAGCTTGACGACCGCGGTGGCGAGGCGCACGTCCATGACGGCGCGAACGCCTTGGTAGAGCGCGTGGTCGCGAATCACCTGTGTGGCGACCGTGGCGGTGAGGTACTCGACGCCGTCCTCGGGGTCCTCGATCGCAGCGATCTCGGCGACGCGTGCCGCCACCGCGTCGGCGTCGTTAGCGATGCCGATCGCCAGCGCGTCGGCGTCGACGGTCGGCCGGCGCTGGCCCAGCGCCGCGAGCAGCACGCCGCCCTTGAGCACGAACTGCGACGCAGACGGCGAGCGGCTCAGGCGGGCCAACCAGCGCTCGACGACGTAAGCGGTCAGATACTCCTGGGTGCCGCGGCCCTCGCGGCGAGCGCGGTTCTGCAGATCCAGATAGGCGCGTCCGGCGGGCGTCGCGCGGCTCACTGGAGTCATCGGGCGCTCACCACGTCCAGCGCTTGGCGCACCGGACCGAGCACACCCAGCTCGCGCGCGTACTCCAGCAGCAGCGCGGGCCGGGCATCCTGTCGGGTCATGTACCGGTTCAGCGCAGTGTGCGCGATCGACTCGCCCAAGCGATGGCGCAACCGCATCAGGTCGATCACCGTGCGCGCCGCGTCGTAGGCGCGGACCCGCTCCCCCGGGGCGGCCTCGATGCCGGCCAGCCCGAGCTCGAAGGTCCGCCGGTCGAAGCGGAACACCCGCGTAGGCGGATGATCGATCCGCGGCGGATGCGTCCCGTTGGGCACCGCCACCTGCACCCACACCGGCAGCTCGTCCGTCAGCTCATGCACCATCGCGGCCGACACGCAGCACACGATCGCCCGCGGCGCCCGATAGGACACCGCCAACAGATCGGGATACGCCGCAGGCGGCGCGTCGGATCGGCGAAACACCCCACGCGACAGCTCGACGATCTCCCCCGCATCACGCCACGCGTACAGATCCCGTGGATGCACCCCGCGCGAGAACGCCGTCGCCGACGTGAACGTGTCCGGCATGACCGCCACCACAGGCATGGATAAAGAGCTTACACGACTGTGATTCCAGTGTGAGCTATCTATCCACCAGGTCGCCGCGACGCGATCGATGCGCCCCAGGCGAGCTGCCTGGGGAACACTTGTTCGCGTCCAGGAGAGTCGGGTAGGAGCTGATGCCGTTGACCGAGGAGCCGCGCAACACCGCAAGCCCATACTCGACCGGCGGAGGTGGCACGCGGCTCGAGCATCGCTTGGGCACTGTGTTCCTCGTGCGCCTGCTCACCGCTGGATCCGTCGGCGCGTTGGCCGAAAGAGTGCCGGGACGCGTCGCGTTCCAGCAATCGCCGGCCGGCGGCGCTGCCCTGGAGCTTCGGCCGGCGTCAGGTACGTGTCGTCGGGCTTGCTGCCGTGCGCGGCTCGCCAGACGACCGCGCCGCGGGCGGTCTTCTCCCCGACGCCCCGACCCACACCGAGCCCAGCGTCTTGCGTGTCCGGCCGCCGCCGGCCAACTGATACTCAGCGACCCAAACGCGCCGTCCGTCCGCGCGTCCCTCAACGCGGACGTGGCCCTCGGAGATGTGGTCTGCCATCGAAAGCGGCTCCCTCGCCGCCCATGCGCTGGGCGCGTGGACCACAAGGTCGTCCTCAACT
>Ga0182736_1002017_pt1 | contig 16884 bp, 20 predicted proteins | sample eDN5th30CKraftBY_FD_128882 | JGI IMG/M metagenome (GOLD analysis project Ga0182736, IMG submission 128882) | Enriched backyard soil microbial communities from Emeryville, California, USA - eDNA 5th pass 30_C Kraft BY (version 2) (version 2) | ecosystem: Environmental > Terrestrial > Soil >... | reverse complement strand
GGCGGTGGTGCCGACGACATTGCCGCCCGAGACGAAGCTCGTGGCGAAGTCCTCGATCAGGTTTTCGATCTGACCGTGGGTAACGGTCTTCAGTTCGGCGATGGAGCGCGTGACGAGCCGGAGTTCGTCCGGCTCGAAATGCTTCATCACGCGATTGGCCGCCGGCGCGCCCAGGGTCATGAGCAGCGCCGCCACCTTGTCGGTGCCGTGCAACGGCCGCGAAGGCCCGCCGGCCTGAACTGCCACGGGAGCATTCATGTTACGGGTGATCCGCGCCGTTGGGGCCGACGATTTCGGTGAGCGTGACGCCGAAGCGCGAGTTGTCCTCCTCCACAACCATGATCTCGCCGCGGGCAATCACGCGGCCGTTGACCACGACATCGACCGGTTCGCCGACGCGATGATCGAGCGGCACGACCGTGCCGCGGCCGAGCTTGAGCAGGCTCGACACCGGCATACTCACCGATCCGAGCACGACCTGGAGGACGACGGGGATGCGCTTGACGGCTTCGAGGCCGCGGCCGCTGCCGAGGACGTCGTCGCGCCCGGCGCCGGCAGCCGGCTCCAGAAGGGCCTCTTCGAGCTGGGCCTTGGAAACGTTCATGGTCTCGATTGCACTGGTCATAATGGTCGGTCCTGGTTCTGATTTCGATGTCAGTTCGGATTGCGCAGGCGGTGCGTGCGGGCGCGGGCGTCGATCTGCGCGATGAGTTCGTGCGCGTCGTCGATGCGCCCGGCGAGAAGCACGAGCACCTTGCGGCCGTCGTCGTTGAAAGTGACGAGGCTGTCGCCGGCGGCCGAGAGCGCCGACGAGGCCTGCGCCAGCGCGAAGCGGTACTCGCTGTTGAGGCGGTCGAGCCGCTTCAGGCGGCGCTGGAACGCCACCATGCTCACGGCGGTGGCCACGAGCGCGACAAGAAGAATGAGGTCAGCGGCGAAGGACATCATCGATGAATTCCTGCTGTGGGTTGATCTGATCGTCGAGGCAGACGACGTAAGAGCCTTCGGCCTGGCCGAGCCGGCACCAGAAGAGCGGCTGGTCCGCGCTTTCCAGCTTCAGCCGGCTCGTGGGCGTGGCGCGTAGCGTGAGGACCTGGCCGACTTTGAGCTCGGCGACGTCGCCGAGGTCGATGTCGCGCTGCTCGAGGATGGCGCGCACCTTGACCGCGGTGCGGCTCACTTCCTCGCGGATCTTCTGCGCCCATTTCGGGTCGCGTCCGGTCGACTCGGTCGGCGTGCTCCGCGACAGGGCATGGCGCAGCGGGGTCAGCGCGGACTGCGGAATGATGACGAACATCTCGCCGCCGCGGTTGAGAGCCTGCAGCAGGAACTTGGCCGTGACGGCAAGGTTGTTGCGCCGTCCGATGATGGCGAAGTCCATGCGCGTCTCCTGGCGCTCGAACTTGAAATCCGTATCGCTGACGAGCGCGAAAGAGGCCTTCAGCACCTTTGCAATTTGTTCGAACAGAAGCTGGGCGATGCGCGCCTCGATATTCGTGAAATTCCGTTCGTCCTCGACCGGCGGTTCCGAGCCGTCGCCGCCGAACAGCACCTCGATCATGCTGTAGATAAAGTCGCGATCGAAGCCGACGATAAGCTGGCTGTCCCACGAGTCGGCCTGGAAGATGCCGGCGATGGCCATGCCCTCGTATCCCTCGAGGGCGTCGCCGATCCGGCCGTTCTCCACGCTCGACAGCGAGAAGTAGGATTGCGACGTCGCGAACTGCCGCAGCGCATCGGCGCAGGCGGTCGCCATGCGGTCGAACAAAACGTTCAGCATCGGCAGGCGCTCGAGCGAGAGCCCGGCGGCGTCCAGCAGCATGTCGCGAATGTCGTTGTGCTGTTTCTTAGCGTCGGTCTTGGCGTCGGTCATGGCTTAGGCGGCCTGTTGCTGCGGTCTGGCGGAGGAGCTCGGCGCGGCCTGGATGGAATCGCTTTCCACCTCGTCGATGGTGGGCCGTTCGCCGGCCGAGATGGTCTTGCGGCCATGCTCGAGCGCGATCGGCGGCAGGGCGCCGTTCATGTAGGCGATCAGCGTCTGCTTGATGATGATGTAGGGCTGGCACTGCTTCTCGCGCGTCATCTTGATCTTGGTGGCGAGCGGGCCGAGGATCGCATACGACGAGTAGATGCCGACGAAAGTGCCGATCAGTGCCGAACCGATATAGTGCCCGAGAATTTCCGGCGACTGGTCGATAGCGCCCATCGCCTTGACGATGCCGAGGACGGCCGCGCAAATTCCGAGCGCGGGCAAAGCTTCCGCCACCGTGCTGACGGCGCCGGCCGGCTTGGTCTTGTGGCGCTTGATCGTCGAAATTTCCTGCTCCATCAGCGCTTCCATTTCATGTGATTTGGCGTTGCCGATCAGGATCAGTCGGGCGTAATCGCAGATGTACTGCGTCAGCTCCTTGTCCTTGAGGATGGTTGGGAAGTGCCCGAACAGCGGCGAATTCTGCGGATCGTCGATGTGTGTTTCGATCTCGTTGCGCGGCTTCTGCTTCATGTCGCGCATCAGCGCGTAAAGCAGGCTGAGCAGCGCCAAAAAATCGTTGCGCTTCGGCGCCACGCCCAGAGCCGCATGCATGATGCTCGAGCCGGTATCCTTGATGACGCTCATCGGGTTGGCGATGATGAAGGTGCTGAAGGCGATGCCGAGAATGATCACGTATTCGAAGGGCTGCCACACCACCTCGACGTGACCGCCCATGGCCATGAAGCCGCCAAACGTCGCGGCCAGCCCCAGAATGATTCCAATGATGACCGCCAAGGCGCCCTCCGTTCCTGACGAATGTGTGTCGGAGGCAGGTCTCTAGAGGCTCAGGATTGCGCGAGGCTGATGTCGCGGGCCGCTCGCGCCGCCGTGCGCAACGGGGCGGGAGTCAGCTTCGGGCAAGATCGATGCCTTAGCCCTGCACGCGATCTTCAGGGAATGCCGAGCGCTTCATGGATACACTGACATCGTACCGCCTCGTCACCCGCGACCTGTCCCGTAGTCTTTCGACCACGGCGAAGGAGAAGATCGTCGCGAACGACAGCAAGTATTATTTGGCCAATATCGGAAAGGTCACATCGATCGATCAGTTCGTCGGGAATGGGCGGCTTCTGAAGTTCGCGCTGACGGCCTTTGGCCTCGGCGACATGACCACGGCCAAGGGCTTGATTAAGAAAGTGCTGGCGGAGGGCGTCGGCAGTTCGACGACTCTGGCCAACAAGCTCAATGACTCGCGCTACGTGGCCTTCGCCAAGGCGTTCAATTTCGCGCAGAACGGCGCGGCGACCACACAGGCGGATGCCGTCCGGCAGCCGGTGGTCGATGCCTATGTCCGCCAGCAGCTCGAGACCGAGCAGGGCGTAGACAATCCCGCCGTCCAGCTGGCGCTGTACTTCCAGCGCCAGGCGCCGACCGTCAAATCCGCCTATGGCCTGCTGGCCGACGCCAGCCTGTGGAAGGTCGTAAAGACGGCGTTCGACTTTCCCGATGCCATGGCCAACGCGCCGATCGCCAAGCAGGCGCAGGCGGTCAATGCGCGGCTCAAGATCGCCGATCTGTCCGATCCGGCCAAGCTCGACAAGCTGCTGCGCACTTTCGCCATCAAATACGACATCGCCCAGAACATGCCGGCTGCGCCGGCGTTGCAACTGTTCGGCGCCGGCGGCACCGACGTCTCGATGTCGATTCTCTCTCTCAAATACGGAGGCTGACGTGCCCTCGAATGTCTATGTCGCGCTGTCGGCGCAGGTTGCTGCGGACAAGCGTCTTGCCACCATCGCCAATAACGTCGCCAACATGAACACGCCAGGCTTCCGGGCCGAACAGGTGCGGTTCACCGAGGTCATGAGCGGCTCGGGAGCGAACGGTGTGTCGTATGTGTCCGGCGGCGACGCCTTCATGTCCCTGAAGTCGGGCCCCATCAATCCGACCGGCAATCCTCTCGATGTCGCGATCGCAGGCGATGGCTGGTTCGGTGTCCGCACACCGGAGGGCATCGGCTACACGCGCGACGGACGACTCCACATGACGGCCGAAGGCGAATTGCGCACGGTGGCGGACTTTCCTGTGCTCGATGCCGGCGGCGGCCCGCTGATGATCGATCCGCGGGGGGGCGAGGTGAGGGTCGGCGCCGACGGCAGTATCAGCCAGAGCGGCAAACAGGTCGGCCGCATCGGCCTGTTTCAGCTGCCGAAGGGCGCCAATCTGACCCGCCACGACGGTTCCACCGTGATGTCCGACCGGGCGGCCACGCCGGTCCAGAGTTTCACCAAAAACGCCGTGCGGCAGGGCTATGTCGAAGGCGCCAACGTCGATCCGATCATGGAAATGACGCGCCTCGTCTCCTTGCAGCGCGCCTTCGAGCAGGCGGCCTCGGCCGTGTCGGCCCATGAGGACGCGACGTCGAGCGCCATCCGCCAGCTCGGCCCGAGCTGAACGGTATCATCATGAACGCCCTCGAACGGCTCAGAACCCAGATCGACGCCGCGCTGGAGGAGTTATCCCCGGTCCGCGTCGGCGGCGTCGTCCGGGAGGTGTCGCCGACCCATTTCCGCGTCGCCGGCATTTCGCACTTCGTCAAATTGGGCGAACGCGTCGGCTTCAAGACGGAATCGGGCCTGCGCACCGGCGAGGTGATCCGCTTCGACGACCGCGGCGCGCTCGTCAAACCGTTCGATGCTGTCGCCGACGCCGGCATCGGCACGCGGGCCTTCTGCCTCGGGCCGCTCGCTTTGAGTCCGACGGCGGCCTGGAAAGGCCGGGTCATCAACGCGCTTGGCGCGCCGCTGGACGGCGAGGGCGCCCTGCCGCGCGGCACGGCGCGCATGCCGCTCGACCGCGATCCGCCGCCGGCCATGACGCGCGCGCGCGTCGGCAAGGCGCTGCGCACCGGGGTGCGCGCCGTCGATCTGTTCACGCCGATCTGCGAAGGCCAGCGCATCGGCATTTTCGCCGGCTCCGGCGTCGGCAAATCGACGCTGCTGTCCATGCTGGCCGGATGCCGAGGCTTCGATACCGTCGTGGTGGCGCTGGTCGGCGAACGCGGCCGCGAGGTCCGCGAGTTTCTCGAGGGCCCGCTGGCGTCCAGCCGCGGCCGCGCGGTCGTCGTCGTGTCGACGTCCGACGAAAGCCCGATGATGCGCCGGCTGGCGCCGCAAACCGCCCTGGCGGTCGCCGAATACTTCCGCGACGCCGGCGAAAAGGTTCTGCTCATTGTTGATTCTGTGACGCGGTATGCCCATGCCGCCCGCGATGTCGCGCTGGCGGCAGGCGAACCCGCGGTGGCGCGCGGCTATGCGCCGAGCGTGTTCTCAACGCTGCCGAAGCTGCTCGAACGCGCCGGCCCCGGACCCGACGGCACCGGCTCGATCACCGGCGTGTTCTCCGTTCTGGTGGACGGCGACGATCACAACGATCCGGTCGCCGACGCGATCCGCGGCACGCTCGACGGCCACATCGTGCTCGACCGCGCCATCGCCGATCAGGGCCGTTTTCCCGCCATCAATGTGCTGGGCTCGATTTCGCGTCTGGCCGGCGAGGTCTGGTCGGATGCCGAGCGCGATCTGGTGCAGCAGCTCAAGGCCATGATCGCCCGCTTCGAGGATACGCGCGATCTGCGGCTCATGGGCGGGTATCAGGCCGGCGCCGATCCCGACCTCGATCAGGCCGTCGTCAGCGTGCCGCGCATTTACGAGGCGCTGCGGCAGGATCCGCGCGCGACGCCGAGCACGGATGCTTTCTCCGAACTGGCGGTGGCGTTGCGCGGCTGACGCAAGGAATAGCCCGCGCAAGCACAAGCTTAAGCGCTCGCGCAGCGCAGCCAGCCTCACGCAAGCATGACGCGCCAGAAAGAAACCCACGGACCGGCGTCTTCGGGTCCGGGACGAGAGGATGTGTCGATGAGCCTTTACGGAATGCTGCGCACCAGCGTGTCGGGCATGAACGCCCAGTCCAATCTGCTCGGCACCGTATCCGACAACGTCGCCAATTCGGGCACGACCGGCTACAAGGCCGCCGACGCCGAGTTCTCGTCGCTGATGCTGGATAGCGGCGGGACTGCCGCGAGCGTCGGCTACCAGCCGGGTTCGGTGGACACAAAGGTCCGCTACGGCATCTCGACCCAGGGCACGCTGAATTACACGTCGTCGCCGACCGATCTGGCGATCAACGGCAACGGCTTCTTCCTCGTCAAGAATACCGCCGGCCAGACCTTGCTGACCCGCGCCGGCGCATTCCAGATCGATGCCACGTCCGGCAACCTGGTCAACACCGCCGGCCTGACGCTGATGGGCTATCCGGCCAACGATGCCGCCGCGCAAAGCACGCTGAACGGCACCGGCGGACTGGTGCCCGTGAACATCGGCAATGCCAAGGTTTCCGCCAACGCGTCGACCAAGGGCACCTTCACGGCGAATCTGCCGTCGGCTGCCACGGTCGTCACGGGCGACACGGCAGGCAGCAATGCCGCCGACGCAACCTACACCGCGAAATCGTCGCTGGTCGCCTACGACAAGCTCGGCGCGCCGGTAACGCTCGACATCTACATGACTCGTACGGCCGCGAACCCGGCCGCGTGGGAAATGGCCGTCTATAATCGCGCTGACGCGCCTGCGACAGGCTCATTTCCTTACGCGGCCGGTGCGCTGGCCACCCAGACGCTGAGCTTCAATGAGGCCGGCGCTCTGACGTCGGCCGGCAGCATCGCCATTCCGGTGCCGAACGGCGCCAATGTCACGCTCGACATCGCGGGCATGACGCAGCTTGCCTCCGGCTACACCCCGCTCGCCGCGACCGTTGACGGCAACGCGCCGGCGTCGGTGTCCAGCGTCTCGATCGACCAGGACGGCACGCTCAATGCGGTCGACCAGAGCGGGCAGAAATACGCGATGTACAAGATCCCGTTTGGCCATGTGTCGAGCCCGAACAATCTGACGCCGGTGGCCGGCAACGCCTTCCAGGTGTCGGAGCAGTCCGGCGATCTGCAGGTCGGCGCGCCGGGCGAAGGCGGCCTCGGCAAGCTGATTTCCGGCGCGACCGAACAGTCCACGGTCGACATGGCGTCCGAACTGACGCGCATGATCGTCGCGCAGCGCGACTACACCGCCAATTCCAAGGTGTTCCAGACGGGCACCGAACTGCTCGACGTTCTGATGAATCTCAAGCGCTGATCGAACGTGAACCTGTCACACGAACAAGCTGAATCTTTATGAGTCTGTCGGTCGCCCTCAATACCGCACAAAGCTCGTTGTTCGCGGCGGCCTCGAAGCTGTCGGTGTCGAGCCGCAATATCGGCGCAGCCAACGATCCGTCGGCGACGCGCAAGATCGCGCTGACCGCGACCACCGCGGACGGCGGCACGCGCGTCGTCAGCATCACGCGCGCGTCCAACAACGCCCTGTATGTCCGCATGTTGCAGGCCAATTCGGACAGCGCCGCCTCGTCCGCGATGAACGATGGCCTGGCTGGACTTCAAACCACCATCGGCGATCCGCAGAGCCAGACCTCGCCGGCCGCGCGTCTCGCCACGCTGTCCAATGCGCTGACGGCAGCTGCCAATACGCCGGACGATCCGGCGCTGGGGCAGGCGGCCGTGACCGCCGCGCAGGATCTTGCGCAATCGCTCAACGACGCCAGTGCGATCGTGCAGAAGACGCGCGCCGAGGCCGACGGCAAGATCGCCGCCTCGGTGACGCACGTGAACGACCTGTTGCAGCAGTTTGCGACCGAGAACGACGCCGTGGTGAACGGCTCGATCCGCGGCGCCGACGTCACCGACGCGATGGACCGCCGCGATGCGATCCTGACGCAGATTTCCCAGGAAATGGGCGTCTCGACGGTGTCGCGGGCCGGCAATGACATCGTCATTTACACCGACAGCGGCGCGACCTTGTTCGACCGGTCGCCGCGGACGGTCACGTTCCAGGCGTCGCCCGCGCTCGACGCCGCCACCACCGGCAAGGCTGTCTTTGTCGACGGCGTTGCCGTCACCGGCGCCGACGCCACCATGCCGATTCGCTCCGGCGCCATCGCCGGCCTGACCAAAGTGCGCGACCAGATCGCCGTCACCTATCAGACCCAGCTCGACGAAGTCGCCCGCGGCCTCGTGAGCGCCTTCGCCGAGAGCGACCAGACCGGCGGCGGCGCGCCGGATGCCGCCGGACTTTTCACGGCGTCGCGCGGCAGCAATGCCGTGCCGCCGGTTTTCGTCGCCGGCCTTGCCGGCACGATCGCCATCAATGCCGCGGTCGATCCCAGCCGCGGCGGCGCGCCAAGCCGGCTGCGCGACGGCGGCATGAACGGCGCCGCCTATATCTACAATCCGACCGGCGCCGCCAGTTATGCCGGCCATCTCGACGGGCTGACCGCCGCACTGAACGCCACCCAGCCTTTCGCCGCCGGCGCCGCTTTGCCGGGCAATGCCAGCGTGTCGCAGTTCGCCACCGCCTCGGTGAGCTGGCTCGAACAGCAGCGGCAGAGCACGACCGGCAATCTCGACAGCCAGAAAGCGGTGCTGTCGCAAGCGACCGGCGCGCTGTCCTCCGCGACCGGCATCAATCTCGACCAGGAATACGCCAATCAGCTCGACCTCGAACGCAGCTACCAGGCGTCGGCCAAGCTGATGGGTGTTGTGAACCAACTTTATGACGCTTTGCTTGCGGTGATCCGATGACGCAAATCACAGGCTCCATTTCAACCGCGGTGTGGACCGGCAGCGCCAACCTCGCCGTGCCGCGGTTGCAGAAGCAGATTTCCGACGCCGGCGTCGAACTGTCGACCGGCCGCCGCGCCGATGTCGGCCTCAGCCTCGGCGCGGGCGCCGGCGAGAGCGTGCTGCTTCATGCGGCGCGCGCCTCGATCGACAGCCAGACCAAAAGCCTGGCGCTGTCGTCGAGCATCATCAGCCGTACCCAGACGGTGCTGTCGCAGATGACGAGCGACGCCAATGCCTTTCTTCAGAACATGGTCGCCGCCCGTGCCAGCAATGACGGCGGCGCCGTCGCCGCGCAGCAGGCGCAGTCGACGCTGGCCGCGCTGACGGCGGGCCTGAATACCTCGGACGGCCAGCGCTACATCTTCGCCGGCATCAACAGCGCGGTCCCGCCGGTGGCCGACTTCGGCGCCGGCCCCAAGGCGGCCGTGGATGCGGCTTTCGCGACAAAATTCGGTCTCAACGCCGCGTCGCCGCAGACCGACCCCAAGGTCGGGCAGATCGGCGCCGCCGACATGACGTCGTTTCTCGACAACGAATTCGCCGGCCAGTTCAGCGACGCGAACTGGAGCGCGGCCTGGTCGAAAGCGTCGGATCAGCCGCTGTCGGCGAGCGTCTCCGGCAATGCGCGGGTCGATACCGCGACGACCGCGAACACGACAGCCATGCGCAACCTTGCGATGGCATACACGATGGTCGCAGGGCTTGGCACCGCCAATCTCAGCGAAGCCGCGCGCAACGTGGTGCTCGACAGGGCGACGAAGATGGTCGGCACGGCGGTGACGCAACTCACGGCGATCGGCGCCGGGCTTGGCGTATCGCAGAACCGCATCGATCACGCGGTCGAAGCGCTGACGCAGGCCGGAACGTTGATCGATACCCGGATCGGCGCGCTCGAAGGCGTCGATGCGGCCGAGGCCAAGACCAGAATGGATGTTCTGACGACACAGTTGCAGATGTCTTACGCCACGACCGGAAAGCTCATGCAGCTTTCCATCCTCAACTACATCTAACCAAAGGAACGCGACATGTACAAAGTATCCTACGCGGAAATTCTCGACGGTGCGGCGACGATCAACCGTGAGCGCGAGCGCGAAGCGTTCGATCACGTGGTGGAGAACCTGACCCGTGCGGAGACGGCCGGCATCGCCTCGAGCGAGATGCGCGCCGCGCTGACCGGACTTCAGGACCTGTGGGGTTTCTTCATCGCCGACCTGGCCCAGCAGGACAACGCGCTGCCGCAGGCGCTGCGGGCGAACCTCGCTTCGATCGGCCTCTGGGTCATCGAGCAGGCCGACGCCATCCTCAACGCCCGCTCGACCAACGTCGCCGCTCTGATCGACGTGAACCGCACCGTCCGTGCGGGCCTGCAGTGAGCAAGAGCATGCATATCTCCCTCCGTCCGGGTGAGAAGCTCTATCTTAACGGCGCCGTTCTACGCGCCGACCGCAAGATGAGCCTCGAGCTGCTGAACGACGCGACCTTCCTGCTCGAAGGCCACGTCATGCAGGTCGAGGAGACCACCACGCCGCTGCGCCAGCTCTATTACGTCGTTCAGTCGATGCTGATGGACCCGGCCAATGCCGCCGTTGCCCGCACGATGTTCGCGCGTCAGCACGCGGCCATGAACCTGGCCTTCTCGAACGAGGTCATCCTGAACCGGCTCGACGAGGTGTCGCGGCTGGTGGAGGACGACCGCTGTTACGAGGCGCTGCGGACGCTGCGTGGCCTGTTTCCGCTCGAGGAAGCGATCATCGCCGGGCCGCGGCCGGTCGCCGCCTAGGCGGCGGACAGCCTCGCGCAACTTTGACGGGCCAGAACGGGGCCGAGGGAGACAGCAAGCCATGACCCAGGTCACCAACACTACCGGGGTTGCCGGTTCGACGCAGACGTCGACCGGCAATTCCACCGCCAAACCGGCCACCGTGGACTACAACGCGTTCCTCCAGCTTCTGGTGGCGCAGTTGCAGAACCAGGATCCGACCAAGCCGATGGATTCGACTGCCTATATGTCGCAGCTCGCGTCGTTCTCGCAGGTCGAACAGTCGGTATCCAGCAACGCCAAACTGGATTCGCTGCTGGCCGTCGGCGCCCTGCAGACGGCGGGACTCGCCATCGGCCGCACGGTGTCGTCGGCCGACGGCAGTGTCAGCGGCACCGTCGCCTCGGTTCAGATCACGAGCACCGGGCCGGTCGCCACCCTGAGCGACGGCAAGACCGTCGCTCTCGGCGCCGGCGTGACGGTGAGCTGATCCATGAACGAAGCGGACGCGCTGGACATCGTTCACTCCGGCATCTGGACCATTCTCGCCGCGGCGGGACCGGCGGTCGGCGCGGCGATGCTGATCGGCGTCGTGATCGCACTGTTCCAGGCGCTGACCCAGATCCAGGAAGTCACGCTGACTTTCATTCCGAAGATCATCGCCGTCCTCGCGACGGCGGCATTCACCGGCTCCTTCATGGGCGCGCAGATCGTGGCTTTCACCGAACTGGTTTACGGCCGCATCGCCACGGGTTTCTGATCCGACACACTGTGGCGCGGTGCCGCGCGGAGGCTTGAGCGTCATGTCATCGGTCTCCTTCCCCACCGTGCCCGCCGCGCAGTCGCGCCGCGACATCGGCTTCGCGCTGGGCATCGTCGCCATCCTGGCGGTGCTGTTCCTGCCGATCCCGCCGCTGTTGATCGACATCGGGCTGGCGCTGTCGATCGCGCTGTCGGTGCTGATCCTCATGGTCGCGCTGTGGATCCAGAAGCCGCTCGAATTCTCTGCTTTCCCGACCGTCCTGCTGATCGCGACTTTGCTGCGGCTCGGCCTCGGCGTCGCCACCACGCGGCTCATTCTGGCGCATGGCGGCGATGGCGTTCATGCCGCCGGGCAGATCATCAACGGCTTCTCCAAGCTGGTCATGAGCGGCGACTTCGTCATCGGCGTCGTCGTCTTCCTCATTCTCGTGACCGTCAACTTCCTCGTCATCACCAAGGGTGCGACCCGCATCGCCGAAGTCGGCGCGCGCTTCACCCTCGACGCCATTCCCGGCAAGCAGATGGCGATCGACGCCGATCTCAACGCCGGGCTGATCAACGACAAGGAAGCGCAGCGCCGGCGCAGCGAGCTGGAGGAAGAAAGCGCCTTCTTCGGCTCGATGGACGGCGCTTCCAAGTTCGTGCGCGGCGAGGCGGTGGCGAGCCTCATCACCATCGCGGTTAATATCTTCGGCGGCATGGTCATCGGCGTCACGCGCCACGGCTTGTCGGTCGGCGCGGCCGCCGACGTGTTCCTGCGCCTGTCGGTCGGCGACGGACTGGTCTCGCAGATTCCGGCGCTGATCGTGTCGCTGTCGGCAGGCCTCTTGGTGTCGAAGGGCGGCACGCGCGGCCGCGCCGAGAAGGCCGTGCTCGGTCAGCTCGGCGCCTATCCGCGCGCGCTGTTCGTGGCGGCGGGGCTGATGTTCGCGCTGGCGCTGGTGCCGGGCCTGCCGCTGCTGCCGTTCGCGCTGCTCGGCGGCGTCATGACCTCGGTCGGCTATTCGATCCCGCGGCAACTGGCGAAGAAGCAGGCGGCGGAAGATGCTTTGGCCGACGAGGAGAAGAAGCGCGCGGCGCAGGATGCGCGCGACTCGGTCAAGGAGCAGTTGCGCACGCCGGAAATCGAGGTCTGCGTCGGCAAGCAGCTCGCCGCCCAGGTGCTGCGCGAGCCGGCCGAACTGACCAACCGGCTGAACAAGATGCGCCGCAAGTTCGCCGTGCGCTATGGCTTCGTCGTGCCCGAAATCAGGATGACGGAAAGCCTGTCGGTGCCGGCCAAGAGCTACCAGATCAAGATCCACGGCACGACCGCCGCCGCGCAGGAGATGCGCATCGGCGAGCTGATGGTCGTGGTGGGTGAGGGCGCGACGCCGGACGTGCCGTCGGACGAGGCGCGCGAACCGGCTTTCGGCATGAAGGCGATCTGGATCGCCGAAGCCTATGCCGCCGAGGTCCGCCACGAGGGCTTCGTGCCGGTCGACAACCTCACGGTGATGCTGACGCATGTCAGCGAAGTGATCGCCAACAACCTGCCGCAGCTTCTGTCCTACAAGGACATGCGCGGGCTCATCGACCGCCTCGAAGCCGAGCACAAGCGCCTGGTCGAGGACATTTGCCCGTCGCAGATCTCCTATTCCGGCCTGCAGGCCGTGCTCAAACTGCTGCTGGCCGAACGGGTGTCCATCCGCAATCTGCACCTCGTGCTGGAGGCGGTGGCCGAGATCGTGCCGCATGCGCGCAGGCCAGAGCAGGTGGCGGAACACGTCCGCATGCGCATGGCGCCGCAGATCTGCGGCGATCTCGCCGAAGCCGGCGTGCTCAACGTATTGCGGCTCGGCAGCCGCTGGGATCTGGCGTTCCACCAGAGCCTCAAGCGCGACGCCAAGGGCGACGTCGCCGAGTTCGACATCGATCCGCGGCTGGTCGAGCAGTTCGGCACCGAAGCCTCGGCCGCGATCCGCGAGCGCATGAAGGATGGACGGCCCTTCGTTCTGGTCACCGCGCCGGACGCGCGGCCTTACGTGCGGATGATCGTCGAGCGCATGTTCCCGCTGCTGCCGGTGCTGTCGCACGTCGAAATCGCGCGCGGCATCGAGGTCAAATTGCTGGGCACCATCTCGTGACGGTCTCCATGTCCACCGCGGCGCTGGCCGCGTTTCTCATTTTCTGCCGCGTCGGCGGCTGCCTGATGCTGATGCCCGGCATCGGCGGACGGAACATCCCGGTGAACGTGCGGCTGTTCCTGGCGCTGGCTGTGTCGCTGGCCTTCGTGCCGCTGCTGTTCGCGGCGGTCGAGGATCGCGTGCGCGACGTGTCGCAGGCGGCCCTCGGCGCGATGGTCGCCGCCGAAATGGGCACCGGCGCCATCATCGGCCTGCTTGCACGCATCTATATCGACGCATTGCAGTCTTTGGCGAACTTCATCGCCCAGGCGGTCGGGGTCGCCAGCATGCCCGGGGTCTCGGTCAGCGAAGACGAGCCGCTGCCGTCGGTCGCGGTGCTGTTCGGCTTCACCGCGGTGGCGCTGATGTTCATGGCGGATCAGCATCACGCGCTGGTGCGCAGTCTGGTCGACAGCTACGCGCGCATCCCGACCGGCAGCCTGCTCGGCGCGCGGCCGGCGCTGGTCGATGTGGTGGATCAACTGACGGCGGCCTACCTGCTGGCGCTGCGCATGGCCAGCCCCTTCATCCTGTACTCGATCGTGGTGAACTTCGCCGTCGGCATCATCAACAAGTTCACGCCGCAAATTCCGGTGTATTTCATCGCCACGCCCTTCATCATGGCCGGCGGGCTGATCCTGATCTACATGATCTTCGATCAGCTGATGATGAGCTTCCTCGCCGCTTTCGGCCAGTGGCTGCAGCACGGGTGAAGCCATGCCGCATGAGCGCCTGAAGAAGACGCGGCGGATTTCCGCCGTCCAGACCCAGTTGCTGCGCTCCGCCAAATGGCGCGCCGGCGCCATTCTGCGCGAGCGCGAGCGGATCGACGTGTCGCGCAGTGAACTCGTCACCAGCATGGGCGACGAGCTGTTCGGACCCCTGCTGGTGGAGCAGGCGGCGCGGCGTCTGTCGCACCTCGCCGTCGAGAGCGCACAGGCGGCGGCGGCCCACGCCGCCCAGGAAGAGACGGTGCGCGCCGAGGGCCTGTCGCTCAAGCGGACCGAACGCGCCGTCCGCGCCGCCGCCCGCGCCAGCCGTACCGCCGAGGACCGCGCTACCGTCGCCGAGATCGCCGAGCAGAGCGCGCTGCGCAAAACGGCCGGTGCAAGCCTCGCATAAGCAAGCTGCCGCAGGATGCCGCTGACCGAACTCCGGGAAGCAGCCGCATGAGCATCCAGCAGACGCCCGACATTCTCTTCGACGTCGTCAAGGCCGCTGACGTTTCGCGCGCGCGCGAGGTGATCGGCAAGCTGCGCGCATTGTCGTCCGGCGATACCGCCGCATTCGGCACCAGCCTCGCCGCGGCCGACACGCAGGCCGCGACTCCGGCCAGGACCGATGCCGAGGCCGCCAGCAAGGCCGCAGCGCTGCTGCCTGCCGGTATGGCCTTCTCGGGCACGACGCTGGTCGGCCTGCGCAATGCCCATGCGCTGAGCCAGCAGCGCCCGGTCGCTACGGCCGCCGCTTCCGGTACCGCCACGCCGGATCAGGCCGGCACGCTGCGCAAGTTCGAAGGAATGATGCTGGCGCAATTCATCGACGCGATGATGCCGGCCAGCAAGGGCCTGTTCGGGTCCGGCACCGCCGGCAGCACCTGGCGCACGCTGCTCACCGAGAAACTCGGCACCGGCATGGCCGAAGCCGGCGGCATCGGCATGGCCAACCGCCTGGCCAGCGCCAGCACCGCGCTGAACGCCCACCGCGCGACCAAAGGAACTGTGACATGAGCGCGTCCTTTACCGATCCCGCCGTGCTGACGCTGATGAGCGCGCTGGCGCGGCTTGAAGAAACGATCGAGGCCGAGACGGCCGCGCTGGAAGTGCGGTCCGTCGTCGACCTCCAGGAAATCAACCGGCTGAAGAGCCGCAGTCTGCTTGAACTGACGCGCGCCGTGCGTTCCGTTCCCCAGACGGTCGATCCGGCATTGTCTACGCGCGTCGCCCAGCTCAAGGAAAAGCTGGCGCGCAACCAGCACCGGATCGCCGTCCACCTATCCGCCGTGCAGGAAGTCACCGCGATCTTCGACCGCGTGATGCGCGATGGCGAATCCGACGGCACCTACTCGGCCTACGGCATGGCAGGGGAGGCGCGGCGATGATGCGTTTCCTCATCATCGGCGTGTGGGCGCTCATCGTCGCGCTCGGCTCCAGCTACGCCAGCGCCTACTGGGCGGCCGGCGCCGCACACGGCGACGGCAAGCCGCCGGCGCTCGCCGGTCTGGAATATCGCAAGCTGCCGACGCTGACGGTGCCGATGATCATCGACGGCACGGTGAAGGGCTACGTGCTCGCCAAGCTGGTGTTCACCGCCGATTCCGGCGTGCTGCGCACGCTCACCGTCGACCCGACCGTCTTCGTGGTCGATGCCTCGTTCGCCGAAATCTACATCAACGGCCGCGTCGAGAGCGGAAGGCTCACCAAGTACAACCTTCAGGACATGCTCGGCCGCATCAAGGCCGCCGCCAACACGCGCCTGAACGGCAGCGTGGTGCGCGACGTGCTGGTCGACAGCCTCAACTACATCGACAAGGCGGACATGCGCGCCAACGGCGGCAGCAACGCGCCGGCCGAGTCCGAGAAGCCTGCCAAACCGAACAGCCACGCCAAGGAAGGGTGACATTGCCGGCAGCCCGCTGCCGCCGCGATCTCCGGAGAACGAACATGGATGAACTGCTTCAGGAATTTCTGACCGAGACCAATGAGGGTCTCGAGATGGCCGATATCGAACTCGTCAAGTTCGAGCAGGACCCGAACAACGCCCAGATTCTCAACAACATCTTCCGGCTGGTTCACACCATCAAGGGCACCTGCGGCTTCATCGGCCTGACGCGGCTCGCCGCGCTCGCCCATGCGGCCGAAACGCTGATGGACAAGTTCCGTCAGGGCCGCCCGGTGACCAGCGAGGCCGTCGGTCTCGTGCTGGCCTCGATCGACCGCATCAAGACGCTGCTCGCCGAATTGCAGCAGAGCGGCGGCCGCGAGCCGGAAGGCTCGGACAGCGACCTCATCGAAGCGCTCGAAGCCCTCGCTGCGAGCGACCCCGCACCGGGCGCGAACGCTGCGCCGCCGCCGCCTGTCGTCAAGGCGGTATCGCAGACGCTTGCGCGCGACCTGTTGCCGGGCGAGGTGCCGCTCGACGAACTGGAGCGCCTGTTTCAGGAAACCGAAGTCGAAGCTGCCTTCGCGCCGCCGGCCCCGCAAGCGCCGGCCGAGCCGGCCTGCGCCGCCGCCGCACAGCGCGACGAGGCGCCGGCTGCGATCGCGACTCAGTCGATCCGCGTCAATGTCGGCGTACTCGAACAGCTCATGACCATGGTCTCGGAGCTGGTGCTGACGCGCAACCAGCTTCTCGAAACCGCCCGCCGCCAGGAGAATGCCGATTACAAGGTCTCGCTGCAGCGTTTGTCGAACGTCACCGGCGAACTGCAGGACGCCGTCATGCGCGCGCGCATGCAGCCGATCGGATCGGCGTGGCAGAAGCTGCCGCGCATCGT
>Ga0182736_1002016_pt1 | contig 16885 bp, 16 predicted proteins | sample eDN5th30CKraftBY_FD_128882 | JGI IMG/M metagenome (GOLD analysis project Ga0182736, IMG submission 128882) | Enriched backyard soil microbial communities from Emeryville, California, USA - eDNA 5th pass 30_C Kraft BY (version 2) (version 2) | ecosystem: Environmental > Terrestrial > Soil >... | reverse complement strand
GGCGGTGCGGGCGTCGAAGCCCTCGGGCAGCAGGTCGGTCAGGGTGCCGTCGGCTCGGCGGCGCACGATCTGCGTCCGCCCGCCCTCGCTCGGCCGGCCCTCGGCCCACAGGACCGTTCCGTCGGAGTCGACCCGCACCTCGCCGAGCCGTACGGCCGCGGCCACGACCAGCTCCGACGTCAGAGGGGTGGGCCAGGAGCCGTACGCCGCGGGTGTCGTCACGGAGTCATTGTGGACGGACGCGCCCCGACCCGCCCGCGCGGTCCGGGACGCTGCCGGACTGCCGGGTGCCTCACCGCGCCGGCAGCCTCCGGGCCTGCCGACAACCTCACCGTCGTCCAGGGCCGAATCCATGACCGTGACGTTGCGCACCACACGTCGGCCGCAACGTCACCGCTCCCCCGGAGCCGTGCCCACGACCACCAGGTTGCGCAGGCCTCACGTCCACCCGCCGTCCTGAGCCGGACCCGCGACCGCGACGTCGTGCCCGCCAGGAGCCGACGGAAGTCAGCGCCCCCGGGCGGCCTCCCGCAGCAGTCCGACGGCGCGCGCTCCCGCGCCGGGGCGCAGCACGGGCAGCAGCCCCACCGCCCCGGCCAACCCCTGCCACCAGCGCACCGACCCGTCGATGCGGACCACCCCGATCGCCGGCCGCGCACAACGGGCCACGGCCGTCGGCAGGTTGGGGTAGATCTCCGCGAGCCGCGGCTCGGAGCAGGATCGCGGCCGAACCGGGACCGTCACGCACCCCGGCAGCTCGTGGGCGATCCGGGAGCAGCGCGGGCAGGAGACGTCGTGGACGACGACGATCTCGCGGACCCGGGCGGCCACGACCGTCACGGTCCCGGGGTGACGTGCCCCGCGACCGTCACCGTCATCGACACGGCGAGGGCGACCGCACACTCCAGCGCGAGCAGCAGCCGCACGCCGGCGGCCGGCGCGAGCCACCTCCCGTCGACGGCCTCGGGCCGGGCGGCGACGGTCGCGACCACACCGATCCCGAACCCGGCGGCCACGACGAACGCCATGCCGAACGGCACGGTCAGCGCCAGCGCGAGCGCGACGAGGTGCGGCAGCCCCGACGCGAGCCCGCCCGGGACGCCGCTGCGCATGCCGGTGCCGAGCGCGAACCCGGTGCGTGCTTCGCCCCACTCGTCGTCGTCGGGGACGTCGGCGGGGATGCGCATCGGGTTGGCGGGCAGCGGGAACCCCAGCACACCGGCCTCGCGCAGCACCACGACCAGGGCCGCCGCCCCGACGACGACCTGCGCCACGATCCCGGGCAGCACCAGCCGCAGCAGCGCTCCGACGCCGCCGAGCACCGCGGCGGCGAACGCGACCCCCAGCAGCACGCCGACGGCCGTCCAACGCGTCATCGCCACGGCCGGGGTGGTCGTGCTCGGGGGCCCCACCACCGCTGCCGACGACGCGCCTGCGGACGCGCCCGCGACCAGCGCGAGCAGCAGCGTCGAGGCGGCCGTGGCCAGGTTGCGCTGGGCGACGAGCGCGGTCGTCGCCGCGAAGGCGCACACGACGGCGAGCACCAGGCCGGCGGTGAGCAGACGCCGCGACCAGGCGGCGCGAGGCGCGGCGGTCGTCATGAGGTGAAGGGTGCCAGGACGCCCGCGGGTGACGACGCGCGGCGCGCCGACCCCGTAGCGTGGCGGCCACGCACCCGTCCCACGCCGGGAGGCCAGATGACCGACGACCCGACCCGCGCCGAGCCACCAGCCGAGAACGCCGAGGACGCCTCGCCGGCGCCGGAGCAGGCGGGGACGGCCGCGGCGATCACGCCCGCCGTGCCGGAACCGGGCCTGCCGGTGCCGCCGGTCCCCGGCGTCGAGAACCCGACGGGCTACACCGACGCCGGCGTCCCCACCCTCGACTACGTGCGCGACAAGATCGAGGGCCGCTGGGCGACGTCGCTGGGGACGGCCGAGCTGGCGGGCGAGACCGAGGCCGGGCGCTCGATCGCCGAGCAGGAGGCCGAGCGCGAGAAGAAGGCCAAGGAGAAGCTCGACGAGATCCGCCGCTCGCTGGGTGGCGGCTGACCCGACCGCCTCGTGAGTGGCGATAGTCGCCGGAGCGACTATCGCCACTCACGGGAGGCCGAGGACCCGGCTGCCGTGGCAGCCCGGTCCGAGCAGGCCGCCGACGAGGCGCCGGCGGGTCAGCGGTTCTTGTTCGCCGGCTCGCCGCGGCGGAACAGCTTGTTGCCGAGCCAGACGACCGGGTCGTACTTCCGGTCGACGACGCGCTCCTTGAGCGGGATCAGCGCGTTGTCGGTGATCTTGATGTGCTCGGGGCAGACCTCGGTGCAGCACTTGGTGATGTTGCAGTACCCGAGGCCGTGCTCGTCCTGGGCGGCCGTCTGCCGGTCGGCCGAGTCGAGCGGGTGCATGTCCAGCTCGGCGATGCGCATGAGGTAGCGGGGGCCGGCGAAGGCCTCCTTGTTCTCCTCGTGGTCGCGCACGACGTGGCAGGTGTTCTGGCACAGGTAGCACTCGATGCACTTGCGGAACTCCTGGCTCCGCTCGACGTCGACCTGCTGCATGCGGTACTCGCCCGGCTCGACGCCCTCCGGCGGCGCGAACGAGGGGATCTCGCGGGCCTTCGTGTAGTTGAACGACACGTCGGTCACGAGGTCCCGGATCACCGGGAACGTGCGCAGCGGCGTCACCGTCACGACCTCGTCCTCGGCGAAGGTGTTCATCCGGGTCATGCACGCCAGCCGCGGCCTGCCGTTGATCTCCATCGAGCAGGAGCCGCACTTGCCGGCCTTGCAGTTCCAGCGGACGGCGAGGTCCTGGGCCTCGGTCTGCTGGAGCCGGTGGATGATGTCGAGGACGACCTCGCCCTCGTTCACCTCGGCCGGGTAGTCGACGAGCTCGCCCTTCTCGGAGTCGCCCCGCCAGACGCGGAAGTGCGCCCAGTAGCTCATGCCCGCTCTCCCTGGTCCGCTCGGTGGCCACCGAGCTCCTCGCCGGTGAAGTACTTCTTCAACTCGTCCATCTCGAAGATGTCGAGCAGGTCGGGACGCATCGGGATCTGCTCCTTGCGCGTCAGCTCGACGTTGTCCTCACCCAGCGCCTCGAGCACGAGCAGGACGTGACGCCAGTCGGCGTCCATGACGGGGAAGTCGTCGCGGGTGTGCCCGCCCCGGCTCTCCTGGCGCTCCAGCGCCGCCTTCGCGACGCACATCGAGACGAGCAGCATGTTGCGCAGGTCGAGCGCGAGGTGCCAGTTCGGGTTGAACTTGCGGTCACCCTCGACGGCGACGGTGCGCGTGCGGGTGGCGATGTCCTCGAGCTTCTTGAGGGCCATCTCCATTTCGTCGGCCTTGCGGATGATGCCGACGAGCTCGTGCATCGTCTTCTGCAGCTCCAGGTGCACGACGAACGGGTTCTCCCCGCCCTCGGTCGCCGAGGAGAACGGCAGCAGCGCACGGTCGACGGCGGCCTCCGCGTCGGACTCGATCACCGCGGGACGCCGTCCGGCGAGCCCGTCGACGTACTCCGAGGCGCCGAGGCCGCAGCGGCGGCCGAACACCAGCAGGTCCGACAGCGAGTTGCCGCCGAGCCGGTTCGAGCCGTGCATGCCGCCCGAGCACTCGCCCGCGGCGAACAGGCCCGGCACGCGCGACATCCCGGTGTCGGGGTCGACCTCGACCCCACCCATCACGTAGTGGCAGGTCGGGCCGACCTCCATGGGCTCCTTGGTGATGTCGACGTCGGCCAGCTCCTTGAACTGGTGGTGCATCGACGGCAGCCGCTTGAGGATCTCCTCCGGCTTGAGCCGGGTGGAGACGTCGAGGAACACGCCGCCGTGCGGGGTGCCACGACCGGCCTTGACCTCGGAGTTGATCGCGCGCGCGACCTCGTCACGCGGCAGCAGCTCCGGCGGGCGGCGGTTGTTGTCGGGGTCGGTGTACCAGCGGTCCGCCTCCTCCTCCGACGTCGCGTAGAGGTCCTTGAAGACGTCGGCGATGTAGTCGAACATGAACCGCTTGCCCTCGGAGTTGCGCAGGACGCCACCGTCACCGCGCACCGACTCCGTGACCAGGATTCCCTTCACCGACGGCGGCCAGACCATGCCCGTCGGGTGGAACTGCAGGAACTCCATGTTGATCAACGTCGCGCCGGCGCGAAGGGCCAGGGCGTGGCCGTCGCCGGTGTACTCCCAGGAGTTCGACGTCACCGAGTAGCTCTTGCCGACGCCGCCGGTGGCCAGCACGATCGCCGGGGCGTTGAACCGGACGAAGCGGCCCGTCGAGCGGAAGTAGCCGAAGCAGCCCGCGATGGCGCCGTCGGCCTTGAAGAGGTCGGTGATCGTCGTCTCGTGGAAGACGCGGATGTTGGACTCGTAGTCGCCCGTGGCCTTGAAGTCCTCCTGCTGCAGGGAGACGATCTTCTGCTGCAGGGTGCGGATCAGCTCCAGGCCGGTGCGGTCACCGACGTGCGCCAGCCGCGGGTAGGTGTGCCCGCCGAAGTTGCGCTGGCTGATCTTGCCGTCCTTGGTGCGGTCGAACAGCGCGCCGTAGGTCTCCATCTCCCAGACCCGGTCCGGGGCTTCCTTGGCGTGCAGCTCGGCCATGCGCCAGTTGTTGAGGAACTTCCCGCCGCGCATCGTGTCGCCGAAGTGCACGCGCCAGTTGTCGTTCGGGTTGACGTTCCCCATCGCCGCGGCGCAGCCGCCCTCGGCCATGACGGTGTGGGCCTTGCCGAACAGCGACTTCGAGATGATCGCCGTGCGCTTGCCCTGGGCGCGCGCCTCGATCGCGGCACGCAGCCCCGCGCCGCCGGCCCCGATCACGACGACGTCGTAGTCGTGGATCTCGACGTCGCGGTCGTCGACCGCATGGTTCTGCTGCTGTGCTGAAGTCATCTCGCTCACCCCACGATCCGGGGGTCGCCCCACCAACCGGCGGACACGGCCATGATGTAGAAGTCGGTGATCGCCAGGCTCGCCAGCGTCGTCCAGGCCAGCTGCATGTGCTTGCCGTTGAGGATCGAGACCTGGCCCCACAGCTTGTAGCGCAGCGGGTGCTTGCTGAAGTGGTTGAGCCGGCCGCCGATGATGCTGCGGCACGAGTGGCACGACGCCGTGTACAGCCAGAGCAGCACGACGTTGGCGACCAGGATGATGTTGCCCAGTCCGAACCCGAAGCTGCCGTCCTTGTTGATGAACGCGACGACGGCGTCGTAGGTGTTCACCAGCGAGATCAGGGCGGCGATGTAGAAGAAGTACCGGTGCAGGTTCTGCGCGAGCAGCGGGAACCGCGTCTCACCGGTGTACTTCTTGTGCGGCTCGGCCACCGCGCACGCGGGCGGCGACAGGTAGAACGCCCGGTAGTACGCCTTCCGGTAGTAGTAGCAGGTGAGCCGGAAGAGCAGCAGGAACGGCAGCGAGATCGCCGCGTAGGGCAGCCACCACCAGTCGGGCAGGAACTGGCCGAAGTGCGATGCCTCCGGGTAGCACCCGACGGAGAAGCACGGGGAATAGAACGGCGTCAGGTAGCTGTAGTTCTGTTCGTTCGTGAAGTAGTACGCGTGCATGAACGCGCGGACGGTCGCGTAGATGACCCAGAGGCCCAGGCCGGCGACGTTCAGCAGGGGCGGCAGCCACCACCGGTCGGTGCGCAGCGTCCGTTCGCTGATCTGCGCCCGCCCGGTGGACGCGTCTGTGGTGGATGACACGTCGGTTCCTCGTCTGTTCCAGGCGTCGGCGGTGACTCTCTGACCAGATTGCGCCGCGACGCCGGGGCTGTTGGATTGCCGGAGCCTACGACCTCGCGAGCCGGTCGGTGAGGCCGGGCCGACAGAAGTCCGCAGGTCGAGACACGGGTCACACCGGGGCGGACGATCTTCGGCAACGCCGAACGGCCCGGCCTCCGTCAGGGGTCGGGCTGTCGGCGCGCGGCGCCCTGCGCCGCAAGGAGTCAGGCGCTGCGCCTCCTCGCCCTGCGGGCCGCGAGGTAGTCCCGGTTGAGCTGCGAGATGACGTCGAGCGGGATCTCCTTGGGGCACGCGACGGCGCATTCGCCGGTGTTCGTGCACCCCCCGAAGCCCGCCGCGTCGTGCTCGGCCACCATCGCCAGCACGCGCGAGTCACGCTCCGGCTGGCCCTGGGGCAGCTCGCCGAGGTGGGTGATCTTGGCGCCGAGGAACAGCGACGCGGACCCGTTCGGGCACGCCGCGACGCACGCACCACAGCCGATGCAGGCCGCCGCCGTGAACGCCCGGTCGGCCTGGTCCTTGGGCACGGGCACGGCGTGCGCGTCCGGGGCCGACCCGGTGGGCGCCGAGACGTAGCCGCCCGCGGCGATGATCCGGTCGAACGCGCTCCGGTCGACGACCAGGTCCTTCACGACGGGGAACGACCCGGCCCGGAACGGCTCGACGGTGATGGTGTCGCCGTCGCGGAAGTGCCGCAGGTGCAGCTGGCAGGTCGTCGTCGCCTTCTCCGGACCGTGCGGCTGCCCGTCGATCACCATGCTGCACGCGCCGCAGATGCCCTCGCGGCAGTCGTGGTCGAACGCGACGGGCTCCTCGCCCTCGGTCGTCAGCTTCTCGTTGAGGACGTCGAGCAGTTCCAGGAACGACATGTCCGGCGACGCGTCGTCGACGTCGTAGCTGCGCATCGCGCCACGGTCGTCGGCGTCGTGCTGGCGCCAGACCTTCAGGTGCAGCCTCACTTGTAGCTCCGCTGGGTGGGGGCCACGTACTCGAACGTCAGGTCCTCCTTGTGCAGGACCGGCGCCTCGCCGCGGCCGGTGAACTCCCACGCCGCGGCGTAGGAGAAGTGCTCGTCGTCACGGGCGGCCTCGCCGTCGGCCGTCTGGCTCTCCGCCCGGAAGTGCCCCCCGCAGGACTCGTTGCGGTGCAACGCGTCGAGGCACATGAGCTCGGCCAGCTCGAAGAAGTCGCCGACGCGGCCGGCGCGCTCGAGACTCTGGTTGAGCTCGACGCCGGTGCCCGGGACCCGGACGTCCTCCCAGAACTCCTTGCGCAGCTCCGGGATCCGGTCGAGCGCCTTGCGCAGCCCCGCCTCGGTGCGCTCCATGCCGCAGTGCTCCCACATCAGGTGGCCGAGCTCGCGGTGGAACGAGTCGACGGTGCGCGACCCGTTGATCGACAGCAACGTGTCGATCCGCTGCGCCACATCGGCTTCGGCCTCGAGGACCGCGGGGTGGTCCGGGTCGACGGGCTCGTGCCCGACGCGGGCGAGGTAGTCGCCGATCGTCGTCGGCAGGACGAAGTAGCCGTCCGCCAGTCCCTGCATCAGCGCGGACGCGCCGAGCCGGTTCGCGCCGTGGTCGGAGAAGTTCGCCTCACCGACGACGAACAGGCCCGGGATCGTCGACTGCAGGTCGTAGTCGACCCACAGGCCGCCCATCGTGTAGTGCACGGCCGGGTAGATGCGCATCGGGACCCGGTAGGGATCCTCACCGGTGATGCGCTGGTACATCTGGAAGAGGTTCCCGTACTTGGCCTCGACCGCCGGCCGCCCGAGACGGTCGATGACCTCGGCGAAGTCGAGGAACACCCCGAGGCCGCCCGGGCCGACGCCGCGGCCCTCGTCGCACACGTTCTTCGCCGCGCGCGAGGCGATGTCGCGCGGGACCAGGTTGCCGAACGCGGGGTACTGCCGCTCCAGGAAGTAGTCGCGCTCCGCCTCGGGAATCGCGTTCGGATCGCGGTCGTCGCCCTTGCGCAGCGGCACCCACACGCGGCCGTCGTTGCGCAGCGACTCCGACATCAGCGTCAGCTTCGACTGGTGGTCGCCGCTGACCGGGATGCACGTCGGGTGGATCTGGGTGAAGCACGGGTTGGCGAACAGCGCCCCCTTGCGGTGCGCCCGCCACGACGCGGTGACGTTGCAGCCCTTGGCGTTCGTCGACAGGAAGAAGACGTTGCCGTACCCGCCGGAGGCCAGCACGACCGCGTCGGCCAGGTGGCTGCGGGTCTCGCCGGTGATCAGGTCGCGCGCCACGATTCCGCGCGCGTGCCCGTCGACGACGATCAGCTCCAGCATCTCGTGCCGCGGGTACATCGTGACGCCGCCTGCGTCGACCTGACGCTCCAGGGCCTGGTAGGCGCCCAGCAGCAGCTGCTGACCCGTCTGACCCCGCGCGTAGAAGGTCCGCGAGACCTGCGCGCCGCCGAAGGAGCGGTTGTCGAGCAGACCCCCGTACTCGCGCGCGAACGGGACACCCTGCGCGACGCACTGGTCGATGATCTGCCGGCTGATCTCCGCGAGCCGGTGCACGTTCGACTCCCGCGCGCGGAAGTCGCCGCCCTTCACCGTGTCGTAGAACAGCCGGTACACGCTGTCGCCGTCGTTGCGGTAGTTCTTCGCCGCGTTGATGCCGCCCTGCGCCGCGATCGAGTGGGCGCGCCGCGGGCTGTCCTGGTAGCAGAACGCGCTGACCCGGTAGCCGAGCTCGGCCAAGGTCGCCGCGGCCGAACCGCCCGCCAGCCCCGTGCCGACGACGATCACGTGCAGCTTGCGCTTGTTGGCCGGGTTGACGAGCCTGACGCCGAAGCGACGCCGTTCCCAGCGGGTCTCGATCGGGCCGTCCGGTGCCGCGGTGTCGGCGATCGGGTCGCCCAGCGTGTAGTCCGCGTAGCTCATGTCGGGCCTCCTCAGACCAGGCCGAAGGTGACGGCGAACGGGACCGCGAGGAACCCGGCCACCAGCAGCGCCGCGAAGACGAGCGCGAAGGTCTTGAGGGCGCGCTGGGTCCTGGCGTTGGACCGGCCGAAGGTCTGCAGCCCGCTCCACAGCCCGTGCCGGACGTGGATGCCGACCGTGACCACGGCCAGCACGTAGAAGATCGTCGCGTACCAGTGCGACGGCGCGAAGTCCGCCGCGACGTTGTCGTAGACCTCGCCGTGCACACCGTTCGGGTTCAGCGTGCCCGTCGTCAGGTCCAGCAGGTGGTACACGACGAACAGGGCGATGATCACCCCGCCCCAGCGCATCGTGCGGGCGGCGTAGCTGCCCTGCACCGGCGGCCGGTGCGTGTACCGGACCGGTCGCGCGGCCCGGGCCCGCCGGGCCAGCACGATCGCCGACCACACATGGGCCACGAGGGCGACGGTGAGGACGACCCGGATCACCCACAGCACCCCGCTGTAGGGCACGGCCGGCTCGAGCAGCGTGCGCAGCCAGGCCGAGTAGGCGTCGAGCGCGCCGGCACCGAAGAAGATCTTCAGGTTGCCCAGCATGTGCAGGACCAGGTACAGCAGCATCGCGGCGCCGGACGCCGCCATCACGTACTTGAGGACCACCGACGGCACCCGCCGACGGCTCCTCGTCGAGACCGGTCGGCGTGCCGGGGCGGAACCCCGGGTGCCGGGCCGGTCGGCAGTCGTCGTCACGCGTCAAGTGGACGTCCACGATCGACAAAGGTCCAATGCATGGAAACAACGACAGCGATGCTCTTAAGCTATATCCGTGACGCTGCAGCAGCTTGCGTACTTCCTCGCCCTCGCCGACGTGCGCAGCTTCACTCGTGCGGCCGAACGGATGGGTGTCGCTCAGCCCACACTGTCGCGGCAGCTCAGGGCGCTGGAGGAGGACCTCGGGGCACCGCTGGTGAACCGCGCGCAGGGCGCACTGACCCTCACGCCGGCGGGCGAGGCGGTGCTGCCGCTGGCTCGTCGCATGCTCGCCGACGCCGACAGCGCCCGCGCCGCAGTGGCCGAGGTCGTCGGCCTGCGCCGGGGTCGTGTGCGGGTCGGGGCCACCCCGTCGCTGTGCATCGGCGTGCTCGCCGACGTGCTGCGCGTCTTCCACGACCGCTACCCCGACCTGCACATCGAGCTGTCCGAGAGCGGTTCGCAGCCGCTGGTGAGCGGGCTGGAGCGCGGTGCGCTCGACGTCGCGGTGCTGGTGGTGCCACAACAGGGCCTCGACGTCTCGCTGGAGGTCACCCCGCTGCTGCGCGAGCGCCTCTCGGTCGCCTCGCCCCGGTCCGAGCCCGCGCCGTCGAGCCGCGGCACCCTGACGGTCACCGAGCTCTCCCGGCGTCCGCTGGTGATGTTCCGACGTGGCTACGACCTGCGGGAGGTGACGCTGCGCGCCTACGCCGACGCGGGCGTCGAGCCGCGGTTCGCCGTCGAGGGTGGGGAGATGGACGCGGTGTTGCGGCTGGTGGAGACCGGTACCGGGGTCGCCGTCGTACCGGACCTCGTGTTCGCGGGGCGTCCCAGGCTCCGACGCACGGCCCTCACCCCGCCGCTGTACCGCACGGTCGCCCTCGCCCGCCGGGTCGATATCGCCCCGACCCCCGCCGTCCAGGCGTTCCGTGACACGCTGCTGGAGTTCGTCGCCGAGACCGAGCGGATCGGCGGGTCCGACACCGACGTCCAGGTCCTGCACCGCCCCGGACCGTCCTGAGACGGGCCGCCGCGGCGCCACGCAGCGTCGGCGACGTCATGATCACCGCGTGCGGGACCTGGACGCACATCACGGCGCTCATGTCCCGTTTTCGGCGATCACCTCACGCGTCGACCCACGAAGCCGCAGCCTCGCTCGCGACACACGATCGGCCCGGCACTACGCAGCGGAGCTCGACCTGGGCGCGGCCCGACCTGAGCGCGACCCCAGCGGGCGGAGGCACACATGCGGGGCCTCCATGATCGCCGTTCGAGGGACCTCAGCGACACCTCCGGCGCTCATGTCCCGCCTTCGACGATCACCGTCGGCAGCACCGCCCGCAACCGCACCTTCCGGGACCGGGCACCTCGCGACCGGCCCAGCGTGACGCCGAGGCTGCGCACGCCCCGCCGCTACGGTCGCGCACCGCGTCCACACATCGCACGACGTCCATGATCCGCGTCCACGGGAGCGGAGCGACACGCATGGCGTTCGTGTCCCCTATTCGGCGATCACCGTCGGAAGCGCCGGCGCAACCGCACCGTCGGCGCCGCCAGCTCGCGGCTCGGCGCGGCATGACGCCGACGCTGCGCACGACCCTGCGCCAGGAGCCGCGCATTCGCGGCGCCCGCGACCAGCAGCGGCGACCGACGACACCTCGGCGCTCTCGTCCCGCAGCGGTTCCCCTGCGCGACTGGAGGCAGGCCGGACCCTTCCCGCGGGCCCGCGACGTCAGGAGCCGTCGTCGGTGGGGATCTGTTCCGCGAGTTCGGCCGCATGCTCGGCGACGGCCTCGCGGACGACGCGGTAGGCGATGCCCGCGGGGTAGCCCTTGCGCGCCAGCATCCCGAGCAGGCGGCGGGCCGTCGACTCGTCGGGGACGCCCGGTCGGGTGCGGAGCTTCCGGTCGACCAGGGCGCGGGCGCGGGCCTCCTCGGAGGCGTCGTCGACCTCCGCGAGCGCCTCGCCTGCGGTCTCGGAGTCGACGCCCTTGCGCCGCAGCTCGACCGCGATGGCCCGGCGCCCCAGGCCGCTGTAGGTGTGCCGGGACCGGACCCACTGGTCGGCGAAGGCCTTGTCGTCGATGAGGCCGACCTCGCCGAAACGCTCCAGCACGACATCCGCGGCGTCGTCGGGGATGCCCTTGCGGCGCAATGCCTGAGCGAGCTCCTGACGGGTCCGCGACCGCGATTCGAGCAGGCGCAGACAGATCGTCCGGGCCGCTGCGACCGGATCGGCAGGAGGTTCAGGGGGCTGATCGGTTCGGGAACGACGGCGGGACGCCGCGTCGCCCCGTCCCCGCCGGGACGTGCCCCGATCCAACCGGGCGCCGGCAGCGTCGAACGTGCAGGCATCGTCGAACGTGCGGGCATCGTCGGCGGAGGGCTCGGCACTCGATGATCCCCGCGTGGCGCGAGGCGGACGATCCGGCCGGGATCGCGTGCCTGTGCGACCGGCCTCCATCGAGGCTGCCAGGGCGCCGGGGAATGCGTCCTGCGGCTCGGTCGAGCGGCCGGCTCGCCGCGCTCCCCCGCTGGACGGGTCGGTACGGCGCGTGCGTCGACCGTCGGCGGTGCGAGGCGCGGGGCCGAGCAGGTCGGCAGCGCGACGAACGACAGGTCCGGCGCCGCCGGCGGATGCCGGGCCCAGCAGGTCGGACAGGCTCGCGATCGTCACCGCGGGCGCCGGTTCGTCGCCGGCCCAGTCGCCGGCCGAGTCGCCGCCTGAGTCATTGCCCGAGTCATTGCCCGGGCCGACGGCCGGCTCGCCGGCGGTCGATCGGCCGCGCGGCTCGTCGTCGGCGCCGATGCTCGGCCCGTCGGTGAGGTCGAGACCGACCTGGCGAACGTGCCGAGGGGTGGCCGCGTCGTCGGACCTGTCCGGACCGAGCTCGGCGACCTGCACAGGCACACCAGCGGTCGAGTCCTCTGCCGGGGAGTCGGTGCTGTCGACGTCCCGGTCGAGATCCAGCGACGCGAGCGCGATCACCCGCCGCGGACCGCTGGACGGCACCTGACGTCCGCTTCCGTCGGGGGCCGGGCCGGAGTCGTGCGAGTCGGGCACCCGATCAGAAGTCGACCGGGGCGGGCAGCGGCTCGACCTCGTCGGCGTCGAGCACCGCGCCGATACCGAGCTTCTCCTTGATGCGCTTCTCGACCTCGGCCGCGATGTCCGGGTTCTCCTTCAGGAACTTGCGGGCGTTCTCCTTGCCCTGCCCCATCTGGTCGCCCTCGTAGGTGTACCAGGCACCGGACTTGCGGATGATCCCCTGCTCGACGCCCACGTCGATCAGCGAGCCCTCGCGGCTGATGCCGACGCCGTAGAGCACGTCGAACTCCGCCTGCTTGAACGGCGGGGCCACCTTGTTCTTCACGACCTTGACCCGGGTGCGGCTGCCGACCATGTCGGTGCCGTCCTTGAGGGTCTCGATACGGCGGATGTCGAGGCGCACGGAGGCGTAGAACTTCAGCGCCTTGCCGCCGGTCGTGGTCTCCGGCGAGCCGAACATGACGCCGATCTTCTCGCGCAGCTGGTTGATGAAGATCGCGGTAGTGCCGGAGTTGCTCAGCGCGCCGGTGATCTTGCGCAGTGCCTGGCTCATGAGCCGCGCCTGCAGGCCGACGTGGCTGTCGCCCATCTCGCCCTCGATCTCGGCGCGCGGCACGAGCGCGGCCACCGAGTCGATGACGATGATGTCGAGCGCGCCGGAGCGGATCAGCATGTCGGCGATCTCGAGTGCCTGCTCACCGGTGTCGGGCTGGGACACCAGCAGCGCGTCGGTGTCGACACCCAGCGCCTTCGCGTACTCGGGGTCGAGCGCGTGCTCGGCGTCGATGAAGGCGGCGATGCCGCCCGAGGCCTGGGCACTGGCCACGGCGTGCAGGGCGACCGTGGTCTTACCGCTGGACTCCGGGCCGTAGATCTCCACGACCCGGCCACGCGGCAGGCCCCCGACACCCAGCGCCACGTCGAGCGCGATGGAGCCGGTGGGGATGACGCCGATGGGCGGACGCGTGTCATCGCCCAGCCGCATCACCGATCCCTTGCCGTGGTTCTTCTCGATCTGGGCGAGGGCGAGCTCGAGGGCCTTCTCGCGGTCGGGTGCGGTCATCTCGGTCTGCCACCTCGCTGATGCGCTCTCGTGGGCGTTGCGGGACTGTGCCGGCGCCTTGGCCGATGTCTTGCGGGGAGCCACGGTCGAACCGTATTGGGTCCGTCCGACAGTTCCGTCCTGCACGTCCTCGCTGTGGACAACGAGCGACGTTGTGGACAGAGGCTATACGAACACCTGTTCGAGTTCGGTGCCGACACGCCGATCGGCTATCGTGCCGCGCCGAGCGGCGCATGTCGGTCCGGGAACCGCCGCGGCGGCGCCGCCCAGGCCCCGGGGCAACGCGCTCCGTCGGCGCCAACTGCACCGGCAGCACCGGCAGCGCCGTCAGCGCCGTTCCCGCGGCACGTCGTAGACCTCACAGACCGCGAGCCAGACCCGCTTCGGGTCGATCCCCGCCTCGATCGCCTCCTCGACGGTGCGGCCTTCGAGCTGGGCGAACACGTGGTCCTTGGCCAGCGACCCCGCACGCACGGCCCCGAACTCCTCCTCCATCAGCTCGCGGAAGTGACTCAGTCGCACCCGGCGAGGGTAACTCGCAGCTGCATCCGCACCCGGACGCGTGCGACGCTCCGTTCGTGCGTGATGATCTGGTCCGGCAGCTGTGGACCCTGCTCGGCGGCGCGGCCGGGGAGTGCGACCGGCTGACCGTCACCGGCCCGACGGCGACGTTGTCCTCGCGGTTCCCCGTCACCGACGCGGGTGCCGCAGCCGTCGGGGCCGCCCTGCTGGCCGCGACGGCGGACCCGGACGGCGGCGTGGGGCGGCCCGTCGGGCTCGACACGCGCCAGCTCGCGGTGGCGCTGACGAGCGAGCGGCACCTGCTGCACGACGGCGTGAGCCCCGGCAACCCGTTCGACCCCCTGTCGACGTTCCACCGCACCGCCGACGGCTGGCTGCGGTTGCACGCGAACTACCCCTGGCACCGCGCGGCCGCCCGCAGGGTCCTCGACCTCCCCGACGACGCGGGTCCCGGCGACGTCGCCGCCGCCGCCCGGCACTGGCGGTCCGAGGAGCTGGAGACCGCCGTCCACGAGGGTGGCGGGGTCGCGGCGGCGGTCCGCACGGAGAAGGAGTGGCAGGCCACGCCCGCCGGCGCCGCGGCCGCAGGCCTGCCCCTGGTCGGGCGGCACGACCTCGCCGACGCGCCGCCCCGGCCCCGCCGCGCCCGCACCCGGGTACTGGACCTGACGAGGGTGATCGCGGGGCCCGTCGCGACCAGGACGCTGGCCGCGCACGGCGCCGAGGTACTACGGATCGACCCGCCCGACCGCCCGGAGCTGCGCACCCAGACCTGGGAGGCGCTGCCCGGCAAGCACAGCGCTGTGCTCGACCTCGCGACGAACCCCGAGCGGCTGGAGGCCCTGCTGGCGGGCGCGGACGTCGTGGTCGGCGGGTACCGCCCGCACGCGCTCGACCGGTTCGGGCTCGCCCCCGAGGCACTGGCGGCGCGGTTCCCCGGGCTCGTCGTCGTGACGCTCTCGGCGTGGGGCGACGAGGGGCCGTGGGCCGGGCGGCGCGGGTTCGACAGCCTCGTGCAGGCGGCCTGCGGGATCGGCGAGACCGAGCGTCGCGACCCCGATCCGGCCACGCCGCCCGGCGTCCTGCCCGCGCAGGTCCTCGACCACGCGACCGGTTACCTGGGCGCCGCGGCCGCGCTCCTCGCGCTGGCCCGGCAGCGCCGTGTGGGAGGCACCCCGCACGTCCGGCTGGCGCTGGCGGCGACCGCGACGTGGCTGCAGTCGCTCCCCCGTCCCGACGACACGGACGGCGGCACCGAACCCGTCGACGCCCGGCCGTGGCTCGAGCAGGTCGAGGCGCCCGACGGCGTGCTCACCCTCGCATCGCCGCCCGGGACCGTCGACGGCACGAGGCTGCACTGGCCCTCGCCCGCCCCGGCCTACGGCGCCGCGGCCGCGACGTGGCCGTCGGACGCGGACCCGTCGTAGCCTGTCCGATGTGCCGGTATCCGTGCTGACGACGGTCCTCGCCCAGGGCGGCGACCCGACGGGCCTGTCGTCGGGCCTCGGCCGGATCGTGGTCCTGCTGGCGCTGCTGGCGTCGTTGATCCTGCTCCTGCGCTGGTACAACCAGCAGCGCAAACGCTGAGCCCCGTGGCGCTCACGCGGCAGCGGCGACGACCCGCGCGGCGGCCTTCCGGGCCGCGGTGAGGATGCTCGGGTCCCCGCCCGCCGTCGCGACGACCGTCGCCCCCTCATAGAGCAGGTGCAGCTCCGCGGCCACCTGGTCGGGCTCGGCGAGCCCCGCGTCCCGCGCCAGGTCGGCGAACAGCTCACGGGTCCACGCCTTCTCGGCACGGATGACCGCGATCGCCGGGTGGTCCGTGCCCCCGACCTCGGCGTAGGCGTTGACGAACCCGCATCCCCGGGACTGCGCGCGCAGCCACGACTCGAGCGCGTCGTACACGGCGAGCAGCCGCTCCCGGCCGGGGGGCACCCCCTCCACCCGGGCGGCGACGTGGGCGCGGACGCGGTGCGCGCGCCGCCGCAGGTAGAGGGCGACGAGCTCGTCCTTGGAGCCGAAACGGTCGTAGAGCGTCTTCTTCGTCGTACCGGCCCGTTCCGCGATGAGGTCGACCCCGACGGCCCGGATGCCGTGCTCGTAGAACAGCTCCGACGCGGCGTCGAGCAGGCGGCGACCTGCCGGGGTCAGCTCCGGGACGGGCTGCATCCCGGCGATCTCCGCCAGCGACTCCACGGTGGTCATGCGGTGCTCCTCACGTCTCCACTGCGAGTATACAGACCGGTATGGTTACGTCGCCGGCGTGACCCGAACGCAGTCCGACGCCGCCGCCTCCGCGGCCCTCGTCGTCCTCTGGAGCGCAGGATTCATCGGAGCGGTGCTGGGCACCCGCGCCGCCCCCGCCGACACGTTGCTGGCCTGGCGCTTCGTCATCGCCGCGGCGATCCTCGTGCCGGTCGCCGCCGCCCGCGGCGCGCGGCTGCGGCTGTCCTCGCTCCGCCGGCAGGCACCGCTGGGCCTGCTCAGCCAGTTCGCCTACCTCGGGTGCACGGTCACGGCGGTCGGCCTGGGCGTCCCCGCGGGGACGACGGCGTTGATCGCCGCCCTGCAACCGCTGGTCGTCGCCGGACTCGCGGGGCCGGTGCTCGGTGAGCACGTCACCGGCCGGCAACGGGTGGGGCTGCTCGCCGGGCTCGGCGGTGTCGCGCTGGTCGTCGGCGGCGACCTGCACTCCGACGGGGTGGCGTGGTGGGCCTTCCTGCTCCCGGTCGCGGGGATGTTCGCGATGGCGGCCGGGACGGTGCTGACCCGGCGCGCGGGCACGCACGAGACCCCGCTGGAGTCGTTGACGATCCAGACGGCCACGACGGCGGTGCTGTTCACGCTCGTGGCGCTCGTCGACGGCAG
>Ga0182736_1002015_pt1 | contig 16885 bp, 16 predicted proteins | sample eDN5th30CKraftBY_FD_128882 | JGI IMG/M metagenome (GOLD analysis project Ga0182736, IMG submission 128882) | Enriched backyard soil microbial communities from Emeryville, California, USA - eDNA 5th pass 30_C Kraft BY (version 2) (version 2) | ecosystem: Environmental > Terrestrial > Soil >... | reverse complement strand
GCGAGGTGCCGGGTCAGGTGGTGCACCGCCGCCTTCGATGCCCCGTAGGAGTAGGTCTCCATCATCGGGGCGCGCAGGCCGTCGATGGAGCCGATGTTGATGACCCGGCTGGGGTCGTCGGCCGAGGCGTTGGCCTGGAGCAGCGGGAGGAACGACTTGGTCGCGTGGAAGACGCCCTGGACGTTGAGGTCGAGGACCCGGTTCCACGAGGCGGTGTCGTGCTCGGCGAGGGGCACGCCCCAGGTGGCGCCGGCGTTGTTCACCAGCACGTCGACGTGGTCGTGGAGCTCGGCGACGGCGTCGGCGAGGCCCTGCGCCCCCTCCTCGGTGGAGAGGTCGGCGGCGATGCCGGTGCACGGGCCGTAGGCGGACAGCTCCTCGGCGGTGGCGGCGACGGCATCGGCCTTGCGGCTCGACACGATGACGGTCGCGCCGCCGGCGATGAACCCGCCGGCGATCATGCGGCCGATGCCGCGGGTGCCGCCGGTGACGACGACGACCTTGCCGTCGACGGAGAACAGGTCGGAGGGGGGAGTGGGGGCGCCTTCGTCGGTCATGGCCGCCGACGGTATCCCGAGCCGCTCAGCGGCGCTGGCAGGTGGGGCAGTGGGTGGTGCCCCGGCCGTCGATCACCGATCGCCGCAGGATCGTGCCGCAGCGGGAGCACGGGAGGCCGGCCCGGCCGTAGCAGTCGAGCCGGTGCTGGTTCCCGCCCTCGCCGCCCTCGACGGTGCGGTAGTCCCGCAGGGTGGTGCCGCCGTGGTCGATGCCCTCGGCGAGCACGTCGATGATGGCCTCGCGCAGGCGCGCCGCGGCGGGCCGGGTGATGCGGCGGCTCGCAGGGTGGACGCGCGCCCGCCACAGCGCCTCGTCGGCGTAGATGTTCCCGACGCCGGCCACGACCCGCTGCCCGAGGAGCTGGGTCTTCACCCGGGCCTGGCTGCGGTTCACCGCGTCCCGCAGCCCCTCGGCGGTGAAGGCGGGGTCGAACGGCTCGGGTCCGAGCGCGGCGAGCGTGGGCAGGGCGCTGACGTCCTCGCCCACCACGGCGATGCGGCCGAAGCGGCGCACGTCGCGGAACGCGAGGGTCCGCCCGTCGTCGAGCAGCCACCAGGCCCGGACGTGCGGGTCGTCGTCGGGCTCGTGCTCGTGCACCCGGAACTGCCCGGTCATGCCGAGGTGGATGACGAGGCGGCGGCCGTCGTCGAGGCCGATCAGGAGGTACTTGCCCCGGCGGTCGACCCCGGCGACGGTGCGGTCGATCACGGCGGTCGCCGGCGCGAACTTGGCGGACGGGTGGGCGCCGCCGTCGACGAACCGGCGCCCGAGCAGCACCGGCTCGAGGCCACGTCGGACGGTCTCCACCTCGGGCAGCTCGGGCACACGGCGACGGTACCGGACGCCTCCGCCGATGCCGCTGAGCGTGGCCTGGAGCGCTCTCATCTCACCCTGTGTGGTGAGCTGACCTGGGCCGACTCGGAACGTCCGAATTCTGGGGCGAAGTCGCTCAGGACCGGCCCGCCGCTGCCGATGGTGCCCCGTGTTCGCTGGACTGGTTCTGACTTCGCTCTCGGCCGCCATGCTCCCCGCCGCGCTCTTCCAGCGGAAGTCCCGGTCGGGCTGGCTCGAGGAGCTCGACGGGATCCGTGAGGACGCGCTCGAGCAGCACGACGGCGGCGTGGCCAACGTCGTCGACGCCGAGGACATCTGGACGGACCTGCGCGACGGCGGCGAGTACGAGGATCCGCACGAGATCTCCTCGCTCTACGCGACCGACGAGACGCCCGACCTGCCGGTCACGAAGCCCGCCCCCAAGGGCCCGGCCCGCAACGGTCGCGCCAAGGCCAAGCCCCCGGCCGATGCGCCGCTTCCCCCGCCGCCACCGGCCACGGTCTCGGCCGTCGAGGCCCTGCTCCCGCCTCCGCCCGCGCCGCCGGCGCGCTCGGGGCCGGGCGATGCCGCTCCGCCCCCGCCGCCCGCGCGTCGACCGCGCGAGATGGCGCCCCCGCCGCCGATGGCGGAGCCGGTCCCGGCCGTCGCCGCGGACGCACCTCCTCCGCCTCCGCCCGAGGCCCCGGCGGCTGCCCCCGCCCCGGCGCCCGAAGCCCCCGCGGCCGAGGTCGCCCCGTCGGCGGCATCGCAGTACGACGACCAGATCTGGGTGCAGCCCGCTCCGCACCCCATCCGCCCGAGCGAGATGTGGCACCCGGCCGAGCTGGCCCCCGTTCCGCTGGGCGAGGAGTCGTTCGAGCCCGTCGCCGAGGAGCGGGTCGCGTCGGCCGAGCTGATGGACCCGACCTACCACCCCCGCCACGAGCCGGCGCCCGTCGCCGAGGCCGCCCCCGCCCCTCCGGCTGCGGCCGCCGCCCTGGAGTCGGACCTGGTCGCCCGGGCCGACGCGGCGTTCGTCGAGCCGGTGGCCCCCGCCAGCGGCCTCGTCAACGGCCCCGTCGGCCGTCGTGTGCGGCGCGACCGCCCGGCCGAGCGCCCGAAGGCGTCGCTGCCCCCGCCCGAGGCCCACCAGCCGCTCGCCGACCGCGGCGATCAGTCGCCCCTGCCGAACCCGGCGCTGCCGCCGGCAGCGCTGCCGACCCGCTCGAACCGGCTCCCGGGTCTCGACCTGCCCGCGACCCCGAGCTCGGTGGTCCCGCCCCGGCCCGCTGCGGCCGCCCACGCCCCGGTCGCCCCCGAGCCCGTGGCGGTCCCGGTCGAGCCGTCTCCGGCTCCGGCTCCTGCTGCGGTCGCGGCCCCGGCACCCCTCGCCATCGGGGAGGATGGCCTGGTGGCGGCACCGGGCACCATCGTCCGCATCGGCGGCGAGCGCCAGGCCCGAGCCCTCGGCAGCCCCGAGGGCGTGGTGATCTCGCTCGAGCACGGCTGGTGCTGGGCCTCGCCTGGCGACGGTGCCGCGGCCCCGCTGCGCATCGAGCTCCCGAACGGATCCCTGACCGTCGACGCCGGGGCCACCGCCCTGGCCGTCGTCGAGGCCGACGCATCCGTCTTCGTGGTGGTGGCCGCCGGGTCGGCGCACCTCGAGCGCGGGGGCGACGGTGCCCCCGTGGCCCGGGGCACGATCGTGATGATCGACCCGTCCGGCGCCGCCCAGAGCGACGCCGCGACCGATGCCGAGATCGAGGCCGATCCGATCGTCGCCGAGAACCTGGCCCTCGACGCCGAGCTCTGAGAGCGCCCGGCGGCTTCGGGATCAGACGGTCTCGGTGCTCCGGAGGGTGACGCCGGGCAGCGCGCCCGTGTGCTCGCCGCCCTCGACGGTGATGACGCCGTTGACCATGGTGAGGTCGTAGCCCTCGGCGCCCTGGACCCACCGGCCCGCCCCGCCGGGGAAGTCGTGGGCGAACGTGGGCAGCGGCAGCGAGAGCGCCTCCAGGTCGATCACGTTGATGTCCGCGGGACGGCCGACGGCGAGCACGCCGCGATCGGGCATGGCGAACAGGTCTGCGGGGATCGACGTGAGCCGGGCGATGCCCTCCTCGAGCGAGTACAGCTCCCGGTCGCGGACCCAGTGGGCGAGGAACCACGTGGGCTGGCTGGCGTCCATGATCTGGCCGACGTGGGCACCGGCGTCGGCCAGGCCGAGGACGACGTTGGGGTCGCCCAGCAGGTGCTCGACCTCGGCCGGCGTCTGGTTGAGGAACGGCCACACGAGCAGGCAGCCACCGTCGGTGGCGTCGAGCAGGTCGAGCCACAGCGCGGCCGGCGTGGTGCCCTCGGCCTCGGCGCGGGCGGCGAGGGACGTCTCCGGACGCAGCGAGTAGTCGGCTGGCACCGTGTCGAGCGGGAAGAGCAGCGCAGGGTCGATGCCGCCCTCGCGGCCGTCGGCCTCGGTGATGAGCTGCGCCCGCCGCTCCGGGTCCCGCACGACGGCGAGCCGCTCGTCGAGGGCGAGGCCGTTCAGCTCCTGCCACGCCGGGCAGCCGCCGTAGGGCGTGTGGTGGGCGAGGCCGAACAGCACCCCCACGGAGCGCACCGTGGTCTGCGGGTGGACCCGGGCGCCGTTCTCGTTGTGCTCGGCGACGAGCTCGAGCACCTGGCGGTGCAGGCCCTCGCCGGCGATGGTCTGGGTCAGGCCGAACGAGACCGGCCGGCCGGTGGACCGGCTGATCTCGGCGAGGATCCCGACCTCGGTGACCGTGCTCTCGGGCGTGGCGCCGTTCTGCGACCCGAGCATGGCGGCGGTCTCGAACACGCCGCGGCCGTGGCGGCCGAGCACGCCGGCCAGCGCCAGCAGCTCGTCGAGTCCGGCGAAGGTGCCCGGGATGGGTTGGCCGTCGGCGCCCGTGTGCAGGATCGTGCGGCTCGACGACAGCCCGAGCGCACCTGCGGCCATGGCCTCCTCGACGAGGTCGACCATGGCAGCCAGGTCCTCGGCGCTGGGGTCGGTGTCGAGCGCCCGGTCGCCCATGACGTAGCGCCGCAGCGCGCTGTGCCCGACCATGCCGCCGACGTTGAGCCCCTTCGGGCGCCGGTCGAGCTCGCTCAGGTACTGCCCGTAGGTCTCCCACTCCCAGGACAGGCCCTGCATGATGGCGTCCGCTGGGATGTCCTCGACCGACTCCATCATCTCGGCCAGGTCCCGGCGGTCCTCGGGTCGGCACGGGGCGAACGTGACGCCGCAGTTGCCGATGACCACCGACGTGACGCCGTGGAAGCACGACGACGTGCCGAGCGGGTCCCAGGAGATCTGGGCGTCGAGGTGCGTGTGGATGTCGACGAAGCCCGGGGTCACCAGCTTCCCGGTGGCGTCGACGGTGCGGGCGGCCGGTCCCTCGACCTCGCCCACGTGGGTGATCACGCCGTCCGTGACGGCGACGTCGGCGCGCACCGCCGGTGCGCCCGTACCGTCGACGACGGTGCCTCCGGTGATGATGACGTCGTGCATGTCCTGCTCCTGGCCTGTCCCTGGCGACTCGACGGCGGCCCGTCCCGACCCGTCTGCTGGGCATCGTAGGGTGGCGCGATGAACGCTGTGGGAGAGACGCCCCGTCGCCGGGCCGCAGTGGCGGGACTGACCTTGATCGCCGTCCTCGGGGGCATCGCCGGATGCGGGAGCGGCTCGTCCGGCTCCGACGGCGCCGGCTCCAGCTCCACCGAGGCGACGGCCGCCAGCACCACGGGCGACTCCGGCTCGTCCACCAGCGCCGAGGCCGCCACCACCGCCACCTCGGCGCCGACGGCCACCTCCACCACCGCGTTGGCGCTGCCGGACTTCTCCGAGGCCCAGCACACCGCCCCGAGCGACGGCACCGGCACCGCCCTGCTGCGCACCGTCCGCGTCGGCCGGAACGCCGGCTTCGAGCGCATCGTCTTCGAGTTCGCCGGCGACTCGATCCCCGGCTACCGGGTCCAGTGGGTCGACGGGCCGATCACCGCCGACGGGTCGGGCGAGCCGGTCGACGTCACCGGCGACGCGTTCCTGGAGATCGTGATGACCCCGGCGTCGGGCGTCGACCTCAGCGCCCCGCAGCTCACGGTGGTCTACGACGGCCCCGACCGCATCCCGGTCAGCGGCCAGACCGTGCTCGTCACCGACCTGGTCCGCACCGGCGACTTCGAGTCGGTCCTGAGCTGGGCCGCCGGCACCACCGAGGAGGTCCCGTTCCGCGTCCTGCGCCTCGAGGACCCCGTCCGGGTGGTCGTCGACCTCCAGACCTCCTGACCTCCAGACCTCCTGACCTCCTGACTGGTTGACCTGCGGTTCCCGGCGCCGGGCGGCGGCGGGCGGCGTAGCTTGTCGGCCCATGGCTGCGAACGAGTTCGAGGAGCACGCGAAGCGCTGGCGGGTGGCGCCGGGATCGAAGGTGCACCTCGACCGCATCGACACCCGCTCGAAGGACGGCGCGCCCGGCGACAAGCTGGTCACGGGCACGGTCGTCAAGGACCTCGTCACCCAACTGGGCGAGTGGCAGACCCGGCTGTGGGCCGAGGGCTCGCGCTCGGTCCTCATGGTCCTCCAGGCGATGGACGCCGGCGGCAAGGACGGCACCATCCGCAAGGTCTTCACCGGGGTGAACCCGCAGGGCGTCCGCGTGGCCTCCTTCAAGGCGCCGACCCCCGAGGAGCTCTCGCACGACTTCCTCTGGCGCATCCACCAGCAGGCGCCCGGCCACGGCGAGCTCGGGGTGTTCAACCGGTCGCACTACGAGGACGTCCTCATCGTGCGGGTCAACGAGCTGGTGCCCGAGCCGGTGTGGCGGGCCCGCTACGAGCACATCCGGAACTTCGAGGAGCTGCTCACGGCATCGGGCACGACGGTGGTGAAGTTCTTCCTCCACATCTCGCCCGAGGAGCAGGCCGAGCGCCTGCAGGCCCGGCTCGACGACCCGACGAAGCGCTGGAAGTTCGAGGCGGCCGACCTCGACGTGCGCAAGAACTGGGACGCCTACCAGCGCGCCTTCGAGGATGCGCTCGGCGAGACGAGCACGCACGACGCGCCCTGGTACGTGATCCCCGCCGACCGGAAGTGGTACCGGAATTGGGCCGTGCTCCAGGTGCTGCTCGCGACGATGGCCCGCATCGACCCGCAGTTCCCGCCGGAGCAGGAGGGCCTTGAGGGGCTGACCGTCGACTGAGGGCCGGTCAGGCCGGGAGGCGGACCACCATGCGGCAGCCGTGCGGCTCGACGGCCTCGGCGCGGATCGTGCCGCCGTGCAGCTCGACGATCCAGCGGGCGATGGCGAGCCCGAGCCCCGAGCCGCCCTCGTCGGCGCTGCGCGCCTCGTCCGTGCGGTAGAAGCGCTCGAAGACCCGGGTGAGGGCCTCGGGCGGGATGCCCGGGCCCTGGTCGGCCACCTCGAGCACCACGTGCGGGCCGGCCCGCCGGGCCGCGAGGACGACGGCGGTGTCGTCGGGCGCGAAGCGCGCCGCGTTCTCGACCAGGTTGGCGATGACCTGGTGCAGCCGCTCCGGGTCGCCGTCGACCGCGAGGTCGATCGGGTCGATCTGCACGTCGAACGCCAGGTCGGGGGAGTGGAGCGCGGCTTCGTCGGCCACCGCGTCGAGCAGGTCGACCACCGGGAACCGCAGGGTGTGCAGCGGCGTGCCGCCGGACTCCAGGCGGCTGAGGTCGAGCAGCTGGGTGACGAGGCGCTGCAGGCGCTCGGTCTGGGCGAGCATCGTCCGCAGCAGCGGCGGCTCGGGCGCCACGACGCCGTCGACGACGTTCTCGAGGGTGGCCCGCAGCGCCGAGATCGGGGTGCGCAGCTCGTGCGACACGTTGGCGATGAGGTCCCGCCGGTGCTGGTCCTCGGCGGCGAGCTCGTCGGCCATGTGGTTGAACGCCGTGGCGAGCCGCCCGACCTCGTCGGACGAACTGGCCGACACCCGCTTCGTGAGGTCGCCCTCGGCCATGGCGGTGGCGGCCCGCTCCATCGAGCGCAGCGGCGACGTCATGCCGCGGGCCATGAGCTGGACCATGCCCAGGGCGATGATGGCGGCCACCCCGGCCCGGAACCCGGCCCTGAAGTTGAGGGCCAGGCCGATCTCGTTGACCGCGAGCGTGACCACCACCGCCGCGACGATGACGATGCTGAGCTTGACCTTGATCGACCGGATCCGCTGGAGCGGGTTCACGATCACGGGGCGTCAGCAGCCTCGGCGTCGGCATCGGGGTCGGGGCCGGTCGCCTCCGGGCCGTCGGCCGGGTCGCCGGCCTCGGGCACCTCGGCGGCGCCCGACTCGCCGAGGGCGTAGCCCACGCCGTGGACGGTGCGGACGACGCCGTCGCCCAGCTTCCGACGGAGGGCCCGGACGTGGGAGTCGACGGTGCGGGCGCCCGACCCGTCGCGGTAGCCCCACACGTCGACGAGCAGGCGCTCGCGGGTGAGGACGCGGCCGGGTCGCTCGGCGAGGCCCACGAGCAGGTCGAACTCGGTGGGGGTGAGGTGCACGACCTCGCCCCGCTGGCGCACGCGGCGGGCGTCGAGGTCGATCTCGATGTCGTCGTCGAGGTGCATCGCCTTGGGCTGGGTGCGCCCGGCGAGCGCGTCGAGCCGGCGCAGCAGGGCCTGCACCCGGGCCACCAGCTCGCGCATCGAGAACGGCTTGGTGAGGTAGTCGTCGGCACCGACCGCGAGCCCGATGACCAGGTCGGTCTCGTCGTCACGGGCGGTGAGCATGAGGACCGGGACGTGCCGCTCGCGCTGGATCTGCCGGCACACCTCGAGGCCGTCGAGACCCGGGAGCATGAGGTCCAGGATGACCAGATCGGGTTCGAACCGCTGGGCGTAGGACACCCCCGAGGGGCCGTCCGAGGCGACCCGGACCTCGTACCCCTCGCTGCGCAGGCGGGCGGCGATCGCATCCGCGATCAGGGCTTCGTCTTCGACCACGAGGATCTGCCGCGCCATGGACCGACCCTACAGAAAGGACCTGGCAGCCCGGCCGCCACCACCCTGGCCGAGCGTTTCTGACGGACCGTCAGGGGCTTGGGCGGGGGTCGGCGCGATCCGTAGCGTTGGGCCATGTCTGACTACGCGCCGCCGATCCGCGACATCAAGTTCCTGCTCGATCACGTCACCCCGATCGACGAGCTCGCCAAGCTCGACGCCTACCAGCAGATCGACGCCGATTCGGTGTACGGCGTGCTCGAGGAGTTCGGCCGGCTCATGTCCGACGTCTGGGCGCCCACCAACGCCATCGGCGACGAGCAGGGCAGCCACGTCGAGGGCGACGAGGTCGTCACCCCCGACGGCCACAAGGAGGCCTACAAGGCCTACGCAGACGCCGGCTGGGGTGCGGTGCCCTTCGCCGAGGAGTACGGCGGCGGCGGCTTCCCGTGGCTCGTCGGCATCGTCCAGCAGGAGCTGCTGAACAGCGCCAACATGGCCCTCGCCATGGCCCCGCTGCTCACGCAGGGCGCCATCGACGCCATCCTCCACCACGGGTCCGAGGAGCAGAAGGAGAAGTACCTCCTGCGCATGGTGTCCGCCGAGTGGACCGGCTCGATGAACCTCACCGAGCCCGACGCCGGCTCCGACGTGGGCGCGCTGCGCACCAAGGCCGTCAAGCAGGACGACGGCACCTACAAGATCACCGGTCAGAAGATCTTCATCACCTTCGGCGAGCACCCCTTCACCGACAACATCGTCCACCTGGTCCTGGCCCGCACGCCCGACGCGCCGGCCGGCACCAAGGGCATCTCGCTCTTCATCGTCCCCAAGTTCCTCGTGAACGACGACGGCAGCCTCGGCGAGCGCAACGACGTCCACATCGTGTCGGTCGAGCACAAGATGGGCATCAAGGCCAGCCCCACCTGCATCCTCGCCTACGGCGACCGCTCCGATGGCGCCGTCGGGTACCTGATCGGCGAGGAGAACGCCGGCATGCGGTACATGTTCACGATGATGAACAACGCCCGCCTCGGCGTCGGCGTCGAGGGCCTCGGCCTGGCGGAGCGCAGCTACCAGCACGCCCTGGCCTACGCCAAGGAGCGCAAGCAGGGCTTCGCCCCCGGTGCCGCCCGGGGCGAGAAGTCGTTCATCATCGAGCACCCCGACGTCCGCCGTCAGCTGCTCACGATGAAGGCCTACACCGAGTCCATGCGGATCCTGGCCTACAAGGTCGCCGAGCAGATCGACGTGCTCCGCTACGGCGCCGACGAGCCCACCCGCACGGCCGCCCAGGAGATGGTCGACCTGCTCATCCCGCTCACCAAGAGCTACTGCACCGACGTCGCCGAGACCGTCACCTCGATCGGCATCCAGGTGCACGGCGGCATGGGCTTCATCGAGGAGACCGGCGTCGCCCAGTACTACCGGGACACCAAGATCACCCAGATCTACGAGGGCACCAACGGCATCCAGGCCATGGACCTCGTGGGCCGCAAGCTCCCGATGCGCGCCGGCGGCGTCTACAACGACCAGCTCGCCCGCATGAAGGCCACCGTCGAGGAGCTCTCGGGCGCCGGCGACGACCTCGCCGTCATCCACCGCGAGCTCGCGGCCGCCGTGGCCTCGCTCGAGGACGCCACCAACTGGATCCTGAACGAGGGGCTGGCCGATCCGGTCCAGGCCCTCTCGGCCGCCACGCCCTACCAGCGCCTCTTCGCCACCGCCGTCGCCGGCTGGCTCATGGCGCAGCAGGGCCTGGCCGCCAAGCGCCTCATCGACGCCGGCTCGGCCGACGCCGACGTGGCCGAGGTCAAGCTGGTCACCGCCCGCTTCTTCGCCGAGCACCTGCTCCCGCAGGTCCACGGCCTGGTCGCCCCGGTGAAGGCCGGCAAGACCGACCTCTTCGCCCTCACGGCCGAGCAGCTCTGACGCTGGCCCGGCCCGCCGCCGAGCGGCGGGCCGGGAACCAGCACCGCGCGGTCTCGATAGGTCGTTTGGCTCACGAAGCCGTCAGGTCGGCCGATGGAACCGCCTTGGTGGAACGCACGCGCACAACTCCCTCGATCGGGTCATCCCTGACGACCGGCCTCGGCCGAGCGCGCGCGCTCGGCGCGCTGCAGTCGATCGGCGCCCCGTCGACGGGCCTGACGCGCGCCGACAGCGTCACCAACGAGGTCTGGCTCACCGATGACCTGGTCGTGCGGCTGAACCGGGACGCCAGCCTGCGGCTGCACCGCGAGGCGGTGCTGTCCCAGGTGCTGCCCGAGGAGGTCGGCTACCCGCAGGTGATCCAGCACGGCGGCGACGTGGGCAGCGACTGGCTCGTCGCCCAGCGGCTGCCCGGTGTGCCGCTCAGCCGGGCCTGGCCCACGCTGACCCCGATGGCCCGCCGCGACGCCGTCCACCAGATCGCCGACCGCCTCAAGGCCGTGCACCAGACCCCGTGCCCGCGCCTCGACGGGCTCCACGACGTCCCGCAGCTCCTGGACCCGGCGCCGACCGGCAGCCAGGCGGTGCAGCGGCTGCTCAACGCGCTGGCCCGGGCGAGCCAGCTCCCGAACATCGACGCCTCGCTCATGGCCGACGCCGCCCGACTCGTCAACGAGCTGGCGCCCTCGCTCGACCCGTTCGACGCCACCACGATCGTCCACGGCGACCTCACCTTCGAGAACATCCTGTGGGACGGCGCCGAGGTCACCGCGCTGCTCGACTTCGAGTACGCCCGTCCCGGTCCGCCGGACCTCGACCTCGACGTGCTGCTGCGGTTCTGCGCGCTGCCGCACCTCCACGTTGCGCCCGACTACGAGCACCTCACGAAGGCCGAGGACTACGCCGAGGTGCCCTGGTGGCTCGCCGAGGAGTACCCCGAGCTGTTCTCGCACCCCCGCCAGCTCGACCGCGTCCGGCTCTACAGCATCGCGTGGGACATCCGCGAGCTGCTGGCCTTCCCGCCGCAGGAGCCGCTGACCCGGCTGCACAAGCACCACCCCTACCAGCGGCTGTCGCAGAATCTGCGCGGGACCCACTACATCGACCGGTTCAACGGCGAAGCCTCGGTCCACTACTGATCTCGGTCGCTCGCCGGTCGCGCCGTTTGGCAGGATCGGGTGATGGGTGACGAGCGACGGGGTTCGGGCGAAGCGGTGACGGCGCGCATCCGTGCGGAGTCGTCGAAGCTCAGCCCGGCCCAGCGGCGCATTGCCGACGCCGTCCTCGCCGACCCGCAGCTCGTCGCCTTCGGCACGGTGGCCGACCTGGCCAAGCAGGCCGGGGCCAGCGGCGCCTCGGTCGTCCGCTTCGCCACCCGCCTCGGCTTCGACGGGTTCATCGGCCTGCAGGAGGCGGCGCAGGGCGAGCTCTCCGACCGCCTCCGTCCGGCGGCCAGCCGCATCCGCGACCTCCCGCCCGGCGACGTGGTCGCCCGGGCCCTCACCACCTCGACCCAGGCCGTCGAGGCCACCCTCGCCGGCCTCGACCGCAGCATCTTCGGCCACGCCGTCGACCTCCTGGCCGACCCGAACCGTCGAGTGGTGGTGACCGCTGGCGATGCCGGCGCCGGCATCGCCAGCCACGCCGGGGAGGAGCTGCGGATGCTGCGCACCGGCGTCGAGGTCGCCGGCGGGACGCCCGTGGCCGTGGGCCAGGCGATCGCCCGGCTCGACGAGGGCGACGTGATCCTGGTGCTGGACCTGCGCCGCTACGACCGCTGGCTGCTCCCTGCGGTGGAGCACGCCGTGGGGGAGGGGGCCGAGCTGATCGCCCTCACCGACGGGCCCGACTCCCCGCTGGCACGCCGGGCTCGCGCCCTGCTCGTGGTCGAAGGCGAGGGGATCGGCCCGTTCGACAACTACGTCGGGGCCCTCGCGCTCCTCGCCGCGCTCGTGGCCGGCGTGGCCGAAGCCCTCCGGGACGACGCCACCGAGGACCTCGACCGCATCGAACGCACCTGGCAAGCCATGGGCGCCCTGACGGACGGCTGAGCCGGAACAAGCATTTCACCTCTGTGCTAGAGTGAAACGGATGTTCCAGGCGCCCGGTGTTCGGGGGCCGCTTCCCCGAGGAGGACCTGGCATGGCCGTTGCGACGCTTCCGACCCACGTCACGGGGTCCTTCGCGGTCTCCCTGCTGCCGCCCGCCTCCGGGCTGCGCCCCGACGACGAGGCGTTCGTCGCTGCCGCGGCCGAAGTCGGGCAGGCGTTCCCCCCGGGCCTCGTCGCCGCTCTCGAGGCGTTCGCCGCGGATCCGGGCCCCGCCGGCGCCCTGCTGCTGCGCGACGTCCCCACCGGCGCCGTCCCTGCCACCCCGGCCACGCCCACCACGCCCACCGGCAAGGACCTGCGGTCCGAGCAGGTGCTGCTGGCCGTGGCCCGGATCCTCGGCGAGCCGGTCGGCTACCTGCCCGAGCACGGCGGGTCGATCGTCCAGAACCTCGTCCCCACGAAGGCCGACGTCGGCCGCCAGACGTCGACGTCGTCGGGGGTGGACCTGGCGTTCCACACCGAGACCGCCTTCCACCCGCACGGTCCTCGCTACCTGCTCCTGCTCTGCCTGCGCGGCGACCCCGGTGCCGCCACCACGCTGGCCTCCATCGACGACCTGCTGCCCGGGCTCCGGCCCGAGACCGTCGACGTGCTGCGCCAGCCGCTGTTCCGCACCGCGGTCGACGAGTCGTTCGGCGGCGAGCCGGGCGTGCCCTACGGCCCGGCGCGGCCGGTCCTGGGCGGCACCCCGGAGCAGCCCTGGCTGTGCTGGGACGAAGAGCTGACCACCGGCACCACCCCGGAGGCCCAGGCGGCGCACGAGGAGCTCATCGCCGTGGTCGCCCAGCGCCGTCGTGAGGTCGTGCTGGCCGACGGCGATCTGCTCATCGTCGACAACCGGCGCTGCGTCCACGGCCGCCGGCCGTTCCAGGCCCGCTTCGACGGCACCGACCGCTGGCTCCAGCGCAGCTTCGTGGTCGCCAGCCTCGCCCCCTCGGTGGCCGAGCGCACCGGCCGCATCATCACCACCGAGTTCGCCGCCGCCTGATCCGCTCCCCCCGAGCGCCCCTCTCGAACTTGTCGTGATCGCGGTTGCCCGGCCACCACGATCACGACAAGTTCGGAGGTACGGGCCATGCTGGCGGTGTGCCCCGATCGATCCCGCCCGTCGTCGCGGCCGGCGCCCTGAGCAGCCGGCCGCAGCCGGTCATCGAGGGCGACGGGCTGACGCTCCGGCCGTGGGCCGCCGATGACGCCGGTCTGCTGGTCGGGGCGTTCCGCGACCCGGCGATCCGGCAGTGGCACCGGCGCTCGATCGACACCGCCGACGAGGCGGAGGCCTGGATCGCGGAGTCGGGAGCACGCTGGCGGGAGGACCGGGGCGCCAACTGGGTGGTCGTCGACCGGGCCGGCCGGGCTGAGGGCGTTGCGGTCGGTCGGGTCGGGCTCACCCGCATCGATCTGACGGATGGGTTCGGCGAGCTGTCCTACTGGGTGCTGCCGGACGAGCGCGGCCGCCGCATCGCCGTGCGGGCGACGAACGCGGTGGCCGGGTGGGCGTTCGCCGAGCTCGGACTGCACCGGATCGAGCTCCACCACTCGACGGCCAACGAGCCGTCGTGCCGCGTCGCTCGGGCCGCGGGGTTCGCCGCCGAGGGCACCGCCCGGAGCATGCTCCTGCACGACGACGGCTGGCACGACGTGCACCTGCACGCCCGCCTTGCCACCGACGACCGCTGATCGCCGGTGTAGGCGGGCCGGGCGAGGCGCGGGTCAGACGGGCGGCAGGGCGGCGATGACGGCGTCGGCGAGCGGCGGCCAGGCCTCCAGGGCCCACGGGCCGAAGTTCCGGTCGGTGAGCACCAGGAGGCTCCGCTCGACCGCGGGATCGACCCAGAGGAACGTGCCCGAGGCGCCGAAGTGCCCGTACGTGGCGGGGGAGTTGGTCCGGCCCGTCCAGTGCGGCGTCTTGTAACCGCGGATCTCGAACCCGAGGCCCCAGTCGTTGGGGTTCTGCGGACCGATGCCGGGGACGATGCCGGCCAGGTCCGGGTAGGCGACCGTGGTGGCTTCGGCCAGCGTCTCCGGGTGGATCAGCGTGGGCCGGAGCAGTTCGGCGGCGAACCGGGCCAGGTCCGCCCCGGTGGACCAGGCGCCGTGCGCGAGCGATCCGCCCCGCACGTCGGTGTGATCCATCTTCAACGGCTCGAAGACGGCGAGCGCCAGGTAGTCGTCGGCGGGCATGCCGGCAGCGTGGGCGAGGTGCTCGGCCAGCGCGTCGAACCCGGTGTTCGAGTAGATGCGCTTCCGCTCGGGGAGCAGCAGCACGCCGGTGTCGAAGCCGTAGCCGCCGGCGTGGGCCAGCAGGTGCCGGACGGTGACCCCGGGCGGGCCGGTGGGCTCGTCGAGGTCGAGCGTGCCCTCCTCGACGGCGACCAGGCAGGCGTAGGCGGTGAGCAGCTTGGTGACCGACGCCAGCCGGAACGACCGGTCGCCCGGCCCGATGGTGGCCACGGCGCCACCGGGGGCGACGACCGCGGCAGCGATGTTGGTGGCCTCCCACCCCCCGGTCTCCCAGAGGGCCGCGGCGAGGCGCGCATCTTCAGACATCCCAGACCATCTCTCCGTCGGAGTGAGCCGCGCCGAGGACGACGTCGGCGGGGGAGCGGCGGTCGATGTGGCCGATCAACCCGGAGTAGACGCCGTAGCCGCAGAGCTCGCGCAGCCGGGGTCCGAACGTGCGAGCCACGTCGAGCGGGATGCCCAGCTGCTGGTTCTCCTGCTGGCGGATCCACCCTGCGCAGTAGTTCATGGCGATCCCGACCCGGCGCTCGTCGGTGGTGTTGGCGCCGCCGCCGTGCCACAGGCTGCCGTGCCACACGAGCACGCTCCCAGCGGGCATCTCGGCGGGGATGCTGTCGTAGTGCGTCCCGAAGTCGGGCGACGCGTCGGCGCGGTGGGATCCCGGGATGATGCGGGTGGCGCCGTTGGCCTCGGTGAAGTCGGTGAGCGCCCACATCGAGTTGCACACGGTGGCCACGTGCGGCTTCGGCAGCGGGATGATCTGGTCGTCGGCGTGGATGGGCTGGGCGGTCTCGCCCGGTCCGATCGAGATCGACGACAGCGAGCTCACGAGGCAGCCGGCGTCGAGCACGCCCTCGACCACCGGCAGCACCGACGGGTGCACCGGCACCTGCTGCCAGAGGGCCCCGTGGGCGAGCAGGTTGTACACGCGCAGCGTCGACGTGCCCTCGAACCCGTTGCTCGCGGGCCGGGTGCCGAGCTCCGCCTGCAGGCGCTCGAGGTCGTCGAGCAGCGCGGCGCGGAGGTCGGCCGAGATGACGTCGGTCAGGACCGTGTAGCCCTGCTCGGCGATGGCCGCGAGGTGCCCGTCGAGGTCGACGGTGGTGGTCGCATCGGGCACGCACGCATGGTAGGCCGAGCGCCATGGTGCGTGACCGACCAGCGGAGGAGCCGGAGGAGGACCTCGAGACCGCCGTGGCCCGGGTCCTCGACGGGCTCGAGCCGGGCGACGTGGTGACCTACGGCGAGGTCGCGCTCGAGGCCGGCTACCCCGGTCGGAGCCGTGCCGTCGGCCGCATCCTCTCCACGAGCGGGGGCGCCTTCCCGTGGTGGCGCGTCGTCAACGCGGCGGGGCTCCTCGTGCCCGGCCACGAGGAGGAGCAGGCCCGCCGCCTCGCCGAGGAGGGCGTCGAGCTGCGCAACGGCAAGGTCCGGCGAGCGAGGGCGTGACCGGCCCGCTGGTACCGTCCCCCGCCACGAGGAGGTCCGGGTGCGACGACGAGGGTGGGCGGCGGTCATCGCCGCGGTGGCGATCGGTGCGCTGGCGGTGAGCGGGTGCAGCAAGGACGATCCGGCGCCGACCGCGTTCGTCGTCGGCGACTCGCTCACGGTGGGCGCGGAGATCGGCGGCCTCGGCCGCGACGGCTCGCTCACCGTCGATGCGAAGGAGGGACGCACCACCGAGCAGGGCGTCCCCATCATCGAAGCCACCGACCTGGCCGGGTACGACCGGGTGATCGTCGCCCTCGGCACCAACGACTACACCGACACCGAAGCCGGGTTCGCGCCGAAGATCGATGAGGTGATGGAGGCCATCGGCCCCGACGTTCCCGTCACGTGGGTCAACGCTGACTCGGGCACCCCGAAGCTCTCGCCCACCGCCGACGGCGTCAACGCGGCCCTCGCGGCCGCCGGCGACCGGTACCCGAACCTGACCATCGCCGACTGGGATGCCTACATCAACGCCCGCGCCGACGTCGACGACCTCCGCTCCGGCGACCAGGTCCACGACACCGCCGCCGGCTACCGCGTCCGAGCCGAGTGGATGGCCGCCCTCGCCAACGACTGACTCAGCTGCGTGCGTTGGGGTGTCGTGGCGACGTGCGAGCGCACGCGGCTCGGGTGGGCTGCGGGGGTTGGGTGCGTTGGGGTGTCGTGGCGACGTGCGAGCGCACGCGGCTCGGGTGGGGTGCGGGGGTTGGGTGCGTTGGGGTGTCGTGGCGACGTGCGAGCGCACGCGGCTCGGGTGGGGTG
>Ga0182736_1002014_pt1 | contig 16889 bp, 15 predicted proteins | sample eDN5th30CKraftBY_FD_128882 | JGI IMG/M metagenome (GOLD analysis project Ga0182736, IMG submission 128882) | Enriched backyard soil microbial communities from Emeryville, California, USA - eDNA 5th pass 30_C Kraft BY (version 2) (version 2) | ecosystem: Environmental > Terrestrial > Soil >... | reverse complement strand
TTCACGTACCTGCACCTCGCCGCCGACCGGCCGACCACCGATGCGCTGCTCGCCGCCGGGACCACCGGCGTCGCCTACGAGACCGTGCGCGCCGCCGACGGCTCGCTGCCGCTGCTCGCACCCATGAGCGAGGTCGCCGGACGCCTGTCGACGCAGGTCGCGGCCTACCACCTGATGCGCAACGAAGGCGGGTCGGGGCTGCTGCTCGGTGGGGTGCCCGGCGTCGACGCCGCACGCGTCGTCGTCCTGGGCGCCGGCGTGGTCGGTCGGCACGCCGCGCAGATCGCCGTCGGCATGCGCGCGGACGTGACGATGCTCGACCTGTCGATGCCCCGCCTGCGGGAGGTCGACGCCGAGTTCGGCGGCCGGGTGCGCACGCTCGCCTCCAACGCGTGGACGCTCGCGCGGGAGGTCGCCGACGCCGACGTGGTCATCGGCGCGGTGCTCGTGCCCGGTGCGAAGGCGCCCACGCTCGTCAGCGACGAGCTCGTCGCGCGGATGCGGCCGGGCTCCGTGCTGGTGGACGTCGCGGTCGACCAGGGCGGCTGCTTCGAGTCGACGCACCCGACCACGCACGACGACCCGACGTTCCGCGTGCACGACGCGCTGTTCTACTGCGTGGCGAACATGCCTGGTGCGGTCCCGGTGACCTCCACGCGCGCGCTGACCAACGTCACGCTGCCCTACCTGTCCGCGCTCGCCGACCGCGGGTGGCGCGCGGCCCTCGCCGCCGACGCCGCGCTGGCCGGCGGCCTCACCACGCACGCCGGGACGCTCACGAACGAGGCTGTCGCACGCGCGCACGGCTACGCGTTCACGACGCCGGAGTCGCTCCTCGGCTGATCTGCCGCGAGCAGAACGGATCGCGGCCGGTCCTGCGGCCCCCTAACGTCGGGTCCCATGGCGAAGACGGCACTCGTGATCGGTGGCAGCGGGCAGATCGGCCGGGCCGCCGTGCCCGCGCTCGTCGCGGACGGCTGGGACGTGCGGGTGCTCACGCGCGGACGACGCGGCCCGGCCGACGAGCTGCGCGCCTGGGGCGCGGAACCCGTCGTCGGCGACCGGCACGACGCCGGGTCGCTCGCCGCCGCGGTGCGCGGAGGGGTCGACGTCGTGGTCGACGTCGTGGGCTATGACGACCGGGACGCGGAGGCGCTGCTGCGACACGCGGACGACATCGGCTCGGCGGTCGTCGTCTCGAGCGCGGCGGTCTACGTCGACGATCGCGGCGACGGCTTCGAGTCCGACGCCTTCGGCACGTTCCCCGTGCCGATCGGCGAGGACCAGCCGACGGTCCCGCCCGGACGGGACTCGTACGCCACGGGCAAGGTCGCGCTCGAGCAGGCGTGGGCCGCGTCGCCGATCCGGACGACGATCCTGCGGCCGGGAGCGATCCACGGGCCGGGCTGCATCCAGCCGCGCGAGTGGGTGTTCGTCAAGCGCGCGCTCGACGGCCGCGACGTGCGCGTCCTGGCCTACGACGGCCAGAGCCGGTTCCATCCCACGTCGACAGCGGTGCTCGGCGAGCTCGTGCGGCTCGCGGCGGCCCGCCCGGCGAACCGGGTGCTCAACGCCGTCGACCCCGACGCCCCGACGGTCGCCGAGATCGCGTCGCTGGTCGACGGCGTCATGGGGACGACGTCGCGCATCGTGCGGCTGCCGGGCGCGCCGCACGACGGCGTCGGTGCCACGCCCTGGGCCGTCCCCACGCCGCTCGTGCTCGACATGTCCCGCGCCCATGACCTGCTGGGATACGTCGCACCAGGCGGCTACGGCGACACCGTCGCGGCGGCGGTCGAGTGGCTCGTGGACGTGGCGGCAGGCAAGGACTGGCGTGAGGTGCTCCCCGGGTTCGCGCGCATGGAGGGCGACGGCGACTTCTTCGACTACGCCGCCGAGGACACCCTCCTGGCGGAGGGCGGGGCTCAGGTCGATGGGTGATGATGGCCCGCATGACTGCAGCGCTCGACGTCGAGAACCCCTTCGCCACCCCCTCCCCGCTGCCCTACGGACTGCCCGACTACCGTCGGATCCGTGAGGAGCACTACCGCCCCACCGTCCTGGCCGGCATGGCCGAGCACCGCGCCCAGGTGGACGCCATCGCGTCCGACCCGGAGCCCGCGACGGTCGAGAACACGCTCGTCGCGCTCGAGCGCGCAGGACGCCTGCTGCACCGGTCGCTGACCGCCTTCTTCAACCAGTCGAGCGCGGACTCGACCCCCGGGCTCGAGGCGATCGAGCAGGAGCTCGCGCCCCTGCTGGCGGCGCACACGGACGCCATCTACCTCGACGCCCGCCTCTTCGCGCGCATCGAGGCGCTGCGAGAGGCCGATCTCGACCTCGAGCCCGACACGGCGTGGCTGCTGCACCGCACGCACACGGCGTTCGTCCGCGCGGGCGTGGGACTCGACGAGCAGTCGCAGGACCGCCTGCGCGCCCTCAACGCCGAGATCACGTCGCTCGAGACCACGTTCGGCCGCGACCTGCTCGCCGCGCAGAACGCCGCTGCGGTCCTGGTCACCGACGAGGCCGAGCTCGACGGGTTCCCGGCCGACGCGCGCGCCGCCGCAGCCCAGGCCGCGGCCGACCGGGGCCACGAGGGCGCCTGGCTCGTCGAGCTCGCGCTGCCCACCCAGCAGAGCGCGCTGTCGATGGCCCGCGACCGGTCGCTGCGCGAGCGCGTGTTCCGTGCGTCGGCGTCACGCGGCGCAGGGGGCGAGCACGACACGCGCACGACCCTGCTGGCGCTCGCCCGGCTGCGCGCCGAGCGGGCCCAGCTGCTCGGCTTCCAGCACCACGCCGCGTACGTCGCATCGGACGCCACGGCCCGGACACCCGAGGCGGTCGCCGACATCCTCGGTCGTCTCGCCCCGGCGGCCGTCGAGAACGCGCGGCTCGAGGCGCGCGACCTCGCCGAGGCGCTCGAGCGGGACGTCCCCGGGGCCGAGCTCGAGCCGTGGGACTGGTCCTACTACGCCGAGCGTGTGCGCTCCGAGCGCCGGTCGCTCGACGACTCGCTGCTGCGCCCGTACCTCGAGCTCGAGCGGGTCCTGGCCGACGGTGTGTTCCGCGCCGCGACCGAGCTGTACGGCCTGACGTTCAGCGAGCGGCACGACCTGCTCGGGTACCACCCCGACGTGCGCGTGTTCGAGGTCTTCGACGCGGACGGCAGCGGGCTCGGCCTGTTCCTCGCCGACTACTGGACGCGGGAGTCCAAGCGCGGAGGCGCGTGGATGAACAACCTCGTCGACCAGTCCACGCTGCTCGACGAGCTGCCCGTGGTCGTGAACAACCTCAACGTCCCCAAGCCCCCGGCGGGCGAGCCGACGCTCCTCACCTGGGACGAGGTCATCACGATGTTCCACGAGTTCGGGCACGCGCTGCACGGGCTGTTCTCGGACGTGCGCTACCCGTCGCAGTCCGGCACCGAGGTGCCGCGCGACTTCGTCGAGTACCCGTCGCAGGTCAACGAGATGTGGGCGTGGGAGCCGCGGATCCTCGCCGCGTACGCCGTGCACCACGAGACGGGCGAGCCGATGCCGGCGCAGTGGGTCGCGACCCTGCTCGAGGCGCGCCAGGACGGTGAGGGGTTCGCGACGACCGAGTACCTGTCGGCGGCCCTGCTCGACCAGGCCTGGTACCGCCTCGCGCCGCAGGACGTCCCGACCGACCCCGAGCAGGTCGAGCCGTTCGAGGCCGCCGCGCTCGAGGCCGCAGGCGTGGCGTTCGGGCCCGTCCCGCCGCGCTACCGCTCGACGTACTTCAACCACGTGTTCGGTGGCGGCTACTCGGCCGGGTACTACTCGTACATCTGGTCGGAGGTGCTCGACGCCGACACCGTGACGTGGTTCGAGGAGAACGGCGGGCTGCGCCGCGAGAACGGCGACGCGTTCCGCGCGAAGCTGCTGTCCCGCGGCGGCTCGGTCGACCCGATGGCGGCGTTCCGCGACCTGCGCGGACGTGACCCGGAGATCGGCCCGCTGCTGGCTCGTCGGGGGCTGACGGCCGCGGCGGTCTGAGGCCGGCCCACCCCGTGAGACAGGCCCGGCGCCCCACGGCCGCCCGTGCGGCGCCGGGTAGCGTGGCCCCATGCCCGCTGCGACGCCTGCTGCCCCGACCGCCGCCGACGAGGTCGTCGGCATCTGCCGCGACCTCATCCGGTTCGACACCTCCAACTACGGCGAGAACGAGGGACCGGGGGAGCGGGCCGCGGCCGAGCACGTCATGGGCCTGCTGACCGAGGTCGGGCTCGACCCCGAGCTGTTCGAGAGCGCGCCGGGGCGGGCGAACGTCGTCGTCCGGCTGCCGGGCGAGGACTCGCAGCGCCCGGCGCTCGTGCTGCACGGTCACCTCGACGTGGTCCCCGCACGGGCCGACGACTGGAGCGTCGACCCGTTCGGTGCCGAGGAGCGCGACGGGCTGATCTGGGGCCGCGGCGCGGTCGACATGAAGGACATGGACGCGATGATCCTCGCGGTCGTGCGGCAGATGGCCCGCGAGGGTCGTCGGCCCGCGCGGGACGTCGTGGTCGCGATGTTCGCCGACGAGGAGGCCGGCGGCACGTACGGGGCGCGCTACGCGGTCGACCACCGGCCCGAGCTCTTCGAGGGCGCGACCGAGGCGATCAGCGAGGTCGGCGGCTTCTCGGTCGAGGTCGACGGGCACCGCGCCTACCTGCTGCAGACGGCCGAGAAGGGCCTGTCGTGGATGCGGCTCGTCGCGGACGGCCGTGCCGGGCACGGCAGCCAGGTGAACCCGGACAACGCCGTGACGCACCTGGCCGACGCCGTCGCGCGGATCGGGCGGCACGCGTGGCCGCTGCAGCTCACCCCCACGGTGCGGGCGCTGCTCGAGGGCGTCGCCCAGCTCACCGGCCTGCCGTTCGACGAGCACGACCCCGAGGGCGTGGACCGCCTGGTCGCGGCGCTGGGGCCGGCGTCGCGGTTCGTCGGCGCCACCCTGCGGCACACGTCCAACCCCAGCCAGCTCACCGCGGGCTACAAGGCCAACGTCATCCCCGGCCGCGCCGAAGGCACGATCGACGGGCGGTTCCTGCCCGGTCTCGAGGACGAGTTCGTCCGCACCGTGACCGACCTCGCCGGTCCGCAGGTGAGCATCGAGCGCATCCACCACGACGTCGCGCTCGAGGCGCCGACGACCGGTTCGCTCGTGGACGCGATGGTCGACGCGCTGCACGCCGAGGACCCGGGCGCGACGGTGCTGCCCTACACGCTGTCCGGCGGCACGGACAACAAGTCGCTGTCCCGGCTCGGCATCACGGGCTACGGCTTCGCCCCGCTGCGCCTCACGCCCGACCTGGACTTCGCGGGCATGTTCCACGGCGTCGACGAGCGCGTGCCCACCGACGCCCTCCGGTTCGGCACGCGCGTGCTCGACCGGCTGCTGGCGACCTGCTGAGCTCAGCTCGTCTCGGCCAGGGTGCTGCGCACCCGGATGATCTTGCGGCGGAGCCACACCTTGCGCTCACCGCCCACGTAGAGCACCGAGCGTGCCAGCTCCCAGCGCCCGTACTCGGCCTGCTCGGTGAGCATGCGCCGCGCGTCGCCCCTGCTGGTGGAGCGCGGGATGGTGAGCACGCGGTACTCGTACTGCCCCCCGACGGCCACCCAGTCCTTGCGCTTCGTCCTCGTCTGACCGATTGCCATCCGTCACCCCGTCCCGTCGCCGGCACCGTTCGACCATTCGCGCTGCCATTGTGCCTCGCGCGGCGCTACCGTCATGGCATGACCGTCGACCCGCGTGCCGCGCTGGACCGCCTGATCGCTTCCCTCGAGGCCCACTACAACGCCGTCGCCGGCAAGCACGGGGACGACGACCCGGCGGTCGACGACGCCTACGACATCCTCGCGGACGCGTTCGAGGTGTACGACGAGGCCCTCGGCACCGCGCACGGCGAGGCGTTGCCGTTCTACCTCGCCGAGGAGGACGACGACGAGGACGACGAGGACGACGAGTGGGGCCCGGAGGGCGACGACGCGTACGAGGACGGCGCCGACGTCGAGGACCTGGCGGACGAGGCTCGCACGTCCTGACCGCGCTCAGAACCGCTCGGGGTAACCGATCCCGGGCGTGCTGACCTCGTCGAGCGCATGCCGCAGCTCGAGCGGCAGCTCGAGGTCGAGCGCCGCGAGCGACCCACGCAGCTGGTCGGCCGTGCGTGCGCCGACGACCGACGACGCGACGCCGGGCCGCTCCGCGAGCCACGCGAGCGCGACCTCGAGCGGGGCGCGGTCCAGTCCGGCGGCCGCGGTCGCCAGGGCCTCGACGACCGCCGCGCTGTCGCGCGCGAGGTAGGGCTCGACGAAACCGGCCAGGTGCGGCGACGCCGCGCGGGAGTCCGCGGGGATCGTGCGGCGGTACTTGCCGGTCAGCACCCCGCGCCCCAGCGGCGACCAGGCCAGGACGCCGGCGCCGAGCGCGAGCGCGGCGGGCACGACCTCGCGCTCGATGCCGCGCTGCAGGAGCGAGTACTCGGCCTGGACGGCCGCGAGGCCCGGGTCAAGCTCGAGCAGGCTCGCGGTGCGTGCGACCTGCCAGCCCGCGTGGTTGGCCAGGCCCACGTAGCGTGCCCGGCCGCTGCTCACCGCGAGACGCAGCGCGGACGCCGTCTCCTCGAGCGGCGTGCGCGGGTCGGGCGTCTGGACGAGGAACAGGTCGACGTGGTCCGTGCCCAGGCGCCGCAGGGACGCGTCGAGCGAGGCGAGCAGCGCCCCGCGCGAGCCGTCGACGACCGCGCCGGTGGCCGTGCGGCGGACGCCCGCCTTGGTGCACAGGACGACCTCGTCGCGGTCGACGACGTCCCCGAGGAGCGTCCCGAGCAGCTCCTCGGCGCCGCCGTCCGCGTACGACGCGGAGGTGTCGACGAGCGTGCCGCCGGCGTCGACGAAGTCGCGCAGCTGCTCGGTGGCCTCGTGCTCGTCGGTGTCGCGGCTCCAGGTCATGGTGCCCAGACCCAGCCGCGACACGCGCAGGCCGGTGCGTCCGAGGTGGCGCTCTTCCATGATCGGCAACCCTAGACGGGGGACGGCCGCCGGGCCGCCTGCGTCGTCCGGGCGGCGCGTCGGGCTAGTGTGACCGCTCGTGACTGGCATGGGCATCGGCGAAGCGATCCTCCTCGGGCTCGTGCAGGGACTCACGGAGTTCCTGCCGATCTCCTCGAGCGCGCACCTGCGCATCGTGGGTGACCTGCTGGGTTCCGACCCGGGCGCCGCCTTCACCGCGATCACCCAGCTCGGCACCGAGACCGCCGTGCTGCTCTACTTCCGCCGCGACATCGTGCGGATCGTCTCGGCGTGGTGGCACGCGCTGCGCGGCGGGTACGGCACGGACTGGCGCTCGCGCGCGGGGATGCCCCCGGGGGAGCCCTCGGACCACGACGCGCTCATGGCGTGGTTCATCGCGCTCGGCTCGCTGCCGATCGTCGTGCTCGGCCTCGCGTTCCAGGACTCGATCGAGCACACGTTCCGCAACCTGTGGCTCGTCGCGCTCACGCTCGCGGGCTTCGGCCTCGTGCTCGGCTGGGCGGACAAGGTCGGGACCAAGAACCGCCCGCTCGAGGAGCTCAACGGCCGTCACGCGATCCAGTTCGGCCTCTGGCAGGCGCTCGCGCTCGTCCCCGGGGTGTCCCGCTCGGGCGGCACGATCACGGGTGGTCTGCTCATGGGCTACACCCGCGAGGCCGCGGCCCGGTACTCGTTCCTGCTCGCGCTGCCGGCCGTGTTCGGCTCGGGCCTGTTCCAGCTCGCCAAGAGCGCGGACACGTTCGGGCAGGCCGGGACGCCCGGGTTCCTGCCGACGATGGTCGCGACGCTCGTGGCCTTCGTCGTCGGGTACTTCGTCATCATCGTGTTCCTGAAGATCGTCTCGACCTTCAGCTACAAGCCGTTCGTCTGGTACCGCCTCGGCCTCGCGGCGCTCGTCGTGCTGCTGCTCGTGACGGGCGTGCTCGACGCGACGCCCTCGACGTAGCCCCTACAGCCAGCCCGACTTCCTGAACCGGGCGTAGAGCAGGCCGCAGATGCCCACCATCGCGGCCACGACGATCGGGTACCCGTAGGTCCAGTCGAGCTCCGGCATGTGGCGGAAGTTCATGCCGTAGATCCCCGCGATCAGCGTCGGGACCGCGGCGATCGCGGCCCACGCGGAGATCTTGCGCATGTCCTCGTTCTGCCGCACCGAGACCTGGCTCAGGTGCACCGAGAGCATCGCGTCGAGCAGCTCGTCGTGCGCGTCCAGGTGCCGGTCGAGCCGGTCGGCGATCGCCTGCGTGCGGTGCAGCCAGGTCGGCGCGCTCCGTCTGCGGCGGTGCGTGTCCTCGGCCGCCGCCTCGAGCATCGGCACGACCGCGGTGATCGGGCCGAGCGCCCGCCGGGCCTCGGCGATCTCCCGCTTGAGGTCGTAGATGCGCTGGAGCGGGTCGCCGGGGACGCGCTCGGACGTGAACACGACACGCTCGGTGTCGGCGACCGCGTCGCCGAGCGAGGCCTCGACGTCGCCGGCGCGGGTGACGAGCGTGAGGACGATCGTCGCGACGACCTCGCGCACACCCTCGTCGGGCGAGGGCAGGCCGCTGGCGAGCCTCTCGACGGCCTCCGGCAGGATCCCGGATGCGCCGAGCTCGGCCGCGACGACGACGTCCGCGCTCACGACGCACAAGAGAGCGCCCGTGTGGACGTCGCGGGTCTGCTCGACATAGCTGAGCGTCGGCACCGACAGGACCAGCTCGTCGTCCGACGAGCGGTCGACGTGACCGCGCATCGGTCGCCTCGTGCGCCCGGACGTCGTGCCCGGCAGGTGGTGGGCGAGGAGCGTGACCGCCTGGTCGCTGATGCCGTGGCGGCGGGCGGCGTCGACGATGTCGTCGGGGTCGACGACGACCCACAGCGGCGAGCCGCCGTCGCCCTCGTGCCAGGCGTCGCCGCTCCTGCTGTAGCGCTTCTCACGTCCCACGGGTTGAATCATGGACCCCGTGCAGGCCGACGCGCCGGACATCCGCGGTTAGGCTTCCGCCGTGCTCACCTGGCCTCAGCCGCATGTCCCGTCCCTGCCCGGCCGTGGCGGCCCGGTCCTGGTGCGGGACTCGTCGTCGGGTGAGCTGGTGGTCGCCGCGGCGGGCGACGTCGCCACCCTCTACGTGTGCGGCATCACGCCGTACGACGCCACGCACATGGGCCACGCGGCGACCTATGTCGCCTTCGACGTGCTCGGCCGCGCCTGGCGCGACGCGGGCCACGTGGTCCGCTACGCGTCCAACGTCACCGACGTCGACGACCCGCTGCTCGAGCGGGCGACCGCGACCGGCGTCGACTGGCGTGACCTCGCGGCGGACCAGACCGCGCTGTACGCGCAGGACATGACCGCGCTCGGTGTGATCCCGCCCGACGTGTGGAGCGGCGTCGTCGAGTCGATCCCTGCCGTCGTCGCGGCGGTCGAGAAGCTGCTGGCCGCGGGTGCTGCTTACCGCGTGCCGACGCCCGACGAAGTCGGGGACACGCTCGGCGACGTGTACGCCGACCTGTCCGCGGACCCCTCGTTCGGCGAGGTCGCCGGGCTCGACGTGGACACGATGCTCGCGTTCTCGCGCGAGCGCGGGGGAGACCCGGACCGGCCGGGCAAGCGCGATCCGCTCGACCCGTTGCTGTGGCGGCGAGAGCGTGCCGGCGAGCCCGCGTGGGACGGTGGCTCGCTGGGCCGCGGTCGTCCCGGCTGGCACATCGAGTGCGCGGTCATCGCGCGCGACGCGCTCGGTCTGCCGTTCGACGTCGAGGGTGGCGGCTCGGACCTGCTGTTCCCGCACCACGAGATGAGCACCTCGCACGCCCGCCTGCTCGACTCGGGCCAGGGCGCGCGCGTGCACCTGCACGCGGGGATGGTCGGGCTCGAGGGCGAGAAGATGAGCAAGTCGCTCGGCAACCTCGTGCTCGTGTCCACGCTGCTGCGGGACGGCGTGGACCCGATGGCGATCCGTCTCGCGATCCTCGCGCACCGCTACCGCGACGACTGGGACTGGACCGCGGCCGGCCTCGACGCGGCGATCGCGCGCCTCGAGCACTGGCGCTCCGCCGTCTCGGGCAACGGCGGCCCGGACGTGTCCGACCTGCTCGCGGGCGTGCGCGCGGCCCTCGCGGACGACCTGGACACGCCGCGCGCGCTGGCTCTGGTCGATGCATGGGCCGACCTCAGCCTCGCGGGGACCGCGGTGCCGGTCGAGGGAGCGCCCGGGGTCGTGGCCCGCATGGTCGACGCCCTGCTGGGCGTCCGGTTCTGATCCCGGGTCAGCCGCCGGTGCCCGGGTCCCGGCGGCGCAGGTAGCGCTCGAACTCCTGGGCGATCGCCTCACCGCTCGCCTCGGGCAGGTCGGCCGTGTCCTTGGCCTCCTCGAGCTGACGCACGTACTCGCCGATCTCCCCGTCCTCGCCGGCGAGCTCGTCGACGCCCGCCTGCCACGCGGCGGAGTCGTCGGGCAGCTCGCCGAGCGGCACGGGCTCACCCAGGAGCGCCTCGAGGCGGCGCAGCACCGCGAGCGTGGCCTTGGGCGACGGCGGGTGCGCGACGTAGTGCGGCACGGCCGCCCACAGCGACAGCGCGTTCAGGCCGCGGCTCGCGGCCTCGTGCTGGAGCACGCCGACGATGCCCGTCGGGCCCTCGTACGTGTTGGGCTCGAGGCCGAGCAGGGCGCGCAGGTCGGCGTCCTCGCTCGTCGACGTGACGGGGATGGGGCGCGTGTGCGGGACGTCCGCGAGCAGCGCGCCGATGGTCACGACCGTGCGCACGCCGAGGCTCGCGGCGATGCCGAGCACCTCGTCGCAGTAGTGCCGCCAGCGCATCGACGGCTCGATGCCGTGCACGAGGACGACCGTGCGACCGCGCGGCGTCGTGGCCACGGCGATCGCGGTGGTCGGCCACGTGAGGCCGCGCTGCCCGTCGGGACCGGGGCCGATCTGCGGGCGGTTGACCTGGAAGTCGTGGTACTCCTCGGGGTCCAGCTCGTCGACCTGGTCGGCCCCCCACACGTCGTGCAGGTGCTCCAGGGCGTGCGTGGCCGCCGATCCGGCGTCGTTCCAGCCCTCGAAGGCGGCCAGCAGCACGGTCTCGTCCGCGGGCAGCTCACCGCCGGTGCTCTCGCTCATCGGGCCAGCCTAGGCCGCGACCGCGGTCAGGAGGCGGCGGCGCGACTCGTAGGATGACCCGATGCCGACGCTTCCCGCCGCCGTCCTGTGGGACATGGACGGCACACTGATCAACACCGAACCGCTGTGGATCGGCGCCGAGACCGACCTGGTGACCGCGCACGGCGGTGTGTGGACCCACGAGGACGGGCTGTCGCTGGTCGGCAACCCGATGGCGCTGTCCGCGGAGACGCTCCGGAACCGCGGCGTGGACCTGCCGGTCGAGCAGATCGTCGACCACCTCAACGTGAAGGTTGCCGCCGGGGTCGCCGCCGCGACGCCGTGGCAGCCGGGCGCGCGGGAGCTCCTCGACGAGCTCGCGGCCGCCGGCGTCCCGATGGCGCTCGTCACGTCGTCCTACCGGATCCTGTCCGAGCCGTTCGCGGCCGTGGCCGGCTGCTTCGACGTGATCGTCAGCGGCGACACGGTGACGAACCCCAAGCCGGACCCCGAGCCCTACCTGACCGCCGCAGCCCAGCTGGGCGTGCCGATCGAGCAGTGCGTCGCTGTCGAGGACTCACGCGCCGGGATCGCCTCGGCGCTCGCCTCCGGGGCGCGCACCGTGGGGGTCGAGGTGTTCCAGCCGATCGCGCCGCGGCCCGGGCTCGTGCGCGTCACGGACCTCCGCGAGCTCGACGTGCAACGGTTCGCGGAGATCGCGGCCGGCGCGGTCCCGACCCACTGACCGTCACGCCACCTGCGCGACGCTCACACCGGTCGCCCGCTCGACGGCGCCCTCGGGCACCTCGGGCGGCGTGCCGCCGAAGGCCGGGCACAGCGCCTTGAACGAGCACCAGTCGCACAGCTTCGACGTGCGCGGCCGCCACTCGCCGCTGCGGGCCGTGTCCTGGATCCCCGCCCAGATCGAGCGGATGCGCGCCTCGAAGGTCACCATCTCCGCCTCGGTCGGCTCGTGCTGCACCACGACGCCGTCGCCGAGGTACTCGAGCTGGAGCCGGCGGGGGAGCACACCGCGCGTGCGCCAGATGACGAACGCGTAGAACCGCATCTGGAACAGCGCCGAGCTCTCGAAGCCCGCACGCGGTGAGCGACCCGTCTTGTAGTCGACGACACGGACCCAGCCGTTCGGGGCGACGTCGACCCGGTCGACGATGCCGCGCAGCTGCGGCCCGTCCTCGAGCTCGGTCGAGACGGACAGCTCGCGCTCGCGCGGCTCGAGACGCGTCGGGTCCTCGAGCGTGAAGTACGTGCCGAGCAGCCCCCGTGCGCTCTCGAGCCACTCGTCCAGGGCCGTGGCGTCGGGGAACATCTCCGTCACCCGTGGGTCGCGTTCGCGCAGCTCGTCCCACTGCGGCGCCACCAGGTCGCTCGCGGCGGCGAGCGTGCGCTGCGGTGCGGGCAGGTCGAACAGGCGCTCGAGCACTGCGTGCACGAGCGTGCCGCGCGCCGCGGCCTGGCTCGGTGGTTCCGGCAGGCGGTCGATCACGCGGAAACGGAACATCTGGGGGCACTGGAGGAAGTCGTTCGCGCGCGACGGTGACAGGCCTGGCTTGGACGGCGGCCGCGTGGCCGCAGCGGCCACCAGGGCGTCCTCGACGATCTCCTCGACGGCGGCATCCCCGAGCGACGTGGTGTCGTCGGCGGCGTTCACGTCCTGCGGCTGGCTCACACGACGAACAGTAGGCCGCCACACCCACACGACCGGGACGGCGTCACCGGTGTGGCGCGCCACCTACGCTGGGCGGATGAGCACCCCGCGCCCGCCGGCCCCCCGCACGAAGGGCTGGGTGATCGGCCACGTCGTCGGGGCGCCCGTCATCCTCGCGCCCAGCTGGCTGCTCGCTGCCGTCGTCCTCACGCTCGTGTTCGCGCCGAGCGTCCGGGCGCGCTCCGGGGAGTCGGGCGCCGCGGTGTACGTCGTCGCGCTGGCCTTCGTCGTCCTGCTGTTCGGCTCGGTCCTCGTGCACGAGCTCGCGCACGGCCTCGTCGCCCGGGCGCGAGGGCAGCAGCCGCACGAGTTCGTGCTGACGCTCTGGGGCGGGCACACGTCGTTCGGCGGGGCCGCGCCGACGCCGGCCACGAGCGCGCTCGTCGCCGCGGTCGGACCGCTCGCCAACCTGCTGCTCGCAGGCGCGTTCCTCGCCGCCGCCCAGAGCGTCGACCCGTGGTCCGTCGCGGGGCTGCTGCTGTACTCCGGCGCGATCTCCAACGGGTTCGTGGGCGTCTTCAACCTGATCCCCGGCCTGCCGCTCGACGGTGGTCGCGTGCTCGAGGCCGTCGTGTGGGCGATCACGAAGAGCCGGCACACGGGCACGGTCGCAGCCGGGTGGACCGGCCGCGCCGTGGCGGTGCTGCTGTTCGCCTGGGCGCTCGTCTGGCCGCTCGTGCAGGGCGTGCAGCCCGACCTCGTCAACGTCGTCTGGACGGTCTTCATCGCGGCGTTCCTGTGGGCCGGCGCGACCGCTTCGGTGCGCAGCGGCCGCACGCAGCGCGCGGTGCACGGCCTGACGGTCGCGTCGGTGGCCAGCCCGGCCGTCGGCGTGCCGTACAGCGACTCGGTCGCGCACGCGGGGACCACTGCGGCCGCCGTCGGCGCGCACGAGGTCGTGCTGCTCTCGCCCGACGGCAGGCCCGCCGCGTACGTCGACCGCGCGGCCGCCGCGGCGGTCCCGGCCGACGCCGCCGGGTCGACGCCCGTGACGTCGGTCGCCATCACGCTCCCTGCCGGGGCCGTCGTCGACGGCTCGCTCGCGGGTGCGCCGCTCATCGCGGCACTGAGCGAGGCGACGCGGGTCTCGCCGGTCGTCGCCGCGGTCGTCGACGGTCGCGTCGTCGGCCTGATCCGTGCGACGGACGTCATCGCGGCGATCCAGGCCTGACCGGCCTGACGCACGCCTAGACTCGTCGCCCGTGACCCACGACGAGACGCCCACCGCCACCGCACCCACGGGGGCTGCCCAGCGGCGCGGCCTCCTGCGCGTGGGGGACCGCGTGCAGCTGACCGACCCGCGCGGCCGGCTGCACACCATCACGCTGGCCGAGGGCGCGTCGTTCCACACGCACCGCGGCTACTTCCGGCACGACGACCTCATCGGCGCGGCCGAGGGCACGGTCGTGCGGAACTCCGGCGGGATCGAGTACCTCGCGCTGCGGCCCCTGCTCGCCGACTACGTGCTGTCGATGCCGCGCGGCGCCGCCGTGGTCTACCCCAAGGACGCGGGCCAGATCGTCACGATGGCGGACATCTACCCGGGTGCCCGCGTGATCGAGGCGGGTGTCGGCTCCGGCGCGCTGACGATGTCGCTGCTGCGGGCCGTCGGCGACGGCGGCTCGGTGCACTCGATCGAGCGGCGCGAGGACTTCGCAGCGATCGCGCGCGGCAACGTCGAGGACTTCTTCGGCGGCCCGCACCCCGCGTGGGAGCTGTCGGTCGGCGACCTGGCCGACGTGCTGCCGACCGTGGCCGAGCCGGGCTCGGTCGACCGCGTCGTGCTGGACATGCTCGCGCCGTGGGAGAACGTCGACGTCGTCGCGGGGGCCCTCGCGCCCGGTGGCGTGCTGGTCTGCTACGTCGCGACCACCACGCAGCTGTCCCGCCTCGCCGAGGACGTGCGGGCCGACGGCCGGTTCACGGAGCCGCAGGCGTGGGAGTCGATGGTGCGCGGCTGGCACCTCGAGGGGCTGGCCGTGCGGCCCGAGCACCGCATGATCGGGCACACCGGCTTCCTGCTCACCACGCGCCGCCTCGCCGACGGCGTGGACGCCCCGCTGCGTCGTCGTCGGCCGGCCAAGGGCGCCTACCCGGTGGCCCCTGACGGCGCACCCGCTGACGACGCCGAGCTGTGGACCCCCGAGGCGCTGGGCGAGCGCGAGGTCTCGGACAAGAAGATCCGCAAGGTCCGTCGCGACATCGAGGCGCGCCCGGAGCACTGACCAGTCACGGTCCGGACACAAGTCGGTGCGCCGCGGGTCCCGTGTTTGACTGGAGTGGTTAGGGTGCAGGACCCGGCGGCCGTTGCACGCCGCCTCGACGGGACGGAGGCCATCCATGACCGAACCCACGCCCGGACGAGAGCTGCACCGCGAGCTCGCGGTGCTCGCTGCCAAGAACGAACGACTCAGCGACGCTCTCCTGGCGGCCCGGGAGCAGATCGTCGAGCTCAAGCGCCAGGTCGACGACCTGGCCAAACCGCCCGGCACCTACGCCACGTTCCTCGCCTCGCGCGACGACGGCACCGTGGACATCGTCTCCGCGGGTCGCAAGATGCACGTGGGCGCGAGCCCGACGCTCGACGTCGCCCGCCTCCGCCCCGGCCAGGAGGTCATGCTCAACGAGGCGCTGACGGTCGTGGAGGCCGGAGGGTACGAGAAGGTCGGCGAGATCGTCACCGTCAAGGAGATGCTCGACGAGGACCGTGCGCTGGTCGTCGGCCGCGGGGACGAGGAGCGGGTCGTCCGGTTCGCGGGGCAGGTGCGCGAGCGCGGCGTCCGGATCGGCGACGCGCTGACGATCGACTCACGCAGCGGGTTCGTGTTCGAGGTCATCCCGCGCGCCGAGGTCGAGGACCTCGTGCTCGAAGAGGTCCCGGACATCCAGTACGAGGACATCGGCGGCCTCGGCCCGCAGATCGAGGCGATCCGCGACGCCGTCGAGCTGCCGTTCCTGCACCCTGAGCTGTTCCGCGAGCACGGGCTCAAGCCGCCCAAGGGCGTGCTGCTCTACGGCCCCCCGGGGTGCGGCAAGACGCTCATCGCCAAGGCCGTCGCGCACTCGCTCGCGGCCACCGCGGCTGCCGCGCGCGGCGACGAGGCGGCCGACGTGCGCAGCTTCTTCCTCAACGTCAAGGGTCCCGAGCTGCTCAACAAGTACGTCGGCGAGACCGAGCGGCACATCCGCCTGATCTTCGCCCGCGCCCGGGAGAAGGCCTCGCAGGGACACCCGGTGGTGGTGTTCTTCGACGAGATGGAGTCGCTGTTCCGCACGCGCGGCACGGGCGTCTCGAGCGACGTCGAGACGACGATCGTGCCGCAGCTCCTCGCCGAGATCGACGGTGTCGAGCGGCTCGAGAACGTCATCGTCATCGGAGCCTCGAACCGCGAGGACATGATCGACCCCGCGATCCTGCGGCCCGGCCGGCTCGACGTGAAGATCAAGATCGAGCGGCCCGACGCCGAGGGCGCCCGCGAGATCTTCGGCAAGTACCTCACGCCGGATCTGCCGATCCACGCGGACGACGTCGCCGAGCACGGCGGCTCGCCGGCGGCAGCGGTCGAGGCGATGGTGACCCGGGTCGTCGAGCGCATGTACACCGAGAGCGAGGAGAACCGCTTCCTCGAGGTGACGTACGCGAGCGGCGACAAGGAGGTCCTGTACTTCAAGGACTTCAACTCGGGCGCCATGATCCAGAACGTCGTCGACCGCGCCAAGAAGTCGGCGATCAAGGACCTGCTGTCCACCGGACAGCGCGGCATCCGCGTCGATCACCTGCTCACGGCGTGCGTGGACGAGTTCAAGGAGAACGAGGACCTGCCCAACACCACCAACCCCGACGACTGGGCGCGCATCTCCGGCAAGAAGGGGGAGCGCATCGTGTTCATCCGCACGATCGTCCAGGGCAAGAAGGGGACCGAGGGCTCGCGGACCATCGAGAACGTCACGAGCACCGGTCAGTACCTGTAGCGCCGGCTGCGGGTGGGCGTCGTGGACGCCCGCCCGCGGCGTCGGCCGTCCGGCCTAGG
>Ga0182736_1002012_pt1 | contig 16924 bp, 14 predicted proteins | sample eDN5th30CKraftBY_FD_128882 | JGI IMG/M metagenome (GOLD analysis project Ga0182736, IMG submission 128882) | Enriched backyard soil microbial communities from Emeryville, California, USA - eDNA 5th pass 30_C Kraft BY (version 2) (version 2) | ecosystem: Environmental > Terrestrial > Soil >... | reverse complement strand
TCATCTTGTGACCCAGGCTGCCCCGGATCATATCCGTCACCTCGCAGGGCTGGGGGCGCCCTTCGATCGGAAGCCTGCGGGAGGATATCACCTCTCACGCGAAGCCGCACATGGGACGGCACGCGTGGTCCGGGTCAAGGGCGATCAGGCGGGTGCGGCCATCATGGCGGCATTGATTGCCGCGGTCCGAGAAACACCTTCGATCCAGGTGATGGAAGGCATGGTTGCCATCCGGCTTCTGACGCGGGCAGGGCGTGTGACCGGCGTGCGGCTGATGCGCCGTGAGGGTTCGGACGCGGTAGACCTCGATGCCCCGGCGATCTTGCTGGCGACGGGCGGCGTTGGCGGCCTCTACAGGACGACGACAAATCCGCCGGCGATATCGGGGCAGGGGCTAGGCATGGCGGCCCGGGCCGGTGCGATGATTGCTGATCCAGAGTTCGTTCAGTTCCACCCCACGGCAATAGACGCGGGCGAAGATCCCACGCCACTTGCGACCGAGGCGTTGCGCGGTGAAGGCGGTCATTTGATCAATATGCATGGCGAACGGTTCATGCTCGCCATCCATCCCGATGCGGAACTGGCACCGCGCGATATTGTCGCTCGCGCTATCCATTCGCAAGCGCGTGCGGGTCTCACACCGACGCTCGACACGCGCCACTGTCTTGGCGCGCGCATCCTGACCGAGTTCCCTGCGGTCGCCGGGGCCTGCGCGCGCGCGGGCATCGATCCGGTGCAGAACGCGATCCCCGTTGCCGCCGCTGCACATTATCATATGGGCGGTGTGGCCACCGACACCGACGGCCGGACCAGCCTCCCGGGGCTTTGGGCGTGCGGAGAGGTTGCGTCAACCGGGCTGCATGGCGCGAACCGGCTGGCCTCGAACGGCTTGCTCGAGGCTCTGGTCTTTGCGGCCCGTTGCGCTGCCTCGATTGCCGATGAGGTTTCTCACGGTGATGCTCCCCCCATCACGCTTCCCACGCTTGCAGGGGCGCCACTTCCTGATCCGGCTCTGGTCGGGCGGCTGCGTCACGCGATGACCGAGGGGGCGGGCGTCGTGCGGGATGCCATGGGGCTGAGGGCTTGCCTTGCCGAGATTGCGGCGATTGAGGCAGCCGAGCCGGATTGCCCGACTTTGCAGAACATGACCGCCACCGCCACGCTGATCGCCGCTGCCGCTTTGGCTCGCCGCGAAAGCCGGGGTGCGCATTGGCGCATCGACTATCCCGAAAGCAGCGGCCCCGTGGGGCAGCGCACACGGATCACCCTTGCCGAGGCCTTGGCCCTGCGGCCAAGTCTGAAGGAAATCGCATGAACGCACAGCCCGCTTTTCCCGACATGATTCTGGAGCCACTGGTCCGAAATGCGCTGATCGAGGATCTTGGCACTTATGGCGACCTGACCACGCGGACCGTGATCCCGGCAGAGACGCGCTATTGCGCGCGGATCGTCGCGCGCGAGGCGGGCGTGGCATCAGGGATGCAGATTGCCGAGATCGCCTTTCGACTTATCAACCCAGGGTTGAAATTTCGCGCTCTGGTTGCAGATGGCGGCCGTTTCGAACAAGGACAGGCGCTGGCCGAGGTGGAGGGCGAGGCGTCCTCGATCCTCTCGGCCGAGCGTGTGGCGCTGAATTTCGCCGGGCGGCTCTCGGGCATTGCGACCCAGACGGCGGCTTTCGTCGAGGAGGTGCGGGGGACTCCCGCACGCATCACCTGCACACGCAAGACGACGCCGGGGCTGCGCCTTGTCGAGAAGCAGGCGGTCTTGCACGGCGGCGGCTTCAACCACCGCTTCTCGCTCTCCGACGCCATCCTGATCAAAGACAACCACATTGCGGCGGCGGGGGGCATCCGCGCGGTGCTTCAGGCGGTCAAGGCCCGGGCCTCGCACATGATCCGGGTCGAGATCGAGGTTGACCGCCTCGATCAACTGGCCGAGGTGCTGGACGAAGGCGGTGCCGATATCGTCCTCCTCGACAATATGGACACGCCCACATTGACGCAGGCGGCGGCGATGAATGCCGGGCGGCTCGTGCTCGAGGCTTCGGGCAACATGCGGCTCTCCCGCGTGGCGGAGGTTGCGGCGACCGGAGTTGACTATATATCCGTCGGGGCGCTGACCCATTCTTCCCGCACATTGGACCTTGGGCTCGATTTCTGAGGTCAAACGTGCTGACGTCTGATTGTCAGCTATGCGCCGCTGATCTCCCACAACAGCGGGTTCTGCGTATCGAACAGGATCTTGCCCTCGGAACCATCCATTGTGAGTTAACCATAGGCGGGTAGGGGGCGACCGTGATCCATGCCCTCCAGATCGAGGGTGCCATGGGCGCACGGTCGCAGTCGCTGCTTTGCATGGTCGTGCTGGCGGCAACGATGGCGACGCTTTTCGATCTCAGGATCATCCGGCCTCTTCTGTTCTGGCGCAGGCCTTCCCGAGAGCCTGCGGGCGACTATGCCTCATTCGAAGATTGACCGGGTCTGGGTCAAAGATCGAAGCCGTGACCGGTTTCAAGCAAGGACTTCATACTGGACAAAACCAGCGGCCAGCCGTTGCTGATCCCGTTGAACATGCCGCTTTCGGGCTGAAGATCCTCATGGGTGACGGTCAGTTTCACCATGTCGCCCTGAGGCTCAATATCGAAGGTCACGCGGCTGTATTCTGCGGGGTCGTCCTTCTGGCTTTCATTGGCCCAGCTGATGACGAGCTGCCTGGGTGGGTTGCTGCTGATAACCTCGCCGACCAGATCGACAGACCTTGCAGCGTCGGTCCTGACGTGCTGCCAGGCTGAGCCGGGTTTCCAGTCCGTGCTGACATTCTCGTGGCCCCAGTAGCGGCTGGTCACGTCGGGCCTCGTGATGGCCTCGAATACTTTCTCGGGCGTGGTCAGGATATAGGCGACATAGACGAAACTTGCGGATCTGTCGGTCATTTCTGTCTCCCTTCGAGTTCGTGCTTGAGGTCGTGGAGAAGACTTAGGCGGCTTTTCTCGAACTTGCGGACCCAGCGCTCATAGACGTCGTGGAGCGGGACCGGGTTGATGAAATGCAGCTTTTCCCGCCCGCGACGGATGGTGCTGATCAGGTTCGCATCTTCCAGCAGCCCGAGATGCTGGGTCACGGACTGGCGTTTCATGTCCAGCGTTTCGCAGAGCTGGCCAAGCGTCTGGCCGTTCCTGTCGCAAAGTGCATCCAGCAGCTTCCTGCGGCCCGGATCGGCAAGCGCCTTGAATACCTTGTTGTCGTCCATCGGGCTCTCCGCTCGCGGCAGGATCAATAAAGCAGGTAATTACCTGCATGTCAAGATTGGCAGGCAATCACCTGCGTTTAAAATGCAGAAAAATCGCCAGTGGCGATCAGGTGCGGATCGTCGCGATCCGATAGCATCATCGAATGGATGAGAGAATATCCGGCCCGGTTGCGCGATTCTGCAAGGAGGCGCAACCGGGGGAAGCCGGCGCCAGGGAAGGAGAGCGCCGGCGATAAACCCCGCGTCGTCAGGGACCCGGGGCAGGGAGGTCAGTTCTGGGCGCGCAGGTCGGCAAGCACCTTCTGGACGCGGTCGACGACGTCTTCGCCGATATCCGCCTTGTGCTTCTCATAGACCACCTGGGATTTCTCCAGCATCCGCTCCGCTTCTTCCGGGGCGACCGTGTTGAACTTGAGGCCGGCTTCCTCGACCTTGGCCAGCGAAGCCTTGTTCAGCTCCTGGATGACCTTGCGCTCCTCGTCGCGACCGACGGCCGCGCAATCGCGCAGGGCCTGCTGCTCTTCGGGCGAGTAGGTGTTGAAGATCGCCTTCGAGAAGAGGAACAGGAACGGCGTGTAGGCGTGCTTGGTCTCGCTGACATAGGACTGCACCTCGTAGAACTTCGAGGTGTCGAGCGTGACATAGGGGTTTTCCTGCGCGTCGATCGCCTTGGTTTCCAGCGCCGAGAACACCTCGCCGAAGGCCATCGGGGTCGCGTTCGCGCCGAAGTTCGAGAAGGTGTCGAGGAAGATGTTGTTCTGCATCACGCGCAGCTTCAGCCCCTCGAAGTCTTCCCATTTGGTGATCGGCTGCTTGGAATTCGAGACGTTGCGGAAGCCGTTCTCCCAATAGGCGAGGTTGACGAGGCCCGCCGCGTCCAGCTTTTCGTTCAGGAAGTCGCCGAACTCGCCATCCATGACGGCATAGGCTTCCTCGTTGCTGCGGAACAGGAACGGCAGGTCGAAGACGCCAAGCGCCGGAACGATCCCGACCAGCGGCGAGGAGGAGGTCACGACCGCCTCCTGCACGCCCGAACGCAGGGCCTGCGTGGCCTGCAGGTCGCCGCCAAGCGCGCCGCCCCAGAAGCCGGTCATCTTCATCTTGCCGCCGGTCTTGTCGTCCAGGCAGACCTGCATGGCCTTCATGCCGTTGTTGACCGGGTGGTCTTCGTTGATGCCGTTCGAGACGCGGAAGTTGCGGTCCTGGAACTCGGCCATGGCCGGGGTCGCGGCACCAAGCAGCGTCGAGACGAGCAGGGCAGCCTTGATTGCGGGGCTTTTCATTTGGTTTCCTCCCAATTGATGGAAAAGCGGTGAAGGAGTGTCAGTAGAGCCAGTTCGCCGGGATAGTCACGATCTGCGGGAACAGGACCAACAGGAACAGGACGATGGTTTCGGCGATCAGGAAGGGCCAGACCCCGGTGATGACGCGGCCAAGGGGGATCTTGCCGACCCCGCTGACCACGTTCAGCACCACACCGACGGGCGGGGTCAGAAGGCCGATGCAGCAGTTCATGATGAACATCACGCCGAAATAGATCGGGTCGATCCCTGCCTTGACGACGATCGGCAGCAGCACGGGCGTCAGGATCAGGATGGTCGGCGTCAGGTCGAGTGCCGTGCCCACGATCAGGATCAGGACCATGATCACGAACATCAGCAGTTTCGGATGGTCGATCAACGGTTCGATGAAGCCGGTGATCTCATTCGGGATGTTCGCCGCCGTGATCAGCCAGGCCGAAACCAGCGCCGCGCAGACAAGGAACATGATCGCCGAGGTGGTCTTGGCCGCCGAGAGCAGGACCTTGGGCAGTTCGGAAAGTTTCAGCTCGCCATAGACGAACATGCCGACGAAAAGCGCGTAGAAGGCGGCGACGACAGCGGCTTCGGTTGGCGTCACGATGCCCATCTTGATGCCGCCGAGGATGATGACCGGCATCCCAAGCGCCCAGACCGCACGCGCGGCCTGCCGGCCACGTTCGGACCAGCTTGCCTTCGGCAGGCTCTCGATCTTGTCCTTGCGCACCACGAGCAGCCAGGTGACGATAAGCGACAGGCCCATCAGCACGCCCGGAACGATCCCCGCCATGAACAGTTTCGAGATCGAGACGTTGGCGGCGACGCCAAAGACGATGAACGCCATCGAGGGCGGGATGACCGGCGCGATGACGCCGCCCGCGGCGATCAGGCCGGCCGAACGCGGCACGTTATAGCCGGCCTTCGCCATCATCGGGATCAGGATTGCGGCCAGCGCCGCGGTATCGGCGGCCGCCGAGCCCGAGATCGAGGCCATGATGATCGCGGCAAAGATCGCAACGATCCCAAGGCCGCCCCGGATATGCCCGACGCAGGCGATCGAGAAGTCGATGATGCGCTTCGATAGGCCGCCCGCGTTCATCAGCTCGCCCGCGAGGACGAAGAAGGGAATGGCCAGCAGCGTGAACGTATCGGCGCCGATCATCATGTTCTGCGCGATGATCTGCGTGTTGAACATGCCCATATAGGTCATGAGCATGACGCCGCAGAAGATCAGCGCGAAGGCGACCGGCGCGCCGATGACCATGGCGCCGAGGAGCGAGACGATAAAGACGATAAGGGTCATAGTGCCCGCTCCGAGAGTTCTTCGACACTGTGATGCTCGCCCGCGAAGGCCGAGATTTCGGCATCGGTGATCCTGCCGGTCAGCAGCCGCAGAAGGCGCTCAAGCGTGATCAGGATGATGCAGGTGGCGGTGAAGATGCCCGTGCCGTAAACCCAGGACATCGGAATGCCCGAGACCGGCGCGAGCATGCTGTTGTTGATCGGAAGCTGTTTCCAGGTTCCGACCAGCAGGACGCCCGAACAGGCGATGATCAGGATATCGGACAGCACCATCATCAGAACCCGTCCCTTGCGGCCGAGCATGGCGACGAAGGTCTCCATCCCCATATGCAGGTTGTGGCGATGGGCCACGACCGCGCCGATAAAGGTCAGCCAGACGAAGAAGAAGCGCGACAGCTCCTCGGTGACCGGAATGCCCGAGTTCATCGAATAGCGCATGACGACGTTGACGAAGACCATCAGCGCCATGCCACCGATCAGCAGGCAAAGAACGATGTCGAGCAGGCGATAGAACAGGTTGATTGCAGTTCTGATCATCTCAGACCCTTTCCCCCAATCCACGCTGCACCAGGTTGCGCAGCAGTTCCCTCGTCCCGAAATCCCATTCGGGGCAGCGGTCGGAGCGGTCGACCCAGTTGGTCAGCCTGCCAAGGCTCGGCGTCGAGATTTCGACGCGATCGCCGATTTCATGGGTGAAGCCCTGACCCTTGCCGCGGCGGTCCTTGACCGGGGCGAACATGGTGCCGAGGAACAGCACCGCGCCGTCAGGATACTGGTGCGAGCGGTTGCGCATCTGCGAGACGAGGTCGGCGGGCTTGCGGCTGATCGCCTGCATGGGGCTTTCGCCCGCCATGTCGAACCCATCGGTGCCCTCGACATGCAGCGAGACGACGACCTGCTCCAGCACTTCCAGGGTGAAGCTCTCATCGAAAAGCCGGACGAACGGCCCGATCGAGCAGGAAGCGTTGTTGTCCTTGGCCTTGCCCAGCAGCAGGGCCGAACGTCCCTCGACATCGCGCAGGTTCACGTCATTGCCCAGCGTCGCGCCAAGGATCCTGCCGTCCGAGCGGGTGACAAGAACCACCTCCGGCTCGGGGTTGTTCCATTCCGAGATCGGGTGAAGCCCGACCTTGTCGCCGCAGCCGACCGAGGACATGGGCTGCGCCTTGGTGAAGATCTCGGCATCGGGGCCGATCCCGACCTCCAGATACTGCGACCAGAGGTTCATCTCCTGCAGCAGTTCCTTGACCTGACGGGCCTTTTCCGAACCTGCAGCGACGCCCCGCAGGTTCTCGCCGATGACCGGCGCAAGGCGCGCCCGAATGTCCTGGGCCCGGCCGGCATCGCCACGGGCCTGCTCTTCGATTACTCGTTCCAGCATGCTGTCGGCGAAGGTCACGCCCGCGGCCTTGATGGCCTGCAGATCGACCGGCGCCAGCAGCCGCCCGGCGCTGCCATTCAGGAAATCGTCCAGATGCCCCAGATCGGGCAGTTCAGCAGACGCCACGCGGGCAACCACATCATCCTGTTCCAGCAGACCCGATACCGTCGCCGAAATCCCGGTAAGATCGAAAACCCGCGAATTGCGGATGACCACGGGGCAGGGTCCGCCTGCCGCATCGGACCAGACCCTGCCGACGAGGATGGCGCAGTCAGCATCCGCAGGCAGAATGCCCTCTGCCTTCAACGCTTGAGTTGATTTCAACACAACCTCCCAATTTTTCTGTGACGCCTCCACGCGTCGATGTTGTCATAATGGTGTCAGACAACATTATGACCTGATCATTATATCGACCCGGAGATTCTGTCCACCGTCAAAACCCACTCGCTGTGGATTCATTCAGACAATTGACTCAATTGAAGAATTCCAACTCCAGGCCGACTCTCTTGGCGGATCCGGTCAGGTGCTGCCGCATGGCGCTGCGTGCCGCCAGCGGCTCGCGCGCGAAGATTGCATCACGGATGGCACCATGCTCGGCGATGGTGATTTCCTTGATGCGTTCGGGCATGAGCTGTTCCCGCGCGGCGATGATCACATGGCCCACGCGGTCGGCAATCGCGCCGATGAACTGGTCGAAATATTCATTGCCGGTCGCCAGCGCGATGATCCGATGGAATTCCAGATCGGCGGCGACCCCTTCGGTGTTCCAGTCCTGCGACACGGCCATCCGGTGCAGCGCGGCATCAAGAACCTTCATCTGCTCGTCGGTGCGATGGACTGCGGCAAGCCCCGCAGCCTCGATCTCAAGGGGAACCCGCAACTGGAACAGGTCCGAGAAGGCGTGCTTGTCCATCTGCCCGCCGTCGCCCAGCCGGATCGGACGGGCAGGGCGCTCGACGACGAATGCTCCGACGCCCTGACGGGTTTCGACCAGCCCTTCGTTGCGGAGCTGGGCAATCGCCTCGCGGATGACCGTCCGGCTGACACCAAAGGTCTGCGCCATCGAATGTTCCGTGGGCAGCTTGTCGCCGGGCTTGATCGTTCCGTTGTGGATATGCTCGGCGAATTGCGATGCAATCCGCGCCGGAAGATGCTCGTTTCGGGCGATCTGCTTGAATTCCTGGGCCATCTCAAACCTCTCCTCTTCCGCTCATCAGGTTCGGTCGAAATGTGAACCGGGGTTCATCACCCAGTCGGGGTCGATCGCGTTCTTGATCGCCAGCAGCAGCTTGCGCCGGGTTTCCGGCAGCCGCGCGTGGAAATCCGGCTTTTTCAGCCGGCCGATGCCATGCTCGGCGCTGATCGAGCCATCGTAGCGGTCGAGGACCGCATTCACGATCTTCTTCGCGGCAAGGATCTGGGCGTCGATCTGCTCCGGGCTCTGGCTGAAATCGGGCAGCACGTTCAGATGCACGTTCCCATCGCCGACATGGCCATAGGACACGCTGGTGCTTCCCGGCATCGCCTCTGCAATCGCAGCCTCGGCATCGGCCACGAAATCCGCCAGCTTCGAAAGCGGAACCGAGACGTCGGTGCGCAAATGCTTGCCGCGCTTGGCCTGCCCCTCGTTCATACCCTCGCGGATCAGCCACAGGTTCTGTGCCTGCGTCTGCGACTGCGCCACGACGCCATCGACGACAAGACCTTCCTCCATCGCGCCTTCCAGGAAGCGCGAGACGAGATCGTCGATATCGACGAGGCCCGAGCCCGAGATCTCCATCAGCACATAGGCCGGGTGATCCGCCGCGATCGGGATCTGCAGGTCAGGGATCGCCTCCTGCGCCAGTGTCATCGCCAACGGGGGCATGAATTCGAAGGCGGACATCAGATCGCAGCATTGGGTGCGCGCACGCCGATAAAGCGCCATCACCCCATCCAGCGATTCAAGAGCCAGTAGGGCGGTCGCAACGTTCTCGGGCCGCGGCAGCAGCTTTACCGATACGGCGGTGATGATGCCCAGCGTCCCCTCGGCCCCGATGAACAATTGTTTCAGGTCGATGCCGCGATTGTCCTTGCGCAGCTGCGACAGCCCGTCGAAAACTGTGCCGTCGGGCAGCACGACCTCAATCCCCAGCACCAGTTCGCGCATCATGCCATAGCGCAGGACGTTCACGCCCCCCGCATTGGTCGAGACATTGCCGCCGATCTGGCAGCTCCCCTGCGAGCCGAGGGCCAGCGGGAAGAACAGTCCGGCCTTGGAAACCTCCTCCTTGAAGGCCTCCAGAACGCAGCCCGCCTCGACCGTCGCAGAAAAATCCTCGGGGTCGATTCGGCGAATGCGGGTCATCCGCTCAAGGCTCAAGACAACCTGACGCGAGGGGGCGTCTGGCGTCGCGCCAAGGACGAGGCCGGTATTGCCGCCTTGCGGGACAATGGCCAGTCCCAGCCTCGCCGCCGCACGGACGCAGCTTGCAACCTCGTCAGTGCTGCGCGGTCTCAGCACCGCCACGGCCCCGGTCATCACGTCGCCGTGCCAATCGGTGCAATAGCGGGCGACGTCATTTCCGGTCAGCACGATATCGGAACCCAGCGCGTCGCGCAGTCCCGCGGCCAAATCGTCGTTGGCGACCTCATCTAGCATTGGCATCATCTGGCCTGACCCTCCCCCGGTCGCCCTGTGGCGTGAAAACGTCTTGCATCATACAAAGATCAGGTTATCAGACAACCATATAAATCTGATCGCGCGGCAGAGCGCTGCGCGAACCCATTTTTCGGGAGGAGAACCGATGCATATCCTGATCATTGGCGCGGCAGGCATGGTGGGGCGGAAGCTCACGCAGCGTCTGGTCGCAGACGGGGCGCTGGACGGGCGCGAGATCGACGCGCTGACCTTGGTTGACGTGGTTGAGCCGGAGAAGCCCGCTGGATTCGCTGGCAAGGTCACCTGCCTGACCGCCGACCTCTCTGACGCAGGCACGGCCGAGCGTCTGGTCGCCACGCGCCCCGACGTGATCTACCACCTCGCCGCCATCGTGTCGGGCGAGGCCGAGCTTGATTTCGAGAAGGGCTACCGCATCAACCTCGACGGCACCCGCGCGCTTTTCGAGGCGATCCGGTTGGCGCAGAAAGAGGATGGCTATCGCCCGCGCGTCGTCTTCGCGTCCTCCATCGCCGTGGTCGGCGCGCCGCTGCCCTTCCCGATCCCGGATGATTTCCACACCACGCCGCTGACCAGCTATGGCACGCAAAAGGCGATGAGCGAGCTGCTGCTGGCCGACTATTCCCGCCGCGGCTTCTTCGACGGCATCGGCATCCGCCTGCCCACGATCTGCATTCGTCCCGGCAAGCCGAACGCGGCGGCATCGGGCTTCTTCTCGAACATCCTGCGCGAGCCGCTGGTCGGGCAGGAGGCCGTGCTGCCCGTTCCCGAAAGCATCCGCCACTGGCACACCTCGCCGCGCTCGGCTGTGGGCTTCATGCTGCACGCCGCGACCATTGACGTCGATCTGGTCGGCCCGCGCCGGAACCTCTCCATGCCCGGCCTCAGCGCCACCGTGGGCGAACAGATCGAGGCGCTGCGCCGCGTCGCCGGCGACAAGGCCGTGAGCCTGATCCGCCGCGAGCCGAACGAGATGATCATGCGCATGTGCGAAGGCTGGGCCCCCGGCTTCGAGGCCAAGCGCGCCCGCGAGCTGGGCTTCACGGCCGAGTCGAGCTTTGACGAGATCATCCGCGTCCATATCGACGACGAACTCGGCGGCCAGCTGTGACGGACGGAAACTTGAAACGCATCGCGTTTCTGGGAACCGGGCTGATGGGCGCGCCGATGGTGCGCCGCCTCCTCGCCGCCGGTTTCCCGGTGACAGTCTGGAACCGCGCGCCGGAAAAGGCCGCGGCTCTGGCCGCTGACGGTGCGACCGTTGCTGCCTCGCCCGCCGAGGCGGTGGCCGGTGCGGGAGTCGTCTTCACCATGCTCTCGGACGGCAATGCCGTCTGCGACGTCCTCTTTTCGCGCGGCGTGGCCGAGGCGTTGTCGCCGGGCGCTGTGGTCATCGACACTTCCTCGATTGCCCCGCAGATGGCGCGCGACCATGCCGAAAAGCTTGCGCAGAGTGGCATCGCCCATATCGACAGCCCGGTTTCCGGTGGCGTGGTCGGGGCCGAGGCCGGAACGCTTGCTCTGATGGCAGGGGGTGACGCCGCGATCATCGCAGGCTTGGCCGATGTCTTTGCCCCGCTCGGGCGGCTGACCCATGTGGGGCCGGCGGGCGCCGGCCAGGTCTGCAAGCTCGCGAACCAGCAGATCGTCGCGGTGACCATCGGTGCCGTGGCCGAGGCGATGATGCTGGTCGAGGCAGGCGGCGCGGATCGTGGCAAGTTCCGCGATGCGATCCGCGGCGGCTTCGCCGAAAGCCGCATTCTTGAGCTGCATGGCGGGCGCATGGTTGCCCGCGACTTCGCCCCCGGCGGACCGTCGCGGCTGCAACTCAAGGATCTCGACGCCGTCGCGGCCTTGGCCACGGCGACCGGGCTGACGCTGCCCTTGACAGAGATGGTCCGCAGCGAGTTCACCGAATTTGTCGCCGCAGGTCATGGCGACACGGATCACAGCGGCCTGCTGCTGCATCTGGAAACGATGAATGCGGGCGCCCCCGCAGAGGAGAGCAAATGACGACCGGTCATCAGCCACCCCGCCGCCTGCGCTCGCAGGACTGGTTCGACAATCCCGACCATGCCGACATGACCGCGCTCTATCTCGAGCGGTTCATGAACTACGGCACCACGCCCGAGGAACTGCGCTCGGGCAAGCCGATCATCGGCATCGCGCAATCGGGCAGCGACCTCAATCCCTGCAACCGCCACCACCTCGACCTTGCCAAGCGGATCCGCGACGGCATCCGCGATGCGGGCGGCATCCCGATCGAGTTCCCCTCGCATCCGCTCTTCGAGAACTGCAAGCGTCCGACCGCCGCACTCGACCGCAACCTCGCCTATATGGGTCTGGTCGAGTTGCTTTACGGCTATCCCTTCGACGGCGTCGTGCTGACCACCGGCTGCGACAAGACCACGCCCTCGGCGCTGATGGCGGCTGCGACGGTGGATATTCCGGCGATTGTCCTCTCCGGCGGGCCGATGCTCGACGGCTGGCATGATGGCGAGCTGGTCGGCTCCGGCACCGTCATCTGGCGCTCGCGCCGGAAATACGCGGCCGGAGAGATCACGCGCGAGGAGTTCCTTGACGCCGCGCTCGACAGCGCCCCTTCGGTCGGTCACTGCAATACCATGGGCACCGCCTCGACCATGAACGCGATTGCCGAGGCGCTTGGCATGTCGCTGACCGGTTGCGCCGCGATCCCCGCCGCCTATCGCCAGCGCGGCCAGATGGCCTATCGCACCGGCCGCCGCGCGGTGGAACTGGTGCTGGAGGACATCCGCCCCTCGCATATCCTGACGCGCGAGGCGTTCCTGAACGCGATCCGGGTGAACTCGGCCATCGGCGGTTCAACCAATGCCCAGCCTCATATCATGGCGATGGCGAAACATGCCGGGGTGGAACTTCACTCCGAGGACTGGCAGGCGCATGGCTATGACATTCCGCTGCTCGCCAACGTCCAGCCCGCCGGGGCCTATCTGGGCGAGCGTTTTCACCGCGCGGGCGGCGTTCCGGCGATCATGTGGGAACTGTTGCAAGCCGGAAAGCTGAACGGCTCCTGCCCGACCGTGACCGGCGCGAACATGGCCGAGAACCTCGAGGGCCGCGAGGCCACCGACCGCGAGGTCATCAAGCCCTATGCCGATCCGATGATGGAGCGCGCGGGCTTCTTCGTCCTCAAGGGCAACCTCTTCGATTTCGCGATCATGAAGACCAGCGTGATCTCCGAGGATTTCCGCGCCCGCTACCTCTCCGAGCCGGGTCGCGAGAATATCTTCGAGGGCAAGGCCTTCGTCTTTGACGGCTCCGAGGATTATCACCACCGCATCAACGATCCGGCGCTGGATATCGACGAACGCTCGATCCTGGTGATCCGTGGCGCGGGCCCGCTGGGTTGGCCGGGCTCGGCCGAGGTGGTGAACATGCAGCCGCCGGATCGCCTCTTGAAGCGCGGCATCATGAGCCTGCCGACGCTGGGAGACGGGCGGCAATCGGGGACGGCGGACAGCCCGTCGATCCTGAACGCCTCGCCCGAAAGCGCGGCTGGCGGCGGCCTTGCATGGATCCGCACCGGCGACATCGTGCGGCTGGACCTGAACGCGGGCACCTGCGACATGCTGGTGGACGAGGCCGAGATCACCCGCCGCAAAGCCGAGGGCATCCCTGCCGTTCCCGCCTCGCGCACGCCTTGGCAGAAGATCTACCGCGAGACGGTGACGCAGCTTCAGGACGGCGCGACCATCCGCGGGGCCGAGGAGTTCCAGCGTATCTCGGCCACTCCGCCGCGGCACAACCACTGAAAGACGGCCCCGAGCCTTCTGGGCTCGGGGAAGACCCCGTCAGGTGGGCAGATTGTCCCGCAGATAGATCATCGGGATGATCTCGGCCGCGAGGGGAGGGCGGTCGTCCGCAATCGCCTTCATGGCGTCGAGGGCGAGGCCGACTTCCTCGGCGGGTTTCTGGTCGATCACGGCGTCGATCACACCCCCCGCCAATGCCGCCCGCGTCAGCGGGGTCAGTTCGTGCAAGACGGCGAAGGGCCGCTCAGGGCCTAGTCGTTCCAGAATGTGGATCAGGGCGCGGTTGCCCGCGCCAATCGAATAGATCCCGGTGATCCCTGGCCATGTCGCGAGGGCGGCACCAAGCAATTCCTGCATCCGCTCGGGCCGGTCATGCACCTCCAGCACGGGCAGAAGGCGCAGGCCCGCATCTTTTTCGGCGATCACCTCGCAGAAACCCTGAAGCCGGTCGCGGTGATCGCGCGCGTTCAGCCTGCCCAGAATCGGCAGGATCAACCCGTTCCTCTGGCGATGGGCAAGCCGAGTCAGACGCCCCCCCGTGCGCCCCGCGAGGCAATTGTTGATCCCGACATAAAGCGCGCGCAGATCCGGGGCCGCATCCGAAATCAGCGTGACCACCGGAATGCGCAGTTCCGCCAGTCGCCCTACAGCCTCGGTAAGCGCGGGGGAGTCGCTGCCGATGATGGCGACACAATCGCAATCCCCGGTTTCGATGCGCATGAGTTCGGATGCCAGCGCGTCGGAATCCAATGGCGGAACGTCATGGATTGCGATCCTTACCCGGTCGGGAATGCGCGCGGCCGCCTGCGCCTCCACCGCGTCACGCAGGACCGAGAAGAAGCTGTGATCGCCGAAAGGCAGGTAAAAGCGGAAGTCATAGACCCGCCGCCGCGACAGGTTCGCCGCATGAACGTCGCGCTGATAGCCCAGTTCCTCGATCGCGCGCTGGACGCGCAGGACCGATTTCTCGGCGACGCCCCCGCGCGCATTCAGCACGCGGTCGGCAGTCGAGTAACTGACGCCCGCCGCGCGCGCGACGTCGTGCAGGGTTGGGTTTCGCATCTTGGGGCCTTCCTCCGGCGGACAGGATTCCAACGGGAATGAAAGACGTCAATCAGAATATGAAAGACGTCTCTCTTTTTCTTTTGACAGGTGGCGAACATCGGCTCAATCATGCTCACAGACCCGGGACTCGACCGGGCCTGACGCATCATTGGGGAGGTGAAGATGCGCAATGCCGTTTTGGCGGCCGTTCTTGCGACGGCCGGTTTCTCGACTGCAGCCTATTCTCAGGACATGACGGTTGGCGTTTCGTGGTCGAACTTTCAGGAAGAACGCTGGAAGACCGACGAGAAGGCGATCAAGGACACGCTCGAGGCCGCAGGGGCGAAATACGTCTCGGCCGATGCGCAATCTTCCTCGGCCAAGCAGCTTTCGGATATCGAGTCGCTGATCGCCCAGGGCGTCAATGCGCTGATCATCCTTGGCCAGGACACCGAAGCGGTGGTCCCGGCGGTCGGCGCCGCAGCGGATGAGGGGATCCCCGTCGTCGCCTATGACCGCCTGATCGAGGATCCGCGCGCCTTCTACCTGACCTTCGACAATGTCGAGGTGGGACGGATGCAGGCGGCCGAGGTCTTCAAGGCCGCGCCCAAGGGCAATTATGTGATGATCAAGGGCTCGCCCACCGATCCGAACGCCGATTTCCTGCGCGGCGGGCAACAGGAGGTGCTGCAAAAGGCCATCGACGCCGGCGACATCAAGATCGTGGGCGAGGCCTATACCGAGGGCTGGCTGCCGGCCAATGCGCAAAAGAACATGGAGCAGATCCTGACCCAGAACAACAACGAGGTCGATGCGGTCGTGGCCTCGAATGACGGGACGGCGGGGGGTGCGGTCGCCGCGCTGACGGCGCAGGGGATGCAGGGCATTCCGGTCTCGGGGCAGGATGCGGACCATGCGGCGCTGAACCGCGTGGCACTTGGCACGCAGACAGTCTCGATCTGGAAGGATTCGCGCGAGTTGGGCAAGGCGGCCGCCGAAATCGCGCTGGCCCTTGCGGGCGGCAAGGCTCCGGCCGAGATCCCGAATGCGATCAAGTTCACCACCCCCGGCGGGAAAGAGATGGACGCGATCCTGCTGACCCCGGTGCCGGTCACCAAGGACAACCTCGCAACCGTGGTCGATGCCGGCTGGATCACCAAGGACGCGCTTTGCCAAGGGGTCCAGAACGGCCCGGCCCCCTGCAACTGAGAGGAGAAGCGGCGGCGGCGCCCATGCGCCGCTGCCCCATCAATGCATATGAGCGATCTGTCCCCCGCCTCGGCAAGCAGCAGCCAGCGATCCCTGATCGCCCGGCTTGAGATCGACCTGAGACTGCTGGGCATGATCGGGGCCTTCGCCCTTGTCTGCCTGACCTTCTGGATCGTCACCGACGGCCGCTTCCTTTCGGCGCGCAATATCTTCAACCTGACCATCCAGACGGTCTCGGTCGCGATCATGGCCACGGGCATGGTCTTTGTCATCGTCTGCCGCCATATCGATCTTTCCGTCGGGGCCATTCTGGCACTTGCCTCGGCGGTCATGGGGATGATGCAGGCGCGCTGGCTGCCCACCACCTTCGGCCTCGGCCTTGGCCATCCCCTGATCGCCCCGCTGACCATGCTCAGCGGTCTGGCGGTCGGCACGGCGGTCGGTGGGCTCAACGGCTGGCTGGTCGGTTACCAGCGCATCCCGGCCTTCATCGTGACGCTGGGCGGGCTGCTGATCTGGCGCTATGTCGGCTGGTATCTGACGGCGGGGCAGACAATCGCGCCGCTCGACCAGACATTCCTGATGTTCGGCGGGGCCGAGGGCACGCTGGGCGTGGCGCTAAGCTGGATCATCGGGGCTATTGCCTCGGCTGCCGCGATCTGGGTGCAATATTCCGCCCGGCACCGGCGCAGGCAGCATGGTTTCCCGACGCGCCCTGTCTGGGCGGAAGGCGTGGTGATGCTGCTGACCTCGGGCGCGATCCTTGGCTTCATCGCCATCCTGAACAGCTATCAGGTGCCGCAGGCCAAGCTGCGCCGCATCTTCGAGGCGCGGGGCGAGGTCATGCCCGACGGTTATACGCAGGGCTATGGCCTGCCGATTTCGGTCCTGATCCTGATCTTCGTGGCCATCGTCATGGCGGTGATCGCAAGCCGCACCCGCCTTGGGCGCTATATCTTCGCGACGGGGGGCAATCCCGACGCGG
>Ga0182736_1002011_pt1 | contig 16942 bp, 12 predicted proteins | sample eDN5th30CKraftBY_FD_128882 | JGI IMG/M metagenome (GOLD analysis project Ga0182736, IMG submission 128882) | Enriched backyard soil microbial communities from Emeryville, California, USA - eDNA 5th pass 30_C Kraft BY (version 2) (version 2) | ecosystem: Environmental > Terrestrial > Soil >... | reverse complement strand
CTCTGACGCCGCCCCGCCTGAGCTCGCGACCGAGAAAAAGGTTCTCGCTGACGGTCAGGTTCGGGATCAGCCGCAATTCCTGGTATACGCAGGTAATGCCAGCCCGAAGCGCGTCGCGTGGCGACGCCAGCTCGACTTCAGCGCCATCGACCGCCAGGACGCCGCGATCCGGCGCCAAGGCCCCCGCAAGAATCCGCAGCAGCGTCGACTTTCCGGCACCATTGTGTCCGAGCAGACCATGCATCGAGCCTGCACGCACCGAGAAATCGATGCCGTGGAGGACGGGCACGCCCGAAAAGGCCTTATGGACCCCTGTGGCGGAATAGACTTGCGCTTGCATCGGGATCTCCCCTTGCGGGGCGCCTGGAATTCCGTGGCCGGCTTTTCCAAACGCCCCGCTCCGGATCAGCGGACCATCAATAGGCGAGGTCGACGACCTGCTTGGCGTTGTCCTTGCTCACCAGCAAGGGGGGGCTCATGATCGAGGCAGGAATGGTCTCGCCCGCGAGATGCTTCGTCACACCGTCGATGGCCATGACCGCAAGCTTAGCCGGCTCCTGGATCGCACCTGCCTTGAAAATGGAGTTGTTGTCGATCCGCTTGACGCCTTCCTTGTCAACGTAAGCGTAGATCGTCACCTTGCCCTCGAGGCCGAGCGATTCGATCGCGGCGGCGGCGCCCAGCGCGGCGGCCTCGGTATCGGAGAACACGACATCGATAGCCGGATTGCCCTGGAGCATTTCCGTCGTCACGCGGAGCGACGTTGTCTCCTGAACCTTGCCGTCCACGAGCGCCACCACCTTCACATTGGGATTTGCCGCGACGCCCTCCTTGAAGCCATCGTCGCGCTGGATGGTCGCGACCGCGGTCGGCTGGCCCACGATGCCCACGGTTGCCGAGCCGTTGGGCCCGATCTCCTTCAGCAATTGCTCGCCAATGAAGCGTCCGCCGGCCGCCTGGTCGGTCTCGATGCTCTGCACGACCTTGGCGTTCTGCTGCTTCAGCCCATCGGGATCCGGCAGCAGATTGATGGTGAAGACGGGAATGTCGGCTGCGTTCAGCTCGAGAACCGCCGACGGGCAAGGTCCCGACGAGACGCAGTTGAGCACGACCGCGTCCGTTTTCTGCTGGGCGACCGTCTGGGCGATCGACAGCTGCTTGGCGTCGTCGTCGTCCGAGATCAGGACCTTGACGTCATAGCCGGCCTTGGCGCCGTTCTCCTCAAAGCTGTTCTTCATGATGACATAGTACGGATTGGTCAGATTTGGCAGGATGACCGTCAGTGTCTTGGGCGCTTCTGCTAATGCAACGCCTGTCAGCGTATACAGTGAAACACTCGCCACCAGAGCAAATCCAATTGCTTTTTTCACGTTTTTTCCTCCGCTTGTAGGTTTTCTAGAGAGTATTTATTTCCGCTTCCTCGATGCGGAACTCATAGTGTCGACAGTGACGGCGACCAGGATGATGATTCCGATCACCAGGGGTTGCCAGTAAGCGCTTACCGCCATCACATTCATGAGGTTCGAGACGGTGGCGATGATCGTGACGCCGATCAGGGCGCCGAGGATCGAGCCTGTTCCGCCGAAGAGGCTGACGCCGCCGACGATCGCTCCGGCAATCGAGAAGAACAGTTCGTCGCCTCGTCCCGCCGTGGGATATCCGGTCATGAGGCGGGAGCCGTAGATGAGTCCGCCAAACGCGGCGCACGCGCCTGATATGGAATAGACAAGAAGCGTGATCCGGCTGACGTTGATGCCCGCAAGCCTCGCCGCCGCCGCGTTTCCGCCAACCGCATAGATGTGGGTTCCCGTGACGGTGCGCCTCAGGAACAGGGTGGCGAGGACGGCAGCGACCAGCAGCGCGACGACGGGGGTCGGGATTCCCAGAAGATAAGATTTTCCAATGAGACCATAGTCCTGATTAGTGACACGGATCGATTCCGCGCCGGTGATGATCTGGGGTATCGCGCCCGCCACACCCATCATCGAGAAGGTGACGATGAAGGCGGGCACACCCGTCCTGTCGATGATGATGCCGCTCACCAGCCCGGTAAGCGCGCCGGCGCCGGTCACGATGACTGCCGCCAAGGGCCAAGGCAGTCCGAGCCTCTCGATCAGGATGGCCGCTAGGACGCAGGTCATCGCCACGATGGAACCGGTCGAAAGATCGATGCCGCCGCGCAGCAAGACGAATGTCTGTCCGAGGCACAGGAAGCCGATGACCGATCCGTTCAGGAGCAAAACGAGAATATTGCGAACGGTTAGAAAGTTCGGCGTCGCAATCATGCCAATCAAGAGTATTGCAACCAGCACCGCCGCCATCCCCGTTTCTGCGGGCATACGAAAACGACGGCGAGGCAGGGCGAGATCGGCTTGAACCTGCATGATCATTCTTTCGGAGAATTGTGCGACGCGATGGTATGTCGGACGCTGGAGAGGCTCTGCCTCGCGTCAGCCATCCTGCGGGACGGGCGGCTTCAGAAGCACCTTTATCGAGTCGCGCGACTTGGTGACGGTCAGAGCCGTCTCCCATTCCTCGATCGGGAACGTATGCGTGATGATGCCTTCCGAGGTCACGAGGCCGCGCGCCAGAAGATCGATCGCGATCGGGTAGCAGTGCGGCCCGAGATGCGCACCGCGCAGATCGAGTTCCTTGACATCGCCGATGATCGACCAGTCCGTGGACGTTTCCGTGCCGAAGACCGAGAACTCCACAAACCGCCCCAGCTTGCGGATCATCTTCAGACCCTGCACGACGCCCCCAGGGGAGCCCGTCGCCTCGATATAGACGTCGCAGCCATAGCCTTCGGTGAGCGCCAATACCTTCGCGACCGCGTCCTCCTTCTGGGCGTCGATCACGATATCGGCACCGAAGCGCCTCGCGAGGGCAAGGCGATCGGCTCCGTGGCCGACGACGATCAATTGCTTCGGCGTCTTCAGCCTCGCGACCTGGACCATCATCAGACCGATGGGCCCGGCTCCGGCAATGACGACGACATCGTCAAGCCGGATATCGCCGCGCTCGATCGTGTGAATGCCGCAGGCAAGAGGCTCGATGATGGTCGCGTCGTCGTCAGAGACCGAATCCGGGATGCGATAGACGAGCGCGCCGGCCGGAACGCGCATGAATTCCGCCATGCCGCCATCGGCGACCTCGCCTTGAAAACCGAAGATGTTGTGCACCTGGCACATCCAGTACTTGCCTGTCTTGCAGTAACGGCATTTCGTGCAGGGCAGGATCTGTTCGGGAACGACGCGGTCGCCAAGCTTCACGCCGAAATGCTCTGCCGCGCCTTCTCCCAGTTCCACGACCTCACCGAAGAACTCATGACCAGGAATGACGGGTGCCTTGACCCATGGGGTCTCGCCGCCCCAATAGGTGCTGGCGCCGCCCCAGCATTTGACGTCGCTGGCGCAGATTCCGCATGAGACGATCCGGATGACGATCTCATTGGGACCCGCAACCGGTCGCGCAAGCCGCTCGGCCGCGTAGTCATGCGGTCCTCGGCATACCACAGCCGTCATTTCCGTTGGCAAGTTCGTCATGGTTTCAGTCTCTCCCTGGAACGCTGGCGCAATTCCGTGTCTTCATCGATCTGCGATTGTCGGGAGGCTTGCAGCCTCATCCAGCCCGGCGGGCCGGCTGCTCGCCGTCAACGGCTCGGCCTCGCCCGAGGATCATGTCCGCTGCCTTCTCGGCGATCATGATGGTTGGGGCGTTTGTGTTGCCCGTTGTCACGGTGGGCATGATCGATGCGTCGACCACGCGAAGTCCCGTCAGGCCGCGAACCCTCAGTTGAGGATCGACGACAGCGGCATCATCGCTGCCCATCTTGCAGCTACCGACGGGGTGATAGACCGATTCCCCGGTCTGACGGATATAGGCGTCGATCTCCGCGTCCGAGGTTTTCGACGATCCGGGGCCGTATTCGCTTCCGCGATAGGCGTCGAACGCCTTTTGCGCGAAGACATCGCGGGCGATCTTGACCCCGTTTCGCATCACCTCCACGTCACCTGGCGTGGACAGATAGTTGGGCTGGATCTCGGGAGGCTGGCGGGGATCGTCGGAGCGGACAAGAATGGTGCCCCGACTTTCCGGGCGGCATATATTGAAGTATGCCATGAAGCCATGCTCCGGAATGATCTTTCGGCCGCAATCCTCATACATGATGTTGACAAAATGATACTGGATGTCGGGCGCAATCAGCTCAGAGCGGCTCTTCACGAAAGCCAGCGCCTCGCCGCCATGCGACGTACATGGCCCGCTATTCATCAGGAAATACTGCATCACGCCGAGGGTAGCGCGGAGGGGCTTGACCTCGTCCAACAGCGTTATCGGCTGCGAAGCGCGTTGTTTCACGCCTGCCGCCAGATGGTCCTGAAGGTTTCGTCCCACACCCGGCAGTTCATGCCGGGTCTTTATTCCGACAGATCGCAGGTGCTCGCCCTCGCCGATGCCGGAAAGCTGAAGAAGCTGCGGCGAGTTGACGGCGCCACCGCTGAGGATCACCTCGCGTTCGGCGCGAATGGACGACAGGCGTCTGTCCTTGCCGATATATTCGACACCGACGGCGCGCGCCCCCTCGATGACGACCCGCGTGGCCAGAGCGCCCGTGATGACCTTCAGGTTCGGACGCGAGAGAACCGGCGTGAGATAGCAACGCGACGCGCTGGATCGACGCTTGTTGGCCATGGTGCTGTCGAGCGGCCCGAACCCTTCCTGGGTGCCGGAATTGACGTCGGGATTGTAGGGGTAGCCGGCCTGGACACCCGCATCCATCCACGCCTTGCTCAGGGGGTGGAACGACTTGAACCGCGTGGTCAGGAGCGGCCCCGAGCCACCATGAACCTTGTCTTCTCCAAGTTCCCATCCTTCGGATCGCTTGAAATAGGGGAGGCAATCTTCATAGGCCCACCCCCTGTTTCCAAGCTGCGCCCAAGTGTCATAGTCGGTGGGGTTTCCACGGACATAGACCATCCCGTTCACGGCACTCGATCCGCCAAGCACCTTGCCGCGCGGCCAAAAGAGCTTGCGGCCGTTCAGGTTGTCCTGCGGCGCCGTGTTGTAGTGCCAATCGACGATTCCGGACTTCATGAGCGCGAAATAGCCGGCGGGCATGTGGATAAACGGATTGCGGTCTCTTCCGCCAGCCTCAAGCAAGGTTACCTGGATATTCGGATCGGCGCTCAATCTGTTGGCCAATACGCAGCCCGCCGATCCTCCACCGACAATAATATAATCCGTCATCGACGTTCCCGATCACAATACTGCCCAAGCGCTGCGCATCTCGGTCTCCGAGGCGCGCCGCGAACAAATGGTCGAAGGCGGTCAGAACGACATCGGCTGCTGACCATCCCGCCGGTGCCAGACGACACGCGGAACGAACTGCCGCCGAACAATGTCTGATTGGAAGAGCAGCCCGGCAGCGCCCTCAGGGCTCACATGCCACGGCGGTTCCTCCTCCCGCAGTCCGGCACGGCCGGACTCTTCGTGTCACCTCAAGCGATCATTTGTTATCTGTGATAACAGCATGACGCTCATAGCCTGTCAATGTTCAATTCTTCAAACTGCCCCAGTTCACTCCGGCACCCGACAGTCAGCAAGGCCAAGCTACAGCAAGACCGCAGGCTGCTGCGAAGCGACGCACATGAAGCCTTGCCCCTCGCGAAACCCGCCCCCCACACAGAGACACGCTGTCGACCCGTCATCCGGACCACCGAACTGCTCGACACTACAATATCTGTTATCACATGCTGTCGACTTTACGCGAATCAGTTAGCCGGCGCGGGACATCCGCTTCTGCAGCGTATCCATGAGGACCGCCAGGATGATGATTCCGCCGGTCGCAAAATCCTGCCAGAAGATGTTGATGCTCGACAGGTTCAGGAAGTTGCGGATGAGCACAATGATCAGCACGCCGACGAGCGTGCGCAGCACATTTCCGCTTCCGCCAGCAAGGCTTGTGCCACCGATGACCACGGCAGCGATGACCTCGAATTCCAGACCCCGTCCTGTATCCGCCTGAATGCCTCCGATGCGCGAAAGCAGAAGGATGCCGCCGATTGCGGCGGTGACCGCGACGATCACGAGGCAGATGACCTTTGTTCTGCCGACATGGATACCTGACAGCATCGCCACGTTCCTGTTCGCGCCTACGGCGAAGACCTTTCGCCCGAACGCCATCCGGGCGGTGAGAAACCAGCCGAAGAAATAGACCAAGAGCGCGATCAGAAAAGATAGCGGGATATTCAGGTACTTTATTCCGATACTCTCAGTAAGTCCAAGGACATCCAGTAATTTTCCCTGTCCGGCCACAAGAAATTTCGGCGGTAGATCCGTAATTACATTGCCACCTGTCAAGACGAATGCCAGACTACGCGCCATCATCGTCGTGGCCAAGGTCACGATAATCGATGGTATTCGGAACAATGACACCAGGATTCCATTAAAGAGGCCAACGCAGACGCCGGTCATGATGCCGGCCAGCAATGCGGGCAGTATCCCGAAGACCACCATGACCGATGCGGTAACCGCTGCGGTGAGAGCGACGACCGAACCCACGGATATATCGATCTCCCCGGCGATCATGACGATCGTCATGCCCGTCGCCACCACAAGCAGGACGGACATCTGTGCCATCAGGTTCGAGATGTTCACCCACGTCATGAAACGAGGCGACAGTATCGACAGAATGAGCACGAGCAACAGCAGCACGGCGAGCGACTGGATAACTCCAAACCAGGATCTGATTGTCCGCGACAAGCCGGAACGCGAGACATCCGCAGTGGAGATGGAAGTATTCGTCATGCTATCGGCTCCCGCTGAAGGATGCAGAAAGGATTGCGGCTTTCTGAATTTCCGCCCCCGTGAACTGTCGGACCTCGCTTCCCCGGAACAGCACGATCACGCGATGGCAAAGACGTTCCAGCTCCTCGACTTCGGTCGTCAACAGAATCACCCCGACACCTGTCAGGGCAATCGATCGGATGATGTTTCGGATTTCGTGCTTCGCCCCGATGTCTACGCCGATCGTGGGCTCATCGAGAATCAGGATCTTTGGCTTGGTGGCGAGCCATCGCGCCAATAGTACTTTTTGCTGGTTGCCGCCGCTCAACTGCCTGGCGAGCGCACGCGGCCCGCTGGATTTCACGGTCAGATTCCGAAAACTCTGCCTGGCCACATCGACCATCCTCGACTCTTTGAGGACACCCAACGACGAGAACCTGTCAAGGATCGGAAGTGCGAAATTGTCCACCAAGCTGAAGTCGGGAATTATGCCGTCGCGCAGGCGATCACTCGCGAGGAGCGCGATCGAATTGCGGATCGCGGTTGCAGGGTGCCGTATCTTCAGCGGATGGCCTTGCAATTCTATCAAATCGGCATCTCCGTTCGGATCGGCGCCGAACAGAGACTTGCCAACGGCAGCCACGCCCGATCCTGTGAGACCGGTAAGCCCGAGCACCTCGCCGGGCCATAGATCGAAGTCCAGCGACTTCAATCCGTCTCTACCGGAGAGACCGCGTACCTTCAGAAGCGGTGCCAAGGTGCGGTCGACGTTGTCCTGTGCCCTGACGTCCTCACTTTGAGGTTTATCGCCCAGCATGGCGACGATGATGTTGCCGAGATTTGTCTCCGAGCGCGGGACGGACAACACGCGCGCGCCATCCCGGAGCACCGTGATGTCGTCGCATACATCGAGAATCTCCGACATGTAATGGGAGATGAAGACGATCGCGACGCCTCGCGCGGCAAGCGTCCGGATCAGATTGAGGACGACCACGACTTCCGTGTTCGTCAGAGAGGAGGTTGGTTCATCGAGGAGCAGAACGCGCGCGTCACGGGCTACGGCCTTGAGAATTTGCACCATCTTGCGCACGTCGTTGGGCAACGTGTCCACGATCTGGTCCGCACGGGCCTCGACGTGAAACTGCGCGAGCAGCGCTTCCACGGTCTTGCGCTCTTCGGCCCTACTGACCACTGTCCCGACGCCAACGGGTTCGTTGTTCAGCGTAATGTTCTCGGCGACCGTCATCGATCCGATGAGGTTGATGTCCTGGTGGACCGTTACAATCTTTCTCTGCAGCGCCTCGTTCGCATTGGCGAACGAGACCGGCTGACCTTCGAAAAGAATCTCGCCGGCGGTCGGCTTGTGGACGCCGGCGATGATGCGGGCGAGGGTGCTCTTGCCGGCGCCGTTCTCACCGATCAGACCCGTCACGCGGCCGGGTGAAAGCGTCAGGTCCACGCCTTTCAACACCTGCACCGCACCGAACGTCTTGCCGATGCCTCTGCATTCAAGAATAGGCGCGTGAACCGTCATGCCAACTCCCAATGCCGGCACCCTTTCGGGTGCCGGCCTTTCGTGGTTCCGAACGTTATTTTGCGGTCGAAACCTGCGGATCGTTCGCGAATTCGTCCGCGTTTTCCTTGGTCAGGACGCGCAACGGGATCTTGAGTTCCTTGACGATTTTCGCGTCATCTCCGGTGAGCTTGTAGAGTAGGTTGTTCAGCCCCTCATATCCCATGCGGAAGGGGTCCTGCACGATGAGCGCGGAGATCTTGCCTTCCTTTGCCAGTTGATAGCCAACCGGATCGATATCCGTCGAAACGATGACGACGTCCTTCGTGCGGTTTGCCGCCGCGACCGCCGAGAAAGCGCCCTGCGCACCGATTGAATTGAACGTGAAAATCCCCGCGATGTCCGGAACCGCGGTCAAGGTGTCCTCCGCGAGACGACGCCCATTCTCCAGGCTCAGGGTGTAGAGCTTTTCGGGAAGGACGACGAGCCCAAGCTCTGCGGCCCTGTCCGTGAACCCCTTGCCGCGGTCCTGCGTGGCACGATTGCCGGGAAGATGATTGAACGCGATGACCTTGCCACCCTTGGCGACGCGCTCGGCCAGAAGCTCGGCTGCGATCTGACCCGCCTTGTAGTTGTCGCTTGAATTGAAATGGACGTAGTCGCCCTTCTCTATGCCGACATCGGTCACGACAACAGGGATATTGTTGGCGTTATATATATTCACGATCGGCTGCGCGATAACCTTGCTGTCAGCCGGGAAAACGAGAACTCCGTCGACGCCCCGGGTATACAGGTCCTCGAGATCGGCGACCTGACGGTTGATATCGCTGTCGCCGGCATTCGTGACTAGAAGATCAACGTTGACACCCCTAGCCTTCCACTCGTCGATCGCTTTGCGAGCCCCCTCGACCTGCGCGATCAGGAATTTGTTGGTTCCGTTGTACTGGGAATAGCCAACCACGAAGTCCTTTTTGTCAGACGCGTGAGCCGCAATGCCGAGGGACGCTATCGCAACGGCCGTAAGCCCCATCCTCAAGAAATTCTTCACAGCACCTTCCTCCTTTTGCCGAAGTCGTGGATTTTCTTCATCCGCATGCCTTCATTTCGGCGACATGCGACGCCGATTTCATCGGATCAGGCTTGTTTCGGTCCCTATCCGGATGGACAGCGCATCATCAAGGATCATGTCAGCTGCCTTTTCGGCGATCATGATGGCTGGGGCGTTTGTGTTGCCCGTCGTCGCTGTCGGCATGATCGACGCATCGACCACCCGCAAACCCGATAGCCCGCCGACACGCAACAAGAGCGCGAAATAGCTGGCGGGCATGTGGATGAACGGATTGCGGTCTCTTCCGCCAGCCTCGAGCAAGGTCACCTGGATATTCGGATCGGCGCTCAGCCTGTTGGCCAATACGCAGCCCGCCGATCCTCCACCGACAATAATATAGCCCGTCATCGACGTTCCCGATCACTAAAGACCCAGGCGCTACGCGCCTCCCGCATTAGGGCACACTGCGGATGAACTGGTGACGGTAGCCAGAACGACCTCAATCGAAGACCATCCCGCCGGCGCCAAAAGACGCGCAAAATAAGCCGACGCCGAACAATGTCTGATTGATGGAGCTGCCCGGCAGCGTCCTTAGGGCTCACATGCCACGGCGGTTCCTCCTACCGCAGTCCGGCATGGCCAGTCTCTTCGTATCACCTCAAGCGGTGAGTTGTTATCTGTGATAACAACATGGCGCTCATGACCTGTCAATGCGGAACTTGCGTCGTCCAGCTGCGGATCGCAGCGGCATAGAGCATGCGGGAGCAATCCCAGCGAACGTGACTTCCGGTTTCCCGTCTTGAATGACAGGGGCAGCGTATTTCCGGTGAAGCCGCCCTCGCCCCAGGAAATGCGATAGAGCAATTCCAGCGAAGGTGGATACCGATTTTGCGTCTGGAATTGCGTTAAAACAAAGAGTTAGAACATTTCCGGTGGACCGGAGTTCACTGGAAATGTTCTAGACGGAATAAGCGACCGAGCCATCCTGCCGCAGCGGAATTTGATGCAGGGGTGTGGACAACGGGCTAAGCCACGCGCCCTCCGCAGGCTCGACCAGTCGAACGCCGAGACCCGGCTCATTCGGCAATTCGAGATAGCCTCCGACACGCTTCAGGCCACTCGCGTAGCAGCTCGCCCCTACACCTTCGTCGATGAGCGAATATTCCTGGACGACGAAATTTGGGATCGCAACGTCGAGATGAGCGGATGCGGCGGTCAAGACCGGCCCAAGGAAATTATGAGTCACAACCGCCGAATGATATGATTCCGCTATTGCAGCGATCTTCTTGCAATGCGTAATGCCTCCCGCGATACCGAGATCCGGCCGCACATACTGGCTTCCGCCATGCGCGAGCAACTCGCGAAATTCCCAGATCGTGTTGAGCCGTTCGCCGTTTGCAAGCGGATAGTTCACCCGCCGCGCGATTTCCGCCTGCGATATGACGCTGTCGATCTGTATGGGATCCTCGATGAACAGCGGATTGAAAGCCTGGATGGCGTCGATGACCGGCAAGGCTTGCAGCGGCGTCAGCCGGCGATGCAACTCGAGGATGATATCCACATCCGGACCGACTGCCTCTCTCGCGGCGGCGACACGCTCCGTGACGCTTTTCACCAGCCGATCGAGCGCCATGTCGCTTGCCGAAGCCGGAATCGGGTCGAACTTGATGGCCGTGAAACCCTGGTTCATACCGTCTCGCGCCTTCGCAGCGATCGCATCCGGTTCGAAATCGCCCAATATCAAGAGATGCAGACGGATTTTCTCGCGACAGCTTCCGCCGAGCAAATCCCAGATTGGCGCTTGGTGATGCTGGCCCTTGATGTCCCAGAGCGCGATGTCCACCGCGCTTAGCGCACCACCAAGAATCGAGCCGCGGAACGGCCCCATCCGATAGAGATGCTGCCAGTGATGCTCGATGCGGCGCGGATCCTGGCCGACCAGATACTTCGCAAAAACCTCGATCACGGCCGAGACAGCCTCGGGATAGGCCCAGCAGGCGGACTGGCCCAGTCCTGTCAGGCCAGTATCGGTGGTGACTTGCACGAAATGCGCCCCACCGATGACACGCGAATGCACGCGCGCGATCCTCATGCCCACTCCTCCCGGGAACGTGTTTCGCCGGCCGCCTGATATCTCGCCCGGCGGATGGAATCCTTCGGACATTTAGCTGGCCGAGTCAATACATGTGATAACAGATATCGATCAGATGGATCGCGCGTCGCGATTCCAAGGACGGATCCTGGCGCCAAGCCAAACGGTACGAATCGTCGCCATGCGCCAATTGATCGATGTCGCAGTTCTGGCTATGCGAGCGTGGGCATGAAAGTGTCGACCGACGCCGACCGATCTAGGCACGAACGGAAAGAAGGACATCGTGTCGGACAAACCTAGAATCCAGTCTGCGGCACGAGCGATCGAGATCTTGCGAGCCGTGGCGGCGAGCGGCGTTGCGGGTATTTCCGCAAAGCAGTTGGCAGATGACCTCAGCTTACCGCGACAGGTCGTCTACAACCTCATACATACGCTGACCGCGATGCAGATGCTGCGAAAGTCGTCAACCAGCCGCTACATGCTCGGCCTCGGCATGGCCGGCTTGGCGCAAGGCTTTCGCAGACAGTTGTCTGGCTCGGACGTTCTGGCGCAACTCGCGGAACAGGCTGCGATGCAGACCGGCGAGACGTCCTACGTCGTCGGCTGGCTCGACGAGGAAATCGTCGTCCTGGCCAGTGCGCATGGAAGTCGGGCGGTCCATGCGGCGGAAATCCCTGTCGGAACAGCTGGTGATGCGCATGCCCGCGCCAGCGGCAAGCTGCTTCTCGCGATGCGCTCGCCCGCCGAAGTCTCGCGCTATCTGCTGAAGCATCCAATGTCGGCCAGAACGCCCAACACCCTGGTCGAGCCGCAGGACTTGGCCCGCGCGATGCAGGAAATCCGCAAGGATTGGGTCTCGGTCGACGCGGAGGAATATGCGATCGGACTGCAATGCTTGGCGGTTCCCATCGGGCGCCCTCCCACCGACTGGGTGCTGGGATTGTCGGCGCCGTCAGAGCGCCTGCTCCAGCACAGAGGAGCATATCTTTCAGCGCTTCGCGGAATCGCCGGCACCCCGTCCTGAAGGCGCACCGGAAGGCCGGAACCGCACCGCGGCCACCACGGCAGCCGGCGCGGCCCTTGCCGGGACCGGGCCGGGCCGCGCCGGCATCGACCGTGCCTGCAGACAAGGCCGCCGCTGGACGACCACCTGAGATCAGCCACCAACTGGGAGCGACTTCGCCCCGCAATCCGGCTGCTGCGGGACGCGCGCGCCTGCCGCCAAAGCGAACAACAACGACCGACAGCAGCGGACCGCTGGACTCCGGATCGGCCATACTCTCCATTCCAAAATCATCATATAATGATGATACAATCTTTATTTGACATTTTTGAAACCCGATCGCATTCTGGATCTGCCTTCCAGCAATCTCGGAGATTCCCATGTGCGCCGCCCCGGCAGCCAAGAAGCCAGCTCTCGCGCCGAGTGAAGCGAGTTTTGCCCGCGATATGCTGGCGCAGATCGCTTTCATTCGCGCGGTCGAGGCCAAGGCCTGGAGCCTGACGCAGATCAATCCGCCGCGCGTTTCGGGCTCGATGCATTTCTGCGCCGGCCAGGAGGCTGTCCCGCTCGGTGCGATCGCCGCCTTACGCGAGGACGACCAGATCATCACCACCTATCGCGGCCATGGCTGGGCGCTTGCCGCGGGCCTACCCCCTCGGTCCGTCCTGGCCGAAATCTGCCAGAAAGCCGAAGGTCTGAACGGCGGTCGCGCCGGTTCCGCCTATATGATGGCTCCCACGACGCGCTTCATCGGCGAAAACTCGATCGTCGGCGCGGGTACGACGATGGCCTGTGGCGTGGCGATGGCCAATCTCGCCAAGGACAACGGCCGCGTGGTCGTCGTGACGATCGGCGACGGCGCGATGAACCAGGGCGCAGTTCATGAGGCATTCGCATTTGCCGCGGCGCGCAAGCTGCCGGTGATATTCGTCGTCGAGAACAATGGCTGGTCGGAATTGACCGCCACGACGGATATGTTCCTCGTCGATCGGCTGGCGCAGCGCTCAAGCGGCTATGGCATTCCTTCGGCGACTATCGATGGGGCAGATCCCATCGTCGTTCGGGACAGCTTTGCCTTGGCAGCACAGCGCGCCCGCCAGGGCGATGGCCCGAGCCTTCTGGAGTGTCGCGTTCCGCGCCTTTGGGGCCACTACAACCGCGATATCGAGCACTACCGGTCCAAGGACGACAAGAAGGCTGCGGAGGCACGTGACCCGCTGGAATCGCTGAGCGCGCGCATCGTCGAGGCGGGCTTGATGTCATCCAGCGACGTGGCAAGCCTTCGCCGGGAACAAGAAGCGGCGGCCGAGGAACTGGGCGAGTCCGTAATGGCGGGGCCCGATCCGGTAACGAGCCGCGGCACCGCCCAAGTCGTGGCGGAGTCCAAGCCCGCCGAGCCGCCGAAGGTGCTCGAAACTCGGGAGCTCACCTATATCGAGGCAGTCAATGCCGCGCTTCGTGCTGAACTCGAGACAGATCCAGACACGCTCGTCTATGGCGAGGACGTTGGCAAAGGCGGCGGTATCTTTGGCGGAAGCCGCTACCTTCAGCGCGATTTTGGGCCAGCACGAGTGTTCGACACGCCGATCGCCGAAAATGCAATCCTGGGCTCGGCTGTGGGCGCCGCGCTGGCCGGCATGAAGCCGATCGTCGAGATCATGTGGGCCGACTTCATTTTCGTGGCGCTCGACCAGTTGGTCAACCAGGCCTCGAATGTGAGGTACATCACGGGCGGAACGTCGTCGGTCCCGATGGTCGTGCGGATGCAACAGGGCGCGACCCCCGGATCCTGCGCCCAGCATTCCCAGTCGATCGAGGCCATCCTCGCTCATATACCGGGGCTGAAGGTCGCTTTGGCCGCCTCGGGAGCCGACGCCTATGCGCTGCTTCGGGCTGCCGCGGCGGATCCCGATCCCTGCATCGTGATCGAGGCGCGCGGTCTCTATCAGCAGAAATCTTCAGTGGAGTTCACCGATGGCGCGGAAGCTGTCGGAAAAGCCAGACTGCGCAGGGCCGGCCACGATGCGGCGATCCTGACCTGGGGCACGATGGTGCCTGCTTCCCTGGCAGCGGCGGAGGCGCTCGCAACGAAGGGAATCGAGGCCTCTGTCCTGGACCTTCGGTGGCTGAACCCGCTGGATGAGGAGGCGATCAAGCAAGTGGTGACGAATGCCGGTGGCAAGGTCCTGATCGTGCATGAAGCCGTGCGGACCGGCGGCTTCGCCGGCGAGATCGGATTTCGCCTGCATGAGCTGCTACCCGGCGCGAAGCTGGTCATTCGACGCCTGACGACCCCCGACACGCGCATGCCGGCCAATCCGGGCCTGCAGGCCGCCCTGATTCCCAGCGCGGCCGCCATCGAAAAGGCCGTCGAAGATATCCTCGCGTGACTTCACTCATCGTCCGAATCCGCAGTACGTCGGCAGAAGAGTGATCGTCATGCCCGTCGAAATCTTCATGCCTTCGCTTTCGCCGGCGATGAGCTCCGCCAAGCTTGTCAGATGGCTGGTTGAAAAAGGCGACGACGTCTTCCCTGGCCTTTCCATTGCGGAGGTCGAAACCGACAAGGCGACGATGGAGGTTGCCGCGACGCAAGAAGGACGGATCGCTGCGTTTTCCGTCGAGGCCGGCGCACGCGACATTGCGGTCGGCGATGTCATAGGCTGGATGTTGACAGAACGCGAAGCGCTGAACGCCGCACCGGTCGCGTCCGCATCGGAGGATCCGGCCTCATCGGAGAATCCGGCGCCGGACACAGACCCCGCGCCGACGTTCGATCTTCTGCTGCCGTCACTTTCTCCGTCCATGGAGTCGGCAACGCTTGCAAGATGGCTCGTACGCAAAGGCGACAAGGTCAGTTCCGGCGACGTCGTGGCGGAAGTCGAGACAGACAAGGCAACACTGGAAGTCGAGGTGGTGGAAGCCGGCGTCATCGGCGAGATCCTGGTCGCGGACGGCACGGCCGATGTCCCAGTCGGCGCCGTCATCGCCACGATCGTCAGGGATGCTGATCGTGCCACGACGACGGCGAAGGCGACATTGCCGCATTCCGACGGTCGGGCCGCGCCGGTCCGATCGGCCGGAAACGGCACCGCCCATCCGCAGACGAAATCCGAGCCGGACGCCCCACCCGTCGACGGCAATACATTGCATGCCGCCCAGCCGAAAGCCTCGGCAGACGAGGAGGCTCTGCGGCTCTTCGACAAGGCGGGCTACGAGACCGTTCCGCATGACACCATGCGCAGGACGATTGCTCGACGTCTTACCGAGGCGAAGTCGACCGTTCCCCATTTCTATCTGACAGTGGATGTGGAACTCGACGCACTTCTGGCGCTGCGGGAGCGCATCAACGCCGACGCGGCCACCGATGGCAACGGAAATCCGAGCTACAGGATTTCCGTGAACGACCTGGTAATCAAGGCCTATGCGCTGGGCCTGCGCTCCGTGCCGGATGCCAACGTGTCGTGGACGGAGGCGGCCATGATCCGCCATCGGGTCGTCGATGTCGGCGTCGCGGTCGCGATGCCGGACGGCCTGATTACGCCGATCATCCGCGATGCCGCCGGCAAGCCGCTTTCGATCCTCTCGAATGAAATGAAAGACCTCGCCTTGCGGGCCAAGGCGCGCGAGTTGCGGCCCGATGAATATCAGGGAGGAACCGGATCGGTTTCCAACCTCGGCATGCTCGGCGTCAAATCCTTTTCGGCTATCGTCAATCCGCCGCATGCCACGATCCTGGCCGTGGGTGCGGCCGATCGGCGGGTCGTCGCAAGGGGGGACGAGATCAAGATCGCGAGCGTGCTGTCTCTCACGCTGTCGACGGACCATCGCGCTGTCGATGGGGCGCTCGGTGCTCGGCTGATGCAGGCAATAAAGGACATGATCGAGCATCCGTTGCGCCTGCTCATCTAGAGCAATTCCGGCGAAAGTGGAGACCGGTTTGGCGTCAGAAATTGCGTCGAAGCAACGGGCTAGAGCATTTCCGTTCCGATGTTCTGAAAGCTGTTTGCCTGTGCGGGATGATCTCGCCGGAAGGAGTACCTTGCATTGAAGATCGGTGTACCGACGGAGATCGACGGGGATGAGAGCCGCGTTGCGGCGACGGGCGAGACGGTAAGGAAGTTCGTGTCGCTCGGCGCCGAAGTCGTTGTCGAAACGGGAGCAGGGCTCGCCTCGCGCATCCCGGATTCGGAATATGAGGCGGCTGGCGCGAAGATCGCCCCCGACGCGGCCACGGCCGTTGCCGGTGCCGATGTCGTGCTGAAGGTTCGCCGGCCGGCCCCGACGGAACTGCCGGCCTACAAGGCCGGGGCGCTCGTCATCGCGACCATGGACCCCTATGGCAACGAGGCCGATGTCGCCGCGATGGCCGGCGCGGGCGTCACCGCCATCGCCATGGAATTCATGCCGCGCATCACGCGCGCGCAGGTCATGGACGTCCTGTCGAGCCAGGCGAACCTCGCCGGCTACCAGGCGGTGATCGATGCGGCGTCGGAATAT
>Ga0182736_1002009_pt1 | contig 16955 bp, 18 predicted proteins | sample eDN5th30CKraftBY_FD_128882 | JGI IMG/M metagenome (GOLD analysis project Ga0182736, IMG submission 128882) | Enriched backyard soil microbial communities from Emeryville, California, USA - eDNA 5th pass 30_C Kraft BY (version 2) (version 2) | ecosystem: Environmental > Terrestrial > Soil >... | reverse complement strand
TGTCGCAGCCATGCACCTCCTGCCGCCGGGGATCGAAATCGAGGTGGCGAAGGATGCGCCCGCAGCCGCAACCCCATTCCAGGATGCGGGAAAAGTCGGCGCGCGAGCGGCCGACCCCCGCCAGCGCCCGGTCGAAGTCCGCCACCGACATGGGGCCCGAGGCGTCGAAGTGCGCTTCGTTGTCGGCGCCGGCGACCTTGAGCCGCAGTTCGGGCGGCGGCATGGGCGGCGCCGCGCGCACGACCGTGTCTGTGGAGTTCGCCTGCATGGTGCAAGCCTACCACCCAGGCGCGCGGCGGCAACGGCCGCGGCGGCGCCCTCGCCCCTCAGATACTGAGCCGTTTTCCCGCCGCCCGGGCGGCGGCCTCGGCGGAGGCGTCCATGCCTTTGCGGCGGCTCTTGGTGAAGGCGGTCAGCTCGGCGCCCGCCTCCTTGGGCGTGCCGGCGTGGTAGGGCGGCTGCGGCGAATATTCGAGGGTGAGTTGCACCCGCCTGGCGGTCCGCTCGTCGGTCAGCATCCCGGCCAGCATCAGGCCGAAGTCGATGCCGGCGGTGACGCCCCCGGCGGTGATGCGGTTGCGGTCGATCACCACCCGCTCGTCCACATGGGTCGCGCCCATCAGCGGCAGCAGGTCGGCCACCGCCCACAGGGAGGTGGCGCGATACCCCTTCAGCAACCCCGCGGCGGCCAGCACCAGGCTGCCGGTGCAGACGCTGGTGACGTATTTGGCGGCTTCCCCCTGGGCGCGGACATAGTCCATCACCACCGGATCGTTCATGCAGGCGACGCTGCCCATGGTCCCGCCGGGGATCATGAAGATGTCCGCCCCTTTGCTGGCGGTGGCGAAGTCGTGGGTGGCGGCGACCGGGATGCGCGCGTCCGTCATCACCGGATTGCGGTCCTTCCAGACGAGCTCGATCCTGGACTGGATGATCTGGAACACCGTCAGCGGCCCGATCAGGTCCAGCATCACCATGCCGGGATAGATCAGGAACGACACGCTGGGCGCATTGGCCGGCCCGGCCGGCACGGGATGGGCCACATCGGCGGCCGCCTGCGCGCCCTGCGCCGCGGACGCCGCCAGCGCCCCCGCGCCCAACAGCCCGCCCCCCAGCAGCCGGGCGATCGTGCGCCGGTCGATCCCGTTCTCGTCCACAGCCATTCGAGGCCCCCGCCAACCGCCCAGCGCACAGACGGCGAGCCGGTGAAGGGGCGATGCTAGGCCCGCGCCGCGATGGCGATGGGACGTTTGAGCGTCAAATCCGGCCAGGAGAGGGGTGAACCCGAGTGTCGGTCCCGCGCGGAGGCTAGTGATCACTCGCTTGGGTAGCGACATCGCCCCCGCCGATCTACATTCGGCACGATGAGCCGCGAACCCTTCTGGTCATTTTTCCCCTGCGCCCCAATACTGGCGCGCGCAGGCCAAGCCCGCGCCGATACAAGAAACGATAAGAGCATTCCTCCGGACAGGGAGGGCTGAATTGCGCCGCGCGCTTATCGTCGTAGACATGCAAGCAGGGTCTTTTACCGACGCCACGCCTCGCCATGATGCCGGTGGTCTAGTGGTGCGGCTGAACGCCCTGGCCGACCGCGTTCGGAGGGACGGGGGGCTGGTCATCTTCGTCCAGCACGAAGGCCCCCCAGGCGACCCTTATCATCCGGGCGAACCGGGATTTGAGTTGCTGCCCGATTTGCATGTTGAGCCAAGCGACCGAATTATCCGCAAACGCTTCTGCGACGCCTTCATCGAAACCTCGTTGGCCTCGGACCTCGACGCAGCCTCTGTCGAGCAGATAATCGTCACCGGCTGCGCCACGGACTACTGCGTGGACACCACGGTCCGCGCCGCCCTGAGCCGGGGGCACCAGACCCTCGCCCCCAGTGACGGCCACACGACGACCGACCGCCCTCACCTCTGCGCGGCCAAAATCATCGAGCATCACAACGCGTTGTGGGAAGGCTTCATTTCACCTGTGGGACCGGCTCAAGTTCGCCCCTGCGACGAGGTGTAAGGGCGGCTGGCGCCCTTCCCCCGTCGCGACCCTTCAGGCATGGCCGAGGCCCCGGAGCGCCAGGCGAGCCGTGTCGGCGATGGCCTGTTCGCTGGCGGCGAGCGGCGCGCCCGGGGCGTTGGAATAGAGGCTGAGCACGATCGGGGCGCCCGCGTCCGGCCACAGCACGGCGATGTCGTTGACGGCGCCGTTCAGGCTGGTCCCCGGCTTGTTGGCGACGCGCCACCCCTCCGGCGCGGCCGACCGTATGCGGCGTCCGCCGTTGCGTTCGTTGAGCATCCAGTCGCGCAGCAGGTTCCGGGGGGCGTCGCCGAGCACGGCCCCGTCCAGGCACAGGGTGCGAAGCGTCCTCGCCATGGCGGCCGGGGTGGTGGTGTCGCGGGGATCGCCGGGACGGTTCTCGTTCAGCGCCATCTCGATGCGATCCAGCCGGGACACGTGATCGCCCACCGAACGGAAGAAGGCCGTCAGCCGCCGCGGCCCCCCGAGCTTCTTCAGCAGCAGATTGGCCGCGGTGTTGTCGCTGTAGGATACGGCGGCGGCGCACAGGGCGCGCAGAGACAACCTGCGGTCCGCGGCCGCGGCCGTGACCGGCGAGTTCGGCAGCATCTCCGCCCGCGCGAACGTCGCCATGTCGTCCAGGTTCAGCCGGCCGGACTGGGCGCGCTGCAGCACCGCCGCCGCCAGGGTCGCCTTGAAGGTGGAGCACATGGCGAAGCGCTCGTCCTGGCGGTGCAGGACCGCGCGGCCCGAGCCGGTGTCCAAGGCCGCCACCCCGACCCGGCCGCCCAGCCGCGCCTCGATGGCCTCGAAGCCCTCCGTCGCGGCCAGCCCGCCCCGCGGAACGCCCCCCGCCGCCGCAAGGCCGAGAAGGGCGGCCCTGCGCGACAGCAGAGACGGCCCGCCCATCCGGCCTAGGCCCGGCTGAAGCACAGGCTGGCGGGGAGCCTCGCGCCCCCCTCGCCGGCCAGGGGCATCATGCCCGGGCCGGGACGCACGCACAGGCGGTCGTCGCCGGTCAGCTCGTAGAGATAGGTCTCGCCGAAGGACGACCGGGCCGACACCTGCTTGGCCTTCACCTGATAGCGGCCGATCAGGGCGCCGCGATCGGCCATCAGCCGACCGTCCGGCGTGAAGGTGAGTTGGAAGAACCCGGCGACGCCCGGCGCCGCCTCCCGCACCCATGTGCCGACCACCTTGGAGGGCTCCCGCGCCTGGGCCGCCGAGGCCGACGCCGCAACCACGCAGCAAGCAAGAACGATCTTCAGCTTCATCTGAACGCTCCACTTTGACGCGCAATGCTAGCGCTCGACGGCGGAAACCCCAATGGCGGTTTGGCCATGCGCCCCTTTACTTCGCCCGCCCCAGATACCCCTGCGCCTCAGTCGGGATGGCGATCAGTTGGTTGCGGGCGGAGGGGGAGCCCCAGGCGCCGTAGAAGACGATGCCGAAGAGGGTGCGCTTGTCCTTGCCGCCGAAGGCCACTCCGTGCAGCCCCTTGGGCCCGGCGATGGAGCCGAGGAAGGCGCCGGTGGGGGCGAAGACGTCCACCGCCTCCCCCGTGGCCACATAGAGCCGTCCGGCCGCGTCCACCGCCGAGCCGTCGGCGCCCCTGCCGGTGCGCAGCTTGGCGAACTCGCGCTGGTTGGTCAGGGCGCCATTGGGTTGGACGTCGAACACCGCCACCACCGGGCCGTTGCCCAGGTACAGCTTGCGCCCATCGGGGCTGAGGATGATGCCGTTGGCGCCGTCCACCCCCTCCCCGTACTTGGTCACCACCCCCGCCGGATTGGCGTAGAGCAGCCCGCCGCCGGAGATGGCCATGTAGACGCCCCCACGGCTGTCGGCGGAGATGTCGTTGATCCCCCCGCCGATGCATTCGAGGGGCTCGCCATTGTAGGTCCGCGCCAGCACCTTGCGGGTGGGCTCCAGTTGCACGACCCCCGAGGGCAGGCCGCGCTCCGCGACGAAGAGGGCGCCGTTGGTGGAGCGCGAGACGGCGCCGGCGGTGTTGACCTTGTCGTGCACGATCTTGCCCAGCCCCGTCGCCGGATCGACCTGCATCACCGTGCCGGCGTCGTTGTTGGCGAACATCATGGCGCCGTTCGCCGCGGCGATCGGGCCATCGACGTTGTTGCCCTCCCACGCCCACACCGTCTTCCAGGTGCGGCCGGCGGCGATCACCCCGGGGATGGCGGCGGACGGCCCGGGGAAGACCAGCACCGGCGGCTCGGTCGCCCCCGAGATGGCGATGGTACGGGGTTTGGGCGGCGTCTTGCAGCCGGCGATCAGCTTGGCGTAGCCGGGGTTCTGCCAGCTCTGCTGACCATGCCCCCGGTCGAACTTGGAGGCCGGCATCTGGGCCGAGGCCGGGGCGGCGGCCAGGGTCAGGCTCAAGGCCGGGACCAGGGCCAGGACGGCGATATCGGTGAGCTTCAGCTTGAGCGGCATTTCGATCTCCCCCGGGCGGGGTTCGCCCCCGTCCCTTCTCTTGCTTTGCGGCAGGCCCTTTAGTTTAGAGCGTGACGGCCGCTTCAACCGGCATCCACTTGAAGCTGTCACGCTCCAGGGGCCGGTCTGCAGCCTGAGCCAAGAGGAGGCCGCACTCAAGAGAGCGCGGGTGGTTATCGTTGCTCGCTCCACAAATCGAGGTCGTCCGCCTCGCCGATCAGCGACAGGCCCGAGGCGATGGATTCGAACTCCCCGCCGGTGGCGATCTTGCCTGCGCCGAACCGGTCGGTGAACAACCGCCGCACCGCCGGCACGAAGGACGACCCGCCGGTGAGGAACACCTGATCGATGGCCGAGGGCGGCAGGCCCGTCTGGTCCAGCACCTGTTGCAGCGCCCGGTCGATCTGGGCGATCTCCGGCTGGATCCAGCCCTCGAAGTCGGCCCGCGCGATGTCGGCCTCTATATCGATGCCCCCGGCCTGGAAACTGAAGGCGGCCGTATCCGCCTGCGACAGGGCCTCCTTCACCTTGGAGACGGCCCGGTACAGGGGATAGCCGTGGTCGTCCTCGATCAGTTCCACGAAGGTCTGCAGCCGCGGGTCGGTGGCGGTGCGGGCCAGGGACTTCAGCTCCCTCAGGTCTCGCGAGGACTTCAGCAGCGCCAGCTGGCTCCACCGGGCGAAGGCCGCGTAGTAGCGATTGGGTACGGGCAGGATCTTCTCGAAGCTGCGGTAGGTCGAGCCCTTGCCCAGTCGCGGCGACACCACCTTGTCGATGATGCGATAGTCGAAGGCGTCCCCCGCCACGGCCACCCCCGAATGGCCCAGGGCCTCGGACACCACCCGCCCGCCCGCGTCCCGGTCGAACCGGATGATGGAGAAGTCGCTGGTGCCCCCGCCGAAGTCGGCCACCAGCACCACCGCGCTGCCCACCAGCCGCTGCACGAAATAGAAGGCGGCGGCCACCGGCTCATAGACGAAATAGAGGTCCTTGAAGCCCAGGCGCCGGAACGCCGCCTCGTACCGCTCCATGGCCAGATCCGCGTCGGGGTTGGCGCCGGCGAACTCGACGGGGCGGCCGATCACCACTGTTTCAGGCAGCTCGCTCAGCCCCGCCCCGCCGTGCACCCGCAGCCGCGCCAGGAAGGCCCACAGCAGATCGTCGAACCCATAGCGCCGCCCGAAGATCTCGGTGGACTGGAACTGCGGACTGGCCGCGAAGCTCTTGAACGACTGGATGAACCGGGTGTCGAGGGGGTCCTCCATATATTCTTCGATGGCCCAGGGCCCGGCCTCCACCGTGCGCGGGCGGGCCGGGTCCGGATGCTCGCGGAAGCTGAGCACCGAGCGGAAGGCGCTCGCCTCCCCCGTCGGCGCCTCGAACCGCACCACCCGATGGCCGCCCGCCCCGTCGCCGAGGGACAGCACGGTGTTGGTGGTGCCGAAATCCACGCCCAGCACGCCGTCCATCACCGTTCCCCGCAAAGCCCCTCCCTGTGAGGGGCGCGGAAGCTAGGCGCGCGGAGGGCGCAGGGCAACGACTGGTTTGGGGGTCGGGCGGCGGCGCTTCCGAACGTCCCGGCCGTCGCCGTCCCTTAGCGAAACCTTGCGAACGCGATAATCTGGGCCGGCACGTGAAGCATCCGGATGGAAGATCACGTGCGGGAGCACCCAGGATGGCCAATCCCACGGGAATGAGCAGGCATGTCGCTGTCGCGCTTTATGTGGTGACGATGGCGGCGGTCATAATAGGCGTGGACCTAGCCTTCTTCAGGGGTCGCTTCTGGGAGCGGCTGGCCGCGAATATTGGAATAGTGCTGATTTTTGCAGCCTTCTATCTCCTGATCTTTCGGCGCAGATGAACCCGTCGCACTTTGACGGCGGCTCCCGGTAAGGTGCGCGAAAGCGGGCGGGGCGGCGGAACTCGGCCCGTCGCGCGCCTAACGGCCGTCCCGAACGACAGCGCCCGGAGCGCCGATGCAGGCGCGCAGGCTTTTGAACAGCCGGCGTGCGCGGGCGCTGTCAGACATGCTGACCTGCGCGCCCTCCCGGCCCATCCCGTATTTGCCCTCCCATGTGACGAACAGGAGGGCTTCGTCATCGGCGACGAAGGCCAGGCGCCAGCCGTCATGGTCCGTGGTCGCGTCCTCCAGCCGCCCGCCCGCGTCAGGCTGGAACTTCAACTGGAGCACCGTATGCCCCCGCTCCTCGAGCTTCACCTCGATGATGTCGGCGGTCCGCGTCAGGGCGTCCCGACGCACCTGGAGGATCTGTTCCCCGCCAAACTTGACCGGACGCGTCTGCGGCGAGGCGCCCGGCTCCACGATGGTGAAGCCGACTTCGGGACAGGCCCGGGCGGCCATGGCGCCGCCGGACGAACCGGCGAGCGCGATCGCCGCCGCCATCGCCATGACCGTCAGCCTGACCGACCTGGGCATCCGTCGCCCCCCTCCGCACACTTGGGGATATAGTGACGCTTTCGAACGCCTGAACAGGTCGCGCATCTGAATAGCGGCCGCCTCGGCGACATCGGCGGCTTTCACCTATCGCATCGGCGTGCCGGGCGGCGTTCGACCCTTTCGTCCGAAATGGGGATCGGTTCATCTATGGGAATTTCTTCCCCAAGGGAGGCGCAGGCGAGAAGGGCTGGCGTCATAATGTCCAACAGGTCTGCGATGGCGGCCCGGCGTATTTCGGATATCTGCTTCCCATCCGTTGCAGATGAAGAAGTGTTCAAGCTGTAGCGGTCACGATCCAGACTGCCGCTCGAAGCTCAACACGGGATGGGTCGCCGAGATCAGACAAGGCTCGCCTGAGCCGAGGCTCGGCCTCGCGGCGAAGCCCCGGAGTCTCGCGCAGGACCTTGCCCAGAGGGCCTACCTGGAGAAGCACTGAAGCCATCGCGTCCAGATTTCCGCTCGATACCTTCTCGTCATGGGCCCGGATGACGATTTCGGCAAAACCCGCCACTGCCAAGATACGGCGCACATAGTCGGGATCGGCGAGGCTGAATGGCGTTTCGTCGGCGACACCGAAACCTGTTGCTTCCAGTGGTAAGCGGTCCACTTCGTTCTCTTGCAGTGAACGCCAGCAGCAGAAGCCTATTGCGCCGTGCGGTTTCAGAATGCGGCGGAAGTTGGCGAACGCGGCCACAGGATCGCGGAAACCCATGACGCCGAACCGCGAGAACACGGCGTTGGCGCTGCCGCTGGCCAGTTCGGCATGCGCGGCGTCCGCCTCGACTAGTGTCACTTGGGGCCATGACGCCGATCTCCGACGTGCGATTTCCAGAAGGCTTGGAGCGATGTCGATGCCGACCACTCGTCCTTCGCGGCCCACACGCTCGGCCAATTGCATCACGGTCTGGCCAGCGCCGCATCCAACATCGACAACGGCGTCCCCTTGATGAAGGTCCAGCTCCTCCATCGCCTTCAGGCCTAGAGGCGAGAGCTGCTGGTCGATCAGCTCATAGTGATCACCCCATGCCTTTTCGTAAGCGGTTGGAGCGGCTCGATCGGACATAGGAACGTCCATATCAGGGGAGGCCTTTGCTGTCCGCTCCCCACCCTTTGGCGACCTACGGAACGTCCGCATACCGGGTCGGTGCACACGACGGTTCGCGACCCATAGCGGATGTTGGGGAGGTCCACTCACCCCAAAAAGAACGAGAAGCGTGACATTACGCAACCTCAGGCTAGGTTTTCTCGACCGGAACGGGAGCGCCAATGTTCAGCCAATGGAGTTGCTTCGCCATCGCTGTCGCCTTGAGCTTCGCGACGACAACCGTCCGCGCCGCCGAGCCGACGTGGTCGGGGTCTTGGGACGTGACGGCGGCCTTCGGCGCCGACAGTTCATCTGCGCGGATGACGCTGAAGCCGGAGGGCGACAAAATCGAAGGATCGTCGGGACCTCTCGACGAGAACGGCTACTATCCCCTCACCCTCAGAGGTCGACAGGCGGGCCAGAACATCGAACTTACGGCCGTGTTCCGCGATGCACCGGTCGGCGCCCTTAGTCTGAGCTTCCGAGGTCTGGAGTTTTCCGGCTCAGGCGTACTCTACGGTGTCCCTGTGACCGTGGCGGGGCGACGCCCCCCGCAAGCGGTGCGTGCGCCTCGGTCCCATGACTTCAAACCTTCAACCTATCATCTCTATTATTCGGCTCGGAATCCGCCAGCGCTCCGGATCGCGCCCGGCGACAAGGTCCGCACGACAACCCTGGACAATGAAGGCCAGGACCAGAAGCTCGAATGGCGAGGCATGCCCGGGAACACCCTCACCGGGCCTTTCCACATCGAAGGCGCGATGCCCGGAGACACCCTGATCGTGCATATCGACCGTGTCGACCTGAGCCGGGATAGCGCGAAGATGGAAAGCCGGACGCTAAGCCAGCAATCCGTTCAGGGCGGTTATCTGCAAACGCCCGCCACGGGCTGGGATCGCTTCTGGCTACTGGACCGGGCCAAGGGCGTTGCTCGGCTACGCACGCCCACGCCGCGTCTCGCGGACCTGGAAATTCCTCTTCGGCCGATGATCGGCTCCATCGGTGTCTCGCCACCGCAGAACCAGGCGCTGAACGCAGGCGATCTCGGTTTCCACGGCGGCAACCTCGATTTCAATCGGATCACCGCCGGATCAACGCTTTACCTTCCGGTCTTCCGGGCGGGCGCCCTCCTGTCGCTGGGGGACGGCCATGCTCTCCAGGGCGACGGCGAGATTAGCGGGCAAGGCCTGGAAACGTCGCTCGACATCGAGTTCCGGGTCGACCTGATCAAGGGTTGGACCCTCGGTCAGGTTTGGTCCGAAGACGCCAATTTCGTGATGGTCTCAGGCATCGACAACAGCCTGGACAGTTCATTCCAGATGGCCACCACGGGAATGGCCCGTTGGCTCAAGCGGACTTATGCGCTGAACGATTCCGAGGTGGCGGCGCTAATGTCCTCTTCCATTGAATATAGGATTGCTGAAGTTGTCGACAGCCGTCCCCATGTCGTGGCGATGATGTCGAAGGTAATATTAGCTAGGATTCGACGGCTGTAGTCCTTGATGCGCGATGACGGGCGGCCAACCAGCGTCAGGCCTTTCCAGCGGAGAGTCCGGTTTCAGGGCGAAGCACTAACGTCCGCTTCCCACCCATCAGCGACGACAGGAGTGTCCGCTAGCGGCCGCCAGACGCATGGCCAACGCCCCCAACGCGGCCCCCGCGCCCCGCCCCCGATCAGGCGAGGGTGAGGATCAACGGGCCTCGGCTGGTGGCGACGAGGGTGTGCTCGTACTGCACCGTGGGTTGATGGCGCGGCGGGCGCAGGGTCCACCCGTCATCGCCCCGCTCCTCCGCCCAGTCTGCGCCCAGCGACAGGAAGGGCTCGACGGTGAAGACCAGCCCCTCGGTGATGGTGCGTTGGTCCTGCGGCTCGTACCAGGTGGGGATTTCGCCCGGTTCGTCGTGCAGGGAACGCCCGACCCCATGGCTGGCAAGATTGCGCACCAGGCTATAGCCGTTGGTTCGGGCGAAGCTCTCGATGGAGCGGCCGACCTCGTTCAACCGATGGCCGGGCTTCACCGCCCGGATGCCCGCCCACATCGCCCGGCGGCCGTCCCGGCACAGGCGCTCGATGCGGGGGCGGGTCGGCGGGACGGGAAAGCTCGCCCCGGTGTCGCCGAAATAGCCGTCCAGCTCGGCCGAGACGTCGATGTTGATCAGGTCGCCGGCCTTCACCACCGTGCCGTCCGGGACGCCGTGGGCGCAGTCGGGGCCGACCGAAATGCAGGTCGCGCCGGGAAAGTCATAGGTGAGTTCAGGGGCGGAGCGGGCGCCCTCCCGCTCCAGCAGGGCGCGGCCCAGGTCGTCCAGCTCCTTGGTGGTCATGCCGGGCTCCAGCGCCTTGCCCAGGACGGCCAGGGTGCGGGCCACCAGCCGGCCGACGGTGCGCAGCTTGTCGAGCTGATCCTCGTTTTCGATCGTCATCCGGGTATCTCCCAAGGCAGCCCCGCCCGGGTCAACCCCTCAGGACGGCGGCGCCTGTGAAGGGATTGGTCAGGGTGGTGTTCTCGGCGGCCTGGATGCGCCAGACGCCGTCGCGCCGGGCGACCACGGCCAGGATCAGGGTGTCGATCTGGTGGGGACCGGCCGGATGCGCGACGCCCGTCGCGAGGCGGCACCAGAAGTGGACCACCGCCGCCCCGTCGGCGATCTCGTCCACCGCGATCAGCTCGTTTTCGAGGGTCGAGTCCCGATAGACGGTCTCGTGGATGCCCCGGTGCAGGGCGACGATCTCGTCGGCGCCGCGGGTGAAGGTGGCGAACCGGTTCACGAAGGTCGCGTCCGGATGGAACAGGGCGCCGAACGCCTCCATGTCGTGGGCGTTCCAGGCCGACTGGAACGCCCCGGGCAGGTCTGCGGGTTGGAGCATCCCCGCCCCTCCCCCCTTAGGCCTTGGCGGCCTTGGCCGGCGGCACGTGGCGGTCGACGATGAAGGCGGCGGCGGAGACCAGCACCGCGCCGACCCCCAGCACGCTGAAGAAGGGGATCACGCTGCCCATGCCCATGTCGAGCAGGGCGCCGCCGAAGGCGCTGGCGGCCACCGCCCCGACCCGGCTCATGAAGATGCCGAAGCCGATCCCGGCGGAGCGGCAGGACTGCGGATAGCCCAGGGCCATGATCACATACATGGTGGCGATGCCGGCGCTGAAGATCGCCGCCAGCAGGCCGATCAGCACCATGACCACCGTCCGCTCACCCTCGGTGGGCATGGCGGGCAGGCCTTCGACCACGACGCAGCAGCCGATCAGCAGCAGGATCATGGTCCCGCTGATCACCATCATGACGATCTTGGAGCCGAACCGGCGGGTGAGAATGCCCGCCAGGATCGAGCCGGCCATCGAGGTGATGCCGGCCACCGACACCACCGCCCCGGCCTGGGACAGGTCGAAGCCCGCCGCCTTGAGCATGGTGGTCGACCAGTTGAGGATGCCGTAGGCCACGAGGGCGCAGGCGGCGAAGGCGACGCCCACGCCGATGTTCATGCGCATGTTGGAGGGGTGGAACACGCCGATCGACGCGCCGTCCGCCGAGTCCATGTCGTGACGCTCGGGCGCCAGGGGAACGTCGGTTGTCAGCACCTTGCGGGCCATCTTGGCCGCCTGTTCGGTCTTGCCGCGGGCGAGCAGGAAGGACGGGCTGTCGCGCAGCAGCGCCAGGATGATGACCACCAGCAGCAGGGTCCCCACGCCGAAGATGACGAAGGTGCCGCGCCAGCCGTGGTCCTCGGCGAAGTGGGGCGCCAGCGCGCCCACGATGGCGCCGCCGATGGGCGTGCCCACCGACAGGGTGGCCACCGCCACGGGGCGGAACCGGTCGGGGAGCCATTCGCTCGCCATCGCCAGGGCGTTGGCGTAGGCCGCGCCGAAGCCCAGCCCGCCGACCACGCGCCAGAAGGCCATGACCCACACCCCGTCCGCCTGGCTTGCGGCGACGGTGGAGAGGGAGAACACCAGGGCGGCGATGGCCAGGGCGAACCGGCGACCGATCTTGTCCCCCAGCCAGCCGCCGCTCCACGACCCCAGGCCGAAGCCCACCAGCGCCGCGCTCATGGCGATGCCGAAGGTGCCGCGGTCGACGCCGAAATCCTTGATCACCAGCGGCGCGACGATGCCCAGCAGCTGCAGGTCGATCCCGTCGCAGACCAGCACCAGCATGCAGACCGCCAAGGTCGCCCACTGGAAGGCGCGCATCGGCGCGCGAGAGATCGCTTCGCCGAAGGTCGTGCCTGGTGACGCCGCCATGGTGGAATCCTCCCCTTTGTTGATTCCCATGTACCGACTCGCCCGGGGTTTGTCGAAGGGGGACCACGCGGGCGCGGCCAGAGGCCGAAATTAGCCGGGCGCTGACGGCGGCGGGCCTTTCCCCGGGCGTTGAACTGCGGCCGCCCGGCGGCGTTGTTGACGGGCGGCCGCCGTGTGGCCTGGAGCCTGCGAAATGTCCGACTACGAGCTCTACTACTGGTCCGCGCCCTTCCGCGGCCAGTTCGTGCGCGCCGTCCTGGCCTATGCCGGCAAGACCTGGACCGAGGGAGGCGACGCCGCCGTCGCCAAGCTGATGGCGAGCCCGGTCAAGGCCATGCCGATCCCCTTCATGGGCCCGCCCCTGCTGATCGACAAAAGGGCGGACGTGGCCATCGCGCAGATGCCGGCGGTCGTCCTCTACCTCGGGGAGACCCTGGGCCTGACGCCGGCCTCGCCGGCTTTACGCGCCCTGACCATGAAGGTCGTCAACGACGCCAACGACGTGCTCGACGAGATCACCCTGGATGGCGGGCGGCAGATGTGGACCGGCGAGGGTTGGGACGCGTTCGTTCCCCGCCTGAAGAAATGGATGTCGATCTGGGAGGAGACCGGGCGCCGCCACGGCCTGAAGGCCGGCGAAGGCTTCCTGCTGGGGGGCGAGGCGCCGGGGATCGCCGACGTGGTGACCGCCACCCTGTGGTCGACCATGGCCGAACGCTTTCCAACGATCCAGGCGATCCTGCAGGGCGCCGCGCCCATGACCGCGGCCCTGACCCGCCGGGTCGCGGCCCTGCCGCCCCTCGCCAAGCTGGCCGCCAAGGCGCGTGACGACTATGGCGACGCCTATTGCGGCGGCCAGATCGAGGCCTCCCTGCGCAAGGTGCTGGACGCCTGACCGCTCCCTCCCGCCGCAATAGGGGCAACGCTTTCTTCACCATGACCGCGGCAAGTCGGTGACGGGCGTGCGGGGCTTGGCTCCGCTCGGGGGGCTCTCTGACGAGGGGAGCGGACATGGACGCACGATGGATGGCCGCCGCGGGTCTGGCGGCGACGGCGGTGCTGCTCGGCAGTTGCGCCACGACGCCGGCGCGGCAGGCCCCCGGGCCACAGGCCACCGGACCAAAGGCGGCCGAACAAAAGGCGACCCGGGCGCAGGTGGATCGTCAGGTCGAGGCCCAGGCCGCCGCCTTCGACAGCTATATGCGGCGGGCCAGGACGGTGGGCCCCACCTTCTCCGGCCCCGCGGCGGTCAGCCAGGGGCTGCAGACCGGCGCCGGCTACAACGCCGATCAGTTCGGCGACGGCATGGTGGCCTATGCGGCCCTGGCCTCCCTGCAGGAGCCGGCGTTCGTCGCCGCGATGAGCAAGACGGCCAAGGATAAGGGCGCCGCCCGCGCCCTCGCCGCCCGCATCGCCGGCCGCCCGGACCTCGCCATGCAGCTTCCGCGGGCGGACGCCGCCGCAGGGCGGGCGAGCGCCGCCCTGCAGCGTCAGGCCGCCTCCCTCGGCCAGAGCGGGCTGGCGGCCAAGAAGGCGGCCTATGACGTGCAGCGCCAGAGCTGGTCTAAGACCCCGGTGGCCGACGCCAAGGGCCGGCTCAGCCAGGTCAAGCAGATCTCCGCCGCCCCCTACCGCCCCACCGGGGACGACACCTCCGCCCTCTATCGCGCCCTGTCGGAAGCCGGCCGTCCCGCGCCGCCCAGCGGCCAGACCAGCCAGATCGTCGCCCGCGGCGTGACCCTGGCCGCCCTCACCCTGCTGGGCGACGACGCCAAGGCCCGGGCGATGATGAGCGAGCCCAAGGGCCGCTTCTGCCTGAAGATGGCCAAGCTGAACCTCTACCAGTGCCTCGCCAGCGCCGGTCCCTACTACGAGGATGTGTTCTGCCTCGGCCAGCACGCCCTGGTGGAGACCAGCCAGTGCGTCGCCGAAGCCGCCCGCCCGCCCCAGCGCACCGCCTCGGCGGCGCCCGCGCCGGCGCCACGGCCGAAGGGGCGGCTGTAGGGGGACGCCAAGACGACGGAGCGTCGACAGACGAGCGGAGCCTTGCGGACATTTCCGCCTTGACGTCGCCGGACGCATATATTCCCATTTTGTTCTCACCTCCCCCGCGCAGCGGCGGGAGGGGGACCGCGCGCCGAAGAGCGCGTGGTGGAGGGGGCGAGCCAAGGACGACCCGTGAGACGCACGCTGATCGCCAACCGCGCCCGGTCCATGCGCAAGGCCATGACCGAGCCTGAGGTCATGCTCTGGAGCCGCCTGAGGGGCCGCGGCGATGGAAAGCTCACCTTCCGCCGACAGCACCCGTTCGGATCGAGCATCCTCGACTTCTATTGTCCCGCCGCGCGGTTGGCCGTGGAGGTGGATGGCGCCGCCCACTGGGACGACGACGCCATCGCGAAGGATGCGGCGCGGGACCTTTGGCTGCAGAGCCAGGGGATAAGCGTGCTGCGCATTCAAGCGGCGAGTATCTACCGTGACCTCAGCGGCGTGGCGGACGGCGTCCTGCGCATGGCGGGCGAGCTGATCCAGGCGGAGCGCCCGCGGCCTGCCCCCTCCACCACGCGCTCTGCGGCGCGTGGTCCCCCTCCCACCGCTGCGCGGGGGAGGTAAGGGCGAATGGCCGTGCTAGGGTCCGCCAGCGGAATGGATTGCCGGACGAAGGGTGAAGCTATGCGTGCCGTCGGACTGTTCACCTATGGCGGGCCCGAGGTGCTCCAGGTCGTCGACCTGCCCGAGGCGCACGCCGGCCCGGGGGAGGTGCGCATCCGCGTCCATGCCGCCACGGTCAACCCCACCGACGTCGGGACCCGCAACGGCACGCGCGCCGAAATGCAGAAGGCCGATCCGCCCCCTTACGTCCCCGGCATGGAGGCGGCGGGGGTCGTCGACGAGGTGGGCGGCGGCGTCTCGGACAGGCTGAAGGTCGGCGACGCCGTCATCGCCATCGTCGTGCCCAAGGGCAGCCACGGCGCCTACAGCGAGCAGATCGTGCTCGACGCCCGCTCCGTCGCGCTGGCGCCCGCGGGCAAGACCCATGTGGAGGCCGCCACCCTGCCGATGAACGGCCTGACGGCGCGCCAGTCCCTCGACCTCTTGAAGCTGTCTCCCGGGCAGGTGCTGGCCGTGACCGGCGCCGCGGGCGCCTATGGCGGCTATGTCATCCAGCTCGCCAAGGCCGAGGGCCTGACGGTGATCGCCGACGCCTCGGAGAAGGACGAAGCCCTCGTCGCCGCCCTCGGCGCCGACATCGTGGTCCGCCGGGGCGACGATGTGGCGTCGCGGTTCCGCGCCCACTTTCCGGGCGGCGTCGACGGGCTGGCGGACGGCGCGGTGCTCAATGAGCTCGCCATCCCGGCGGTCCGCGACGGCGGCGCCTTCACCTCCGTCCGCGGCTTCCTGGGCGCGCCGCAGCGGGACATCCATTTCACCGCGACCCTGGTGCGCGGCTACGCCCACGAGTTCGAAAAGCTCGACCAGCTCCGGCGACAGGTGGAGGATGGGGTGCTCACCCTGCGGGTGGCCGAGGTCTATCCGCCGGAGCAGGCCGGGGAGGCCCATCGCCGGCTGGAGGCTGGCGGCACGAGAGGGCGGCTGGTCATCCAATTCTAGTTTGGGAAAGGGCGGTCGGTTTGTCGGGGCGTCCCGCGATCCGGCCCGCGACCTATTAGTGGAGACGGCGATGCAACGACAGCTGACGATCCCGACCTTTGCGGCCCTGATGGGGCTGGCGCTTGCCGTCCCCGCTTCGGCCCAGACGCCGCCGGACCTGCGCGATCTGGTCGGCGCCCGCGCCGCCGGCGGCGAGACCGCCCTGATCGCCCGCGGCTACGTCAAAGTGAGGACCCAGGCGGGGGACGACCGCCGGTGGGGCTACTGGTGGAACGAGCGGCGGAACATCTGCCTGTCGGTGACGACCCGGAACGGCCGCTACGACTCGATCGTCACCACCCCCGCCCCGGACTGCCGCCGAGGCGGCGCCGTGACCCTGCCCGGGCCGGTCGGCCCGCCGGTCGCCAACGGGCGCACCGAGGAGATCCGTCTGCAGGGCGGGGCTTCGGCCACGCGCCGGGGGACGATCAAAGGGCATGAGACGGCGACCTATCTGCTCGATGTGCGCGCCGGCCAGACCCTCGCCGTGGGGCTGCAGACCTCCAACCGTTCCAGCTATTTCAACATCACCGCGCCCCGCGCCGATCAGGCCCTGTTCAACGGATCCCTCGGCGGCAATCGCTATCGCGGACGCGCGGTTGCCACCGGGCGCTACAAGATCGAGGTCTATCTGATGCGCAACGCCGCCCGCCGCGGCGAGAGCGCCCGCTACACCCTCGACGTGGGCGTCGGCCGCTGATCCCCAGCCTTGACGGGCGTCTCGCCGTGGCTCTGCTGCTCGGCGCAACCCTCGGCGAGAAAGTCGAGCAGCAGGCGCACGGAGGGCAACAGCCCGCGACGCGACGGGAAAATCGCGTGCACGATCCAGCGCCGCGGCCGCCAGTCCGGCAATAGATCGATCAGACGCCCGGCCTTGAGATCGCTGGTCAACGCCACGGTCGGCAGCAGGGCCACCCCCAGCCCCTGACGCACGCCCTCGTGCAGCATATGCAGGTCGTCGGTCACCAGACGCGGCGCGTGGCGCACGGCGGCGGTCATGCCGTCCCGGTGATACAGGGTCCAGACGTGGTCACGGTGCGCCGGGCCGAAGTCCAGG
>Ga0182736_1002006_pt1 | contig 16975 bp, 17 predicted proteins | sample eDN5th30CKraftBY_FD_128882 | JGI IMG/M metagenome (GOLD analysis project Ga0182736, IMG submission 128882) | Enriched backyard soil microbial communities from Emeryville, California, USA - eDNA 5th pass 30_C Kraft BY (version 2) (version 2) | ecosystem: Environmental > Terrestrial > Soil >... | reverse complement strand
GCCATCCTTCATGATCACGACGAAGTTCTTTTCCGGGTCGGTGATCAGCTGGAAATCGTCGATCGGATTGCCGTCGACCAGCAGCAGATCGGCGAGCGCGCCTTCCTCGACCACGCCAAGCTCGCCGGGATAGGGATTGCGTGGCCCGGACATCGTCAGCAGCTCCGCATTGGTGCTCGTTGCCATCGTCAACACTTCGGCGGGCGTGTACCAACGTGTCATTGTCGCAAGGATCGCGCCCTGTTTGGCGGTGGACTTCGCGTCGAAGAGGATGTCGGTGCCCCAGGCGGTTTTCAACTTGTATTTTTTCGCCAGCTTATAGGCGGTGTCGGTCCCGGCGAAGACTTGCAGTTGCTTGGCGCGACTCTCACCGGTTTGCGGGTTGGAGAATTCGTTGTCGAGGAAGGGTTGCAGGCTCAACCAGACGCCTTTCTCGGCCATGAGTTTCGCCGTCGCCTCGTCCATCAATTGGCCGTGCTCGATGCACTTGACGCCACCGCGAATTGCCATTTGGATCGCACGGGGCGTATACGCATGAACGGTGACATAAGTGCCCCAGTTCTCGGCAGCGTCCACGGCGGCACGGAATTCCGCTTCGCTGTATTGGGCGACATCGATCGGATCATAGATCGATGACACGCCACCACCGGCCGCCAGCTTGATCTGAGTTGCCCCCAGCATCAGTTGTTCGCGAACGCGCTTCCGGACTTCGTCCGGGCTATCGGCGATCACGCCGCCATTGAGTGCCTCGCCGTGGCTGAGCGGAGCATTCGCCGCCGCGGGTACTTCGTAAGGCATGCGGAAATCGCCATGTCCGCCAGATTGCGAAATCATCGCGCCCGAGGGCCAGATCCGCGGCCCGTTGATGGTGCCGTCGTCGATAGCCCGTTTGAGACCGAACGTCGGGCCGCTCACGTCGCGGACGCTCGTGAAACCGCGCATCAATGTTTCGCCGGCGGTCTTGCCGGCAACGAGGTTGATGTAACCGATATCCGCGGTCATCAGCATCGGCAAGGGAAGGGCGGCCATCGCGGCATGCCAATGGGCATCGATCAATCTCGGCATCAACGTGCGCCCCTCGCCTCGAACGATGCGTGTATCGGCGCGGCGGTCGGCGGGGATCGGTGCGCTCGAGATCCGCTCGATCTTGTTGCCTCTCACCAGGACATTGGAGGGGGCGGACAGGCTACTGCTCTTGCCGTCGAAGATGCGCACGTTCTCGAACAGCACCACGGCCGGCGGCGCGTTCTGAGCCTGCACGGGCACACCCATGAGGACACCGATCGTCAGCACTGCCAGCGGCAGTTTTCCCAATGGCAGTCGCATAGGTCTCCAATGAGGTGTCGTTGACTCGTCTGGGACGCGGGCTCGGCTCGGTATGGGCCGGCCGGGCATCGAGCCATACTGCGACACTGCCGACCAGGCGTCTGTACGGCGGCATACTTATTTGCTGATCGATATGCGGGCGATTCTTGCGGCGAATCCGGGTCCGGTCGGAAACCGTGCGCTCTCCGGAGAAAGCAAAAAGCTTGGGGTGTATTGGCACTTGGCGCTGGACCTGCAACCGTCCGTGGCAAGCAGAGCCGGTTTACGGCATCGGCCCATGTTGTATTCACGTCCGGCGGCGAAACGCTGCTTCCGAGCGCGAGTCAGCACATCGGCTCAGGCGTCGTTTCTGCAAGCAATGGTGCCAGGATCGATGGCGAGATCTCATCTCAGCCTACCTTGCGAAACTCAGGTCGAATGCTTGCTCAACGATTTCTGCGCGGACATCAGTTGGAGCCGCCGCCGCCGTCCCGTTTGCGTTGCCGGCGCGTCGCGAACCCGCTCGATAGCTCAGAAATGCAGAACCTGCCTGGCTTGCAGCAGCGTCGCCTTGGCACCGGCGCGATAGAGCAGCGTGAGCCACCTTTGCACGATGGCGACGAAAGCCTGATTGTTGGCCAATTCGCCGAACAGCGAAGAAATCGCCAGCAGCGGCCTCGGATCAGTTCCGCCTTCTATGGCTCGAGAGCGCAGCAGCGAGGCGAGCGGATGAACGACCGGGATGCGTTGGCCCGACTCGTCCTCGCCACGCACCTGCCGCATCCAGGCCGCTAGTCCCAAGGCCAACAGCTCGATCGTCCCGGCTGCGCCGAGCCGGTCGCGAATCGGGTCCAGCAAATAATTCAGCGGCGCATCGTTGGTGACACGCTCGACCGTGTCCTTGATCTTGGAGTTCGCAAAGCGCTCGAGGAGTTGCGCTCGATACGCGGGCAGGTCGATGCCGGGAACGGGCAACAGCGTCGCCCCGGTCTCGCGCTCCATCAAGGCCGCCATGTAGGCCCGCAAGGCAGGATCGCGAATGGTTTCATCGATGTATGTATAGCCGGCGAGGCGGCCGAGTCCGGCGATGGCAAGATGGCTGGCATTGAGCAGGCGCAGCTTCATGAGCTCGTAGGGAGCGACGTTCGGCACGAACTGCGCGCCGACCTCTTCCCAAGCTGGACGGCCAACCGCGAAATCGTCCTCAATCACCCATTGCCTGAAAACTTCGGAGAACATCGGCCAGCGATCCTCGATTCCGAAGTGGGCTGCAAGGTAGCTCACGTTCTCCAGCGTCGTCAGCGGAGTGATTCGATCGACCATGGTGCTCGGAAAGCGGCCATTTTTTTCTATCCAGTCCGCAAGGTGCGGGTCGCGGAGTTTCGCGAGTGCGAGCACTGCATCCCGCAGCACGACGCCGTTGTGCTGAATATTGTCGCAGCTAAGGGCGGTAAAGGCCGGACGCCCGCGCTCCATGCGCCGCCGGTATGCCTCCACGATCACGCCGATCGCGCTGCGAGGGCGCGCGGGGTCAGCGAGATCATGCTTTACCAATTCATGCTCTGGGTGGAGTTGCTTGGTGGCCGGGTCGAGACAGTAGCCGCGCTCGGTAATGGTGAGACTCACGATACAAATGGCGGGGTCGTCGATGGCGTCCAGCACGGCAGCCGATGATTCGCCGCCATAGAGAACGCCGGCGAGCGAACCGATCACCGTCGCACGCTCATCGGAATCCTGACGTTCCAGCAACGTATACAGCGCGTCTTGCGGCGCCAGTGCTTCATGCATGCGCTCGTCGGCAGGCATCAGTCCGACACCGACGATTCCCCATTGCAGAGAGTCGGCGCGCCGGCTCATCAGGTCATGGGTATATCGAGCCATGTGCGAACGGTGAAATCCACCCAGGCCCAAATGCACGATGCCGGCGCGGACGTTTGCGGGATCGAAGGCAGGCCGGTCAATCGCCGCAGGCAATCGAGCGAGGGACTGACGGCTGAGCGGAATAGGGGCGCGCATTTCTCTCTCTGGACTTACTTATGACCCATAACGCCGGGCGCCCATCAACATTTCCATGTCCGCGAGCCGAGGCAGGTCCGCGCCGCGCCTTTCGCAGGTCAAGCGGGCTGCGAAGCTCGCATAGTGCATGGCGTCCGAGAGGGCGATTGGATCGAGAGTCGACAAGGCCGGTAACGTCAACAAGCCGTTCTGCGCCAGTCGCGCCAGCAGGGCCGCCTGGAAACTGTCGCCGGCGCCCACGGTGTCGAGCACTTTGACCGGCAGAGCCGGAACCGTCACGCGCCCGGATCGATGCCAGGCGGTCGCGCCGCGCGGCCCGTGAGTCATGATGACGAGCTTCACGCCGAGCCCGAGCCAATGTGCGGCTTGATCGTCTGGCTGCGCGCTGCCGCTCCAGCCGCTCGCGAAGTCTTCGTCACTGAGTTTGATGATAGAGGCGCAGCGGGCAAATCGTTCGATGCGCTGGCGCCATGAGTCAAGCGGGCCTGCCAGCGCCGTCCGCAGATTGCAGTCGAGTGCGATGACGATTCGCTGTGCTTCGCGCTCCGCCAGGGCAAGCAGTGCGCTTCCCACGGGTTCCACCGCCAGAGCATAGGAACCAAGCGCGATTGCCGCTATCGACGCTGGCAATGGCCGCGATACATCGGCAAGTTGAACGTCTTGCACCGCCGAGTCGTGAGCATAGAACGTGTAGCTCGGATGGCCCTGAGCATCCGGGGATACGAGAACCAGCGGCGTCGGCCGCGCGCTACGTTTTACAAGAGATGTATCGACTCCCTCTTTCTGCAGGGTGTCGACGAGCAGCGCACCGAAGTAGTCGAGCGACAGGCCTGCCAAGAAGGTCACGGAGTTTTCGAGCCGCGCCAGACCGACAGCAACATTGAAAGGCGAGCCGCCCACGGTTGCCTTCAGTGTTGCTCCGGAGGCGCCGTCCGATGTCGTGAACAGGTCGATCAGCGCTTCGCCGCAAACGAGGATCATGCTGGCACCAACTGCGATTGGAGGGCGTTGCGAGCGAGTGCACGGCCGGTGTGTACGATGGCACGCCCGATGGCTATGCGTTGCCATTGATTGCCCGATAGCACGCCCGGATTGGGATCCAGAGACCATGACGAGCCCGCGCCGACGAACACGATGAACTCACCGTCCGAGATTTGCAGGCTCACACCATTGATGACATCCACCTGACCATAACGCTTGCAGACGCTGTGAAGTTGCAGGAGGTGACCAGCACATTCCGAGTCTTGTACGTGCTCGTCGTCATCGAACATCCGGTGCCATTGTCGAAGCCGCGGCATCGCGCATCAGGGGAGGATCAGGTTGATCTCCTTCGGCTGAGAAACGACACGAACACCAGCAGCAGTCGCCCATTGGTCATAGGCTGGAAATGAAGTGATGCATGACTGGGCCTTGAGGAGCATCGAAGTTGATTGGGTGAACGGGACAGCTCGGTTCGCCGGGAAGGCGGCGAGACGCAACATGATCTAATTTTCGCAGCGGGCCGAGTCCGATCCGATGAGGGGGGGCATGCCTATCACGACGTCCTGCCGCCTTGAGTAGCACTCTGTGGGCGTTCTGATTCGGCTTGCCCGGCGCGATCAGTCGCAACGAGACGTTCTTCTCATGCGCCCAAGTCAACATCGCTCGGCTGCAAAATTCCTTGCCGTAGTCGGCACGAACAACTTTCGGATAGCCGCGGTCTGTGCAGATCTGCTCGAGAATGCGGACTAACTGACGACCGCTAATGTTGTGTTCTGGAACCACAGCTGCCGCTCGTGCGTAGCGTCGTCCACGATCGCGCACGTCATGTATAAGGCCGTAGCCTTTACGTAGCCTCTTTCCATTGTGCGGTGAGTATCTGGCGGACCTCACTTTGACATCGTTGCTCTGCAAGACGTACTCTTTGCGCCGCGCCTGCAGGGCGCACCGCGTCCGCGGAAAGGGACTCTCCCACCTGCTCGACGGTTAACCGGCGATCTTAAGACGAACCTCTTTCGCCCCACACGACGCGGACTCGGGGCGCATCCTTCGAAGGAGGTCTTCGTCATGCTCGAGTCTCTTGCTGCTCGTCGCGCTCCTGAACGGTGGAGCGAGCGATGAAGAGTCCTGCCATCAAGCCGCTTCCTCCGCGCCCAAGCCTGGAATACCAGCAGAAGCTCGCCAGGAAATTATTACGTGACGTTTGGGCGGGCGATGCCGCTGCGATCGCGTGTGTGAAGGCATTTCTGCCGGAGGTGCCGCATCTGACTTCGCTGAAGCTTCATGACGCGCAATTGGTCGTCGCGCGGAGTTACGGGTTCTCCTCCTGGGTGACGATGAAGCGCAAGATCGAATCTCTCACGAAGTCGCCGATTGAGCAGTTCGACATCGCTGTGCGCGAGGGTGATGCGCAGAGGGCGCGTAAATTGCTGGAAAAGCATGCGGACGTCCGAGCGCGCGTCAACAAGCCGCGATTCGATTTCGACTCTGCCGCGATCCATCAGGCTCCTCCGCGCCGATGGTCGCGGTGAGGCGATTTCTCGTGTTCCGGCGATATCATGGGGAGTCCAAATGAAAGGCAATAGAGCGCCGGAAGCAACTGGCAGCACGATGGAGCCCGATGAGAGATGCAAGTGTCAGCGACCTATCAAGTCTCGCTGCCTGTGCCCCCGAAAATGCGAGCGGCAACGGAGTAGGCGATAGTTCGGGAGCGGCGCGGTGGGCACCGCCTACTTCCGGTCCTGCCAGGTGATCGATGTCGCTGCAAACCCAGGTACCGGAATCGCGCATCCCACGGCGAAATTATCTGCGACAACCCCAACTCTGCTGCTGTCGGCAAGTTACTTTGAGGTATGGTGAGCGTTTCCAGCTCAACAAACGACGCACACCGATATCCCTCGAGGCGCTCGTGGAGCGGGTGGATTGTTCCCGTCCTACGGTCTTTCGCGCGCCAAGCGCTCGTCATCAGCCAGCGCTTCTTGAACGAACCTGGAGGAGGCTGATCGAGGGCACCATCAACGTTCCGTCATGGTCGCCGGACGGCAAGATGCTGGCATTCATTAGCAACACGTATGAACTCACGAAATGACAGGCGCGGCATCGATATAGCCGATCACTTCAATGGGCCACCAATCGACCAGAGATGACCGAACGGATCTTTGAGTTTTCCATAGCGCATTCCCCAGAACTGGTTTTCCAGCGGAACGCAAACTTCGGCACCCGCGCCGATTGCTTGGGCCCAGGCGGCATCAGCATCTGGCACATCCAGGTGGATCGTGACTGAAGTGCCACCTAGCTGCATTGGCGTCTTGCCGATTCGGTCCTCGAATTCCGGAAAGTCATCGTTCAAGAAGATCGTTCCACTCCCGAAGGTCAAGTCGGCATGCATGATGCGCTTGCCGTCGTCGGCGAGATGTTTGCTGTTGCAAACGGCGCCGAACGCCGCTTCATAGAACTGGATGGCCGCGACGCCATCATTAACGACCAAGTGCGGAATTGGGGCGGCCGACTTCATGGCGTTCACCTGTATTTAATGCGGCGAGGAGTGACGGCTGCGTTCCAGGCAGATCGTCATGGTGCACGGCGCGATGATCGCCGCCTACTGTAGTGACAGAGCGTGAGTCTCACAAGCAGGCGTATGCGATTGGCGCTGGCGAGGGGAGCAGACGAATGCTAAGTGGTGAAAGATATATTCCGAAAGGATAAAGATAGATATGCGCAGCGTTGGTGCAGTGTGGTCGCTAGCATCGTTTGGAGAATATTCTTACAGTGCTTTCGAATGTCGAGCTTATAACGATTCGGTCATTACGAGAGGAAACAAATAATTACTATGGCCTGTGAGAAACTTAATCTTGACATTGGCGATGCTTGGGAATCTGATGTGGCGCGAGGGTCCTGATTGATAGACAACCATTTGTTGAGGGGTCAGCGGCAATCGGCAAAAAGACTGAATACGCGATCTTCACTGCGTTTTAGTCCTGGCTAGAGCGATAGCTAGAGATGCCGTTGTCCGTGCGTTGTGACATGACAGAAGGGATGGGCCATGCGCACTCGTAAAACGGAGTTTACGTTCGTTCTGGGTTTGTTCTTTATTTTATCGGCGTCATTGCTCGTGCTGCTGCCAACTGGCGCACAGAGCTCGAGCAGCAAGCGCGTCGAGGTCGACTTGGGCATTGGGGATGCGCCGGGACTGGGGCAGCCCGGCATCATGTCCATGAGCAGACCTGCGGAGCGGCCCGCCATTCTCGTGGCGTGGCGAAACACGCAGCAGGTGCTGGAAGTCGAGGTCCTGATCACGAATCAAGGATACAAGAGCGGCAAAGGACGAGTGCACGTTGAGGTGCTCGATGGTCAACACAATGTCCTTGCCAAACAACCCGTCGAGTCTCAGCCATTTGTCATCAGTGTGCCGCCCGCCTCAGGCGGCGGGATGCCGGGCATCACCGTGCAGATTCCAGGAACCTACAATCTCAACAAGATGCTGGATCAATTGGATCGAGCACAGGATCCCTACTGTTTGCGAGTGACTATCGAGACGCTCGAGGTGAAGGATCATGATGTCTCCAACAACGTTGGCATCAAATGTTATAACTCAAGTGCCAAGTTGGTAAGCGGCGATAGTGCTCATCACCGTTTCTATCTTAGAAATACGGGTACCGAACCGGTGGAGGGAACACTGGTCATCAAGCGACCGGAGCTTCCCGAAGGCTGGACGTTACAAGTCGAGCCGGCACCCGGGACGAAGATAAAACTGGATCCGGGAAAATTCATTATCGGGATGTTGCTGGTTCGTTCCAAGGGCACCGTGGTCGAAGGCCACTATCTCGACATTCGGCCGGTTCTGCTGGATCGCGCCAGGAATGTCATCGATGGCAGCGAGTTCTATGTCGCGGCCGACACAACGCCCCCGCAGATCACTCGAGCTTTCGTTGGCCCGGGCAGCGAGCCCAATACTGTCTATCTGGTCGCGCGCTCTGTCGACTCGATCTCGGGCGTGGCGGAGGCAAGTGGTGCCTCGGTGGAGTGGTCGACAGATGCCGGATTCACTCAGAACAGGCGCACGTTGACTTACCAGGACGGTAATTTTCTGGCGCCCACGGGCTTTGATACGGACTTGGGCCCATTCGCGCCGAACACGGAGGTGCGACTCACGTTCGTTGTTCGCGATGTGGTTGGGAACGCGACGCGTACCAAGGAAGTCACATTCAAGACCCCGGTGACCGACGTCATTGAAGTTGTTTTTTGATGAGATCGGTCGACGTCACATGGAATATCGTCCTGTATCTGAGGTTGCGTTCGCCAGGCCTGGAGCCGTCCTATGCTTGGCGATATCGCTGAGCGCTTGTCAGTCGAGCGTCTGGATCAGCGACCAGCCCGTGGGGCATCTGGCGCAGCCGCCGGCGTTAGGCCACACGATTGAGAGTGGGGATGACGTGCGCTGTCGCGGACTGAAAATTCAGCTGGTCCGCTCGGTCGCGACGTTACAAACATCTCTGCACGAGCTGCAAAAATTCACCGCCGCCTACACGCACGATGCGGAGTCGCTGCAGGGCTTTGAAACGACGTGGCGAACGCGTTTTATCGCCACGAAGAATGAGTTGTACTCGATGCCATCGTGTGAGGAATTTGTCGCGGAATGGACGTTGGCGATGGCGGCATGGAGAGACATATTCCGGCACGAGAAAGAAACGATCGCGGCACTGCGCTCTGTCGAGCAAGTTCCTTCACTCGAGCCACGCGGGAAAAAGCTCGATCAGAATCTCACATACATAATAGGCGAACTCGAGAATGAACAGCCGATCATCAAGGATTGATCCATGGCGCATGGGGCTCTGCGTCGTAGGGATGAGCATGCTTTTGGGATGCGTGTCGCACGGCGAGAAAAACGTTCAGGGGGTGCAGCTCATCGAAGGGAAGAGAGTCGGCAGCCCTGTCACGGATTTTGGCTTGACGTTGTCCGGCGCGGAAGGCGTTTCAACATTAAACAACGACGTGATCGTTCGGTGGCAGACCATTGAGGGTGTTCCCGTCGTCACCGCGCTAGCAACGGCATGGTCGCAAAGAGATCAGGAGCGATTTATCACGTCTGGTGTCACGCTAGCGTCTATCGCGGATCAGTTCGTTCGCACCTGGGCACCGCAGGACGCGGCATTTGTTTCAGAGCGTCGGGTTGGCGTCGGGGGAACCGCATTGTTTGCCTATCGGAGCACAGAGCTTCGCAGGGCACTGGGGCGTGCATTGGCTGGCGATGATGGCACCGGCGATTTATACGTGGTCATTGTTTTGGATTCAAATCACGAGAAAGCCGATGTTCCGGTAGTCGCACAACACTTTGGAGCGCATTCGGACCTTGCAAGTGCCATGTTTACGGTCGCGCTAACCTCCGATCAGCCGTGGAGGCGTTGACATGAGGCACTGTGATTATATGCCACTCACGAAGGCCCGTTCCCGCGCGGAAGATAAAGTATTGCAAGCCGTGTTAACAACATCGCTCCTTACTTTGTGTGGATGTAAAACATCTCAGGCCGTGCACACGCCGAGCCAGCCAGCGTTGCGCGAGGTGACGGTTAACATGGGCAGTATGTATTACAGTCCGGATACGATTCACGCGATCGCGGGGCAGCCGCTGATGGTGACCTTCGTAAACAATGACACGATCAATCACGATTTCATCATTGATCGCGGCGCGTCGGGAATGATTCATATGTTTGTTCCTAAAGGCAGGAGCATAGCCACTAGTTTGTTCTTCGGGGAGCCGGGAACCGTTGATTTTATATGTTCCCAAAGCGGCCACCAGGCGGCGGGCATGGTGGGAAGGATCGTGGTCGAGTAACCCATAGTAGGCATGCCAAGGATGCGCACGTCGCTGCTTTCGATCGTTCCGATCCTCGCATCAATGCTGATCGCATGCGCGTCGGACGATTCGCGGGAGCATCAAAGCGTTCGTGAGACAGCGCCTCAATCAGATGCCTGTGGGGCACACCGTGCGGGGCTGACGTTGCCGGCCGATGTACCGGCGAGCGCTGAAGTGATCAACCTGGGCCGTCGTTTATTCTCCGATCCACAGCTGTCGGGAGATCAGAGCGTCTCGTGCGCGACTTGTCATGTTCCCACGCGTGCCTTCGCGGATGGGCGGCGTCGCTCGGTGGGGGCGCATGGCATTGTCACCCGGCGCAGCACGCCCACACTTTACAACGTCGCTTATCAATCGAAATGGCTGTGGGATGGGCGTGCCTCAACGCTGGAAGAGCAAGTCATGATTGCGTTACAAAATCCCGAAGAGATGGGAATGACGCACGACCTGGTCGGGCAGCACTTACGTAATTACAACAGTGAGTTTTTATCATTGTTCGGACAGGCACCGTCGATGGAGATGGTCGCGAAGGCAATCGCCGCCTACGAGAAGACGCTGTTGGCAGCGAACAGTCCGGTCGATCGTTATCTGTATTGCGCAGAGCCTAATGCGCTGTCGGCTCTGGAAAAGGAGGGCTTGGAGCTGTTCTCGGGTCCCGCCAACTGCATTCGATGTCATTGGTTCTTTCACGAGACCGTGCACCCCTTCGGCGGACGGATGGCGCTGTTCACTGACGGCCGGTTTCATAACATTGGCGCAGGCGAGTTTGAGGATGCAGGGCGAGGCGCAATCACGGGTCGAGCCGAGGACTGGGGGGCTTTCAAGACGCCGACGTTAAGAAATGTCTCGCTGACAGCGCCCTATATGCACGATGGCAGCCTTGCGACGCTCAGAGAGGTTGTCGAGTTTTATAATCGTGGCGGCGTTATGAACTCCGCCGATCCGAGTATTCGCCCTTTGCGCCTGACTTCCTCGGAAATAGATGCGCTCGTTGCGTTCTTGAACGCGCTCACGTCAATGGAGGTGGAATATGCAACATCCAATTAAGGGAACGCTGGGTCGCGACTTCATGAACCTGGCGCGGCACGCGGGCTTCGTGGTCATCGCCGTGGCGCTCTTCACGGGCGCGCCGCACGTTCAGGCGGAAACTGCCGAGATGGACATCCTGGTGGGCAGTTGCTACACAAACAATGTCCTCCGCTTTGATGGCAAGACGGGCGCGTATATGGGGGAGTTCATACCGGCCGGGTCGGGCGGTTTGACGTGCCCGGAAGGCGAGATGATCTTAGGCAAGGACGGCATGCTCTACGTGACGAGCTTCAGCTTCCCACCGCTCAGGCATCCCTGGGAGCCGCAGCTCCCGGCACCCAAGACGCCGGATCGAAGGCCCACGTTCGAGCCGACGAAACAGGCCGTTACATACAACGACCAGGTGTTACGTTTCGATGGTAAAACGGGTCGCTTCATCGATGTCTTCATGCCGCCTTCGGCCCGGCTCAACGGGCCGCATGGGCTGGCATTCACGAAGCAAGGCAATGCGTTCGTGGCGACCAGATTCTCTTCCAGCCTCATGATTTACGATCGGCAGAAAAACGCGGTTCGCCAGGTGCTGGTCGATAATGGTGCTTATAAACTGCAGAAACAGATCAGTCCCGAGCTCGTGTTCCGGGATTTTAACGGCATCTCGCTGGGGCCGGATGGCAAGGTCTATGTGTCCAGTTATCAGACGGGCGATATCTTTCGTTTCGACGAGGAAACCGGGGACTTGCTTGATCGCTTCGTGCATGCCGACGACGGGCATCCGATGAAACATCCCCACAACGTCCTGTTTGGCCCCGACAACAATTTGTATGTCACCAATGTTCAGGAGGGCGAACACTCCGTGCTGCGATTCGATGGGCGCTCCGGTAAGTATCTCGGGGTCTTCGTCGATGGCAAGAAGCCAAAGATCGGCTATCCGAGCGATATTGTCTTCACGCCAGACGGTGAGCTGCTGTTGGTGGACTGCCCGGTGGGTGCGATTCTGCGGTATGACGGCGAGTCGGGTGCGTATCTGGGTACATTGGTTCATTCCGGCAGTGGATTGCCGGCTGGTGCTACCTCTATTGTTCTGATTCCGAAGTAACAAACATTGATTGGCGGCTTGAGGTAGCATCGCGAGAAGATAAGTGATTATATCTGCGTGTCGATCCAGTGATCGCGACATTTTCAGGAATTCAGGTGACATGCGGACGGTTGAAGAGGCCATTGAATTTGTGAGAGAGCACGGCATCGTCTTGGAGGCCGCGCGCGGTCAAGCGCCAAGTTTTTCGGATACGGTCGCCGGTGCGGTGATTAAAGGCAGCTGGTGGGGGCACCCGCAAGGAAAGCTGATTTTTCGATTAACGCGCGCGGTGCGAGACAGTGGCGATGTATTGGTGTGCCGTTTGATCGACGGAAAGATCACCTACGTGCATCGCCGCTTGTGGCCCGCCTTGGTGCGACTCGCACCACAGTTTAAAAAGGAAGCTCTGGCTTCGTTGCGCGATGTTCATACATCTTCAGGGGCCCACAAACTGATGACAACGGCGTTTCCTGAATGGGTGCCTAAGGATGTTGCGGCAGCTGCGCGGGCACTTTCGGAGGGGGAGGCTCGGCGGCAGTTGGAAACTATTTTTGTTTGATTTGCCATTCCTGGGCATTTCGAGCGATATTTGCAGCCTTTCAAGGGCTCGGAAGGTGAGTTTAGCCCCCATGATGGAACGGGCGTAAAATAATTTATATTCAATAGCTTAAGAGTAACCGTGTGCAGTACGTGTGCACGCGAGGTTGGCTCTACGCTGCTTCTTTCCGGCTTTCGCCGGGCTGCGACAGGACACTCAATGGGATCGTTCGCCGCGAAGTGACTGCTGTTGGTAGCCCCGGCACAGCTTCACGACTTGCTCATGGTCGCTACCTTCTTTCGTTGCTGAGCGGCGTCCCTGTCGGGCGCGAAGGCAGTGCTTCCGGGGCCAAAGGCAAAGGTTGATGGAAGATCGGAGAGAAGGCGTTAGGCCGGTGCCGCGGTGGCGTATAGGGATTTTCTGATAGCGCCGCATGCGTTTGGCGCCGCCGGTGATCGTCTAGGCCGCGCATCGGTGCGGCACGACGTTGCCGCGCTGACCAGGCATGCATTCATGGCCGGCCTGCATAGAAGGGCGAATTAGTTGGAGCGCGAACATGGCTCACCTCACTTGGAGCGGTTCGCTGTGGCTTGGCCTGTTGAGCATCGCTACTGCGAATGAGCCGACCAAGCTCAAGCGTCGGCGAACAGATCCCAGGCGAGGGCGTCAGCTCACTGAAGCAGAATCTGACGATGCGGGTGCAAGGCGATCGACGAAAGCCCGGCCATCAATAATGTCCGCTAGAACGAGTAGTTCATCTGATCCGGCAACGGCTGAGTATTGCCGTCAGGCTCATCCAGACCGCGAATCTGCGCCATGTCGGTCTCATCGAGCTCGAAATTCCATACGGCCAGATTCTCGGCGAAGCGGCTGACCTTTGAAGTCCGGGGCAGCGGCACGATTGCCTGCTGAAGGTGCCAGCGCAGGACGACTTGTGCTGGTGTGCGCGCATGCTTGGCGGCGATTGCTCGTACCCCCTCATTGCGCAGAACCGCCGCGCCGCTGCTGCCAAATGGGCTGTAGCTCTGGATGACGATTCCGTGCTGCGCGCGGATGTCGTGCTGTTGGAAGTACGGATGTACTTCCAACTGATTGACGGCGGGTACAATGTCGGTCGCTTGTATCAACCGGTCGACATGAGCGGAAGTGAAGTTGGAAACGCCGATGGAGCGCACGCGCCTGGATGCGCGTAGCTCAATCAGCGCCTTCCATGTCTCGACATAGCGGCCGTGCGCTGGCATGGGCCAATGGATCAGGAACAGATCGAGATAGTCCAGGCCGAGCCTTTGCAGGTTTTCATCGAACGAGCGCAATGCCGAGGCGTAGCCCATGTCCCGGCCGCGCAGTTTCGAGGTGACGAACAACTGATCGCGGGGAATGCCGCTGTCTCGCAGCCCACGACCGACGCCTGCTTCGTTGCAGTACGCCTGCGCCGTGTCGAAGTGGCGGAAGCCAGCGGCGATGGCGGCGCTGACCAATGTTTCGGCTTGGTCGTTCCCGATTTGCCAAAGGCCGTAACCCAGGCGCGGCATCGTATGTCCATCGTTGAGGACGATTTCCTGTTCTGTCATTGCCGTGATTCCGGATGGTTGATTGAAGATTTTCACGCTCAGCGAATATCGCCCGCAGCGCTCTGCTTTCCGACGTGGGGGAGGGGACGCTCGGGAATGGCACCCTTTCTGTGTCAGCCGGTGATGAACGCAACAACGGCAGCGAGTACGAGCGTCACGCAGCCGCCAAGCGATATGGAAATGGGACCAGGGCCGCCGTGGACGATACCGCCAAGGATTGGACCGCTGGCTATGCCGGCCAGGGCCACGGCAACCAGTAGTTCGTCCCCGGCTTTGGCAATCGATTGCCGCCCACGCCGTTACCGCCGGCCAGTCACGTCATACGCTCAAGGGTGACTGGCGTGTTGTCGGGGATCGCGCGAAGCTCATCTACGCCTGCTTGGATCTTTCCCAAGGGCACCTTGCCCAACCAGCAGCCGGGGAAGGGAGGACACCAGTCTTCGAGTACCCGCACCAGTTTCCCGGAGCGGATATGCGGTGCCAGTTCGTCCTCCAGCAGGAACGCAATGCCGAGCCCGTCCACCGCGGCATCGACGATATACGGTGACGTATTGAAGATGGCTTGTCCGTCCACCCGGACGTTGACCTCGCGGCCGTCCTTCTGGAAGTCCCAAGGCATCAATCCACCATACGTGGGTAACCGAAGGTTGCTGCATCGATGATTGACCAGATCGCCAGGGACCTTGGGCTTGGAATGTTTCTTACTTGGAATGTTTCTTAAAGTAGCGGGGAGAGGCCACCACCGCCATGCGCAGCGGCGGTCCCAACGGCACGGCAACCATGTCATTTTCGATGCTCTCGCCCAGACGCACGCCGGCGTCGAAACGATCGGCCACGATGTTGCGCAACCCATAGCTCACGTCGAACTCGATCTGGATGTCGGGGTACTTATGCATCAGCGGCATCAACTTGGGGAGCAGCACGGCTCGCATGGCATGCTCGCCGGTGGTGATGCGCACCACGCCGGCGGGCCTGCTCCGCAGCGCTGTGAGCGCATTGAGCTCGGCATCGATCTCCTCGAACCGGCTGCCGACGGCGGCCAGCAAGCGTTCGCCCGCTTCGGTGAGCGACACGCTGCGGGTGGTCCGCGTGAAAAGGCGAAGCTCCAGGTGTTCTTCGAGCGATTTGATGGCCTGGCTGAGCGCGGACTGCGTAATCCCCAAGGAGTTGGCGGAGCGGGTGAAGTTGCCTTCGCGCGCGACAGTGAGGAAAGCCTGTAGATCGTTGAAGTTGCGCCTGGGCATCAATGCAGACCCATACCAGATTGATCAAGGGTACCAATATAAATCACGTTGTCTGATCGCAGTGCATCCGGCACTGCGGGCTTTGGACGCTCACGGCAGCAGGGCTAGCTTGACGATGCGGATAGGCGTGAATGTAGCTCCACCAATTCATGAAGCTGCCCAGCAGAGGCTGCCTTCATTATTGAAGCTCTCACCTGTCGCGACCTCTCATCCTGGATCAAACACTGTGTCTTTGCAGTGGCGGCCTGCCTAGGGAGCACGCGTTTAGTGGCCAGCTCCCAAGGTTGACGTCGGATCCCGATGAGTACCAAGTCGACCGACCAACGATTCGCTAACTTGATTGAGTCCGACAATCTCCACATCGGCGCCATGCTTCCTGAGCTTCAGGACGACCCGGTCCAGTGCTGCTACAGCACTAGGGTCCCAGAAGTGGCTATGCGATAGATCAACGGTCACCTTTCGTTTGGCATGCAGGTAATCGAAGCTGTTGACGAACTGCACCGCTGATGCGAAGAACACCTGCCCTGAGACGTGGTAGATCCGCCCGCCATCCGCCGTCTCTTCGTCCCTCACCGACAGCATGGAGCTGACACGGCGGGTGAAATTGAGCGCAGTGAGCAGCACTCCCGTTAGAACGCCCTTGGCGAGATCATGCGTCGCCACGGTGACGGCGACCGTCCCAATCATCACTAGGTTCGCGCTCTTCGGATGGGTCTTCAGCTCCGCGAAGCTCTTCCAGTGGAACGTGCCGATGCTCACCATGATCATGACAGCGACCAGCGCTGCCATCGGAATCATCGACACCCAAGGGGAGGCGTAAACGACGAGGAAGAGAAGCACCACACCCGCGACAAGACATGCCAGCCGGCCGCGTCCTCCGGAGGTGATGTTGATCACCGATTGGCCGATCATGGCGCAACCCGCCATCCCGCCGAGAAATCCGGTCGTCACATTCGCGATGCCTTGCCCGGCACACTCGCGTCGCCTATCGGTGGGCGTGTCGGTCATGTCTTCAACGATCTGGGCGGTCATCAGAGACTCCAGCAGCCCCACCACGGCCAGGGTGGCGGATACGGGGAGCAGGATCTGCATCGTCTCCCAGGACCAAGGGATGTCGGGGATGAAGAACGTAGGCAGGCTATCGGGTAGCTTGCCCAAGTCACCCACGGTCCGAATGTCCAAGCCAAGCCACGCACACGCCACGGTGAGCAGCACAATGGCCACCAGAGGCGACGGGACGGCACGGGTCAGAAGAGGAAACAGATAAATAATGCCAAGGCCAGCGGCGCAGACTGCGAACACCGTCCACGGCATGCCGACCAGATCAGGCAGCTGGGCAAGGAAGATGAGGATCGCCAGCGCATT
>Ga0182736_1002004_pt1 | contig 16976 bp, 17 predicted proteins | sample eDN5th30CKraftBY_FD_128882 | JGI IMG/M metagenome (GOLD analysis project Ga0182736, IMG submission 128882) | Enriched backyard soil microbial communities from Emeryville, California, USA - eDNA 5th pass 30_C Kraft BY (version 2) (version 2) | ecosystem: Environmental > Terrestrial > Soil >... | reverse complement strand
CGTGGTCTGCTCGTAACGTGGCTGCCGGCGCGGGCGTCCCGGTCGGCCTGCGGCGACGAGCGAGGAGACCTTCTTGTCGGAACCCGACAACACCGGCTTCGAGGTGTTCTGCGGCCTGGACGTGGGCAAGTCGGTACACCACGCCTGCGCACTGGACCGGACGGGGAAGCGGCTGCATGACAAACCGTTGCCCAACGACGAGGCCGCGCTGACCGAGGTCTTCATCCGCCTCGCCGCCCACGGCCGGACGCTGGTCGTGGTCGATCAGCCCGCCTCGATCGGTGCGCTGGCCGTCGCCGTGGCCCGCTCGCTGGGCATCGAGGTGGCCTACCTGCCTGGGCTGGCGATGCGCCGCATCGCTGACCTGCATCCTGGCCAGAGCAAGACCGACGCCCGCGACGCCCACGTCATCGCCGACGCCGCCCGCACCATGCCCCACACCCTGCGCCGGGTCGGCACCGATGACGAGACCCTCGCCGAGCTCACCGTGCTGGCCGGCTACGACGACGACCTCGCCGCCCAGTCGACACGGCTGACCAACCGGCTGCGCGATGCCCTGCTCCACGTCCACCCGGCCCTGGAACGCCTGCTCGGGCCTCGGATGGACCGCGGCGGGGTGCTCGATCTGCTCGTTGCCGCCCCGACCCCGCAGGCCCTTCGCGACCTCGGCGAGGCCGGGATCGCCGCGGCCATGCGCCCGCGTTCCCCACGTCTGGCCACGACACTCCCTGCCGCGATCCTGGCCGCGCTCGACGCGCAGACCGTCGTCGTCCCGGGCACCGCCGCGTTCGGCCGAGTGATCGCCGGGGTCGCCGCCCAGCTGCGCGAGGTCCGTGTCGAGCGAGACACCCTTGCCGCCGAGCTCGAGGCCCTCCTGGAGGCCCACCCTCTTGCCGGGGTCCTGACCTCGATGCCCGGTCTCGGGTTCTCCGACCGCCCTGAAGATCCTCACCATCGTCGGAGATGGCGCCGCGTTCCCCACCGCAGCCCATCTCGCCGCCTACGCGGGCCTGGCCCCGGTGACCCGCCGCTCCGGCAGCTCGATCAAGGGCGAGACGCGTTCCCAGCGCGGGAACCACGCCCTGAAGTCGGCGCTGTTCTTGTCGGCTTTCGCCAGTCTCGCCGATCCGGTCAGCCGCGCCTACTACGACCGCAAACGCGCCGGCGGCAAGCGGCACAACGCCGCCCTGATCTGCCTCGCCCGTCGCCGCACCGACGTCATCTACGCCATGCTCCGCGACCGCCGCCCCTACGCGCCACCGAGCGTCCCGACGCTGCCGCCAGTGGCCGCAGCCGCTTGACAACCCCATAGAGACACCCCCCTGCGCGGCATCAACGTGTTCCGCGTCGAGCGCGGCCTCATCGTCGAACGCTGGGGCCGGCTCGACGAGCTCGGGCTGCGTCGACAGCTCGGGCTCACCCCGTGACGGACCCCTGCGCGGGCGGTCAGGCCGACCGGCCGCGGCGGCGCCTGCGGCCGCCGGGGCGCGACTCGCCGTCGGAGCCACCCGCCCGCAGGGCGGTGGCCGCGAACCCGTGGTCGGAGCGCAGGCGGGCGAGGTCGACGTCGTCGGTCCAGAAGGCGGCGACCTCGTCGGCCGGGAAGTGCTCGGCCATGAGCTGCATCGCGATGTCGTGGCGGACGTACTCGACGGCCACCATCACGACGGCCGGGTTGTCGGAGAAGATGCCCCACGCGTCGTCGCCGACGAACCCGCCGATGACGCACTCGCGGCGGTCGGCGACGGCGACGAACAGCCGGCAGCCCAGGTTCTCCAGCACCACCGCGGGCGGCGAGAGCCGGTGGGAGTAGGTGTGCCCGGGGATCTCCTCGTCCTCGCCGTAGGTCAGCGTCGTGACGGCGACCCCGCGGGCGTCGGCCTCGCGGACCAGCTGCTCGAGGTCGACGTTCTCCTGCGGCCACGTCGACAGGAACAGGTCGTGCCGCGCCCCGGCCACGACGTCGCCCGCGCGTTCGAGCAGCGCGTCGCGGCCGGTGAGGTTGTGGATCAGGTGCACCCGCGACGGCGGGACGATCGCGGGCAGCGCGGCCCGCAGCGAGCCGAGTGTCGACTCGTAGCGCCGCCGCAGCCGGTCGAGCAGCGAGGCGGGCGGCAGCGGCAGGTAGGTGACGGTGTCGTCGTCGGTGCGGACCTCGTAGGTGGCGCCGCTCGCGGTGAGCTTGCCGAGCGTCTCGTAGACGGTGCTGCGTGGCACCCCGGAACGCTTCGCGACCTCGTAGCCGTTGAGCGGTTCCCCTGCCGCGACCAGCGCGAGGTACGCCTTCGCCTCGTACATCGACATCCCCAGCTCCTGGAGCTGGGCGACGACGCCGTCGGGTGCCGTCATCGGTCGGCCAGGTGCACGAGCGCGATCTTCGTGTCCAGCTTGCTGGGCAGGAACGCGCCCTGCACGCTGTGCCGCACGCGGGTGTCGACCTCGCCGCGGGCGGCGGCGCGGCCCGCGAGGCGGCCGAGGGTGAAGCCGCCAGAGATGCGGGTGCCGCCGAGTTCCGCGGTACCGCCGAGCCCGCCGAGGCAGTCCCCGGCCGCGTAGAGGCCGGGGATCGGCGCGCCGAACACGTCGATGACCTGCAACGACTGCGTGGCGCGGAAGCCGCCGGAGACGAAGTTGACGCCGACGACCATCGGGATCGCGGTGAACGGCGCGGTCGCGCAGGCACGCCGCCCGGGCGGCATGACGACGCGCCCGGTCAGCGGGTCGCGCGTCGCGTCGGTGGCGAGGAACGCGTTCCAGCCGGCGACGGTCGCCTCGAGCGCGGCGACGGGCACGCCGATCGTCGACGCCAGCTCCACGAGGGTCGGAGCCTGCACGGCCGGTTCGGGCATCTGCCCGATGAGCGTGGCCTTCTCCCGGGCGACGACGTCGTCGACGATGTACCAGCCGCGCCGGCCGGGCTGGCCGAGCAGGGCCTCGACGCGCTCCTCGTAGGGGCCCGCCTCGTCGTGGAAGCGCACGCCGGACTCGTTGACGGCGATGGCGTCCTCGACCAGCGACGACGAGACGATCACCAGCGGCGGCACGAAGGTCATGTTCACCAGGTCGCCGCCGACGGCCTGGCCCATCAGGTGCCCGTCGCCGCGGCACGTGTCGACACCGAGGTAGGGCCCGCGGGCGAGGAAGTTCGGCTGGTAGCGCTGCCGCAGCTGCGGGTTGGACTGGTAGCCGCCGGTCGCGAGCACGACACCGCCGCGCGCCGTGATCGACGTGGTGCCGTCGGGCCCGTCCACCAGGACGCCGGTGACCCGGCCGGCGTCGGTCAGCAGCCGCCGCGCCGTCGTCCCGAACAGGGTGCGGACGTTCGGCGACGCGAAGTCCGGCTCGAAGGCGCGGGCGAACATCCACGGGTCGACGACGGCCGCCATCCGGTCGACGGTGTGCTGCTTGGGCCGCGGGATGAACCGGCTGAACCGCACGCCGCGCGCGGTGAGGATGTCGTAGGTCTCGGCGCTCTCCCGCCCGAACAGCCGCACGAGGTCCTCGTCGACCACCATGCCGTAACCCTCGGCGGCCTCGGCGGTCATCCGCGCGGCGTCGGCGACGAACGTCTCGACGTCGTCGACGATGCCCTGCTCGGCCTGCATCGCGGAGTTCACGAACGTCAGGTAGCCGGTGGACCAGACGCAGTTGCCGCCGATGTGGTCCATCGCCTCGACGGCGACGACGTCGACCCCGTCGGCGGCGGCCGCGGCGACGGCGGCCATCCCGGCGGGCCCGGTGCCGAGGACGACGACATCGCACTCGAGCGCGGAGCCGCTCGGCTCCGTACTCACGCCGTGACTCATGCCGTGCCCTCGATCCAGGCCATCAGCTCCGGCTTCACGGACTCGTCGACCAGCTCCAGCCAGGGCCCGCCGCCCGGCGCCCGCATGTAGGCGAAGCGGACGGGGTTCCCGGAGTCGTCGACGGCGTGCACGACCTGCGTGCCGCCGGCCGCCCGCAGCGCGGCGACCCGGCCGGGCAGGTCGGCCTCCCAGTAGCCGAGGTGGTCCAGGCGCGCGCCGCCGTGGGCGCCGCCGGACCAGATGCCCCCGCTCACGTCCTGGATCAGTTCGACGTAGGGCGGTCCGGGCCGCGAGTAGGCGGCGAGGAGCTCGACCTGCAGGATCTCCGGCGAGTCGTCGACCTGCACCTTCAGGTGGCGCGGACGGATCTCCGACCAGGTTCGGCCGGCCGTGGCCGACAGCGCGGCCATCGCCTTCTCGATGTCGTCGACGACGTAGCCGACGTGGTAGAGCTCCATGAGGAAGGCCTCTCAGTCGTTCGTCACGCCGAGCGACAGACCGCCGTCGATCGTCAGGATGCTGCCGGTGGCCCACTCGGCCTCGGCGAGGTAGAGAACGGCCTCCGCGACCTCCTCGGTGGTGCCGATGCGCCCGATCGCGTGTGCCGCCGCCAGACCCTTGAGCCGCTCCTGCGCCTGCTCCGGGGTGCCCAGACCCGCGCGCTCGTTGATCTCGGTGTAGACCCCGCCGGGGCGGATGCAGTTGATCCGGACGCCCTGCGGGCCCAGCTCGGCGGCGAGCACACCGGTCAGGGCCTCGAGCGCACCCTTGGTCGCGGCGTAGGGCGACGCGCCGGGGAACGCGCGCTGGGTGTGCACGGACCCGAACACGACGACCGAGCCGGAGCGCTCGCGCAGCGCGGGCATCGCGAGCCCGGTCAACTGCACCGGCCCGACGACGTTGGCGTGGTAGAGATCGAGCATCTGCTGCTCGTCGAGCTCGTCGATCTTCCCGCGGTACATGTTGCCCGCGGCGTTGACCAACGTGTCCAGTCCGCCGCCGTGCTCGATCGCGGCGGCGAGCATGCGCTCGCGGTCGGCCGCGACCGTCACGTCCCCGGCGACGGCGATGCACCCGGCGCCGATGTCGTCGGCGACCTTGCGCACCTTGTCCTCGCGCCGCCCGCTGATCGTGACGCGGGCACCGCGGGCGGCGAACAGCCGCGCCACGCCCTCACCGATGCCGCTGCCCCCGCCGGTGACCAGCACCGACGTTCCGGCGACCTGCTTCACGAGACCTCCTGCGTCGGGTCGGGACCGTCGGCCCCGACCGAGTCGACCGACTTGGGGCGCGCCATCCGCGCGAGCGCGGCGACGGTGATGCCGCCGTCGACGGCGATGGTCTGCCCCGTGATGTAGGCCGCGGCCGGCGAGGCCAGGAAGATGACGGCGTCGGCGACCTGCTCGGCCGTCCCCAGCTCGCCGAGCGGGACCTGGCCCTGGCGCAGCCTGCGGATCTCCGCGTCGGCGTAGATCGCGTCGGACATGCCGGCGTTGATCAGGCCGGGCGCGACGCAGTTGACCCGCACCCCGCTGCCCGCCCACTCCAGCGCCATCTGCTCCGACAGCCGGATCACCGCGGCCTTCGTCGCGGTGTAGGCACCCCCGTTGGGGGCGGCCGCGATCCCGTTGATCGACGAGATGTTGACGACGGCGCCGCCCGCGTCGCCCATCCGGAGGGCTCCGTGGCGCGCGACGACGAACGTCCCGGTGAGGTTGACGTCGATGACGGCCTGCCAGTCCGCGACCGACAGCGTCGCGAGCGGGCCGAACCGCACCAGGCCGGCGTTGTTGACCACCAGCGACAGCGGGCCGTCGAGCGCGTCGAACCCCGCGACGACCGCGTCCTCGGAGGTCACGTCGACGCGCCGGGACGTGGCGAGGTCGCCGATCGACGAGGCGGTGGCCGCCGCGGCGGCGCCGTCGACGTCCCAGCAGGCGACGCGGTACCCGGCCTTGGCTGCGTGCCGGGCGATGACGGCACCGATGCCGCTGCCGGCGCCGGTGACGACGGCCGTGGCCACGGCGGAGTTCATGTTCTTCTCCTGGGGAGTGCGGGGGTGGGGAGCGGACCGGCGCTCACGGCGACACCGTGACCTGCCACGTGCACAGGTCCTCCGCCTCGTCCGGGGGCGTGACGGTCCATGCGCCGTGCGCGTGGGCGGCGATGCTGCGGATGCACCGCGCGCAGTAGCGGGGGCGTTCACCGGGGACACCGGGCACCTCGCCGTCGGCGACCTTCGCGACGTCGGGGTTGTCCCGCCAGTAGTGCCCCCCGCTGCCGCAGGCGTGCCGGAACGTCGTGACCGGGCCGACGGACGTGACCGTGCCGACCGATCCGTGCGCGCGCAGCAACGCGGCGATCTCGACGGGGTCGACCTGCGCGCCGGAGCCGACGAGGTCGTCGATGCCGACGGTCGTCTCCCCGATCAGCCGGGTGATCACGTCGTCCACCGCGTGCTCGCCGCCGGTGGCGTCGGCGGCGACGTCGATGAGCTGCACGATCAGCGCGACGAGCCGGTCGTGCAACCCGCGCCAGCGCGCGTGCTCGGCCTCGACCAGCGCCAGCACACGCGGGTCGACCGGTGGGTCGAGCGCACGCAGCTGGTCGGGGAGCTGCCGCAGGTGCAGCTCCTCGTGTTCCCCCGTCATCGCCCGTTCCCCCCTCGGATGTTCACCGTCAGCGCAGGTAGGAGCTCACCAGCTCGTCGGACGCGAGCAGCTCGTCGGAGGCCCGGGTGAGCTCGTTGCGACCGCCGCGCAGGATGTACGTCCGGTCGGAGACCCGCAACGCGGCGGCCTGCTGCTCGACGATCAGGAACGTCACGCCCTGCTCGCGCAGCTCGCGCACGACGTCGAACAGGTCGCGCACGACGCGCGGGGCCAGACCGAACGACAGCTCGTCGATCAGCAGCAGCCGAGGGTGGCTCATCAGCGCCCGGCCGAGGGCGAGCATCTGCTGCTGCCCGCCCGACAACGACGACGCCGACTGGTCGAGCCGGCCGGCGAGCTCCGGGAACAGCGACAGCACCCGGTCGCGGTCGGCCTTGGCGGCGGCGCCGTGGGCGCGGCGGGCGGCCAGCCCGAGGTCAAGGTTCTCCCCGACCGTGAGGGTCTGGAAGATGCCGCGGCCTTCGGGCAGCTGGCACAGCCCCAGGCCGGCGCGCTTGTTGGGCGGGAGCTTGCCGAGGTCCTTGCCGTCGAAGGTGATGCGGCCCGACCACAGCGGCAGCACCCCCGACAGCAGGCGCATCAGCGACGTCTTCCCGGTGCCGTTGGGACCGAGGACGGTGACGATCTCGCCCTCGTCGACGGTCAGCGACACCCCGTGCAGGACCTCCAGACCGCCGTAGCCGGTCCGGGCATCGTCAATCTCCAGCAGCAACGTCGGCTCCCAGGTAGGCCTCGACGACGACGGGGTCGCGCAGGACGTCCTTGGGCGGTCCGTTCTGGATGATCCGCCCGAAGTGCAGGACCGCGGCCGTGGGACACAGCCGGGTGATGAGCTCGAGGTCGTGCTCGATGATCATGACGGCAGCTTCCGGCCGCTGCCCCAGCCAGCCGTTGAGCCCGTCGACGAGACGGTCGACGTCCTCGGCGCCGAGACCGGCGGCGGGTTCGTCGAGCAGCAGCAGTGCGGGGTCGTTGAGCAGGCCCCGTGCCACCTCGATGATCTTCTGGCTGCCGATCGGGAACTGGTTCGCCGCCCGGTCCGGGTGCGCGCCGAGCCCGAAGATGCCCAGCAGCTCGCGGGCGCGGGCGCGCTGGTCCTTCTCGTCGCGGCGCGCGGCGGGGACGCCGAACAGCTCGGCGATGTGCCCGTGCCGGTGGTGGCGCCCACCGCCGACCATGACGTTCTCCACGGCCGACAGGTTCGGGATCAGCCGCGGGGTCTGGAAGGTGCGGGAGACGCCGAGGCGGGCGACCTTGTCGGGCCGCAGCCCGATGACGCTCTGCCCGCCGAGGCGCACGTCGCCGGCGTCGGGCCGGAGGTAGCCGGAGACGACGTTGAGGCATGTCGTCTTGCCGGCGCCGTTGGGTCCGATGAGCCCGGTGAACCCGGGGCGCACCGCGAGGTTCACGCCCTCCAGCACGGAGTTGCCGCCGAAGGACTTGCTGACGCCGTCGAACTCGACGACGACGTCGGCCTCCCGCGCCGGGGTGGCCGTGTCGCCCGCGTCGACCGTCTCGGTGGACATCACGCGTCCTCCTTCACAGAGGTCTCGGGCGCGGCGGTGCCCTCGGTGCCGGGGACGGGCGTCGCAGGCTTGCGCCGCAGCAGTGCCGTCCCGAACCGCGAGTCACGGATGGTCCGGAACAGCGAGGTGAGTCCACCCGGCAGCAGCGCGATCACGACCATCAGCACGAGGCCGTAGGCGATGGCCTGCTGGTCGCCGAGGTCCTGGAAGAACTCGATGATGACGACGGCGAACGCCGCGCCGACCAGCGGGCCCCACAGCGACCCGGCGCCGCCGACGAAGACCATGACCAGCATCGGGACCAGCAGGTTCATGTGGAACATGGCCGGGAAGATGAACGTCTGCAGCTGGGAGTACAGGGTGCCGGCGACCGCGGCGATGAAGCCGGACAGCCCGAACGCGACGAGCCGGTAACGCAGCACCGACACCCCGAGCGAGCCGGTGAGCGACCCGAGGTCGCGCACCGCCTGCAGGGTGCGACCGAAGCGGCCGAGCAGGGCGCGGCGGGTGAGGAAGAACGTCAGCGCCGCGACGACGAGGATCACGAAGTACGTCGACGCGCTGCCGGTGATGCCGGGCAGCGTCCACACGTCGACGTTCATGCCCGCGCCGCCGCCGGTGATGGGCCGGGCGAACACCAGCAGCTCGACGATCGCCATGCCGAGCGCGAGCGTCGCGATGGCGAGGAAGAAGCCCTTGAGCCGGACCGCCGGGAACCCGATGACCACCGCGAGCAGGGCGGCGGCAACACCGGCGAGCGGGATCGTGATCAGGAACGGGACCCCGTGCTGGACGGAGATCGCGCTCCCGTAGGCGCCGAGGGCGAACAGCGCGGCGTGCGCGAGGCCGATCTGCCCCGACCACCCGACGAGCAGGTTGAACCCGACGGTCGAGATCGCGTAGACGAGCGTCAGGCTGAGGACGAACACCAGGTAGGAGTTCGCGACGAACGGCACCGCGAAGAGCACCACCAGGACGACGATCGCCACGATGCCCTTGCGCAGGCCCGACCCGCGCCCGCCCTCGTCGGCGGCGCCGGCGTTGGCTCTGATCCCGGCCGCGACGGCGGCGGGCCCGGTGGTCGGGGCGCTCGCGAGCACCTCGGTCGAGTCAGACATCGCGCAACCTCACTCCCTTGGTGAACCCGTCGGGACGCAGGACCAGGACCAGGAACACGACCAGCAGCGCGACGGAGAACTGCGCCGCGGTCGACAGGTAGGCGCCGACGAACTGCTGGATGACACCCAGGATCAGGCCGCCGACGAACGTGCCGATCAGCGACGTGAAGCCGCCCATCGTGGCGGCGACGAAGCCGTAGATGATCAGCGACGTCGGCGTGATCGTCGAGACCAGCGACGACTGCGCCTGCAGCATCACGGTGACCGCGGCGATGAGCCCGCCGATGCCCCACGCGATGGCCGAGAGCCGGCCGGCGCTGACCCCGATCAGCCGTGCGGTCGCCCGGTTCTCGGCGACGGCGCGCATCTGCGCTCCCGTCGACGACCGGAAGAACATGGTGATCGCGACGGCGCCGACGAGCCCGACGACGATCGACACGATCTGCGAGACGCCGACGGACACGCCACCGCCGACGCTCACCGACACACCCGACCAGGGTGCGGGGAAGCTGCGGGGGTCGTGCCCCCAGATCAGGCCGACGACCGCGTTGAGCGCGAGCGAGAGGCCGATCGTCATGAGCAGCAGCGGGAAGTGCCCGTACTTGGACAGCCGGCGCATGAGCGCGGCGTCGATGAGCACCCCGAGTGCGATGCCGACGACGAGTGTCGCCAGCACGGTGATCCAGAACGGCAGGCCTGCCGCGGCGAGCGAGATGCCGACGTAGGTCGCGACGAGCCCCATCTCCGCCATCGCGAAGTTGGGGACGTCGGCGGCCTTCATGACGACGACGATGGCCAGGCCGAGCAGGGCGAACCAGCTTCCGGACTCCAGCCCGCTGACGATGGTCTGCAGCACGTTTCTCTCCTTCCTGCTCGGCCCGGCCCGTCGGGACCGGGGTCATTTCCCGGGGTGGTGCGGATCAGATGGGGGCCATGAACTCCTGCTCGACGACCCACTTACCACCGGTGTACTTCGCGATACCGGCCTGCCTGGCGCAGGTGTGTCCGTCGGGCAGCGGTCCGCACTCGATGTCCGGGATCGACCCGAGCTTGATCGGCTCGGACTTCAGACCCTCGGCGGTCTTCTGGAAGTTCGCGTAGGAGACGTCGTCACCCATGCGCTTGACCAGCTCGGCGAACGCCTGGACGAAGCTGTAGGTCTGCAGCGAGAAGCCGCTCTCGGCCTGCGGCTTGCCGCTCTTCTTCGCCAGCTCGCGCCAGTGCTCGACGGCGGGGTTGTTCGTGGAGACGGTGTCGGCCTGCATGCCGCCGAGGAAACCTTCGGCCGCCTCGCCCGCCGGGCCGACGGTCGACGGACCGCCGGTGCCGCCGGCGCCCTGGTCGGCGAAGACCATGCCGGTGAAGCCCTGCGCCCGCAGTTGCTTGAGGATCAGCGCGGTCGAGGTGTTGTCCTCGGCGAGCAGCACGGCGTCGGGCTGGGCCGCGACGACCTTGTTGACCGCGGAGCTGACCTCGGTGCTGCCGGTGGCCGTGGTCTCGTCGGCGACGACCTGCATGTCCGGGTGCTTGGGCATCTGCGCGTCGAGCGCCTGCTTGGCCGAGACACCGAGGTCGTTGTCCTGCTTGATGACCGCGAGGCGCTTGGCGCCCTTCTTGGCGAAGTAGTCGATCGCGACCGCGTCCTGGGCCGCGCGGGTGGCGCTGAGCAGGTAGACCTCGGCCTGCTTCGGGTCGGCCGGGGAGATCGGGCCCCACATCGGCGTCTTGTTCTCAGCGAGGAACTGCCAGGTCCCGGGCAGGCCCTGCGAGCCCGCGGGGGCGACGATCGCGTAGACCTTCTCCTGCGAGACCAGGCGCCGGACGTTGGTGACGACGCGGTCGGGAGTGAAGCCGTCGTCGAGGATGATCGCGTTGACCTTGCGACCGCCGATGCCGCCGCCTGCGTTGATCTCGTCGACCGCGATCTGGATGCCGGCCTGCAGGCCCTGGCCGGAGACGGCCGCGGTGCCGGTGATGGGGAGCGTCGCGCCGATCGTGATCTGGTCGGCGGTGATGCCCGGTGGTGTCTCACCTCCCCCCGACCCGGAACTGCTGGAGACGTTTCCGCATGCCGTCGCGAGCAGCGCGGTGACGGCCGCTGCCGCGAACAGGAGAGGCTTGCGCATCATCGGGGATCCTCCGCTGGGGTGACGCGCGGACGTGTGACGGCCGCAACTCCGGCGAAATGTAAGGGTCACACGAAGCGTCGTCAACTGCCTAACGACGTTCTAGTAGGTCACGATTTACGCACGGGCTCCGGAACGCCGTCGGCAAGGCCGCCGGCGACGGCACGCGGCCACGGGCCCACCGCCGAACGGTCCAATGTGGCTACGCCCGGACGGCCGATCAGCGCCAGTGTGCGGTCGATCTCGTCGCGCAGGATGGCGAGCATCCGCTCGACGCCCGCGGTGCCGCCGGCCGCCAGCCCGTAGACCCACGGACGGCCGAGCAGGCACGCCCGCGCACCGAGCGCGAGCGCCTTCACGACGTCGCCGCCGCGGCGGACGCCGCCGTCGAGCAGCACGTCGACGTCGGCCGGGACCGCGTCGACGACCTCCGGCAGCACGTCCAGGGCGGCCGGGACGGAGTCACCCTGCCGGCCGCCGTGGTTGGACACCGCGACCGCGCGGCACCCGACGTCGACGGCCCGCTTGGCGTCCTCGCCGGTCATCACGCCCTTGAGGACGACGGGACCGCCCCAGCGCTCGACCATCCACTCGAGGTCGCGCCAGGTGTGCGCCGGGTTGAGCAGCCCGTTGGTGTAGACGGCCAGGCCCGTCGTGCCCTTGGCCTCGGTCATGAGCCCGGTGAAGTTCGCGAACGTCGGCCTCGGGTGGGTCAGCAGCCCCGCGAGCCAGCCGGGATGGCGCAGCAGGTCCCAGCCCGTCCTGGGGTTGACCTGCGGCGGGACCGTGAGGCCGTTGCGCAGGTCCTTCTCCCTGGCCCCGACGACGGGCACGTCGACCGTGACGACCATCGCCTCGAACCCGCTGTCGCGGGCGCGGCCGATGATGTTCTCCACGGTGCCCCGGTCGCCCCACGGATAGAGCTGGAACCACTGCGGCGAGGCCACCGAGGCGGCGACGTCCTCGATCGACACGCTCGACCCCGAGCTGGTCACCGACACCGTGCCGAAGGCGTGCGCGGCGGCCGCCGAGGCCCGTTCACCCTCGTGGTCGACCATGCGCATGAGCCCGGTCGGCCCGAGGATCACCGGCAGCTCCAGCCGCCTGCCCAGCACCGTGACGTGCTGCGGGCGCTCGGAGACGTCGACGAGCACCCGCGGCCGGAACGACACCCGGTCGAACGCCGCCTCGTTCTCGGTGAGCGTCAGCTCGTCCTCGGCCCCGCCGTCGACGAAGTCGAACACCATGCGCGGCAACCGACGGCGCGCCGCCGCGCGCAGGTCGGCGACCGTCACCGCCGATGCGAGCCGGCCCCGCCGTCCACTCCCGACCACGTGGTCCCTCCTGGTTCTCGGCCGAGCACGACGGTGCCGGGCCACACGCGTCAGCGCGGGCCCGGAACCGTCGTGACCCGACGAACGACGCCTGCCCTCAGCCGCGCTGCAGCGTCGCGAAGAGGTCCGGGTCGCTGCGGATCAGTCGGCGGTAGTTCGCGATCCACATCTGCTCGCGGAACTTGTTCTTCAGGTACGCGCCGCGGTAGCTCTCGGCGATCTGACGGTCGAGCGGCTTGCCGCCGACGGCCATGGCCGCCAGCTGGTAGCCGGCGCACAGCTCCATGATCAGCGCCTCCATCGTGACCCGCTCCAGCGTGTCGCCGACGTGCAGCGACCCGTGGTGGCCCATGAGCAGCGCCTTCTTGCTCCCGAGCGCGGCGACCATGAGCTCGCCCTCCTCGGAGGGGACGAGGTTCGGGTCGTCGACCCACGGCACGACCTCGTCGAGCAGCAGCGAGGCGTAGTCGTAGTAGACCCCGTAGGGCTCACCCGTCGTGCTCAGCACCGACATGTTCTTCGCGTGGGTGTGGATCACGCAGTTCACGTCCGGCCGCGCCGAGTAGATCGAGGCGTGGAAGTTGATGCCGGGCGAGGCCGGCAGCGTGCCGGGCTCGATGACCTGGAGGTCGAAGCCGACCTTGCTGACGTGCTCGGGCAGCGTCTCGTCGAAGTACTGGAAGGGCGTGACGAGGAAGGCCTCCTCGCCGGGGACGCGCAGGCTGACGTGTCCGCCGACCTGACTGTCCAGACCCTCGCGGTGCAGGATGCGCCGCGCCGCGGCGATCTGGAACCGCGGGTCGCTCTCGCTGATCACGGGCTGGGTGGTCGGCGCGCTGTCGGTGAGACTCATCGGCTCCTCCGGTTCCGGGGTGCCGCCACCGGCCCGGGCGGCACCGCCTGCCCGGAAGGCTAGCCCGCCGCGGCGGAGCGGCGCTAGGGTTCTAGTGACGCTTTCAGGGTCAGGAATCGACCTACGTACTCGGCCGCGACGCGGCGGCTCCCCCGGAGGACAGGACATGACCGGACGCATCGGTGTGCTCGGAGCCGGCGGCATGGGATCGGCCTACGCCGCCCACCTCGCACGGGCCGGGGCGGACGTCGTCCTGATCGGCCGCGGCAGCGCGCACATCCGGGCCTTGCAGACTGCTCCGCTGCAGGTCGACCCGCCCGAGGGTGAGCCGTGGCGGGTCGACGTCCCGGTCGCGGTGCACGCGGCCGACGTCGCCCCGGGCTCGCTCGACGTGCTGCTCCTGCTCACCAAGGCCTACGACCTCGGCGAGGCCGCCGCCACGGCGGGGCACGTGCTCGCCGCGGACGGCGTCGCCGTCCCGCTGCAGAACGGGCTGGGCACCGACGCGCTGGTCGCGGACGTGTTCGGCGAGGAGCGCACCCTCGTCGGGACCACGACGGTGGGCGCCGCGCTGGCCGAACCGGGCCGGATCACGGTCTCGGCGTCGACGGCCGCGGGCGCCTCGCGCACCGACCTCGGCCGCATGGGGCGGGGTCGCGCACCCCTGGAACGCGGTGCCGCGGTCGCCGCTGCGCTGGGCGCCGCCGGCCTGTCGGCCGAGGCGGTTCCGCAGGTCGACACGCTGATCTGGAACAAGCTCGCGCTCGCATCCATGAGCCCGGTGAGCGCGGTCCCCCGGGTCACCGTCGCGACCGTGTGGAACAGCGCCGAGGGCCGCGACGTCGTCCAGACGATGGCCGCGGAGGTCGTCGCCGTGGCCCACGCCGAGGGCGTCGCGCTCGACCGCGACGAGGCGCTCGCGCACGCCCGCACCGTCTGGGCGGGCACCGGCGAGCACTACACCTCGATGTGCACCGACGTCCGCAACGGGCGGCGCACCGAGCTCTCGAGCATGGCCGCCGCGGTCGCGCGGCTCGCCGGCACCCACGGCGTGCCGGTACCGGTGCACACGACCGTGCTGGGCCTGCTGGCGCTCGCCGGGGTCCGGTGAGCCCGGTGACGTGCAGCACGCGTCGTCTCGTGGCTAGCGACTATCCGAGGAGCGCCCGATGATCTCCCTCGCGGCCGGCACGGTACTCGACGCCGGACCCGCGGCGACGCTCGACGCCGCCGCGGCGGCCGGGTACGACGCGGCGGGGCTGCGGCTGGCGGCCGACACCGACCGGGCCACCGCGACGCGGCTGCGTCGCAGGGCCGCCGACCAGGGCCTGGTGCTGCTCGACCTGGAGGTCGTGCGGCTCGGGCCCGACCGTGACCTCGACGAGGCGCTGCGCCTGCTCGACCTCGCCGTCGAGCTCGGCGCCCGGTACCTGTTGACGGTCAGCGGGCACCCCGAACGCGCCGCCACGCTCGACCAGCTGGCGACGCTGGTGGGCGCCGCCCACACGACCCCGGTCCGGGTCGCAGTGGAGTTCATGCGGTTCACCCGGATCCCGACGCTGGCCGACGCGGTCGGGCTCCTCGACGAGCTCGACGCCGACCCCGCCGACGCCGCCGTCCTGGTCGACGCGCTGCACCTGCAGCGCAGCGGGGGTTCTCCCGCCGACCTCGCCGCGGTCCCCGGGACCAGGATCGGCTATGTCCAGGTGTGCGACGGTCCCGCCACCGGCCCGGCCGACCTCGACGCCGTCGCCGACGAGGCCCGCCATCACCGGCTCGCCCCGGGCGAGGGCGAGCTGCCGTTGCGGGACCTGCTCGCGCGCCTGCCCGCGGACCTGCCGGTCTCGGTGGAGGTGCAGTCCGACCGGCTCGCTGCCGAGCTCGACCCGGCGGACCGCGCCCGCCGCCTGCTGGAGGCGACACAGCGCGTCCTCGTCACCGATCCCGCCACCACCGTCCTCGGACAGGAGTAGCCGTGCGCGCCGCCGTCACCACCGGCCCTCGCGACATCCGCGTCGAGACCGTCGCCGAGCCCGACCCCGGCCCCGGTGACGCCGTCGTCGACGTCGGCACCGTCGGGCTGTGCGGTACCGATCTGCACATGTACCTGGGGGAACGACACGACACCGGGTTCCCGCTGCGGCAGGGGCACGAGGTCGGCGGCACGCTCACCTCGCTCCCCCGCGGCTACGACGGCCCGCTGCAGGTCGGGGACACGGTCACGATCAACCCGGCCATCCCGTGCGGGCGCTGCCGGCCCTGCACCCGCGGGCGGTGGCCGGCGTGCACGTCGTTCCGCGCGCTGGGCGTCGCGCTGCCGGGCGGGCTGGCCGAGCAGGTCGTCGCGCCCGTCGGGCAGCTCTTCGGCGCACCCGGGCTGACCCCGACCGAGGCCGCCCTCGTCGAGCCGTTCTCGATCGCGGCGATGGCGGTCGCGCGCGCCGAGCTGCGTGGCGACGAGCGGATCGCGATCGTCGGCGCCGGCCCCATCGGCCTGGCCGTCACGGTGTGCGCGGCCGCCGCGGGGCACGAGATCCTCGTCAGCGACCCGGTCGCCGGGCGTCGGGCGCTCGCCGCCGAGCTGGGCGCCGCCCGCGTCGTCGACCCGCTCGCCGAGCCCGGTGCCGTCGCCGACTGGTCGCACGGCGAGGGTGCCGACGTCGCGTTCGAGGCCTCGGGAACCCGCCCCGGGCTCGAGTCCGCGCTGGGCGCGGTCGGCAACGGCGGCCGGCTCGTCGTGGTCGGTGTCGCGGCCCACGACCTCGTGGTGCCCGTGCCCAAGGTGCTGTTCGAGGGTGTCACGATCGTCGGCGCCCGGGCGGGCCTGTTCCCTGAGGCGCTCGCGGTGGTCGGCGCGCAGCGCGAGGCCGTGGCGCGCTTCGTCAGCGCCACCTACCCCCTCGACGACGTCGCCGCCGCCTTCGACCACGCCATCACCGGCGCCGCCGAGATCGTGAAGGTGTTGGTCACTCCGTGACCCGTGAGGGCCTGCGCGCCGTGGGACGGGAGGAGCGCATCCCGGGTCAGGTGGTGAGGGGCCGCAGGCCGAGCTGCGCGACGGCCGCGAGGCCGGCGGCGTAGGCCATCGTCGAGCCCGGACCGAGCGTCGCGCCGGCGCCCGGGTAGCCCGGTCCCATCGGGTGCGCGGTGGTGTTGCCCGCGGCGTAGAGACCGGGGACCGGGTCGCCGAACGTGTCGAGGGCACGCCCCTCGCCGTCGGTGACGATGCCGCCCTTGGTGCCGATGACGCCGGAGACGACCTCGACGGCGTAGAACGGCGGCGTCTCGACCGGGCCGAGCGCCGGGTGCGGCGCGTGCTGGTCGCCCCAGTACCGGTCGTAGGCGCTGGCACCCCGGTTGAAGTCGGGGTCGACGCCGTTGCGGGCGTGTTCGTTGAACCGGTCGAGGGTCTCGGTGAGCCCGGCGGGGTCGATCTCCAGCTGGGCGGCGAGCTCGGCGACGGTGGGTGCGGTGCGGATCCACGACGGCGTCGGCAGCCCGGCCCGGTGGGACAGGAACCCGTACTCGCGCAGGTGCCGCT
>Ga0182736_1002002_pt1 | contig 17001 bp, 12 predicted proteins | sample eDN5th30CKraftBY_FD_128882 | JGI IMG/M metagenome (GOLD analysis project Ga0182736, IMG submission 128882) | Enriched backyard soil microbial communities from Emeryville, California, USA - eDNA 5th pass 30_C Kraft BY (version 2) (version 2) | ecosystem: Environmental > Terrestrial > Soil >... | reverse complement strand
GGGGTTCGACTCAACCCGTACCGCTCGGCCAGGTTGGCCTCGCCCAGCCGGGCGCCGCCCTCCAGCTCTCCGGACATGATGTCGGCCCGGATCATGCGGTAGGCCCGGTCGGCCGCCCGTTCGTTACTCGACGTCACTCGCCGAGACGGTACAGGTCCGAACGGCCCACGCCACCCTTGCAGCCGCTCGACCCACCGAAATCCTCGAACTTTGTGCACACTTCACGGCGTGCGGCGGGTCCGGCTGTTTCCGGCAGGTTACCGGCTGACACCCTGACTGGCTGCGGATTCGATGCCAGGAGCGGCCGTACGGCCGTTGACGTCGCAACCGCGAGTTGCATACAGTTTGCCCGTCACGCCGGGGTCTCCGGCTCCGCAACGTCAGGAGGTCGCTCGTGCAGACACCCGACGATCCCGGACCGCTCCGCGGTCCGGACGGCTGGGACGCCGCGCATGCGCGGTACCAGGAGATCGACGACCGGGTCCGGGCCGTCATCACCTGGATCGACGGCTCCCGCGAGGACGCCGTCGCCGCCGCCCGCCGCACAGAGGCGGGCCGCTCGCGCGGGCCGCTCGACGGCGTCCTCGTCGGGCTCAAGGACAACATCGACGTCGCGGGGGTCGTGACGACGGCCGGGGCGTCGTTCCTGGCCCACAACGTCGCCCCCGCCGACGCGACGGTCGTGCGCAGGCTGCGCGAGGCGGGTGCCGTCGTCAGCGCGAAGCTCAACATGGCCGAGCTCGCCTGGGGCGCGACGACCCAGAACCTCACCTACGGCGCCTGTCGCAACCCGTGGGACCTCGACCGCATCCCGGGTGGCTCGTCCGGCGGGTCGGGTGCCGCACTCGCCGCGGGCTACTGCGACCTCGCGCTGGGCACCGACACCGGCGCCTCGGTCCGGATCCCGGCCGCGCTCAACGGGGTCGTCGGGCTGCGGCCCAGCGTCGGCAGCATCTCGATCGACGGGGTGCTCCCCGCCGCGAAGACGCAGGACACCGTGGGCCCGATGGCCCGGCGCGCGATCGACGCGGCCCGGCTGACCGAGGTCCTGACCGGGTTCGACCCGGCCGACCCCTACTCGGTCGCCTCGACCGGGGCGCCCGCCACCTCCGCGATCGGCAAGCCGCTCGACGGGCTCACCGTGGGCGTCGCGCGCCGCTTCTTCTTCGACGGCCTCGACGACGGCGTCGGCGAGCGCATCGAGACCTTCCTCGGCTGGCTCGCCGACCAGGGCACCGTCGCCGCCGACGTTCCCGACTTCGGCGCGCCCGACGCCCACGAGCACTGGACGCGCATCGTCGGCAGCGAGGGCGCGGCCTACCACCGCGAGCGGCTGCTCGCGAGCCCGGACGACTTCTCCCCCGACGTCCTCGGCCGCGTCTCGGCCGGCCTGGACGTCAGCGCCGTCGACCTCGTCCGCTCGCTGGTGTTCCGTGCCGAGTACCGCACCCGGCTCGCCCACGTGTTCACCGACCTCGACGTGATCGTCACGCCCGTCGTGCCCGTCGACGTCCCGGCGGCCGACGGTCCCGACTCCCGCGCCCAGACCCTGCAGCTCGGCCGCATCACCTATCCCTGGGCGCTGCACGACGGCCCGACGCTGAGCCTGCCCATCGGTTTCCACCCGCGCAGCGGGCTGCCGGTGGGGGTCGCGCTCACCGCTCCCCGGTTCGGCGAGGCCGTCCTGTTCCAGATCGCGTGCGCCTACCAGGACGCCACCGACTGGCACCGCGCACGCGCCGTCGTCCCGACCCGCTGACCAGCTCTCCCGCCCGCACACCCGGGCAGACCCGGAAGGTTGTCATGGCAGACCAGCACACCGTCGACGTCTCGGCGCTCCCGCCCGTCGAGCAGGGGCGCGGCGCCCTCGAGGGCCTGCGCGTACTCGACCTCGCGACGATGATGGCCGCCCCATGGGCCGCGACCTACCTGGCGGACTACGGCGCCGACGTCGTCAAGGCCGAGCTGCCCGGCACCGGCGACCCGGTCCGCAAGTGGGGCACGCAGTACAAGGGCGTGTCGCTCGCGTGGAAGACGTTGGCGCGCAACAAGCGGCTCATCACCCTCGCGATGAACAAGCCCGAGGGCCAGGAGCTCGTGCGGCGGCTGGTCAAGGACTTCGACGTCCTCATCGAGAACTTCCGGCCCGGCGTCATGGAGCGCTGGGGTCTCGGCCCCGACGTCCTGCAGGAGATCAACCCGAAGCTGATCATCCTGCGCACCTCGGGCTACGGGCAGACCGGCCCGTTCGCCGAGCGTCCCGGGTTCGGCACCCTGGCCGAGGGCTTCTCCGGCCTGGCCTACATCACCGGCGCCGACGACCGGCCGCCGAGCATCGCGGGCTACCCGCTGGCCGACGGCGTCGCGGCGCTGACCGGCGCGATGGCCGTCCTCGCGGCCGTGTACTGGCGCGACGTCAACGGCGGCAAGGGCCAGGTCATCGACAACGCGATCACCGAGGCGACCTACCGGCTGATCGACTACACGATGCTGGACTGGGAGAAGCGCGGCGTCATCCGCAAGCGCAGCGGCAACCGGCTCGCCGACCTCGCCCCGCGCAACACCTACCAGTGCTCCGACGGGCACTGGATCTCGATCTCCGGCGGCACCCAGGCCATCGTCGAGCGCATGTTCCGGGTCATGGACCGGCCGGAGCTCATCACCGATCCCCGGTTCCTCGACAACGAGACCCGCCTGCAGAACGTGGCCGACCTCGACGAGGTGATCGCCGAGTGGGTCGGCCGGCATCCGCAGGAGGAGGTGCTGCGCCGCTTCGAGGAGGCCCGGGTGGCCGCCGCGGCGGTGCACGACATCAGCCAGGTCGCCGAGCACCCGCACTTCAAGGCGCGCGAGCTGCTGCAGCGCATCGACGACCCGGAGCTCGGTCCGACGTCGGTGACGCACGTGCACCCGAGGCTGTCGGAGACCCCGGGCGGCGTCAGCCGGCTCGGCGGCGTGATGGGACAGGACAACGAGAGCTTCTACCTCGACGAGGTGGGACTCTCCGAAGAGGAGTACCGCAAGCTCAAGGACGTCGGGGCCATCTGAGCGAATCCACCGCACGGCAAGGAGTGAGAATGTACGACCTCATCGTCACCAACGGGCTCGTGGCCGACGACCGCACGGTCCAGCCCCTCGACCTCGCGATCAAGGACGAGAAGATCGTCGCCGTCGGCACCCGGGGACAGTTCTCCGAGACCGGGGCCGCGACCGTCGTCGACGCGGCGGGCCGCTACGTGCTGCCCGGCGGCATCGACAGCCACGTGCACTACGACCTGCAGATCTCCGAGGCCATGAAGGCGCAGTCCTCGGAGGCCGGCTCGCGCGCGGGCCTGTGGGGCGGCACGACCACCTACATCGACTTCTCGATCTCGTGGGGCGAGGAGGACCTCGTCGAGTCCATCCAGTCGAAGATGGAGAAGACGAACTCGCAGAACCTCTACAGCGACTACGCGCTGCACGCGATCATGACCGGCAACTGGCCGCAGTCCAACGCCGACCGGATCCGTGAGGCCATCAGCGGTGGCGTCACGTCGTTCAAGTTCTTCACGACGTTCGCGGGCTCCGAGGCCATCGGCGGCATGATGACCGACGACGGCCGCATCTACTCCGCGATGCTGGAGACCGAGAAGCACGGCGGCGTCGTGATGGTGCACTGCGAGGACGACTGCATCATCGACTACAACGTCCGCAGGCTCTACAGCGAGGGCCGCGAGCACTTCTCCAACATCGGTGAGGCCCGCCCGCCGCTGGCCGAGGAGGCCGCGGTGCGCCGGATGCTGCTGCTGTCCGAGCGCACCGGGTCGCCGCTCTACATCGTGCACGTCTCGGCCAAGGAGTCGATCGACGCGATCGGCGAGTTCCGCGAGAAGGGCGCCCACGCGTTCGGCGAGGTGCTGCACCCGAACCTCGTGTTCGACCCCGAGCTCTACAAGCGGCCCAACGGCCAGCGCTACATGAACTACCCGCCGAACAAGACGATCGAGCACCGCGACGCCCTCTGGGCGGCGTGCGAGTCGGGCGCGCTGCACACGCTGGCCAGCGACGACTACACGATCCCGTGGGACAACAAGATGATGGGCGACACCGTCGACAACGTCACCGGCGGGACGAACAGCGTCGAGACCCGCATGTCGGTGTTCTGGTCCGAGGGCGTGTGCAAGCGCAACCTGTCGGTCCCGCGCTTCGTCGAGCTGACCGCCGCCAACCCGGCCCGGATCTTCGGCCTGTACGGCACCAAGGGCGTCCTGCGCCCGGGCGCCGACGCCGACATCGTGATCATGGACGACGGCTTCGCGCACACCTACAAGCAGGGCGAGAACCTGCACTCGGACTGCGACTACAGCAACTGGGACGGCTGGGAGGTCCGCGGTCTGCCGGTCACCACGATCCTGCGGGGCAACGTGATGATCGACAAGGGCGAGTTCGTCGGCCCGCAGAACGTCGGGAAGTTCGTCCCCGCGTCGACGCCCGAGACGGTCTGAGCCCGATGACGGTCACCGAGTCGTCGAACGGCGGGGCGATCGCCGACGCGACCCTCGACGACTACGCCGCCCGAGGCATGCGCAGGCGGACCGGCTTCGGCCGTAACCCGTGCGTGCTGGTGATCGACTTCCAGTACGGGATGACCGACCCCGAGTGCCCGCTCGGGTCGGCGAACCAGGACGCTCCGATCGAGGTGACGCGACGGATCCTGGCGGCCGCGCGGGCGGCCGGGGTGCCGGTCGTCTACACCCGGGTCGCCTTCCGCGAGGACCTCGCCGACGCCGGCCTGTTCGTGGAGAAGGTGCCCGCGCTGGGTGCGCTCACCCTCGGCAGCCGCTGGGTCGAGATCGACGAGCGCGTCGCCATGCAGGAGGGCGACTACCTGCTCACCAAGCGGCACAGCAGCTCCTTCATCGGCACCGAGCTCCAGCAGGTGCTGCAGAACCGCGGGATCGACACGATCATCAACGTCGGCTGCTCGACGTCGGGCTGCGTGCGGCAGACCGCCGTCGACGCCCAGGCGTACGGGTTCCGCTCGGTCGTGGTCGCCGACGCCGTCGGTGACCGCAGCCCCGAGCAGCACCGGGCCAACCTGATCGACCTCGACGGGAAGTACGCCGACGTCGTGACCAGCGAGGAGGCCATCGCCGCGATCGAGTCGGTCGCGGCCGCGCGGGCGGAGGGAGCACGATGAAGGCCGTCGTCTTCGACACCTTCGGCGGGCCGGAGGTCCTGCGCCACACCGACATGCCCGACCCGGTCGCCGGACCGGGCGAGGTCGTCGTCGACGTGCGGTTCACCGCGCTCAACCACGTCGACATCGACATCCGCGAGGGGGTGTCGCGCTTCGACTTCGAGATGCCGCACATCCTCGGGCTGGAGTGCGCGGGCGTCGTGTCGGCCGTCGGTGACGGTGTCGAGTCGCCGAAGGTCGGCGACCGCGTCGCCGTCTCCTACATCCGCACCTGCGGGTACTGCGAGTGGTGCAAGCGCGGGCAGGACAACCTGTGCGAGAACCGCAGGCTCTACGGCGAGCACATCCCCGGCGCCTACGCCGAGAAGCTGCTCACGCCGGCGAACCACTGCCTGCCGCTGCCCGACGGGCTGTCGTTCGCCGACGCCGCCGCCTCGCTGACGGCGTTCGGCACGGCGTACCACGCGCTCATCCCCCGTGGTGACCTGAAGCTCGGCGAGACGGTGCTGATCCACTCGATCGGCTCCGGTGTCGCATCGGCGGCCCTGCAGATCTGCAAGGCCGCGGGCGCGACCGTCATCGGCACGGCGAGCCAGGACGCGACGCTCGAGCGCGCCAAGGCCGACGGCGCCGACCACGTCATCAACTACACGACCTCCCCCGACCTGTACGCCGAGATCCTCGACGCGACGGGCGGACGCGGGGTCGACCTGGTGTTCGACGTCGTCGGTGGCGAGGCGTTCGGGAAGTCGATGCAGGTGATGCGGCCCTACGCCCGCCTGATCAGCATCGGCGCCCACGCGGGCGAGGTCGTGCCGTTCGACATCATCGAGTTCTTCCGGCGGCACATCTCCTACATCTCCTCGCACACGCAGACCCGCGACGAGATGACCCATGTGCTCCGCCTCGTCGCCGACGGGACGTTCTCGCCGCGGGTGCACTCGGTGTACCCGCTGGCCGAGGCGGCCAAGGCGCAGGAGGAGCTGGTCGCCCGCAGGCACTACGGAAAGATCCTGCTCGACGTGGGCGGCAACTGACCGTCCCTCCCGGTGCCCGGGCCCTCGCGGTGGGGGGTCCGGGCACTTCCACGTCCGCCCTGCTCGGCCCCCGCGAGTGGCGTCACCGGTGATGACCGGTGGCGCCACTCACGGGGGCCGGGGCGCGTCGGGCCTCCCGCACGACGAGCACCGCCGCGGCCAGCAGCAGGCAGCCACCGGCGGACAGCCACGCGACCGTGTAGCCCGCACCCGTCGCGACCAGCCCGAACAGCGCCGGCCCCGCGACCCCGCCGACCGCCGCGCCCACCATGATCGCGGCCGACGCGCGGGCGGTCGCCTCGGGGTGCGACGCGACGACGTCCTGGGTCAGCAGGCCGTTCCAGCCCCAGCCCGCGCCGCACGCCAGGACGGTCGCGGCGGCGAGCCCGCCCGTCGACCCGGTCAGCGCGAGGCCCGCGGTGCCGAGCCCGCCGGCCGCCATCAGCCCGGCGCACACCAGCAACGGCCGCGCCGCCGTACCGAACCGCCACGATGCGACGAAGCGGCCGCTGATCCCGCACACCCCGCCGAGCGCGAGCAGGAAGCCCGCGGTCGGCGCGGCGGTCCCGCCCGCGACGGCCGCGACGACGTAGAAGCCACCCGTGGCCGAGACCGCGGCCATGGCGAGCGCGACGGCCGTCGAGACCGGGACGAGCCCGCGCGGCCGTGCCGCCCGCCGCGCAGCCGGCTCCGCCGCCGACCGCTCGGCCGGACGCGGCAGCCTGCGCGGCAACGCGATCAGGGCCGGCAGTGCGACGAGCACGGCCGCGGCGAACGCCCAGCGCCAGCCGACGGTGAGCACGACCAGCGGCACCCCGAGGCCGGCCAGCAGCGACGCACCGGGCAGTGACGCCTGCTTGACGCCGTAGGCGAAACCGCGCCGCTCGGGCGGGAGCACGGAGAACAGGGCCATGTCCCCCGCGGGGGTCGCGAGGGCCGTCGCCGCACCGCCGACCACCGCGAACACGACGAGCGCCGCGAACGAGCCGGCGGTCGCGAGCCCGACGAGCGAGACGACGGCGATCGCGATGCCCGCGATGGTCGTCGCCCGGGAACCACGGGCGTGCGCGACGTGCCCGCCGACCAGCCCGACGAGCGCCATCGCGATCCAGAACGCCGACACGGCGATGCCGAGGCGTCCGGCGTCGACGTGCAGGTCGGCGCCCAGGCTGGGGGCGGCCGCGCCGAGCAGGAACACCGGCAGCATCGACACCGTCGCCGCGCACGTCACCGCCGCGAGCACCCGTCCCCAGCTCACGCGTTCGTCCACCACTCATCTCCTGTTGTATGCGATATGGACCCGACCTGCGTCTACGTCCGGCCACCGTCGCACATCGTCGTTCCTCATGAAAGACCTGTTGAATGCCGGAATTCGAGAGAAGATGCGGCGCCGGAGAGCATGGTCTTTCCTGGGACGATCGTATACATTTAGCAGGTCGTGTACACCTGCGGTGCTACCCCCGCGAGGGCGGGCCCGCCCCAACCGAGAGGACGTCCCGGATGGCCGGCACTCCCCAGGCCCGAATCGTCGAGGTCCTGCTGCGCGACGGGCTGCAGACGATGGTCTACGAGTCGGAATGGCACGTCCCGACGACCGAGGAGAAGCTCGAGCTCATCGAGATGCTCGCGGACGCCGGGATCCCCGAGCTGGAGGTCACCGGCTTCGTCCACCCGAAGGTCATCCCGATGCTCGCGGACGCGAGCGAGGTCGTGCAGCGGCTCCCCGACCGCCCCGGAACCGTCTTCCGGGCGCTGGTGCCCAACCTGCGCGGCGCCCAGCGGGCCGTCGCCGCGGGCTGCACCAAGCTGTCGTCGCTGATCGTCGCGAGCGAGACGTACAACAAGAAGAACTCGAACATGACGCTCGAGCAGAACATCGAGCAGATCCGGCTGATCACCGAGCTGGCGAAGGCCGAGAAGGCCGTGGTCAACGTCAGCATGGGCACCTGCTTCCTGTGCCCGTACGAGGGCGAGATGCCCGAGAAGCACATCCTCGGGCTCATCGAGACGTTCATGGACTTCGGCGTCCGTGAGGTCAGCATCGCCGACAGCATCGGCATGGCCAACCCGCGCATGGTCGCCGCCCGGGTCAAGGCGATCACGTCGCGCTGGCCCGAGCTGGAGCTCGGCATGCACATGCACGACCGGACCGGCATGGCGCTGGCCAACATCGTCGCCGCGCTGGACAACGGCGCGACGATCTTCGAGACGTGCGCGGGCGGCTACGGCGGCGGCATCTCGATGCCGGTGTCGGTGCTGGGCATGGGCAACGTCCCGACCGAGGACGTCGTCAACATGTTCGACGAGATGGGCGTCTCGACCGGCGTCGACCTCGACGCGGTGCGCACCGCCGCGAACCGGACCGCCGAGATCATCGGCCTGCCGACCTACGGGCGGGTGTCCAAGTACGGCACGTACGCCGAGTTCCACCAGGAGGCGCTGGCGCACATCGACGCGCCCGCCCGCGGGAACTCCGCCCTGCAGAAGTGATCCGTCCCGCCCGCGGCCGCACACCGGCCGCGGGCGGTGGCTCACTGGACGGCGTCGCCCGTCCGGAACCGGGCCGTGATCGCGTCGAGCTCGGTGAGCAGCGCGTCGTCGAGCCGGACGCCCGCCGCCTCCACCGCGAGATCGAGCTGGTCGGGCCGGGTCGCGCCGAGGATCACAGAGGTCACCCCCGCCCGGGAGCGCAGCCACGCCGTGGCCAGCACCGGCATCGTCAGGCCCGCTCCGGCCGCCAGCCCGCGGATCGCCTCGACGGCGTCGAACGCGTCGTCGTGCCAGTAGCGGTCGCGGTAGAGCCCGCCTGCGCCGGCGTCGGCGAACCGGGTGCCCGTCGCCGACGTGCCGTCACGGCGGTGCTTGCCGGTGAGCATGCCGCCGGCCAACGCGTTGTAGGCGAGCAGCCCGAGCCCGTCCTCGCGGCACAGCGGCAACAGCTCGCGCTCGTGCTCGCGGAAGAGCAGGTTGTAGCGGGCCTGCACCGACACGAACGCCGTCCACCCGTGCAGGGCACTGCGCCCCAACGCCCTCGCCACCTGGTAGGCGAGGAAGTTCGAGCAGCCGACGTAGCGCACCTTGCCCGCGCGGACCACGTCGTCGAGCGCCGACAGGGTCTCCTCGACCGGGGTCAGCGGGTCGGGGCGGTGCAGCTGGTAGAGATCGATCCAGTCCGTGTCCAGCCGGCGCAGCGACGCGTCGACGGCGTCGAGGACGTGCCGTCGCGACAGCCCGCCGTCCCACGGCCGCGGCCCCGTCGGCCCGTGGACCTTGGTCGCGACGACGAACCGGTCGCGCCGCCCGCGCAGCCAGCGCCCGACGATCTCCTCGGTCGTCCCGGCCTGCTCCCAGGGGCTGCCGATGGGGTACTTGTCGGCCGTGTCGAGGAAGGAGATGCCGAGCTCGTCGGCCCGGTCGAGGATCGCGTGCGACTCCTTCTCGTCGCACTGGCCGCCGAAGGTCGCGGTGCCCAGGCAGAAGCGCGACACCGGCAGACCGGTGCGGCCCAGCACGGCGTGGTCGTCGTCGAACAGGACGGGATCGGTCACGGCTGCATCTCCTCGGAACAGTCGACGTGGGGCTCGTTCTCGGTGCCGGTACCGTCGACCCGGTCGGCGCGCGACACCGCCACGATCGCGGCGCCGGCCACGTTGAGGACCGCACACGTCACCCAGCCCCACGTCCAGGCGCCCGCGAGCGACACCACGAACCCGACGAGCAGCGGGCAGCCCACGGCGCCGAGGTTGATCAGGGTCAGCGAGGCGCCCGTCGTGCGGCCGACCTCGCCCGGCTGCGCGGCCTCGGCGACCGCGGCGACGTACACGCCGTTCCAGCCGACCGCGCACAGCCCGACGACCGGCAGCGCCACCGGCAGGAGGGCCTCGGGCACCACCCACAGCAGCGTGACGGCGGCCGCCCCGGCCAGCGCGACGACCTGCAGGTGCCGCAGCCGGGCGTCGGGACGCAGGTCGGAGACCCAGCCCCAGAGCGGTCGCCCGACGACCCCACCGACCAGCAGCAGCGCCACACCCAGGCCGGCTCGCGCCGCATCCAGGCCGCGCTCCTCCACGAGGTACACCGTGGTGAACGCGAAGATGCTGACCTGGGCCCCGGCCATGACGAAGCCGTAGCCGTAGCCGTGCGGCAGCCGCATCCGCAGGTCGGGACGCGCGAGCCCGGTGACGACCCCGGACGCGGCGACCCGCACCCGCCCGCGCAGGGCGACGAGCAGGCCGGCGACCGCGCACGTCGCGAGCGGGACGACGGCGGCCCAGCGCCAGCCGGCGGCCGAGCCGACGGCCGGCAGTACCGCGCCCGCGACGATGCCGCCGAGCGGCACACCCGCCTGCTTGACGCTCATGACCAGGCCCCGGCGGCGGGCGTGCACCGGGTTGGCGAGCACGTTCGTCGCCGGGTTGACGATGCCGTAGCCGAGGCCGGTGACGGCGATCCCGATGAAGAACCAGCCGGCGCCCGCCGCGGTGGCCGCGACGGTGACGCCGGCGGCCATGGTCAGCAGGCCCGTCGCGAGCACGACGGCCGGGCCGAACCGGTCGGTGGCCCGGCCACCCGTGCGTGACGTCAACATGGCGCCGAGGTAGGCGACCGACGCGATCGCGCCGACGCCCACCTCGGTGAGCCGGAGATCCACTCTGATCAGGGGGGCGTTCGCCGAGGCGCCGACGACCGCGAAGCCGCCGGCCGCCAGGGCGAGCACCGAGAGCGCGACTCCCTCGCGCAGCGAGAACGGCGGCCGTCCCGCCCGCGCGGGCGTCAGAACCCCTGCTTCATCCGGCGGCGCCGGATGATCTGGGAGAACGACACCGCGAGGATCAGCGCCCCGCCGTAGAAGATGTTCTGCACGAACGACTGCAGGCCCAGCAGCTGCAGCCCGGTGATGCCGGTGACCAGGAAGTACACCGCGATCACCGTGCCCCACGGGTTGAAGCGACCGGGCTTGATCGTCGTCGAGCCGAGGAACGCCGCCGCGAACGCCGGCAGCAGCAGGTCCAGACCGGTGGTCGGGCCCGCGGAACCGGACGTGCCCGCGATCAGCACACCACCGAGCGCGGCGACGAAGGCCGAGGTGACCAGCGCGCCGATGCGCAGCGTCGACACCCGCATGCCCGAGAGCCGGGCGACCTCGCGGTTGCGGCCGACGACGAGCAGCCGCTGCCCGAGCGGGGTGAAGGCGAAGACGTACCACAGCACCAGCGCGAAGATGATCGCGTAGTAGAACTCCATCGGGATCCCGAACAGCCGGTACGAGATCACCACGTCGACGAGCGTCTGGTCGACGCCGGTGATGGTGTTCGCGCCGCTGATCCAGAGCGCGACGCCGGCGAGCAGCGTGCTCATGCCCAGGGTGACGATCAGGCTGTCGATCCCGAGCAGCACGGTCAGCATGCCGTTGATCAACCCGACGACGATGCCGGCGAGCAGCGCGACGACGACCGCGGCCCAGATGTTCCAGCCGTGCTGGACGTTGAGGATCGCGATCACCAGCGCCGACATCCCGACGACCGACCCGATCGACAGGTCGAAGTCGCCCGCGATGAGCGGCACGATCAGGCCGAGGGTCACCACCACGAGGACGGCCTGCGAGGCCAGGATCGACGCCGCGTTGGCCGAGGTGAAGAACGTGTCGGTCTCCAGGATGCTGAAGACGACGATCACCGCGAGCCACGTCAGCGGCAGTGCCATGGCCTCGAGCCGGCCGGTGGGCCTGCGCCGGGCCGCCTTCTCCGACGGCTCGGCCGCCTCGGCGGCGGTGGACGATGTGGACTCGGTGACGGGCGGCCCCGCGTCCACCGGGGTCTCGGCGTCCTTGCGCGCGGTCGTCATGTCGGCGCCTCTCTTCTCGTTCACGGGGCCGGTGTGGTCGTTCACGGGGCCGGGACGGGGGCCGACGCCTGGCCGTGACACAGGTCGGCGATGCGGGCCTTGGTGATGTCTGCGCCCGTCACGAACGTGACGAGCCGGCCGCGCACGAAGATCCCCACGCGGTCACAGATTGTCTCGAGCTGCTCGTACTCCGAACTCGCGCAGATCGTCGCGCTGGTCGCGGTACTGCCGCGGATCATGTCGAAGATCTGCTGGCGGGCGCCGACGTCGACGCCCTGGGTGGGTTCGTGCAGCAGCAGCACCTTCGGGTTCGTCTGCTGCCACTTGGCCATGAGGGCCTTCTGCTGGTTGCCGCCGGAGAACGACCCGTACTCCAGGTCGGGCACGGCGGGCCGGACGTCGAACTCGGTGACGAGCTGACGGACGTTGTCGCGCATCGTCCCGTGCCGCAGCCGCCAGCCGCGGAAGTACCGGTCCAGCACGGTGAGGTTCATGTTCTCGCCGAGCGAGAGCGTCGCGACGCTGCCGGAGTTCTTGCGGTCGCCCGGCACGAGCGCCATGCCCAACGACATGGCGCGCCGCGGCGTGAGGCTCGCGATGTCGATGGTGCGCTCGCCGGAGCTGATCGTCCCGGTCGCGCCCGGGGAGGCCCCGAACAGCGAGTAGACGACCTCCTCGTACCCGGACCCGACGAGGCCGGCGAAGCCGAGCACCTCGCCCTCGTGCAGGTCGAAGGACACGTCCTGCAGCGGGCCGTGCGAGAGGTTGCGCACCGACAGCACGACGTCGCGGCCGACGGTCGTCGCGGCGTGCGCGTCGTGCGGGTGCTCGGCGAGCTCACGGCCGATGATCATCGTGACGAGCTCGCGGCCGGAGATCTCCTTCGTCACCGCGGTGCCGGACGTACGGCCGTCGCGCAGGACGGTCACCCGGTCGGTGATCTCCCGGACCTCGTCGAGGTCGTGCGACACGAAAAGGACGCTCGACCCGTCGGAGGTGATGCGCCGCACCAGCGAGAACAGCTGACCGACCTCCTGCTTGGGCAGGAAGACGGTCGGCTCGTCGAGGACGAGCATGTTCGCGCCCGCCTCACCCTCCGCGGCCGCGCCCGCGCGGATGCTCTCGACGGCACGCACGATCGCGAGCATCGCCCGGTCGACGGGCCGGATCCGTTCGACGGTGGCGTCGGGGTCGATGTCGACGTCGTAGCGCGCGAACATGGCCGCTGCCCGCTCACGGGCCGCCCGCCAGGAGTACGCGACCTTCCGCGACGACGCGATCTCGCCGAGCATCAGGTTCTCGGTGACCGACAGCGAGGGCACGAGCCCCAGGTCCTGGTGGACGAAGTCGAAGCCGAGGCTGCGGTGCTGGCCCGGCAGCAGCGGCAGCGGGACGTCCCGGCCGGCGACCTCCAGCGTGCCCCCGTCGGGCGTGTGGAAGCCCGACAGGACCTTGATCAGCGTGGACTTCCCGGAGCCGTTCTCCCCCAGCAGACCGTGCACCTCGCCGGGCATGATCGTGAGGTCGACACCGTCGAGGGCCCGCTGCCCACCGAAGATCTTCGTGAGCCCGCGGATCCGGACGAGCGGGGTCGAGTTCGTCATGACTGTCCTCCTCGGCGTGCGAGCGGTGGGTCGGCTGCTCACCCGGCCCCGGGCCGGCCGCGTCGGCGACCGGCCCGGGGACCGCTGGAGAGCGGATGGTTCGTACGGGTCAGGCGCCGCCGCCCAGGCCCCACAGCTTGAGGAACCCGGAGGTGTAGGCGTTGCCGTAGCCCTCGCCGGCCTTGGCCGGCGTGCCGGCCTCGGCCACGTTGGTCTTGTCCCAGATGCGGATCGGCGTGCGCTCGTGCACCGGCTGCTGACCGAGCAGGACCCGGAAGACCTGGTCCATCGTCGCGTAGCCGATACCCGGGGTGTCCTCACCGACGTTCATCGCGACGAGCTCACCGTTGGACTGGCGGATCGCGTCGAGCGCGAAGGGCGAACCGTTGTAGCTGGTGATCTTCACCTGACCGGTCTTGGCCAGCGTCTGCACCGCCGGGATCGCGCCCGCGACCATGGCGTCGTAGAGCACGTAGACGTAGTTGACCTTCGGGTTGGCCTGCAGGGCCGACTGGACGACACCCTGGGTCTTGGTGTTCCAGTCCGCCACCGGGATGTTGGTGACGGTCGTCGAGCAGTCCGGGCAGTTCGCCGCGAACTCGTCCTGCATCGTCTTGATGGTGCCGGGGCTGGGCAGGATGTCGCTGCCGCCCACGATCAGCACGTTCGCCTTGCCGCCGGAGTCCTTGATCATCCAGTCGGCGGCCGCCTTGCCGGCCTCGTTGAACGGCGCGGTCACCGTCGCGGTGACGTCGGTGCAGCCCTCACAGGCGGGCGGGTCCGGCATCTCGTTGTCGTGGAAGTGCATCACGATCACCGGGATGCCCGCGGCCTTCGCGGCCTGCAGCTGCGGGCCGAGCGCGCGGGGGTCGGGCGCGCCGTTGAGGACGATGATGTCCTGCTTGGAGGCGATGGCCTGGTTGATGCCCTGGACCCACTGCGACACCTGGGCCTGGTTGTCGAACTTGGTGTAGACCATGCCCGCCTTCTCGGCCGCCTCCTGCATGGAGGCCGAGATCGACTGCACGAACGGGTTCGGCACCGACGGGATGTCGAAGATCTTCTTGCCCTTGAGCGACGAGACGTCGATGGCCGGACCGGGCGGGGTGAACGTCGACGGACCGCTGTACTTCGCGATGTTGTCGACGACGGCCTGCGGCACCGCCGCGGCGGGTGCCCCGGAGTCGGACGACGTCGAGGCGGTCCCGCCCTTGGAGCAGGCGGCCAGTGCCACCACGGCGACGGCGGCGATCGCTCCTGCCACCCAGCGCCGGGCTCTATGTGTATACATGTGCTGCCCTCTTCTCGGACCAGATTCAGTCCCCCGATCGGCCAATCGAACCGGGTTTCCCCTCATCAGTCAACAGATCTGGCGCCCAGTTTGTAACTGTTGAGTTTCGTAAGCGGGCGGTGACTCTGCCCGTTCGGTATGCAATCTTGGAACGGTCACAGGGCGCAGCCGTCCCGCGGCCCCGTGTGGCGCTCCGCGTCGGGCCGTCCGTCCGGACGCTCGCGGAGAGCCTTCCGCCCCTGCGACGTGTCGGTTTCGTCCAGGTCGTCGCGCGTCCGCCGGACGCCGCCGGATCCCCCCGGGCGCGGGCAGGCCGCTCGCCCGGAGATCCGTGCCGTCCGGTGTTCGGGGCGGACCGACGGTGGCCGCGACGGGCCCCGCGGACGCCGTCGCGAGACACGCATCACGGCGACGCCGGATCACGCACGCGCTCACGCACCCGGCGCCGTCGCCGGCCGCGCCCGCCGTCCCGGCACACCCGCCGGCCGCGCACTGCGCGGCACGGGCGGCCGGTCCGTGGCCGGGGCGTGCGGCCGAGCTGGTCATGACGGGCTCCGCGTGGGGTTCGTGGCCTTCCGGAGGTCGGTGACGGTCGAGCGACGCGCGACGGCGGGGGCCGTCAGGTGATGAGGTGGTCGGGCATCGGGTCGGCGTGCAGGGCGCGGCCGACGGGCCCGGGGTCGTGGAAGCCGTCGGCGTCGAGGACCACGCGGCCCCCGCTGACGACGACCGACGGCCAGCCGGCGAGCTCCTCCCCCTCGTAGGGCGAGTAGTCGGTGGCCATGTGCAGGTCGGCGATCCGTGCGGGGCGGCGCCCGGCCGGGTCGAGCACGACGAGGTCGGCGTCGTGCCCGGGAGCCAGCACGCCCTTGCCGGTCAGGCCGTTGAGCCGGGCGGGGTTCGTCGCGAACATGCCGACGAACCGCTCGACCGGCATCCCGCCGCGCACGACGAGCTGGGTGAAGGTCACCGGCAGCCGGGTCTCGACGCCCGGCAGCCCGTTGGGCATGACCCGGACGTCGTGCGAGTGCTCGGACTTCTGGCCCGTCGAGTAGCAGCAGTGGTCCGAGCCGAGGGTGTCGACGTCGCCGACGAGCGCCCGGGCCCGCAGCTGCGCGACGGTCTCCGGCGCGCGCAGCGGCGGGCAGCAGACGAAGCGCTCGGGATGGTCGCCCGCGTAGGTGCCCTCGTCGAGATAGAGGTAGTGCGGGCAGGTCTCGGTGTAGGCCCGCACCCCACGCCGGCGCGCCGCCCGGACGAGGTCGACGGCCTCGGCGGTGGTCTGGTGCACGAAGTAGACCGGGGCGTCGACGTGCTCGGCCGTCGCGAGGACCTGTGCCACCGCCGCGGCCTCGGCGAGCTCGGGCCGGGTCCGCGGCATGTGGCCGGCGGCCGCCTCGCCCGCCGCGACGGCCGACGCCTGCGCGTCCTCGATGACGTGGTTGGCCTCGGCGTGCACGTAGGCGATGCCGCCCTGGGCGTGCAGCGTCCGCAGCACCTCGAGCACCGTGTCGGGCCCGGCCATGACGACGTCCTTGTACGTCGTGAACAGCTTGATCGTGCGCACGCCCGTGGTCGCCATCTCGGCGATCTGGCCCGCCGTCGTGGCGTCCCACTGGATGACGCAACCGTGCAGCGCGGTGTCGCAGCGGGAGATCTCCGCCAGTTTGCGACGTTCGGCGACCGCGTCGATCGGACGCTGACCCGGATCGGGGATCGCGAAGTCGACGACGGTCGTCGTGCCGCCCCACAGCGCGGCGATGCTGGCCGAGGCGTAGTCGTCGAGCTGGCTGTACTCGCCGAGCCGCTGCCCGATGTGGCAGTGCGGGTCGACACCACCGGGGATCACGAACGATCCCGCGGCGTCGATCGCCCGTCGGTGCGGCGGCAGCGGCAGCGCCGGGTCCTGGACCGCGACGATCCGTCCGTCGGTGACGACGACCGTCGCGGCGGCGCTGCCACCCGCGTTGACGACGGTGCCGCCGTGGACGACGAGGTCCGCGGGAGCCGGTGGGGTCGACGGTGGGGTCGACGGTGGGGTCGACG
>Ga0182736_1002001_pt1 | contig 17020 bp, 21 predicted proteins | sample eDN5th30CKraftBY_FD_128882 | JGI IMG/M metagenome (GOLD analysis project Ga0182736, IMG submission 128882) | Enriched backyard soil microbial communities from Emeryville, California, USA - eDNA 5th pass 30_C Kraft BY (version 2) (version 2) | ecosystem: Environmental > Terrestrial > Soil >... | reverse complement strand
CGAAATGCGCGGTCGCTTCCTCGAAGTCCGCCCTGCGCTCCGCGTCGACCAGGGCGGACGCGGCATCCGGGAAGCGGCTCGATGGATAGGCGCCGACGCCGTGGCGCTGCGCTTCCACGAAGATTGCCCAACCCGATCCAAGGCGGCGGAACGCGTTGTTGAGGCGACCGGCAACCGCGACCAGCTCGGCCTGCACGGCGGAGTCGAGATCGGGGCCGCGAAAGCGTGCCGTGCGCTGGAAGCTGCCATCCTTGTTGAGGACGACGCCCTCTCCGACGAGCGCTGCCCAGGGCAGGAAGTCGGCGAGGCGTGAGGAGGTGCGGCGATATTCGGCGAGGTTCATCATCGGCTGCCTCACACGCCCATGAAGCCGGGAATGCGCAGATGCCGGCGCGTCACCTCGACGAACATCGGGTCGCGCTTTGCCGCCCAAACGGCCGCAAAATGGCCGACTGCCCAAAGGCCGAGGCCGACGAGCCAGAGTCGGAGGCCGAGCCCGAGCGCGGCCGCGAGCGTGCCGTTGAGGATGGCGATCGAACGCGGTGCGCCGCCGAGGAGGATGTGCTCGGTCAGCGCCCGATGAACCGGCACGGAGAAGCCGGGCACTTCCGCTGTTTCGAGGACACCAGTCGTCATACCAGCGCCCCGCCGCCGAAGCTGAAGAACGACAGGAAGAAGCTGGATGCGGCGAAGGCGATGGACAGGCCGAACACGATCTGCACCAGCCTGCGGAAGCCGCCGCTCGTATCGCCGAAGGCCAGCGTCAGGCCGGTGACGATGATGATGATCACGGCGATGACCTTGGCCACCGGGCCTTCGATCGATTGCAAGATCTGCTGGAGCGGCTGCTCCCAGGGCATGGATGAGCCGCTGGCATAGGCTGGCGCCGCGTAGAGAAGTGCTGCGGCAGTCAAGCCGATGTGGCCGACCCGATCGAGAACCGGGCCGGCGAATAGGCGTTGCTTGAATGATGGCTGTTGAGCCGCTGTCATGCGTTGTCTCCTGCTGTGCCTTCTGATGCGGGGGTGACGCGGTAGTCGCCGCCGGCTCCGAGGCCTTCGACGCGGGCGAGCTCGGCGAGCCGGCGTGATGAGCCGCGGCCGCTCAGCACGGCGACGAGATTGATGGTTTCGGCGATCAGAGCGCGCGGCACCGTGACGACGGCTTCCTGGATGAGCTGCTCCAGGCGGCGCAGCGCACCCATCGCGGTGCCGGCGTGGATCGTGCCGATCCCGCCGGGATGTCCGGTGCCCCAGGCTTTCAGGAGATCGAGCGCCTCGGCGCCGCGCACCTCGCCAATGGGAATGCGGTCGGGCCGCAGGCGCAGAGAAGAGCGCACCAGATCGGACAGCGTGGCGACGCCGTCCTTGGTGCGCATGGCGACAAGATTGGGCGCCGCGCACTGAAGCTCGCGTGTGTCCTCGATGAGTACGACGCGATCGGCCGATTTTGACACCTCAGCGAGGAGCGCGTTGGTGAGCGTGGTCTTGCCGGTGCTCGTTCCCCCGGCGACGAGAATGTTGCGGCGATCGGCGACCGCCTGGCGAAGTATCTCCGCCTGGTCGGCCGTCATGATCGCGGCGGCCACATAGTTCTGCAGCGTGAACACGGCGACCGCCGGCTTGCGGATCGCAAACGCCGGGGCGGCCACCACCGGCGGCAGCAGGCCCTCGAAACGCTCTCCCGTTCCGGGCAGCTCCGCCGACACACGCGGGCTTCCGGCGTGAACCTCGGCGCCGACGTGATGAGCGACCAGTCGAACGATGCGCTCGCCGTCGGCAGGCGACAGGCGCTCACCCGTGTCGGCCAGACCTTCCGAGAGCCGGTCGATCCAGAGCCGCCCATCGGGATTGAGCATCACCTCGACGATCGACGGGTCTTCCAGGAAACCGGCGATGGCCGGGCCGAGGGCCGTGCGCAGCATGCGTGTGCCGCGAAGGACCGCCTCGGATTGTTGGAATGACACTGCCACTTCGCCCCCGTTCTGCGCGGGACCGCTCACGTGCGGCCCTGGATCGGGGATGAGTAGAAGAGGCAGAAAATGGGGCGGCGCAACAACCCTGATGGGGTGGTCGTAGTGTGGCGTAGAAATACAGGGAGACGGCGAAGTCGATGACGACTTGCGAGCGGCCTGATCGCGCCTATTCGCTACGCGCGTTGGCCGGAACGTCCTCGGAGATTTCTTGACGAAGCTTTGGACCTTTGGCGAGTCGACGTCCGAGTGCGGCGACAAAGGCGTCATAGCGTTCGCCTGCCTGCGCGCGCGCAGCCGCCTGCGCAGGCTCGGGCAGTGGCGGGTTGGTGGTCAGCCAGAAGCGCACAAAGACCGCGAGCGTCTCGACGGCGATGCCAAGGTCACGTTCGAGGCGTGCCATACGGCGGTCGAGCTGATCGAGTCGCTTGGTGAGGGCTGCCTCCTGCCGCTCGGCGGCGTCGGGAGAGAGGAATGAGGCTATGGCGGCCTCGGCGATCAGCGATCGCGACTGGGCGCGGCGCGCGGCGTATTCGGCAAGCGCCCTGGTCACGCCCGGTTCGAGATAGACGGAAAGCCGCTGCTTCTTGTTCGGATTCGGCATGGCGTCCTACAACTCCATGCCGTCGTTCGGATCGAGCGAGACCTGACGCGCAACGCCTTGTACGATGCGGTTCATGCGGCTCAGCCGAGCGGCATCGTCCGGCTCGTCATCATTGGGGTCGATCTCGAATTCATTGTCGATCGGCGGCTTCTTCTCGATCGGGGCTGCGCGATTGAGCTCCGGCTGACGTCGCTTCTCGGAGCCCGTCGTGTCTTCATCGTCCGTGTTGCTCACGGGCGGTACGACCTTGTGCAAGGGTCGCGGCGGCAGGGGCCTGCCGGTCCAGTCATTCGACTGCCGGTCATCCGTCTTTGCCAAGGCCGGCGGAGGCAAGATGCGCGCCTGAAATCTGTCGTCCTCGAAATAGCGCGCCTTCTTGGCGCGCACAGGCGGCGTCCCTGCCACCATGACAATCTCGTCCGTCGGCGGGAGTTGCATGATCTCGCCCGGGGTGAGCAGCGGGCGCGCGGTCTCCGATCGCGACACCATCAGATGGCCGAGCCAGGGGCTTAGCCGGTGACCCGCGTAGTTGCGCATTGCGCGGAGCTCGGTCGCGGTGCCGAGCGCATCGCTCACGCGTTTGGCGGTCCTTTCGTCGTTGGTCGCGAACGAGACTCTGACGTGACAATTGTCCAGGATCGAATTGTTGGGTCCGTATGCCTTTTCAATCTGGTTGAGACTCTGTGCGATCAGGAACGCCTTCAGCCCATAGCCGGCCATGAACGCCAGCGCGCTCTCGAAGAAGTCGAGCCGGCCGAGCGCGGGGAACTCGTCGAGCATGAGAAGCAGGCGTTGGCGGCGCGATTTCGCATGGAGATCTTCTGTCAGGCGTCGTCCGATCTGGTTGAGGATCAGACGGATCAGAGGCTTGGTGCGCGCAATGTCCGACGGCGGCACGACGAGGTAGAGGGTCGTGGGCCGCGCGCCCCCAACAATGTTGGTAATCCGCCAGTCGCAGCGGCGCGTGACGGCGGCGACAACAGGATCGCGGTAGAGGCCGAGGAACGACATGGCGGTGCTCAACACGCCGCTTCGTTCGTTGTCCGACTTGTTGAGGAGTTCGCGCGCCGCGCTCGCGATGACCGGGTGCGGTCCAGCCTCCCCGAGATGCGGGGTTCTCATCATCGCTGCGAGCGTCGACTCGATCGGGCGCCGGGGATCGGAGAGGAAGGAGGCGACGCCGGCGAGCGTCTTGTCCTCTTCCGCGTAGAGCACATGGAGGATGGCGCCGACGAGCAGCGCGTGGGACGTCTTCTCCCAATGGTTCCTCTTTTCCAGTGAGCCTTCCGGATCGACCAGAATGTCGGCGATGTTCTGGACGTCCCGGACCTCCCACTCGCCCCGCCGGACTTCGAGCAGCGGGTTGTACGCCGATGACTTTGCATTGGTCGGATCGAACAGCAGCACGCGTCCGTGCCGGGCACGAAAACCGGAGGTGAGCTGCCAGTTTTCCCCTTTGATGTCGTGCACGATGGCGCTCCCCGGCCAAGTGAGGAGCGAGGGAATGACCAAACCCACACCTTTGCCGCTCCGGGTCGGGGCAAAGCAGAGGACGTGTTCGGGTCCATCGTGTCGGAGGTAGTCGCGGCCGAGCTTGCCGAGCACCACACCGTCGGGACCGAGAAGGCCCGCGGCGTCCACTTCGTCAGGCCGAGCCCATCGCGCCGAACCGTAGGTGTCGACGTTCTTGGTTTCGCGCGCCCGCCACACCGACATTCCGATCGCGACAGCGAGCGCGATGAAGCCGCCCGACGCCGCGATGTAGGCGCCTTCCACGAAGATCGCAGGCGCATAGGCGTCGTAGAAGAACCACCACGCATAGAACGAGGGCGGATAGTAGACTGGCCAGCCGAAGACCACGAACCACGGCTCGCCGAGCTGGGCTTGGAAGCCCAATCGCCATGCGGTCCACTCGGTCGCGCCCCATGTCGTGGCGAGGATGATCAACGCGACGACGAGGATCTGGCCCCAGAGAATTTTTGTTGCCGACATCACCTGTTCTCCTTGTCCAATCACGTCGTCACAGGCTGATGCCCCGCTTGCGACCGAAGCCCCAGTCGATCCCGCCATCGCCGCGCGCGACGCCCGCTACATGGCGTCCGAGATGCTGTTCGAGGGATGGCGACCAGGGCACGAGCTGGAAGCCGAGGCCATCGTCGAGCATGGCGAACCGGCCGGACGCGAGATCGAAGCGGCGACGGTATGTGCCCGCGACGTATTCGCCAGCGCTCGCCTTGACGGCCGCTTGGCCGGTCTCGGCCGTGAGACGTTCGCTCAACCCGTCGAGTTCGCGACGCCGAAGGGTCCCGATCAGGTTGCGGCCGAAGCTGACACCGCGGCTCTGCCGCTCGGCGAGTCGCTGGCCGATGAGATGCTCGGCGCGGCGGTGGAGCGCGTCGCGAACCTCGGCGCCGAAGCCGCCACCGCCGAGCGGGACCGGCTCGCGCGCGATGGCTTGGCGGTCAAGCCAGGTGGCTCCGTTCGCCGTGATCTGCTGCTCGAGTGGAAGGTCCGATCGGACAGCGAGCGCCACACGTCGCCGGCCCTGGGCGTCATCGAACCGGCGCAGCTCGACGATCGAGCCGGAGGCAGAATCCCCAGCCGCGTTGAGATCGGCGAGCTTGATGTGATGGGTGCGGCCATCGACGCCATCGACGATCGCGAAGGCGCTGCCTTTCAGCTCGTCGTCAAGCCCGCGCGCCAGCAAGCGGCCGACGATCGGCTCGTCCAGGCTTTCACCGGCCAGCACGTAGCTCGCCGCGCCGCGTTCGATGCCGCGCACCGCGAGACCGTGATGTATCCGCTTGATGATGTCGCCGCGCTCGCCGAGCTCCCGCAAACTCTTCTCGGCCGTCTCGGCAATCACCCATTGGCCCGGCCCTATCTGGTCGGCGAGCCCGAGGGCCTCCAGCTTGCGCAGCCGGCCGACCTTCAGCGCATGAAACTCGTCCGGCTGGCGGTCTGCGTGTGGCGCGAGATCGACGACGCCCGTCCGATAGGCATCGCGCGTGAGCTGACGGTCGAGGTTCGTCCAGCGCTCGGCATCGATCTGGCGCTCTAGCGCGGTGCGGATGTCGTGATCGGTGCGCGGACCGAGCTCCTGGGTGATCAGGTCGCGCGCGCGGTCGCGCATTCCTTCCTTGATGTAGTCGCGCGAGATGACCAGGTTCTCGCCGTCGTCGCGAACGCCACGCACGATCAGGTGGACATGCGGGTGCTCGGTGTTCCAGTGATCCACGGCTACCCAGTCCAGCGTGGTCCCGAGATCCTTCTCCATCTGGCCGACCAGGTCGCGAGTGAACTGCTTGAGGTCGGACATCTCGATCGCGTCGTCGGGCGACACGATGAACCTGAAGTGGTGACGGTCGTCCGCGCACCTCTCCGCGAAAGCCTTCGGGTCGGATTCCTTGGCTCCGCGACCGAAGAGCCTCGCCCGCTCCCCATCCCGGGTGACGCCCTCGCGCCGCAGATAGCCGAGATGCGTCGCGAGAGGCGCGCCGCGCGCGCTGTGGCGGACGACGCGGGCCTTCACGACGGCGCCGCGCGAGCGCGAGGTGATGAGCCGGTTGGCCTGCACCGAGGCGCGCTGACCACGGCCGAAGCGCGAGCGATGGCCGGGGCCGATCGTCCCCTTCCGGGAGACGGAGCCGCCAGCCCGCTGCGCGGCGGCAAGCGCCTGCGCGATGAAGGGCCGCGCCCGCTGCGCGCGCGTCGAGCGGATGCGGCCAGGCCGAATGCGGAGGTCGTCTTCGGCGGTCATGGCCGCAGCCCCGCACATCGCCCCAAGAGACGGAATTCATTGAAAGAGTGCCGAAGACGCAGGCTGCGCCGGGACGGCGCACCTCGCGGTTTCGGGATGTAAGCTATTGAAAAAGCACAACCGTCCTGGCGCGCACATCGCGCCCCTTTATCCTGCCATCGTGCGGTTGTCTTTGCGCCTTCCCGCCTCACTCCACGCCATGGAGCGCTGGAGTTCGCTAAACCGCGATGGGGCAGAACGCAGGTCATCGCTGCTCGTCAGGACGCGCTTGTGCGACGAAGAGGTCCGACGAACGCGGAGAGAGCGGGACGGCGTCACGCGCTCGTGGGGTTATCGCAGCGTCTCCGGGGCTGCGTGCGCCTTGTGATCGACCTGCATTCGCGATGCCGTCGATACGCACAACAAACAGCGGTGAGCGGGTCCACGCGAGCGGATCAGCAACCGGAATCGCGACGGTGCTTTCAAGCGGTTCCGCACCGATAAGGGGCGCCAACGTCGCGACATACGCACGCGTTTCGGCCGGCAATGCGCGAACGCCCGCGAGGTAGTCGTCGTACCGCTGGGGCCCTACATTGTAGGCCGCAAGGAAGCCCGGCGATCCGAAGCGGTCGTGCATCTCGCGCAAGTACGCCGCGCCGGCCAGAATGTTGTCGCGCGGATCGAAAGGGTTCGGGCCGAGCTGGTAGCGCGCGCGAAGCTCCGACCAGGTGTCCGGCATGATTTGCATCAGGCCCATTGCGCCTTTGCGAGAGACGGCGCGTTCATCGCCTGCGCTTTCCGCGCCCACGACCGCCCGAATCCATGCGACGGGTACGCCGAAGCGCTGCGCCGCTTCCGTGATGTAGTCGGCGATCGGGTGCGCTCGCTGAGAACGCGCGACAGGTACGTTCTGGGCAAGCGCAACGCCGGTGAGCGGGCCGGCGATCAGCAGGCCGGAAAGGAGAAGAATGGGAAGACGCCGGGCGAGCGAGCCTCGCCCGGACGTCTCACTCCGCCTCCGCGAGATCGAGCGGATGAGCATCGCGTCAGTCCCGCTCGGGCCGCTTCTGGGGGCGGTTCCAGTGCAAGCCCCAGACCGACTTCGCGTCGCCCGACTGAAACAGATTGGCGCGGATCGGCTGGCCCAGCGTCGGGTCATCGATCTGGACGGAGACATAGTCGCCGGCCTTCTCGCCGGTGCGCTTCCAGCCGGCGCCGATCTCGGGACCGTTGTTGTCGCCGAGATGGACGCGATAGTCCGGCGCGTTCTCGGCGTCGGAATGTTCGGCCGGAATCAGCACCATCTCGCTGTTGAGCGAGAGCGTGCGGACATAGCCGGTATAACCGTTCTTGCTGCGTGTGAACTCTCCGATCTGTGGCATTGAAGGTTCCCTATTGCGGTGAAGAGGACGTGTTTGGTGCGCCGTCACCGCGTTGCGGCGCGCCATTCGAACCGGCCGTCGCCCTCCTCATCGGTCCACAGCGGGATCGCGCGGCCGATGATCGAGTTGATGGCGAGTGGACCGAAGTAGCGGCCGTCCATGCTGTCGGGAGCGGCCCAGTTCATGAGGAAGACTTCGCCGTCCGCGATGCGGCGGCAGCCTTGCCAGGTCGGCAGGGCGCGGCCGGCGCGGTCGCGCGCCAGCGCCTCGCCCATGTCGATCCCGTCGACCGTGATATGCACCCCATCGCGACACACGCGCTGACCGGGAAGGCCCGCGACGCGCTTCATCAACGGCACACCGCGCGGCAGATAGCGGCGCTCGGCCATGAAGGAAGCGAGCGGTTCGGGTGTATGGACGGCGAGGAGGTCGGTGATTTCGAGGTGACGCGCCGGCTCGATGGAATAGAGGCCTAGCGGCACGCTGGCGGATGCATTCCAGATGAGTTTCGGCGCTACCGGAAGGAAGGAGAAGACGCCGACCGACATTACGGCGAAGTACGTCGTCATGACGTAGCCGAAGCGCGTCACGGCTCGACGCTCCGCCGCAGAAGAATCGCCCGATGCTGCTCGACGGTGTAGCTGCGCGGCTCCTGGCCGGCGGTCAGACGATTGTGAACGTGCCGCCAGTGATGCGGCGACACCTCCGTCGGATCGATGCCGATCGCTTCGATCGCATCGATGATCTGAAGGACACGCTCGACCTTCGGCCAGCCCTCCATCTTGAGGAGAATGTCACCGCCGGGCCGCACGAACGGGAGCGTCTGAAAATGCTCGCCCGGCGTGATCGCCCGCACGATGTCGATGCGCGAAATGATCGTGCCGTGGTCGTTCGACGCCCAGCGCACGAGGGCGAAGATGCTGTTCGATGCGAAGCTGAGAGTCCGGCGACGCCGGTCGAGGATCTGCTCTTCCTTCTCCTTGCCGAAGCGAATCCAGTATTCAACCTTCTTCTCGATCCACGTCAGTTCAACGCGCGTCAGGCCGTCGACGGGAAGCGCCGGCGGCACGAGACGCAGGTGGGACGCACCGTTCATGGCAGCTCTCCTTCGGCTGGAGGGAATTCGCGGGCGAGCAGGTCGCGCAGCATGTCCGCGACGGTCACGCCGCGCTGGAAGGCGACGATCTTGATGCGACCGCGCAGCTCCGGCGTGATGTCGATCGTCAGCCGCGCTGTGAAGGCCGCCATCTCGCCGTTGCCTGTCGCGCGCGAATCCGGCGTCTTGATCCAGCGTTCGGGATCGGCCGGTCGCGCGACGAAGGCCCGTTTCGAGGAGCGCTGCGTCATCGCGCCAGCCTCCCGACCTCGGCCGCAAGGGCCGTGATCTCGCGCGCCGCAGGACTCGCTGTCTGTGTTTCCCAGACGAGGCGGCCGGACTGGGCGGCGTCGGCAAAGGCGACACGCTGACCGATCTTGGATGCGAGCAATGGCGGGTCGTGATCGGCGAGCGTGAGCGCCGTTTCGCGCGCGATGATGGTGCGCACGCCACATCGATTGAGAACGAAGCGGGCGACGAGCTGCGGGCGATAGACGCGCGCCTCGCTCAGCAACGCGAGCATCTCGGCCGAGCCCCAGCCGTCGAACGGCGACGGCTGCACCGGAATCAGGACGACGTCCGCCGCCAGCAGCGCTGAGCGCATGAGCCCGGCGACGCGCGGCGGTCCATCGATGACGATGTGATGGACATTGCGCGCGAGCTCGGGCGCTTCGCGGTGGAGCGTATCGCGCGCCAGGCCGAGTACGCCGAATAGGCGTGGGAGGCTCTCGCGTGCGCGCTGCTGCGACCAGTCGAGGGCTGAGCCCTGCGGGTCGGCGTCGATGAGCGTCACACGCTGGCCGCGTCTCGCCCACTCACCGGCGAGATGGAGAGCGAGCGTGGTCTTGCCGACGCCGCCTTTCTGGTTGAGCAGCGCGACGATCATGGCGCGGCCCGCCGTCGGCAGCGCTCATGCACAGGTTTCGAGCGCGGGGCGGCCGTTAGAAAGATTCCGAAGGAATCTTGGTTAGAAGAGTTACGCCGCGCGCAATGCTTTGAATCGGCGCCCGGATTCGACGATTCCGGTCCCCGATAGCACGAGGATCGGGTCCCCGATGGCACGATAGGACGGGTCCCTGATAGCACGAGGCGATTCACAGCTTATCCCCAGCGCGAGAGATCCTGCGCTGCCCTGGCAGAGCGAGGGCAGCGGGATCGATGGGAGCGAATGCAAGGCGCTCGGGGGCGTCCAGCGGTTGCTCGATGGTCAGCCGGTAGCCAGGCAGTGTCTGCCGGCGAACGATGTTGCGCAGGTCGTGGGCGAAGTGCTTGAGCGGCGAGAGGCTGCCGGACTTCGCGTGAAGATAGGCGACGTCGAAGCTCCAGCCGAACTGCTGGCGACCGCCGTGCTTGCGGACGAGGCGATAAAGCCAGCGCTCGAGACCGCCGGTCAGGCGGAAGTAGGCGCGGTCGATCGTCAGGACCAGTGCGTCGTCGAGGACGGCGGCAAAGAACCAGTCCGGCACGATCAGCTCCAGGCCGAGCGGACGGCCGTGCGCGTCCGCGTGCTCCTTCCACTCGTTGATCCATGAGAAGCGGTGCATCCGCCGCTCGCTTGGCTGGCGGATCGAGGTCGCGACGGTGGTTGATTGCAGGCGGTCGAGCCCGGCTTTGAGGCGGTCGTAGTCGCGCACGCTCACGCCGCGGCCGATGAAGGAGAGAATTGCATAGGGAGTCGCGGCCATCAGGCGCGACGGTCGCAGGCCGAGGTCGCGCGCCTCGACAATTTGCGAGGCCGCCCAGATCAGCACGTCGGCATCCCAGATTGTCGCCATGCCGTGCTCTGGCACCGCCTCGACGCGGATGACGATCGTGCCGGCCTTGAAGTCGATGGGCGTCAGCCGCTTCGACTTCGCAAGCGAGAAGAACGGATAGGCCATGAGGTCCTGCGCGTCGCGCGGCGCGAGATCGCCGGGCAGCGTCCGGAAGAGATCGAGTTGGTCACGCTCGCTATTGCGTCGCGCCGAGGACATGCGCCGCCCCTCAACGACGGCTGCGACCGGCCTGCGCCGAGGCCGACTCGTGACGCTTGGCCGGCAGCACGGAGCCGCGCGGGTCGGATGTCGATGTGACGGCGCCGCGGTCAGCCCAGGCCTTGAGATCGTCGAGGGCGTAGACCACGCGCCCGCCCAGCTTTCGATAGGCCGGGCCGGTGCCGTAGGTGCGATGCTTCTCGAGTGTCCGGCTGGAGAGGCCGAGGAAGTCGGCGGCCTCCGGCGTCCGCAAAAAGCGCGGCGGCAAACCGGCGAGATTCGTCATGTCGCACCTCCGGGCGTTCGTTCAGGTTGCCGGCGAGTACCGGCAAGCGAAGGCCACGGTGGCGGAGGAAAGCTGCGTGGGGGGATGGCGAAGATGCGGGTGCTAAAATCGCACCCCCGCTGAGCGGCGACGGCGAGGTTACTGGCGGCGGCGCCGCAGCAGCAGCGCGCGATAGCCACCGGCGATCAAAGCGAGTCCGTCCTTGACGAGATCGATCGTTACGTCACGAAGGGCGGAAGTCTTCCACGACGTATCGGCGATACGCGCGGGCCCGAAGATGGCTTCGGCGATTTCGCGATAGCTCGCACCTTCTGTGTGTCCATCCACCGCCTGGAGCATCCGCCTAAGCCGGCGGCGCTGCTGCTTGGTCAGTCGAGCGTCGATCGGCACCTGCCGACGGTTGACGGCGCGCCAAAGACGCGTGACCGCGTCGATGCGGTCGAGGCCATCGGCGCCGAGCGGAACCAGTGCGACGAGCGGGTTCGCAGGCGAGGCATCGGTTGTGAGGAAGAGTCGAACGGCGTTCGCGTCGCGGCCGTGAACGATGCTCAGCCCGTCTGCGCCAGCGCGGGCCGTGTTCGCATCAAGATCAGGCGGGACGGCGCTCTCCAGTGCAGGCGCTGGAGGGACTGCCGTGAGGATGACGGTGCCCGGATCGACATCGGGGCTCCAGAAGACTGTGGCGTTAGTGGCGGCGAGCGATGGGTCGATCGCGAAAGACCAACCCCCAACGCGGCCGGACCAGCGCGGCGAAGCGCTGGGCGGCAGCGGAGGATCGATCGCTTTCAGCGAAATCTCGTTGGTAGCTCGTGTTGCGCCTCAGCCATTCCCAGGCCAAGTCAGGTGCAATGAGGTCATCAAGGTAGTTGTAAGTCTCGGATGAGCGCCATCGCGATGTGTCGGGACCCATTGTGCTTCCTCCCCGACCGCTGGCCGGGCGCGTGCGAAAGAGGCATAGGATCGCGAGTCGAGTTGGCGGCGGGAAGTCCCGGAACACGCAAAGCGTGATGCTAGGATAACATCACGGCTGGATGTCAGGCCTCGCGCGCGAGCTGACGGTATCCGTGCTCACGCATCCACCGGGCCCGGGCCAGGTGGCTCTGGTGCACGCGATTGGCGCGCTCGGGCTCCCTACCGGCGTCGATGCCGAACAGGAGCGCGACCGCTTCGCGCCAATCGGCGCCGTCGGTTTCGGCATCGAGCAGCCGCATGTAGAGCTTCATATGAGCGCGGTCATAGCTCGTGAGCAGCGTGCTTTGCGGCGGCTCGTCTAGGAATGCCTGTTGTGTCAATTCGAGCCCCGACGGTCGAGCCGTGTTCGGTGCAACGGATCGTTAACCGCACGCACACTAGCGGCCGGCGCAAGAGGAGCGCCGTGCACACTCTTCCGCCCGGTGCACTCGTGTGCGGCGTCAGCTTCTTCCGTGGGCTCCCACCTTCGCGCGGACAAGCATCACTCCTTCGCCCTGGTCGGACGACAGGAAGACGATGCCGTTCGCCTCTAGCGTGCGACGGACTTGGTCTTCCGTCGACTCATAGACGGCGCGACGACCGGACTCGAGGCGCTTCAGCGCCGTGAGCGAAACAATGGCCCGGTCAGCAAGCGTTTCCTGCGTCCATCCCAGCAACGCGCGAGCGGCCCGCGATTGTCGGGCGGTGATCATGCATGATCACCTCCCACCGGGCCGACCGAGCGGGCCAGAACTACGACTAAAATAGTCGTTCTTGGCAGGTGAATCGAGCAAAAACGGAAGCTAAAGACGGGCGGTTGGTCGAATGGCGCTGAACTGATTCGGTCGCCCTGCCGACTCGCTCTGCCAGCGGACCAGGCCCCGCCCGGTCATGCCGGGCGGGGCCTGGAGCTGGTGCCTCACTCGCCGTTGCGGCGGTTGGGGCGGGACCAGATCAGGCTGTAGCCTTCGCCTTCCTCGTCGTCGAAGAGGTTGGCGTAGATGGGAGCCGTAAACGACGGATCGTCGAGCTTGAGACCCAGATAGTCGCGGCCCTCGTTGGAGCGCTTGGCCCAGGCGGCGCCGATCTCGACGCGACCCGCGAAGACGCGGTGGCTGGGGGCGTTCTCGCCCGAGCGGTTGGCTTCGGGAACGATGCGGACGTTCTTGGCCTGGACGCTGAGGGTGACGATCTGGCCGACGAACTCGTTGCCGGACTTCTTGAAGGTGCCGATGGTCGCCATGGTAGTTCTCCTTGATCTCTGTTTCGAGCCCGCACCATTGCGGCCTCGATGGCGATCGGTTGGCCGGAGGCGATCGACGCCGCACCTGCGCGCAGGCCGGAGCGCAGCGGAGGATGGCAGCCGAAAGACTTTCTTGTTTCGCGAGGAATGGGCGCAGCCCAGGGGAAGAAAGTCGATCGGTGCCATTGCGGCATAGGCGATCGAGGCGAAGCCGGCCTTCGGCCAGATCAGCCCATCAAAGAGGCCGCTTGGAGCGCTCGATCAGACAGGGAAGCATGAAGGAGAACTTGGCGGACCCGTCGTGCAACCGCAGCGGCGACGATGGCGCAGAGTGCTTCACCATGTCGAGGCAATCAGAACCCCCGCATCAACGCTCCCAAAGCCAACCGCTCGGGCGAGCGGTCCGGCCCGCTGCCTTCGAGGGGCGTCGACGATCGTTGCGCGGCCCCGGCCCTGCGTTCCAACGTGACCTGCGACCAATGGCTCAAGCGCATTTCGGCGTTCTTCCGCGCACCGAATTGCCTCAACCGACGAGGAGGAGTCGCAGGCGGCGTGGTGTGTCATGCCCTGCGTGGCTGGAATGGCGTCAGGCGCGGGCCACGCCCTGGCCGGACAGACCGGGCGGGGCCAGCGTTGCGAGGCGGGCGAAGGCGGTGATGCCGACGACAACCGCCCCGACCACCGAGAAGGCGACCTGCCAGGTTTCCGAGGGCATTGTGTGCTTCACAATGCCATGCGTCGCGTGATAGCCGGCGATGGCCGCGGGCACGACGAAGACTGCCGCGATCGTCAAGCGGAGCCAGAGCGGCTTGACGAACGTGAGCAGGAGGTGGCCGACGAGGAGCGTCGCGAGGCCGGCAATGAACCCGACGGCGATGCCTCCAAGCCAGCCGGCGCCGGCGCCGTAGGCCCACACGCCGGCCGTCAGTCCCGCGAACAGCGGCAGGGCATAGACGGCGAGGTAGAACAAAAGACAGCAGATGACGCCGATCGCGGCGATGCTGGCGAGAATGCTGACGACAATCATGATGGTGGCCTCCGTGAGAAGCATCTGACGGTCGCGCCTTCCACCACCACCACGGCGCAGACAAATATAATAGCAAAAAATCGAAGGCCGCGGCGAGTTGAAATCGCCGCGGCGCTCTGATTCCGGCAGGTGTTGACGGCGATCACATCGGTTTATCGCCATAACGCCAGACGGGAACTCCGAGCTTGCGGGCCTTGTCGGCCAGGTTGTCCTGGATGCCGGTGCCTGGGAAGACGATTACGCCGATCGGCAGCACGTCCAGCATGGCGTCGTTGCGTTTGAACGGCGCGGCCTTGGCGTGCTTTGTCCAGTCCGGTTTGAAGGCGATCTGCGGCACGTTGCGGTGGTCGGCCCAGCGTGCGGCGATGCGCTCGGCGCCCTTGGGCGAGCCGCCATGCATGAGCACCATGTCTGGATGCTTGGCGTGCACCTGGTCGAGCTTGGCCCAGATCAACCGATGATCGTTGAAATCGAGGCCGCCGCTCAGCGCGATCTTCGGGCCGGACGGCAGCATCACTTCGGTCTCCGCGCGCTTCTTCGCGGCGAGGAACTCGCGGCTGTCGATCATTGCCGCGGTCATGGCGCGATGGTTGACGAGTGAGCCGTTGCGCGGCCGCCAGGCCGAGCTGGTGTGGCGCTCGAAGTGCTCGCAGGCCTGGTCGCGCATCAGCTCGAAGGCGTCGCGGCGTTCGATGAGCGTCTGTCCTTCGGCGATCAGTCGCTCGAGTTCGACGGATTTGACCTCGGTGCCGTCCTGTTCGCGCTGGCTGCGTCGCTGCGCCTGCTCGTTGTCGTCGAGCTCGCGGGCGACGCGGTCGGCAGCGCGGTGGAAGACGTTGACAGTCGACCAGAGCAGATCCTCAAGATCGGGCTCGAGGCGCGTGTCGTTGAGTGTGGCGACGAGAGCATCGAAGATGTCGGCGATGGCCCCGGCGACGACGTTGCCTTCGGGAAGTGGTCGAGGATCGGGCTCGTCCTGGAAGGGGCGGAAGCCGTAGAGCTGCAACTCGGCGAGAACGTGATCGGTCGGAGACGAGCTGTGGTGGGGTTCGAAGTCGTCGTCGGTGGTCATGGGATGCTCCGTCGCTGGATTGACCGCGACCCTCGCGGCCTTCATAGCGACGGAAGACGGCGGGCAGTCCGGCCCTGCACCCGGAGCGAAGCGCAGGGCCGAAGCGCAGCGGAGGGCCGAAGGGGGCCGACTATTTTGCTTCGCGATGTAAAGGCGGCTCTGCCGCCGACGGAAAATAGTCGGCCCACGAGGTTGCCGGGCCGGGCGGTTTGCCGTCCCGATCGCCTCTCAGGAAGGCCGTGGGCGCGGCACTTTTCAGCACCCTGGAGCATCGGCCACCGGCGACGAGGTGACCTCACCGCCGTTCCGGCCGTCGTTCATGGTCGCGCGCTCTACGCGGCCTCGGCCATGAAGCGCGCGACGTCCCGGGACGCGACCTGCGCCCGAAGGTTCGCCCGCAGCGCGTCGGGACCAAGCATGCGGAGATCCTCGTCGAAGTCGCCCAGTCTCGGCGACAGCACGATCGCCTCGATGCCGTCGTCGGAAGCACGTTCGATCAACGTTGTCATTGCACCATCGCCCGCCGGATCGTCGTCGCGCGCGATGTAGAGCCGGCGCAGCATGTCGGAGAACAGGATGGCGGAGAGGTGGGCTGCCGAGAGTGCGGCGACCATCGGCATGTTGGGCAGCGCCATCCTGAGCGACAGCATGGTCTCGATACCTTCGCCACCAGCCATGACCTCGCCGGCCACGCCGAAGCGGACGGCGTGTCCGAGTAGATCGCCCATCGCGCGACGTGGCGTGTCGATCGGCGCCTTGCCGAGGCGGATGGGGTCGAAGCCCTCGGGGTCGAGCCAAGTCCGATGCGCTCCGGTGAGTCGGCCGTCGAGATCGGTGACGGCTGCGATCATCGCGGGCCAGGTCTCCGTCGCGGAATGCTCGTCGGGCCGATGATAGCAGCGCGGATGGAAGCGGAGCGATCCGGTGCCGTGCAAAGACGTAATGCCGCGTCTGCGGAGATACGCCTCGACCAGCGTGCCGTGGATCGGTCGCGACATGGCGAACAAGCGCCGGGCTGCCTCCGGAGATCCTGTCGGGGCAGAATGCAACGGGCGGCGGCGCTCGTCGCGCTGCGGCTCGGGTTGCGGCAAGCTGAGGAAGGCCCGTGCCTCCTTCGCGACATTGGCGAAATCCACGAGGCCGCAGCTCTCGCGGATGACGTCGAGGAGGTCGCCGTGCTCGCCGGTGGCGGCGTCGGTCCATTTGCCCGCCGCGCCCTTGCCGCTCTCGGGGCCGGCCAGGCGCACGAACATCGAGCGCCCAGGCGTGTTGCGCACATCGCCGATCATCCAATAGCGACCTTCGCGACGGCCGTTGGAGAGATAGTGGCGACATACCGCCTCGGCATTGCGCGCGAGACGATGCGCCAGTTCCGAAGCATCGAGCCGGGACATCACGCCGCCTCCCGCTCGCCGACGCGCTCGACCGGATAGCGATCCATCACCTTGGCGAGGATCGTGGGGCCGGCGGCGTCGGTGGGCACGAACATGCGCAGCTTCCACGAGATGATCTCGTGAAAGAGACCGTAGGCCGTGAGCCGTTCGCGCATGGCGTCGGTGAAGCCCGACAATTCGATGCGATGACCACCCATCACCCGGACGCGACGAAGCTGAAGCCCCTCGGCGAGATCGATGACGGTCTTGCCCTCGATCAAGGCGGCGAAGGCGTCGTCCGG
>Ga0182736_1002000_pt1 | contig 17020 bp, 14 predicted proteins | sample eDN5th30CKraftBY_FD_128882 | JGI IMG/M metagenome (GOLD analysis project Ga0182736, IMG submission 128882) | Enriched backyard soil microbial communities from Emeryville, California, USA - eDNA 5th pass 30_C Kraft BY (version 2) (version 2) | ecosystem: Environmental > Terrestrial > Soil >... | reverse complement strand
CTGGCGGATCGCAACGGGCTCTATGCCGCGATGGCGTTTTCCGACGCGTGCCGTGACGCCGGAGTCCAGCCCATCGTCGGTACGCTGCTCGCGGTGGCGCGGCATAGAGCCCGTTGCGATCCGCCAGCGCCACGGCCGGAAAGCCGAGCTCCTTCCCGCGCTTGGCGATCGCCTTCGGCTCGATCGCGCCCTCCAGCATGGTGTAGGACGAAAAGACCCTGAGCGGAACGAAACCCGAATGCGGCATCGCGCGACTATGGCAGGCGCGGCGCGTCGATGGAACCGCCCCGGGCCGGCTCCGGCCCCGCTATCCACAGATTTTCGGTCCCACCGGCACGACAAAGCGGGCGGAACCGACGGCAGGCCGTGTCGTTACGCTCCGCAGACGAAAGGGATAGCCTCATGTCGGCACGTTTCGACGCTCCCCACACCGGTCCGGGCTGGGGCTGGATCATGCTCTACGGCGTCGTCTCGGTGGTGCTGGGGTTGCTCGCCTTCGCCTGGCCGTTCGCGGCGACGTTGGCGGCGACCTTCGTCATCAGTTGCTTCTTCATCGCCGCGGGGCTCGTCTCGATCGCGGCGGGCGTCTTCGCTCCGGGGCACGAAGGTCGGCTCTACGCGATCGCGTTCGGCATCCTGTCACTCGTGGTCGGCGTGTTCATGGCGGCGCGGCCGATATCCGGCGCGGTATCGCTGACGCTGCTGGTCGAATTCTGGCTGATGGTGCGCGGCGTGATGGAGATCGGCTTCGGCATCCGTTTTCGCCGGCACCGCATGGCGATGATCACGCTGGGGGTGATCGACGTGCTGCTCGCGCTGTATATCCTGGCGATGCTGCCGCTCGCGGCGATGACGCTGCCCGGCTTCATCCTTGGCCTCAGCTTCCTGTTCGGCGGCGCGGTGGCGATCATGCAGGCGTTGGCGCACCGGCGCGGTGCCGCCGCCTTCGCGGTGCGCGAATAGGTCGCTACAGCAGTTTTTCGATATCGGCCGCGATATCGCCGGGTTTGGTGGTCGGCGCATAGCGTGCGACCACCGCGCCATCGCGGCCGATCAGGAACTTGGTGAAGTTCCACTTGATCGCCTCCGACCCGAGGATGCCGGGCGCCTCGTGCTTGAGGTGGCGCCACAGGGGCGCGGCGGCGTCGCCGTTGACGTCGACCTTGGCGAACACCGGGAAGGTGACATCATAGGTCAGCGAACAGAAGCTGGCGATCTCCGCGGCATCGCCCGGCTCCTGCCCGCCGAACTGGTTGCATGGAAAGCCGAGCACCGCGAAACCGCGCGCCTTATACTCACGATATAGCGCCTCCAGCCCTTCGTATTGCGGCGTGAACCCGCATTTCGAGGCGACGTTGACGATCAACAGCACCTGCCCGGCGTAGGCGCTGAGATCGGTTGCCGAACCGTCGGCCGCGGTAATGGCAATGTCGGTGAGGTCGGTCATTCCAGCATCCCGTCATGCAGCCGCACCACGCGGTCCATCCGCGCGGCGAGACGTTCGTTGTGGGTGGCGATCAGCGCCGCCGATCCCTGCCCGCGCACCAGCCGCAGGAACTCGCCCAGCACGATGTCGGCGGTCGCCTCGTCCAGATTGCCGGTCGGTTCGTCGGCCAGCACCAGCGCGGGACGGTTGGCGAGCGCACGGGCGACGGCGACACGCTGCTGCTCGCCCCCCGACAATTGGCTCGGCCGGTGAGTCAGCCGTTCACCCAGGCCGAGCGTGGAGAGCAGCGACGTCGCCCGCTCCTCCGCGTCCGCGCGGGCGGCGCCGTGGATCAGCAGCGGCAGCACGACGTTCTCCGCCGCGCTGAAATCGGGGAGCAGATGGTGGAACTGATAGACGAAGCCCAGCCGGTCGCGGCGGGTGATCGTGCGATCCGCGCTCGACAGCCGGGCGGCCTCGACCCCGGCGATGCGGATCGAGCCCTCGAACCCGCCTTCGAGCAGGCCCACCGCCTGCAACAGCGTCGACTTGCCCGATCCCGACGGGCCGAGCAGCCCGACGATCTCCCCCGGCGCGACGGTCAGGTCGATACCGCGCAGGACGTGGATGACGACGCCCGCCTGCGAAAAACTGCGCTTGAGGCCGGTGGTCTGGAGGACGGGCTCACTCATAGCGCAGCACCTGGACCGGATCGGTGCTCGCCGCCTTGTACGCCGGATAGAGCGTGGCGAGGAAGCTGAACAGGAATGCCATCGCGGCGATGCCCGCGACCTCGACCGGGTCGGTCTTGGCCGGCAGGTCGGTCAGGTAGCGCATCGACGGATCCCATATCTGCTGCCCGGTGACGAAACCGAGGAAGGTCACCACCTGTTGCCGGTACATCAGCACGATGAAGCCGAGCACCAGCCCGGCGCCGATGCCGACGCCGCCAATCGCGGTGCCGACGGTCATGAAGATCCGCATCAGCCCGCCGCGCGTCGCCCCCATCGTACGCAGGATGGCGATGTCGCGGGTCTTCGCCCGCACCAGCATGATCAGCGACGACAGGATGTTGAACACCGCAACCAGGATCAGGATCGACAGCACGGTGAAGGTCACCAGCCGATCGACCTTTAGCGCGTCGAACAGCTGGGCGTTCATCTGGCTCCAGTCGGTGAGCTCGCCGACGCGAACGATCTTTTCGGTCAGCGGCTTCAGGATCTCGCGCACCCGGTCCGGATCGACGGTGTCGATCTCGATCATGCCGACGCTGTCGCCCATCAGCAGCAGCGTCTGGGCGTCCTCCATCGGCATCACCACGAACGCCTTGTCATAGTCATAGACCCCGACCTCAAAGATCGCGCCGACGGTGTAGCTGACGATTCGCGGTACGGTGCCGAACGGTGTCGCCGGTCCCTGCGGACTGATCAGCTGGATCTCGCTGCCCTGGGTCGCCCCCAGCGATTGCGCCAGCCGGCTGCCGATCGCGATGGTGCCGCTGCCGGGCTTCAGGCTGTTGAGCGAGCCGACCACCACCTTGCCGTTCAGTGTCGGGTTGTCGAGGATGTCGGGGACGTTCATGCCGCGCACGATCACCGCCTCGACCCGGCCCGAATAACCGGCCATCAGCGGCTGTTCGACCAGCGGCGTCGCGCTGGTCACGCCGGGGGTGGCCTTCGCGTCCGCCAGCACCTGCCGCCAGTCGCGCAGCTGCCCACCATAGCCCTGGACGACGGCATGGCCGTTAAGCCCGACGATCTTGTCGAACAGCTCCGCGCGAAAGCCGTTCATCACGCTCATCACGATCACCAGCGCGGCGACGCCCAGCATCACCGCGACCAGGCTGATGGACGCGACCAGCGCGATAAAGGCCTCGCCACGGCCGGGAAGCAGGTAACGGCGCGCGATCATCCGTTCATAGCGCGACAGGAGCATAGGAAATCCTCCCCCACGGGACACGCGCGGGTTCGTCCACGGTCCTACGGTCCGGCCGGTCGCGGCGCAATCGGGCTGTTGCACGATTCCCACATTAGCTAGGCAATCGTCCGGCGCTGTTGTGAAGGACGATGACAAGCACAGGCGATGCGCCTACCCACCATCTCACTGGAACGCAGGCAACGGCCTCGGTTCGGGGAGGCTTCAAGCCCCGCTCATCTGGGAGGGTGAGTGTGCGGGCGGAAGCTGGACAATCAAGGGGGCTGACGAGTCATCGTCACGCAGGCGCCCGGGCCGGAAACGGTCCGGGCGTTTGCGATTCCGGCGTCCCTTTCAACATTTGTGGCGAAACGCGACCTTCGGTCTGTCCGGGCGGTCAGCGAACGCAAAAATCCAAAGCCGCGCGGGCCCTGGATTGTCGTTTGGCTGCCCCCCTCTCCCTGACGATTCACGGTGGCGTCATATGGGCAGGCGCCCCGGCGGTCAGGTAGGATACGAGGCGGCGCCGGAGAGCTTCCGGATCACACGGCGCCACCCCGCCCCTATCATCAGAACGTTTTGCTCAGCGTAAAACCGTAAGTGCGCGGATCGCCCGGCTGGCCGACGATCAGGCCGGTGCTGCCCGATTGCACCGCGAGCAGATCGAAATAGTCCTGATCGAAGGCGTTGCGCACCCACGCGAACGCATTCAGCCCGTCGCCGCGCCGCACTCCCAGCCGGAAGTTCGACAGCGAATAGCCGTTGATGTCGGTGTAGATCGACCGCGACGGGTTGGACGAATAGGTCGAGCGATAATTGCCGTCATAGCCGACATAGAGCTGCGCACCGCCGCCCAGCGGCGAGAACGGCACGTTATATTCCGCGCCATAGGAGGCCGCCCATTTCGAGATACCGGGCAGGATCTGACCCGAAATGTCGCAATTGGCGGGGCTGGCGGTGCCGCCGGCCAGCTCGGGCGGGCACGGCGCATCGCGGAACCGCGCGTATTTGGCATCGGTGAACGCGCCGCTGGCATAGGCGGTGAAGCGCGCGCTGGGGCGGATGTTGCCGTCGAATTCGACGCCGCGCACACGCACCTTTTCCGCATTGGCCAGATAGCCGCGAATCACGCCCAGCTGGCCGTTGGTCACCGTCGCCTGGAAATCGTCGACCTCGGTCCAGAAACCGGCGACGTTGAACGTGACGCGGCGATCGGCGAACTGGGTCTTCAGGCCGACTTCAAAGTGATTGACCTTCTCCGGCTTGACCGTGGCCGAACTCAGGATCGGGTTGTTGGCGGAATCGAGCGGAAGGCCCGACAGGTTGATGCCCCCCGACTTGAAGCTGCGCGCATAGGTCGCATAGCCGTGGAGGTTCGCCGCGAAATCGTATGACAGGGTGACGTCACCCGACACGTTCCAGTCGCTGAAGCGCGGATCATAGCTTTGTGGCGCCAGCACGCCGCGCTGGTCACTGTTGAGCGTGGTGCTGCCCGTGCCGGTGGTGACGACTGAGACGTAGGAACCGCTCTTCTTGTCGTAGTTCAGGCGTGCGCCCGGCTGGATGTGCAGCCCGGGCAGCACTTCCCAGTTGAGCTTGCCGAACACTGCGAAGCTGGTGTTGTCGAGCCCGATCGTGTTGGTCGATGTCAGTCCGTTGAGCACCGACGGATCGTTGGCGTTGGCGCTGGTCGGGTTGAGCAGCCACCGGCTCGCCGCCGAGCCCTGGACCTGCGATCCCTGGGTATCGATCGTCTGGTGGAAGTAAAAGGCACCCAGCGTGTACTGGAAACGTCCGTCGCCGTTCGACGCGAGACGCAGCTCCTGTGAGAACTGCTTCTGCTGCGACGGGTTCTGCGACACGGTGGTAATCGGCAGGCCGATATAGTCGCGGTCGTTGGCCGGCAGCCAATCCCAATAGCGCCACGCGGTGACCGACGTCAGCGTTGCCGGCCCGACATCCCAGTTGGCGACCAGCGACGCGCCGCCGACCTCCTGTCGCGAATTGATGTCGGCATCGAGATCGGTGACTCGGTCGAACGGGTTGGTGCTGGGCGGTGCATAGCCGAATGCGGCCGCCAGTTCGGCGTACTGTCGATTGGCCGGGCGCTGGGTGGCGCCGACACGCGCGTAATATTGGACGCAGCAATAGGGGTTCTGCACGCTGAAATCACCCGACACGCGCACATCGAGGTCAGGCGTCGCCTGCCACAGCAACTGCCCGCGCACCCCGAAATTGTCCTGGCGTTGCAGATACTCGTCGGTCCGAACGTTGTAGACCGTGCCGCGCCGGCTGGTGATCGACGTCGAGATCCGCACCGCCAGCTTGTCCGCCGCGATCGGCGCCGATGCCGATGCCTTGAGCTGGAACAGATTATAGTTGCCCAAGCTCACTTCGCCGCGCGCTTCGGGGGTGAAGCTGGGCGCGCGGGTGGTGACGTTGACCGCGCCCGCCGTGGTGTTCTTGCCATAGAGCGTGCCCTGCGGGCCGCGCAGCACCTCGACCCGGTCGACGTCGACGAAATCGAACGTCGAGGCGCCGATGCGGCCGATATAGACCTGGTCGATGTAAAGCCCGACGCCCTGCTCGATCCCGTCGTTGGTCAGCCCGAACGGCGCGCCCAGCCCGCGGATGTTGATCGCGGAGTTGCGCGGGTTGCTCGACACGAACTGCAGCGTCGGCTGCGCCTGCTGGAGCCGATTGATGTTGAACGCCCCCGTCGCCGACAGCGACGCGCCGCTGACCACCGACATCGCGATCGGTACGTCCTGTGCACTTTCCTCTCGGCGGCGCGCGGTGACGACGATGTCGCCGACATTGCCGGCGGTCGCCGCCTGCGACGGCGCCTCTTCCGGCGGTGCAAGCGACGGTCCGACCTGGAGCGTCGCCAAAAGCGCGAGCGTAATCGACATGAAATCCATCCCTTTTAACTAACATCTATACTCCGATGGAGTTAGTGTGAATTAGCCAGAAATTTGTCGTTGCGCGCGCTGAAGCTCCGCTTTCGAGCCAAGGATTTCAGCGGTTTCCGCCCTTGAAACGGCGGTGAAGCGACCCGATTTCAAGTTCGTGCGGCGCCGATCACGGGCCGCATCGTCACCGGGGCGCCGTGCTCGGGCTCCGGTTGCGACGTTCAATCTGCTCCCGATGGAGGTTTTGACTCATGCGTCAGTTCGATTTCACCCCCTACCGCCGCTCGACGGTTGGCTTCGATCGCTTGTTCGACATGCTGGAGGCCAGCGCCCGCGGCAGTTCCGGGGACAATTATCCGCCCTTCAACCTCGAACGCGTGAGCGACGATCGCTACCGCGTCACCCTGGCGCTCGCCGGCTTCAAGGCTGACGAGATCGACATCACCGCGCAGCAGAACCTGCTGCTGGTCGCGGGCAAGAAGGGCGACAGCAACGACAATTCGCCCACCCAGATGCTGCATCTGGGCATCGCCAACCGCAGCTTCGAGCGCCGGTTCGAGCTGGCCGATTTCGTCCGGGTCGCCAGCGCCGACCTGGCCGACGGGCTGCTCACCATCGAGCTGGTCCGCGAAATACCGGAGGCGATGAAGCCCAAGAAGATCGCGATCGGCACCGGCGCCGGCACTCCGGCCGAGTCCGCGATCGAGCACAAGGCCGTCGCGGCGGCGTAAGCCCTAGCGGCGCTTTGCTCCCTTTTAAGCGCCGTGGCTGAGGCGTCCGGACCACCGGTCCGGGCGCCTTTTGCTCGAATCCGCCGCGCTCGGCGCGGCGAGGATCACACCAGCCGCGATTGCCGCAGCGCCGCGCCGATGAAGCTGGCGAACAGCGGGTGCGGATCGAACGGCTTGGATTTCAGTTCGGGATGGAACTGCACACCGACGAACCAGGGATGGTCCGGCCGCTCGACGATCTCGGGAAGCTGGCCATCGGGCGACATGCCAGAAAACACCAGCCCGTTCGCTTCCAGGGAATCGCGGTAGCGCGTGTTGACCTCATAGCGGTGGCGGTGGCGTTCCGAAATCTCGGACGTGCCATAGATCGAGCCGACCACGCTGTTGCCGGCCAGAGTGGCCGGATAGGCGCCCAGCCGCATCGTCCCGCCCAGATCACCGCCCGATTCGCGCTTCTGGATGCCTTCCTCGCTCATCCATTCGGTGATGATGCCGACCACCGGCTCATCGGTCGGGCCGAATTCGGTGGAGGAAGCGCCGGCGATCCCGGCCTGGTTACGCGCGCCCTCGATGCACGCCATCTGCATCCCGAAACAGATGCCGAAATAGGGAATCTCACGCTCACGGGCGAACCGCACCGATGCGATCTTGCCCTCCGCCCCCCGCTCGCCGAACGCGCCGGGGACCAGGATCGCGTTGCACGGCTCGAGGTGGACCGGGATGTCGGCCTCGTCGCCCTCGAACAGCTCGGCGTCGATCCAGCGGATGTTGACCTTGACCCGGTTGGCGATGCCGCCGTGGACCAGCGCCTCGTTCAGCGACTTGTAGGCATCCTGCAGCCCGACATATTTGCCGACCACGCCGACTGTCACCTCCCCTTCCGGGTTGGTCAGCCGGTCCATGATGTCTTCCCACCGGCGCAGATCGGGCGATCCGGCGGAGGGCAGGCCGAACGCATCGAGCACGGCGGTGTCGAGCCCTTCGGCATGATATTGCAGCGGCACGCCGTAGATCGACCTGGCGTCGAGGGCCGGGATCACCGCGCTGGCCGGCACGTTGCAGAACAGCGCGATCTTGGCGCGTTCGCTTTCCGGCAGCGGCCGTTCGCAACGGCACACCAGCACGTCGGGCTGGATGCCCAGCCCGGTCATGTCGCGCACGCTGTGCTGCGTCGGCTTGGTCTTCAATTCGCCGGCGGCGGCGATGTACGGCACCAGCGTCAGGTGCACGAAACAGCTGTTGCCGCGGCCCAGATCATTCTTGAGCTGGCGGATCGCCTCCATGAACGGCAGCGATTCGATGTCGCCGACGGTGCCGCCGATCTCGCACAGCACGAAATCGAGGTCGTCGGTGTCGGCGCGGGCGAACTCCTTGATCGCGTCGGTGACGTGCGGGATCACCTGCACCGTCGCGCCCAGATAGTCGCCGCGGCGTTCCTTGGCGATGATCGTCTGATAGATCCGGCCCGACGTGATATTGTCGGACTGGCGCGCCGACACCCCGGTGAACCGTTCGTAGTGGCCAAGATCGAGGTCGGTTTCGGCCCCGTCGTCGGTCACATAGACCTCGCCATGCTGATACGGGCTCATCGTGCCCGGATCGACGTTGAGATAGGGGTCGAACTTGCGAATGCGGACCTTGTAGCCGCGCGCCTGCAGCAACGCCGCCAGGCTTGCCGCCATCAGACCTTTACCGAGCGAGCTGACCACGCCGCCGGTGATGAAAATATACCGCGCCATGGGATTCACCGCATAGGGGCGAACGACGCGGTCCGGCAAGCGCCCGAATCGGCGCCGCCCGATTTTCCGCGTCAATCGCCCGGAATTACTGCCGAAATTTACTGCCGGGTTTTACTGGACAAGCGGAACCGCGCCGTTGCCCGCGGCCGCATTGGCCTGCGCCGCCGCGGCGGCATTGGCCGCGGCACCGGCCAGCGCATCGTCGCCGACCGGGGGCTGCAACGGCGCGGTCGCCGCCGGCGGCGTATTGCCAGCCTGGCGCGCCAGGCTGGTGTCGATCGTGTTCGACTGGCGGGTCGCCGCCAGAAACGCCAGCGCGATGCTCATCAGCACGAACACGGTCGCCAGCACGGCGGTGGAGCGCGTCAGGAAATCGGCGGCACCGCGCGCCGACATCAGGCCCGACGGGCTGCCGGAGGAAGTCAGGCCGCCGCCTTCCGATCGCTGCATCAGGATGACGGTGACGAGCAGCGCGGCGACGATCGCCTGGACGACGAGCAGAAAGGTGAAAAGCATCGAGACCCAAGCCAGAATTCGAGGATGCACCGCACATAGGGGAGCGAATCGCCGCGATCAACCATAGCCGCCGCCGCATCGGGCGATTGGCGCCAAGGCGTATGCCCAAAACATTTCGCGAACGCACTGAAACCTCGCGCTTCACCCGACGTTGTCCCCCAAGATCAATCGCAGAGTCGAGAATTGGACGTGGGTGCCGTGAATGCCTTGCCGGAACAGTCGCTGTTCAAGTGGATGCACACCCTGGTCGACTATGTTCGATCGGGTGAGCCCGACCTCACCAACCGGCAGATGGCCCTGCTGATGCTGGTTTACCTGGATGCGGGGCCGCATACGGTGCGCGGATTAGCCCGCGCGCTCAACGTGTCCAAGCCCGTCGTAACGCGCGCCTTGAATCGACTGGGCGCGCTCGGCTATCTGCGCCGACAACGCGACGACGCCGACAAGCGTAACATCTTTGTCGCGCGTACCACCAAGGGGGCTGATTTTCTTGCAGAGTTCGGGCATTTCCTCGCCGGCGACGCCCCAGTCGGCACCCCGCACACCGACGCTCCCAGCCACGCACGCGCGTAAGCGTTTCGCGCTCGCCGGGCGCAGCCAGGCGTTCGATCCGCGCATCGACGCCGCGCGCGGCGACCTGGCCGACCTGCGTCTGGTCGACCGACTGTTCGCCCCCCACTATGTCGCCGCGATCCAGCGCAGCGCCGCGCGGCGCGTGCCGCTCTATGCCACTGTCGGCGGCGCGCCGCTGTCGGAGGTGCTGGCGGGCGAGCCGTTCGACGTGCTCGAATTGTCTGGCGACCATGCGTGGGGCGTCAGCCCGGTCGACGGCGCGGTCGGTTTCGTGGAGGTGACCGCGCTTGCCCCGGCGATCGACGCGACCCACATCGTCACCGGCACCGGCCTTCCCACGCTGCCGATGGGCAACCGGGTGACCGGTGATCAGGGGCGGTCGGCGGCCGACATCCGTCCACTGGATGCGCCGGTCGCGGATTATGTCAGCCTGGCCGAGCGACTGGTCGGCGTCCCGGCCGTGCCCGGCGGGCGGTCGGGCGCCGGGGTCGATTCGGGCGGCCTGCTCTTTCTGGCGCTATCGCTGGCGGGCACCCGCGCGCCACGCTTCGTCGATCTTCAGGCGACAATCGGCCATGCCGTGGGCGAGGACGCGCCGATGCTGCGCGGCGACCTTCTCTTTTTCGACGGTGCCGCCGCCGCGATCGCGGTGGACGAGACTCACGCGATCACCGTCACCGATCACGTCGTCCGGCGCAACATCGCCGAGATCGGCACGATCATCACACGCAGGAGGTTGCCCTGAAGCACAGCGTCTTCATCGACGGCGCGGCCGGCACGACCGGACTGGAGATTCGCGAACGGCTGAACGGGCGCGACGAGATCGCGCTGGTCACGCTCGACGACGCCCAGCGCAAGAACCCTGAGGCACGGCGTCAGGCGCTGAACGACGCCGCCTTCGTCATCCTGTGCCTGCCCGACGATGCCGCGCGGGAAAGCGTCGAGCTGATCGACAACCCGCGCACCCGCGTCATCGACGCGTCGACCGCGCACCGCGTCGCCGAAGGCTGGGCCTATGGCTTCGCGGAGCTGGAGCCGAGCCAGGCCGCGACGATCGCGGAGGCGGCGCGGGTGACCAACCCCGGCTGCTATCCAACCGGCTTTCTGGCGCTGGCGCGGCCGCTGGTGCGTGCCGGGCTGATCCCGGCCGACTGGGTGCTGAGCGTCAACGCCGCCTCCGGCTATTCGGGCGGCGGGCGTTCGATGATCGAGGAATTCGAATCGGGCGCGGCCACCACCGCCTGGCGCGGCTACGGCCTGTCGCTGGAGCACAAGCACGTACCGGAAATGCAGCGCCACGCGCGGCTCGAACACCCCCCCCTCTTCATGCCGGCGGTGGTCAACACCTATCGCGGCATGGTGGTGGAGGTGCCGCTGCCGCTCCACGCGCTGCCGCGCCGACCCAGCATCGAGGCGGTGACCGAGGTGCTGGAGGCGGCCTATCAGGGTAGTCCCGTCGTCCGGGTCGCCACCGACGCCCCGTCGCTGATCGGCATCGAACAGGATGCCGGCACCGACCGGCTGACGTTGCGCGTGCTGGGCAACGCCGGACGCGGGCAGGCGCGGCTGATCGCCACGCTCGACAATCTGGGCAAGGGCGCGGCCGGCGCGGCGGTGCAGAACCTGAACATCATGGCCGGGCTCGACCCGGTCGCCGGGCTGGTGCTCTGATAATCCAACGCGGGCGTCCGCGTCGGCTTGATCTTTCCGCCCCGTTGGTGTCGAGCGCACTCGAACGCGGGGCCGCGCGAACGGAGGCACAGGCACGATGACTCAATCCGTGGGAAAGCTGCTGCTGTTCGGCGCAACCGGGGATCTGGCGCAGCGCATGTTGCTGCCGTCGCTCTACGGCCTGCACGCCGACGGGTTGCTGCCGGCCGGGTTGACCATCACCGGCACCGCGCGATCGGACCATGACGACGCCGGCTACCGCGCGTTCGCCAAAAAGGCGCTCGACGAGTTCCTGCCCGCCGACCGCAAGGACGAAAGCGCGCTGGGCACGTTCCTCGACCGCCTGTCTTACCAGCCGGTCGACGCGACCAGGCAGGACGGCTTTCCCGCGCTGGCGGAAAAGGTCGGCGACGTGTCGGGTGGCCTCGCGATCTTCCTGTCGACCGCGCCGTTCCTGTTCGAACCGACGATCAAGGGGCTGGAGTCGGTCGGCCTGGCCGGCGACACGGTGCGGATCGGCCTGGAAAAGCCGCTCGGCCACGACCTGGCGTCCAGCCGCGAAATCAACGACGCGGTCGCCTATGCCTTTCCGGAGGACCGCACCTTCCGCATCGACCATTATCTAGGCAAGGAAACCGTCCAGAACATCCTGGCGCTGCGCTTCGGCAATTCGCTGTTCGAGCCGGTGTGGAACGCGCGCGGCATCGATCACGTCCAGATCACCATCGCCGAGACCGTCGGGCTGGAGGATCGCGCCGGCTATTACGAGACCGCCGGGGCGCTGCGCGACATGGTGCAGAACCACATGCTGCAATTGCTCGCGCTGGTGGCGATGGAGCCGCCCGCCCGGTTCGACGGCACCGCGATCCGCGATGAAAAGGTCAAGATCCTGCGATCGCTCCGCCGGATCACCCCGGCCGAGGCCCCGCACCTGACCGTCACCGGCCAATATGGCGCCGGCGCGGTCGATGGAAAGATCGTCAAGGGCTATGACGAGGAACTGGGCAAGGATTCGAACGTCGAGACGTTCGTCGCGATCAAGGCGCACGTCGACAATTGGCGGTGGCAGGGCGTTCCCTTCTACCTGCGCACCGGCAAACGGCTGCCCCAGCGCCACAGCGAGATCGCGATCCAGTTCAAGGGCGTGCCGCACTCGATCTTCGCCGATCGCGGCGGACTGCTTCAGCCCAACACGCTGGTGATCCGGCTCCAGCCCGACGAATATGTGCGCCTGTTGGTGATGGCCAAGCAGCCCGGCCTCGACCGCGACGGCATCCGCCTGCGCGAGGTGCCGCTCAACCTGAGCCTCGACACCGAATTCGCCGGCACGCGCCGGCGCATCGCCTATGAACGGCTGCTGCTCGACCTGATCGAGGGCGACCCGACGCTGTTCGTCCGCCGCGACGAGGTGGAGGCGCAGTGGCAATGGATCGACGCGATCCGCGCAGGCTGGGAAGCGAACGACATCAAGCCCAAGCCCTATCCCTCGGGAAGCTGGGGGCCGTCGGCGGGCATCGCGCTGACCGAGCGCGACGGGGTGAGCTGGACCGAATAGCTGCTTGAACGCCCCATCACCAATTTGAAAATACAGGAAAATATTGGAATGACCGACGAAATCGAATGGTGGGACTATGACAGCATCGAGGAGATGGCGGAGGCCGTCGCCGGCGACATAGGCTTCGTCATCGAAAGCGCGATCGACGCTCGCGGCGCCGCGGTGATCGCGCTGGCCGGCGGCAAGACGCCGCTGCCGATCTATCAGCAACTCGCCAAGGCCAAGCTCGACTGGTCGCGCGTCACCATCGTGCCCGGCGACGAACGCATCGTCCCGCTGGGCGATCCGCTGTCCAACGTCACCGCGATCGGCAAGGTGTTCCTGCCCAAGAAGGCACGGGTGATCCCGCTGGTGAGCGCCACCGCCCCCGATTACAAGGCGGCCGGGCGCGCAGCCGACGCCTTGCTCCAGGATCTCCACTGGCCGCTCGACCTGTGCCTGCTCGGCGTCGGCGCCGACGGCCATTGCGCGTCGATCTTCCCCGGCCCCGACTTCGACGAGGCGCTAAACGGCCCCAACGAACGCCGCGCGCTGGGCGTCATGCCCGATCCGATGCCGTCCGAGGCGCCGGTGGCGCGAGTCACGCTCAGCCGCGCCGCGATTGCCTCCGCCCGCGCGCTGACCATCGCCATCACCGGTGACGCCAAGCGCCAGGTGGTCGAGGAAGCGATCAAGGCCGGCGCGGCCTCCCCACACCCGATCGGGCGAGTGCTGGCCGACGTCGAACTGCCGGTCGACATCCACTGGGCCGCATAGGCATATAGTTTTTCCCGTTCGCCCTGAGCATGTCGAAGCGCCACCCTTCTTCGGAAGCGAGTAAAAGGCTTCGATAAGGCGAAACCCGCAGGCGCACACGAAGGCACAACCGGAACGGAGCAGGACACTAGGCCGATGGTTCACCTCCACCCCGAAGTCGCCGCCGTCACCGACCGCATCATCGACCGGTCGCGTGCCGGCCGCGCCGCCTACCTCGGGCTGATGGCGGGCCAGCGTGCCGCCGGCGGCGACCGGCCTACGCTGGGCTGCGCCAACCTCGCGCACGGCTATGCCGGCACCGACGAACAGCGCGAGACGATGAAGGCCGGCGGCTGCATGAACATCGGGATCGTAACGGCTTACAACGATATGTTGTCGGCCCATGCGACCTATTATCGTTACCCCGAACAGCTGAAGATCTGGGCGCGGGAGGCCGGTGTGACCGCACAGGTCGCGGGCGGGGTGCCGGCGATGTGCGACGGCGTGACCCAGGGCTACGCCGGCATGGAACTGTCACTGTTCAGCCGCGACACCATCGCACTGTCGACCGCGATCGCGCTCAGCCACGGCCTGTTCGAGGGCGCGGCGCTGCTCGGCATCTGCGACAAGATCGTGCCCGGCCTGCTGATGGGCGCGCTGCGGTTCGGCCACCTGCCGATGGTGCTGATCCCCGGCGGCCCGATGCGGTCGGGGCTGCCCAACAAGGACAAGGCGGCGGTGCGCGAACGCTTTGCCGAGGGCAAGGCCAGCCGCGACGAGCTGCTCGACGCGGAAATCGCCGCCTATCATTCAAAGGGCACCTGCACCTTCTACGGCACCGCCAATTCCAACCAGATGATGGTGGAAGCGATGGGGCTGCACATCCCCGGCGCCGCCTTCGCCAACCCCGGCACCAAATTGCGCCAGGAATTGAACCGTGCCGCGATCCAGCGGGTCGCGGAAATCGGCTGGGACGGCGACGATTACCGACCGCTCGGCGCCTGCGTCGATGAACGTGCGATCGTCAACGCGGCGGTGGCGCTGCTGGCGACCGGCGGATCGACCAACCACCTGATCCACCTGCCCGCGATCGCCCGCAGCGCCGGAATCATCATCGACTGGGAGGATTTCGACCGGCTGTCGCGCGTGGTGCCGCTGCTGGCGCGAGTCTATCCCAACGGATCGGCCGACGTGAACGCCTTTGAGGATGCCGGCGGCCCGCCGTGGATCATCCGCGAATGCCTGCGCGGCGGATTGATGCACGGCGATATTCTGAGTGTTTCGGGCGATTTCAGCGACTACGGCCGCAAACCTGTCATCGACAATGATGTGTTGACCTGGGCCAACCTGCCCGAAGCGAGCCCCGACGCCAGCGTTAACCGCCCGGTCACCGACCCGTTCCAGCCCGAGGGCGGCTTCCGCATCCTGGCAGGCAATTTGGGCCGCGCGTGCATCAAGGTATCGGCGGTCGAGCGCGATCGCTGGGTGATCGAGGCGCCGGCGCGGGTGTTTTCGGATCAGGCGGCGGTGCAGGACGCCTTTCGCGCCGGCGAGCTCGACCGCGACGTCGTCGTCGTCGTCCGCTTCCAGGGACCGCAGGCGAACGGGATGCCCGAACTGCACAAGCTGACGCCGCCGCTGGGCGTGCTCCAGAATCGCGGTTTCCGCGTCGCGCTGGTCACCGACGGCCGCATGTCGGGGGCGAGCGGGAAGGTGCCCGCCGCAATCCACCTGTCGCCAGAGGCACTGGGCGGCGGCGCGATCGCCCGGCTGCGCGATGGCGATATCGTCCGGCTCGATGCCGAAGCGGGTACGCTCGACGCGCTGGTCGATGCCGCCGAATGGGCCGCGCGCGCGCCGGCCGAGGCGCCGCCCGCGCCGCTGGGCACCGGGCGCGAACTGTTCGCGATCATGCGGCGCGGCGTCTCGACGGCGGAGCAAGGCGCGTCCGCGATGCTGGCGGAGATGGGCGCGTGACCTCGGTCGTCGCGGTCGATATCGGCGGCACCCATGCGCGCTTCGCGATCGCCGAGGTCGAGGGCGGCCGCGTCATGCGGCTGGGCGAACCCGAAACGCTCAAGACCGCGGAGCATGCCAGCCTGCAAACCGCGTGGCAGCGGTTCGCGCGCGATCACGGCAAGCCCCTGCCCCGCGCCGCCGCGATCGCCGTCGCCTCGCCGGTCGGTGGCGATCTCATCAAGCTGACCAACAATCCGTGGATCATTCGCCCCGCGCTGATCTCCGAGCGGCTCGACGTCGACGATTACGTCCTGATCAATGATTTCGGCGCGGTCGGCCATGCCGTGGCGCAGGTCGAGGACGACCAGTTCATCCACCTGTGCGGGCCGGACGCGCCGCTGCCGCCACGCGGATCGATCACCGTCTGCGGCCCCGGCACCGGCCTGGGCGTCGCGCAGGTGTTTCGCACCGCCGATCGCTATCATGTGATCGAGACCGAGGGCGGCCACCTCGATTTCGCCCCGCTCGACGGGATCGAGGATGCGATCGTCAAGCGGCTGCGCGCCACCTACACCCGCGTCTCCAACGAACGGATCGCCGCCGGCCCCGGCATCGTTGCCATCTACGAAACGCTGGCGGAGATCGAGGGGCGCCCGGTCGCCCGCCACGACGACAAATCGCTGTGGACACTGGCGCTGGAGGGAACGGACAGCCTGGCGACCGCCGCGCTCGACCGATTCTGCCTCAGCCTGGGCGCTATCGCAGGCGACCTCGCGCTCGCACACGGGCCAAAGGGCGTGGTGATCGCCGGCGGGCTTGGCCTGCGGCTCAGGAACCGGCTGCTGACATCGGGCTTCGGCGAGCGATTCGTCGCCAAGGGGCGATTCCGCTCGCTGATGGAATCGATTCCGGTCAAGCTGATCACCCACCCCCAGCCGGGCCTGTTCGGCGCCGCCGCCGCCTATGCGCAAAAGATCGAGGGACTGCACCAATGAGCGATATCGAAGCGATCATGCGGACCGGCCCGGTGATTCCGGTGCTGGTGATCGACGATGCCGCCACCGCCGCCCCGCTGGCCGAGGCGCTGGTGCGCGGCGGGCTGCGCGTGCTGGAGGTGACGCTGCGCACCCCCGCCGCGCTCGACGCGATCCGCGAAATGAAGCAGGTGCCGGGCGCGATCGTCGGGGCGGGCACGGTGGTCTCGACCGCGCAGTTCGACGCGGTGATGGACGCGGGCGCGGAGTTCATCGTCTCGCCCGGCCTGACCGAGACATTGGGCCGCCCGATCG
>Ga0182736_1001997_pt1 | contig 17057 bp, 17 predicted proteins | sample eDN5th30CKraftBY_FD_128882 | JGI IMG/M metagenome (GOLD analysis project Ga0182736, IMG submission 128882) | Enriched backyard soil microbial communities from Emeryville, California, USA - eDNA 5th pass 30_C Kraft BY (version 2) (version 2) | ecosystem: Environmental > Terrestrial > Soil >... | reverse complement strand
GTGCGGCCCAGGGGCGCGACGAGGACACCGAGACGGCGCACCTGAAGCGGATCGTCTTCGACGAGGGCCACCATCTGTTCGACGCCGCCGATTCGGCCTTCTCCGCCTGCCTCTCCGGGCAGGAGGCGGCTGAACTGCGCCGGTGGGTCCGCGGCGCCGAAGGCCGGCGCCGGGCGCGGGGACTTGAAGCGCGCCTCGCCGATCTGGTGGCCCAGAGCGAGGGGGCCCAGGCCGCCATGGTCGCCGCCATCCGCGCCGCAGCGGCCTTGCCGGGGGAGGGCTGGTCCGTCCGCATCAGCCCCCCGCCGGAGATGGACGGCCAGAGCGCCGATCCCGAGCCCATCGGCCCCATCGAAACCTTTCTGGCCGCGGTCCTGGCCCAGCTCCGGGCCCGCGCCACCCCGTCGGACCTGGGGATGGAATGTTCGGCCCGCCCCACCATCGACGCCTTGCGGGCGGCGGCCCGCCCCGCGGCGGCGGCCCTCGCCGCCCTGGAGGCGCCGCTGAAGGCCCTGTCTAAAGCGCTGCAGGACGTTCTCGACGACGAGGCAGGCGAACTGCCGACGGCCGATCGCGCGCGTATCGAGGGCGCTCTCCGGGGCCTCGACCGCCGGGCGCGGCTGCAGCTTCCGGCGTGGCGGGCCATGCTGCAATCGATCGAGGATGAGGCGGACGACGCGGCCTTCGTGGACTGGCTGGAGGCGGTGATCGTCCACCGGCGCGTCGCCGACGCCGCCTTCCGGCGCCACTGGATCGACCCCACCGAGCCGCTGGAGGCGGCGGTTCTGCGTCCCGCCCATGGGGTGCTGGTGACCAGCGCCACCCTGTCGGACCCCGGGCACGACTCCCCCTTCGCCCTGGCCGAGATGCGAACTGGCGCGGCAAGGCTGACCGAGGGGCCGAAGCTGCTCCGCCTGACTTCGCCCTTCGACTACGCCGCCAACAGCCGCGCCTTCGTGGTCACTGACGTGGGGCGCGATGATCCGAGACAGGTGGCGGCCGCCATGCGCGAATTGTTCCTGGCGGCCGGCGGAGGGGGCCTTGGGCTGTTCACCGCCATCCGCAGGCTGAAGGTGGTGCACGAGCGTATCGCCGGGCCGTTGGCCGAAGCCGGCCTCGCCCTCTACGCCCAGCACGTGGACCCGCTGGAGGCGGGGGCGCTGGTCGACATCTTCCGGGCCGAAGAGGATTCCTGCCTGCTCGGCACCGACGCCATCCGCGACGGGGTGGACGTGCCAGGCCGCCCCCTCAGGCTATTGGTGTTCGATCGCATCCCCTGGCCGCGTCCGGACATTCTGCACAAGGCCCGGCGGGAGAAGTTCGGCGGCCGAAGCTATGACGACGCCATCGCCAGGGGGCGGATCGCCCAGGCGTTCGGGCGGTTGATCCGGCGGGCGGACGACCGGGGCGTCTTCGTGATGCTCGACGCCGCGGCCCCGACCCGCCTGTTCTCCGGCCTGCCCGAAGGCGTGACCTTGCAGCGGGTCGGGCTGGTGGAGGCGATCGAGGCGACCACCGCCTTCCTCAAGCCCTGACGCGGTCGCGCGCCCAGGGAGTTCCCTTTCGCCCCGCCCCCGGCGCGGCTATGAGACGGGGCCATGAACCGCCTGATCCTGTTCCGCCACGGGGAAGCCGAGCGCCCGGCTGTCAATCAGCAGGACATCGAACGCGCCCTGAACGCGCACGGCCGCGAGGAGACGGAAGCCGTCGCCGGCGAGCTGGCGCGCCGGGGCCTCGTCCCCGATCTGGCGCTGGTGTCCACCGCCGAACGCACCCGCCAGACCTGGGCGGCGATGGCGGAGGTGTTCGCTGGCGTGAGGGCGGAATTCGACCCGGGTCTGTACGACGCGGGGGCGGAGACGATTCTGGAGGCGAGCGACCGGCCGGACGCCAGTACGGTGCTGATCGTGGGGCATAACCCCGGGCTGCATCAGGTGGCCCTCTATCTGGCCCAATCGGCCGACCCGGATCAGCGCCGGCGCCTGGAGCGCAACTTCCCCACCGGGGGCGCGGCGGTGTTCAGCATCGCGCCGGGACGTCGGCCGGTCTGCGAGGCGGTGGTGTTTCCGAAGGACGTACGATGACGCCGGTCTACAAGGTCCTGCCGCGCCTCGACTGGGAGAGCGCCACGGCGAATGGGCAGTTCGACGGCGCCCCCGTCGACCTCGCCGACGGCTACATCCACCTTTCCGCGACCGATCAACTGGCGGAGACGCTGCGGCGGCATTTCGCCGGCCAGACCGATCTCGTGGTGGTCGCCTTCGAGGCGGAGGCCCTGGGGCCGGCGCTCAGGTGGGAGCCGTCCCGTGGCGGCGCGCTTTTCCCTCACCTCTACGCCCCTCTGCCGACGGCGGCGGCGATCTGCGTGCATGAGATCGCGGCCGGCCCGGATGGCGTGTTCGATCTTGCCGGAGTCTTGGCGTGAGCGGCCTTCATGACGGGGTTTCGGCCCTCATGCGCCGGTTCGATCCCGAGCGCGCCCACGGGCTCGCCATTTCTGCGCTGAAGGCGGGCCTCGGCCCCCGGGCGCACGGCGCCGATGATCCGGTGCTGGCGGTCGAGGTCGCCGGCTTGAAACTCCCCAACTGCGTCGGTCTCGCCGCGGGCTTCGACAAGAATGCCGAGGTCGCCCGCCGGATGCTGGCGGCGGGGTTCGGTTTCGTCGAATGCGGCTCTGTGACGCCAAGGCCCCAGGCCGGAAATCCCCGGCCGCGGCTGTTCCGCCTGACCGAGGATCGGGCGGTGATCAACCGTATGGGCTTCAACAACGATGGGCTCGACGCCTTCGCGGAGAACCTGCGCCGCGCGCCGGGAGCCGGAGTGGTGGGGGCCAATCTCGGGGCCAACAAGGACTCCGAGGATCGGATCGCCGACTATACGGCCGGCCTGATGCGGCTGTGGGGCCTTGCCGACTACTTCACCGTCAATATCTCCTCGCCCAACACCCCGGGCCTGCGGACTCTGCAGTCGGGGGATGCGCTTGACGAATTGCTGGGGCGGATCGCCGAAGCCCGTGCGGGATTGCGCAACCCGAACGCCGATGCGCCTCTGTTCCTGAAGGTCGCCCCCGACCTCGACGAGACGGCGGTGGGCGACATCGCCGATGCGGTCGTCCGACATGGGTTCGATGCGGTGATCGTCAGCAACACCACCCTTGCCCGGCCCGACACCCTGCGTTCGCCGGATCGGGGCGAATCCGGGGGCTTGTCCGGCGCGCCGCTGTTCGAGGCGTCCACCCGCGTGCTGTCCCAGTTCCGTCAGGCCGGCCCGGGTCTGACCCTGATCGGCGTCGGGGGTATCTCGTCGGGGGAGCAGGCCTACGCCAAGATCCGCGCCGGCGCCTCTGCGGTGCAGTTCTACAGCGCCATGGTGTTTGAGGGGCCGGGCCTGGTTACCCGTATCAAGCGCGATCTGGCCACCCGGCTGCGCGCCGACGGCTTCAAATCGGTGGCGGAGGCGCGGGGGTAGAGGCGAGGGCGTCCCGCACCAACTCCACCACCTCGTCGGCCGCGGCGTCGGCCGCCGGAACCACCCCCCCGAAGCCCAGGAAGGCGTGGGCGAGGTTGTCGTAGGTGCGGTAGACGGTCGGGACCTTGGCTTCGATCAGCCGCCGCGCGTAGGCCTCGCCCTGGTCGAGCAGCGGGTCGAAGCCCGCCGTCACGATCACCGCGGGCGCCAGTCCAGAGAGGTCGGTTTGCCGCAGCGGGGAAAGGCGCACGTCGCCCGGGTCGTCCTCGGCCTTCAGGTAGAAGCCCACCAGCCACTCGATCAGGCGCCGGGAGAGGGGATAGGCGTCCGCATACAGGCTCATCGACGGCGTCTCGCTGACGAGGTCCACCATCGGGTAGGCCAGGAACTGTAGCGCTGGCTGCGGCTCCCCCGCTGCTTTCAGCATCTGGCAGATCACGGTGGCGAAGTTGGCGCCCATGGATTCGCCGCCGATGGCGGCATGGCCGGCGGGCGCGCCGAACCGGGCGGCGTTCTCCCGCGCCCAGCGGAAGGCGGCGAGAGCGTCCTCCAGGCCGGCGGGAAAGCGATGCTCGGGGGCGAGGCGGTAGTCCACCGACAGCACGGGACAGCCGGCGCCTGTGGCCAAGCGGGTGCAGAAGGGCTCGGCGGTCTCGGAGCCGCCCCACACCCCGCCCCCCAGATGGAGATAGACCAACAGGGGCATCCCCGCGTCCTGCACCTCGGGGCGATAAAGGCGGGTGGCGATGACGCCCGCAGGTCCGTCGATGCGAACGGATTGGGCGTGGATGCCGGGCTTCGGCCGCGGGGCCACCGCCGCGAAGGCCTCCGCGGCGGCGCGGCGTGCTTCCTCGACGGTGAGGGTCCAGGGGGCCGGCTTGGCCGCCGCCGCATAGGCCAGGAATTGCAGGATGGGGTCCAGCGTCCGGCCGCCCCGATAGACCACCCCGCCCCCGGAGAATGCGCGCAGCAGCGGCGCAGGCAGGGAGGTCAGGGCCTTCAGCGCGAACTTCTGGACAACCGGATCGGCCATAGGTTCAGCCGTACATCAAGGCGGGGCGCGGCGGAACGCCTGTCGCGTCAGGGCCTGGGTCACGACCCGCAACCGGCCACGCAGCGGGTCCACCCGGTGTCGCACGCCTCGTCATCGACCGCGAGGCAGCTATAGCGCGCCTGGGCGCAGGCCGCGCGGCAGATGGGTGCGGAGCCGCCCACCGCCGGCAGACCCGACATGCCGCGCGACAGGGTCGATGCGGCGGGGACCAGGGTCGAGACCGACAGGGTCGAGGCGCCCGTCCGCAGGCCGGCGGCGGGGGGGGCCGCAATCGGGGCCGCGCCCTTCAGCCCCGCGTCGATGGCCCGGGGGGCGGGGGGGATGAAGTATTTCTTTGCGCCCTTGGCGGCCGCGGCGTCGGCGGCGCCGGCCAGCGCGAGCCAGACGATCAACGCGATGCTCAGGCGGTGCGCGAACATGTCATGAGGCAGCGCCGTCCCGGTGAAGAAATGGTAAACTCCGGTCGCCGGGAGAGCGTCGCCGACACCCTCTGGCGCATCGGAGCGAGTCAGTCTCTGGTGCCCCCGCGAGGTTACCGGCGCCTTAAGGTCTCGGCCGCGCGTTAAGAAAAAATTGGCGAAAAATATCCTCTGCGGCGCTTTCGCCCGCTTGACGACTCTACACCCCCAATGACCATATTTTGCGTCGGGTGGGCGTTGAGCCACTAGATGATGGGTGGGGCCGATGGTTGGACGTGAAGCAGTGAAGCAACGGGCAGCACAACCGAAGGCGCGCCGCGAGGCCCGTCGTCCGCAGCTTCCGCAGCTCCAATTGGTGCGCAAGGTCGAGGTGGATCGCAGCCGCGACGCGCTGCTGACGGACTTCGGCAAGACCACCCTGGAAGATCGCTACCTGCTGGCCGGGGAGTCCTATCAGGACATGTTCGCGCGGGTCGCCACGGCCTACGCCGACGACGCCGATCACGCCCAGCGGATCTACGACTACATCTCCAAGCTCTGGTTCATGCCGGCCACCCCGGTGCTGTCGAACGGCGGCGCGGCGCGGGGCCTGCCGATCTCCTGCTTCCTCAACGCCGTGTCCGATTCGCTCGACGGCATCGTCGACGTCTGGAACGAGAACGTCTGGCTGGCGGCCAACGGCGGCGGCATCGGCACCTACTGGGGCGGCGTCCGCTCCATCGGCGAAAAGGTCAAGGGCGCGGGCCAGACCTCCGGCATCATCCCCTTCATCCGGGTGATGGATAGCCTGACTCTGGCCATCAGCCAGGGTTCGCTCCGCCGTGGTTCGGCGGCGGTCTATCTCGACGTGCACCACCCCGAGATCGAAGAGTTCCTGGAGATCCGCAAGCCGTCGGGGGACTTCAACCGCAAGTCGCTGAACCTGCACCACGGCATCTCCATCTCCGACGAGTTCATGGAGGCCGTGCGCGACGGGGCCAAGTTCGCCCTCCGCAGCCCCAAGAGCCACGAAGTCGTGCGCGAGGTCGACGCCCGCGCCCTGTGGCAGAAGATCCTCGAGATCCGTCTGCAGACCGGCGAGCCCTACCTGATCTTCTCCGACACGGTGAACCGGGCCATGCCGGCGCACCAGCGTGAGCTGGGCCTTAGCGTCCGACAGTCCAACCTGTGTTCGGAGATCATGCTCCACACCGGCAAGGACCACCTGGGCCACGACCGTACCGCGGTGTGCTGCCTGTCGTCGGTCAACGCCGAGAAATTCCTGGAATGGCGGGACCATCCCACCTTCATCGAGGACCTGATGCGGTTCCTCGACAACGTGCTGCAGGACTTCATCAACAACGCCCCGGACGAAGCCGCCGCCGCCGCCTATGCGGCTGACCGCGAGCGTTCGGTGGGCCTTGGCCTGATGGGCTTCCACTCCCTGCTGCAGGCCCAGAACGTGCCGTTCGAAAGCGCCCTCGCCAAGTCCTGGAACATGCGCCTGTTCAAGCACCTGCGCCGCGAGGCCGACAAGGCGTCGCGCAAGCTGGCCGAAGAGCGGGGCCCCTGCCCCGACGCGGCGGAGCGCGGGGTGATGGAGCGGTTCAGCCACAAGCTGGCGATCGCGCCGACCGCCTCGATCTCGATCATCTGCGGCGGCACCTCCGCCGGCATCGAGCCCATCCCGGCCAACGTCTACACCCACAAGACCCTGTCGGGGTCGTTCGCGGTGAAGAACCCCTATCTGGAGCGTCTGCTGCAGGCCAAGGGTATCGACACCCCGGAGACCTGGGCCAGCATCCTCGAGAACGAGGGCTCCGTCGCCCACCTCGACGCCCTGACGGACGACGAGAAGTCGGTGTTCAAGACCGCCTTCGAGCTCGACCAGCGCTGGATCATCGAGCTGGCCGCCGACCGCACGCCGGAGATCTGCCAGTCGCAGTCGGTCAACGTCTTCCTGCCGGGCGACGTGGATAAGTGGGACCTGCACATGCTGCACTGGACGGCGTGGGAGCAGGGCTGCAAGTCGCTCTACTACCTGCGCTCCAAGTCGGTGCAGCGCGCGGCCTTCGCCGGCGGCGAGGCCGCGGTGGCGGTCGACATGTCGGGCGCCGCCAAGACCGACTACGAGGAATGCCTCGCCTGCCAGTAGGGGTTTGATTTCCTCCCCTGCGCCGCGGGGGAGGGGGACCATACGCCGAAGAGCGTATGGGGGAGGGGGCAAGCCGTCGTCACGACGCTCGCCGCCTGCCAAAATCCAAACTTGAAAGGAACTGTGTGGGGTTCGCCCTCACCACCACCGGCTCTACGGCCGGCGGTACCCCTCCCCCGCTAAGCGGGGGAGGGAAGAGCCGTCTCAGTACACCGCCCAATAGCGGAAGATGCTGTGATCAGGGTCGGTGCGGCGTTCGCCCCCGCCGACGATGACCGTCTTCGACAGCCAGTCGTGCGGCCCCTCCGGCACCTTGAAATAGGGGGTGACGCGGAAATAGTGGGGGTCCACCTTGGTGTCGATGTAGCCCATGTTGTTGATGTACATCCGGGTGCCGTCGTCGGCTTCCAGCAGGTAGTGGGCGTTGAGGTGGATCACCCCGTCCTGCCGGAAATAGGCCCAGTCGGCGCCCGAGACGTCGACCACCTTGCCGTTGAGCCGGGGACCCTCCACCAGGCCGCTCAGGACTGAGGTGTAGCCCTGCTGGCCCCCTTGCGGGAGCTCGCCCAGCAGCCACCGGTCCTTGAAGTCGATGCGGATGTCGAAGACGTGTTCGAGCCGCGGCGCGGGTCCCCGGAAGTCCATGGCGTCAGATCTCCAGCCTCAGGCCATCGGCATGATCTGCGACGGGTCGGCGCCCACCCGGCCCGATCCGTCGTGGGTCGCTCGGCCCAGGCTGAAGTCGTAGCGCACCGCCGGCAGGCCGGGGATGGGGGACTTCGGATCGGTCTGCGGCGTGACCACCAAGGATTCCGACACGCCGAACACCGTGTCCGATTCCACGTGCTCGTCGTCCGACAGGTACATGGCGGTGATCAGTTCCCGGTAGCCGTCGGCGCCGATCATGAAGTGGATGTGGGCCGGGCGGTAACCGTGGCGCTTCTGCGCCCGGATCAGGTCGCCCACCGGGCCGTCCATCGGGATCATGTAGCCGAGGGGGGCGAGGGTGCGGATGGCGTACTCGCCCTTCTCGTTGGTGCGGAAGGTGGCCCGCAGATCCATGATCGAAGGATCGTGGATCTGCATGTCGTAGGCGCCCTCGTCGTCGGTCTGCCAGATCTGCACCGAGGCGTTCGGCACGGGCTTGCCCGCGATGTCGGTCACCTGACCGTAGAGGGTCAGGTTGGCCTCGGCGTTGTTGGAGATGGAGGCGCCGTAGGGCAGCTCCGGCGACTCGTTCCGGTAGAAGGGGCCCAGCACGCTGGTCTGGGTGCCGTACTCCGCCGCCCGCTTGTCGTGTAGGGTATTGATCAGGGTCGAGAGGCCCAGCACGTCCGACAGCAGGATGAACTCCTGGCGCACGGGGGTGCAGGTCTGGCCGACGCGCGTCAGGAAGGCGATGCCCTCAAGCCACTCGTCGGGGGTCAGGTCCACCTCGCGGGCGAAGGCGTGCAGGTGGCGCACCGCCGCCTCCATGATCTGCTTCAGCCGCGGGTTCGGCGTCTGGGACATCTGGTCCAGGGCCGCGTCGGTGATGGTCTGATCGTTGATGTCGATCATTGGCTTCTATTCCTCCGTCTGGTTCGGCGGCCTCAAGCGGGCCAGCTCGCGTTTGTTTTGACCCAGTTCCTGATTTCGTCGCCGTACTGGTCGATCAACGGGGCAGGGCGGACCTCGGTGGGCCGCTCGCCGTCGAATGTGAAGGGGCCGCGCACGGCCTGTTTGGCGCCTTCCAGCGCGTTCACCACCGGCACGAACAGGCCGAGATGCTGCGCCTGCGGGTCGGCCACAACCTCGTCGACGTTGTTCACCGGGGCGAAGGGAACGTCGCGTTGGGACAGGGCCTCGACCCATTCGGCCTTGGTGCGGGTCTTGAAGACGTCGCCCAGGGCCTCGGCCAGTTGGTCGTAGTGTTCGATCCGCTTCAGCCGGGTCTCGAAGCGGGGGTCCGACTTTATGTGCTGACCATTGATGCCGGCGATCAACTCGTCCCAGAACTTCTCGATCGAGGACAGGTGGATGGCGATGAGGCCGTCGTCCTTGGTGCGCAGGATATAGGCTTGGGCGAGCCGCGGGCGGTCGCTGGATTTCGGCACGTCCCCCAGGGCGAACAGGGCCGAATAGGGCTCCACCGCGAAGTGGGCCATGGCCTCCAGCATGGAGATCTCCAGCCGCCGGCCCTTGCCCGTGCGGCCACGCTCCACGAGGGCGCCAAGGATGCCGAGGGCGGCGTAGATGCCGGTCATGGCGTCGGCCAGCGCCGGCCCCAGGAACCGCGGCCGGTCGCGGTCGACCACCACGCTGAGGAAGCCGGAGAGCCCCTGCGCCACCGAGTCATAGGCCGGCCGCGCCACATAGGGTCCGGTCTGGCCGAAGCCGCTGATCGAGCAATAGACCAGCTTGGGATTGATCCCCTGCAGGCGGGCGTGCCCGGCCGACAGCCGGTCGGCGGCGCCGGGACGGAAGTTCTGGATATAGACGTCCGCTTCGCTCACCAAGACGTCGAACATCTTGCGCTGCTCGTCGTCCTTCAGGTCCAGGGCCACGTTGCGCTTGTTGCGATTGTAGGCCTGGAAGTGGGCCGAATAGTAGCCGGTCTGGTAGGAGCGGTAGGGATCGCCCGTGCCGGGGGTCTCCACCTTGACCACGTCTGCGCCGAGTTCGGCCAGGATCATCCCGCAGCAGGGCCCGGTGATGAAGGTGCCCTGTTCCAGGACACGGATTCCGTCGAGGGGACCCTTCATGGCTTGATCTCCCCGACGCCGTCTGGTTTCGGGCCGGTATAGGTTACAGAGGCCGCGCCGGTGTCGGCGAGGGCGAAGCCGATGGGCCGGGTCTGCTCTTCGAGCAGGTGGCCGATCAGGCTGGCGGTGCGGGCCAGGATCGGCGCGCCCTTCAGCGCCAGCAGCGGATAGCCGGCGTCGAGCAGGACCGCGGGAATGGCGCCGGACACGTTCATCTTCAGCGGCCGGTTGATCAGCTCCGGAAGCAGCTTCTCCACCTCGACGGCGATCTCCATGTAGCGGCCCGCGACGCCGGTCTCCTTGCCGATCTCCATCAGCCGATGGGCGCGGGGGTCAAAGTCCCCATGCACGGGATGGCCGTAGCCGGGGATGGCCTTCTTCTCGGCGCGGCGCTTGGCGACCGTCTCCCCAATGGCGTCCTTCAAGGCGGCTCCGCCGTCGACCGCCTCGACGATCTCGTGAAAGAAGCGGCCCGCAACCTCGGAGCTGCCGAGGATCACCGAACCGCACCCAAGGATGCCGGCGGCGACGGCGCCCTGCAGCGCATCCGGTCCGGCGGCCAGGGTCATGCGGGCGGCGGCGACGCTGGGCACAAGACCGTGCTCGGCGATGGCCACCAGGGTGGAATCGAGCACCCGGCGCTGGGGCTCGGTGGGCATCTTGCCGACGACCAGCAGCCAGATGTGATCCGTGAAGGAAATTCGGCCGATGAGGTCGTTGCAGAGGTCGTAGCCCCTGACCACGATCGTCTCGGCGTTCGACGCGGCGATCTCCGTTACCGGGGCCGCCTTGGAACCGATTTGCATGCCTAACTTTCGTATTTTTTTGTCGGGTCTCTCCCTGGAGGGACAACAGCCACCGAGGGCCCGCAAGTCAAGCGCCGAAGACGCCGGCCTCGGTAATGATTAGGTCCATCGGGACATCATAGGATTGCGGGTGAATGGTTGGCATGCGGCTGATCTCGAAGCCCACCCCGATGGTCAGCGGCTTGGCCGGATAGCTCGCCAGCGTGCGGTCATAGAACCCCGCGCCATAGCCCAGGCGGTAGCCTCCGGCGTCGAAGCCGACCAGCGGCGAGATCACCGTGTCCGGCGCCACGGGCTCCCCCTCGGCGGGATAGGGGATGTCATAGACCCCGCGCGCCATCTTATCGCCCGGCTTCCACAGACGGAACTCCAGGGGCCGGCCGAAGCCCAGCACCACCGGCAGGGCCACGCGGCCTCCAGCCTCGGTCAGGCGGATCAGCAGCGGCGTGCAGTTGAATTCTCGGCGGAAGGGGACGTAGGCGCCCAGCAACCGGCTCTTCAGGCCCGGGACCTGTTCGATCAGCTGCGCTTCGATCCTGTCGCAAAACGCACGATGCGCCTCGATCGGCAGATCGACGCGCATCGCAATCAGTTCAGCCCGACGAGCCTTGCGCCAGGCGCGAAGCTCGTCGGGTTCCATGGCTTAGGACAGCCCGAAGATGCGGCCTTCGGCATCGACGGTGATGCCTTCGGCGGACGGCTTACGCGGCAGACCCGGCATGGTCATGATCTCCCCGCAGATGGCGACGATGAACTCGGCGCCGGCGGACAGCCTCACCTCGCGGATCGGCAGCACGTGGCCCGTGGGGGCGCCGTACAGTTCGGGGTCCGAAGAGTTGGAGTACTGGGTCTTGGCCATGCAGACCGGCAGGTTGCCGAAGCCGAGCTTTTCCAGTTCGGCCAGGCGGTCGGCTGCGGCCTTGGACGGCGCCACTTCGCCCGCACGGTAGATCTGGAAGGCGATCGTCTCGATCTTCTTCAGCAGCGGCATGTTGTCGGGATAGAGGGTGTGGAAGTTGGCCTTGCCCTCCTCGACGATCCGCACGACCTCGTGCGCCAGTTCTTCAGCACCGGCGCCGCCGTTGGCCCAGTGGGTGCAGACGATGGCCTTCACGCCGAGCTTGGCGCAGCCGTCCTGCACCGCCTTCATCTCGGCGTCGGTGTCGGCGGTGAACTTGTTGATGCACACCACCGACGGCACGCCGAACTTGGCGATGTTCTCGATGTGGCGGGCAAGGTTGGCGACGCCCGCGGCGACCGCGTCCACGTTCTCCGGGCCAAGCCCGCTGCGCGGAACCCCGCCGTGGAACTTCAGCGCCCGGATCGAGGCGACGATCACCGCCGCGGCCGGCTCCAGGCCCGCCTTACGGCACTTGATGTCGAAGAACTTCTCGGCGCCCAGGTCGGCGCCGAAGCCGGCCTCGGTGACCACGTAGTCGGCGAGCTTCAGGCCGAGCTTGGTGGCCAGCACCGAGTTGCAGCCGTGGGCGATGTTGGCGAACGGGCCGCCGTGCACGAACACGGGGTTGTTCTCCAGGGTCTGCACGAGGTTCGGCTTGATGGCGTCCTTCAGCACCGCGGTCATGGCGCCCGGAGCCTTGAGCTGCTCGGCGCGGACCGGGGTCTTGTCGCGGGTGTAGCCGACAATGATGTTGGCCAGCCGGCGCTCCAGGTCTTCCAGCGAAGTGGCCAGGCACAGGATGGCCATGATCTCTGAGGCGACGGTGATGTCGAAGCCGTCTTCGCGGGGGAAGCCGTTGGCGATGCCGCCCAGCGAGGTGGTGATCTGACGCAGCGCCCGATCGTTCATGTCCAGGCACCGGCGCCAGGTGATGCGGCGCTGGTCGAGGCCGAGCTCGTTACCCCAATAGATGTGGTTGTCGATCAGCGCGGCCAGCAGGTTGTTGGCGATGCCGATGGCGTGGAAGTCGCCGGTGAAGTGCAGGTTCAGCTCGTCCATCGGCACGACCTGGGCGTAGCCGCCGCCCGCAGCCCCGCCCTTCATGCCGAAGCAGGGGCCGAGGCTCGGCTCGCGCAGGCAGATCGCCGCCTTCTTGCCGATGCGGTTGAGGGCGTCGCCGAGGCCGACGGTGGTGGTGGTCTTGCCTTCGCCCGCCGGGGTCGGGTTGATGGCGGTGACGAGGATGAGCTTGCCGTCCGGACGGGTGCTCAGCGCCTCCCGGACGAAGCCCATGCTGATCTTGGCCTTGTGGTGGCCGAAGGGCTCCACGGACTGGGCCGGTATACCAAGCTTGTCAGCGATGGCTTGGATGGGTTGCAAGGTGGCGGCCTGGGCGATTTCCCAATCCGTCTTCGGCTTAGCTGCGCTCTCGCTCATGAACTGCGGTTCCGCTTCCTGTGGGGCGCGGGGGCCGCGCCGGCTTCCATGTATACCGTCTGTGCGGGTGAGGGTTCTTCGCCCAGTCGCACACAAAACGCAACGGTTGCGACTGGGCCCGCCGGCGCCCTAAGCCTTCCCCCGACAGAAAGGGAGCGCCCATGACGGATCGCCAGGTCGAGAGCTTCGACGGAGCCAAGCTGAACGTGAAGACGGAAGGGCCCGACGGCGCCCCCGCCGTGCTGCTCCTCCATTGCTTGGGCGGCGACCTCGGGGTCTGGGACGGGGTGGTTCCGGAGCTGGCCAAGGGCTTCAAGGTTATCCGCTACGACGCTCGTGGTCATGGCCGGTCGGACGCCCCGGCGGGAGAGTACAGCGTCGAGATGATGGCCAAGGACGCCCTCGCCGTCCTCGATGCGTCCGGGGTGGGCAAGGCCCATGTGGTCGGCCTGTCCATGGGCGGCATGATCGGCATGTGGCTCGCCGCCCATGCGGCGGACCGGGTGGAGCGGCTGGTGATCGCCAACAGCACGGCGCACATCCCCGCGACCGAGATGCTGAACGGCTGGATCAAGACGGCGCGCGATGGCGGTCATCAGGGTCTGGCCGAGCCCATCATCACCGGCTGGCTGTCCAGCGGTTTCAAGGCGGCCAATCCCGAGAAGACCCGGGAGCTGGTCGACACCATGCGCAACATGACGGTGGACGGCTTCGCCGGCTCGGTCGCCGTGCTGCGTGATTCCGACCGGCGGCCGGACCTGCCGCTGATCAAGGCGCCGACCCTGATCATCGCCGGGATCGAGGACGGCCCCCGCGGCGAGGGCGCGGCGGCGGCCATGGCCGAGAATATCACGGGGGCGACCCGGGCGAACCTTCCGGACGCGGCCCACCTTTCGCCGGCTGAAAACCCCGCGGCCTTCAGCTCAGCGGTGCTCGCCCACCTCGCGCCATAGGCTTCATACTTCCCGCCGCTTTGCGGGGAGATTAGTGATTGTGCTGCGGCGCAGCCGCCGGGGCCTCGGCCTTCACGGGCAGGACCACCTTGATCTCCCCTGCCCGCTGGAAGCGCAGGGTCAGCGGCAGGGTGTCGCCGGCCTTCAGCGGCGCCTTCAACCGCATCAGCATGACGTGGGCGCCGCCGGGGGCGAGGGCGAGCCTGCCCTTGGCGGGCACGGCGGCGCCGTCCTTCAGGGGCCGCATGGTCATGACCATGTTGGCGCCGGTCGCCATCTCGTGGATCTCGGCCTTTGCGGCGGCGGGCGTTGACACGCCGATCAGCCGATCGGCCGGGCCGCTATTGAGCACGGTGAAATAGGCGGCTCCGGTGGGAGCGGACGGGGGCGTCGCACGCGCCCAGCCGCCTTCGATCTTGAGGTCGGCCGCCAGGGCGGCCAGAGGGGCGCCCGCGATCAGCACGGCCGCGATTGCAACGCTCAGCCCTCGCATCGGAAGCTCCTCCTGGGATCAGGCGAACTTCTAGGCGCGAGGGCTGGACCCGGCAAGTTTACGCGCCTTCCTCGGCGCGGAGCACCTGGGCGGCGGCGTGGACCACGGCGGCGATGCGCAGGGCGGCCTGGACTTCCTGAGCGGTGACGCCGCGCTTGCGCAGTTCTTCCTCGTGCGAGTCGAGGCACATGCCGCAGCCGTTGATGGCCGAGACCGCCAGGGACCACAGTTCGAAGTCGGCCTTGTCCACGCCGGGATTGGCCAGCACGTTCATCCGCAGCCGCGCCGGCAGGGTGCGGTACTCCTGGTTCCGCATCAGGTGCAGCGCCCGGTAGTAGACGTTGTTCATCCCCATGATGGCCGCCGCCGCCTTGGCCGCGGTCGCCGCCTCAGGGGTGAGGGCGCTGGCGGCGTCCTCGACGGCCTTCACCACTGACGGCAGGCCGACCGCGTAGGCCGAGGCCAGGAAGGTTCCCCACTTCTTCTGATCGTCGAGGATGGTCTCCGCGGCGAGGGAAGACAGATTGAGGCTGATATCCTTGGCGTAGGCCGGCAGGGTTTCGCGCAGGGTGTCGATCGACATGAAGCCGTCTCCTGGAAGCAACTGAGAATAAGGGGCCCGGGAGGCTGAGGGGGGAGGAGGGCCTCCCGGGCCGGGAAGTCGGCGCTTACGCCGCCTTCAGGGTGTCGCCGCCCACCGCGCGGTTGCAGGGGCAGAGTTCGTCGGTCTGCAGGGCGTCGACCACCCGCAGCGTATCGGCCGGCGCACGGCCGACATTGAGGTTGGTCACATAGACGTGCTGGATCACGCCGTGCGGATCGACCACGAAGGTGGCGCGCAAGGCGACGCCTTCTTCTTCGTTGAGCACGCCCAGCGCACGGGCGAGCTTGCCGGAGCTGTCGCCGAACTGCCAGATCGCCAGCTTGGCGAGATCCGGGTGCTCACGACGCCAGCCGAGCTTGGAGTGCTCGTTGTCGGTCGAACCGCCGAGCACCACGGTGTCGCGCTCCGCGAACTGCGGGTTCAGACGGGCGAACTCGGCGATCTCGGTCGGGCACACGAAGGTGAAGTCCTTCGGGTAGAAAAAGATGACCTTCCACTTGCCCGGGAAGCTTTCGTTGGTGACGGTCTCGAACGCGCTCTCGCCGTTCTCTTCGTGACGCATGAAGCCGGGCTTCACGCCGACGACCTTGAACTCGGGGAACTTTTCACCAACGCCCAACATAGCTCGTAACTCCTAGTGAATTGTGCGGCGACTGGCCGCGTGAGGGAGAGATAGGGTGCGCCGACCTCAATAGCTAATCGATTGTTTTTGAATTTCGGATAGAGGCCGCCTATATCTCTAGGCATGCTGCTCCCCACCATCCGTCAGCTGCAATATTTGAAGCTCCTGGCCGAGCACGGCTCCTTCAGCCGCGCGGCTGAAGCGGCCCACGTCACCCAACCCACCCTCTCCGCTGGTGTGCAGGAGTTGGAGAAGGCCCTCGGCGGTCCGGTGGTCGAGCGCGCCCGCGCCGGCGTGATCCTCACCGCCATGGGCCGGGAAGCGGTGCACCGGGCCGAGGACGTGCTGGCCCGGGTGGAGGATCTGGTGCAGGCGGCCAAGACTGCCGGACGTCCGCTCACGGGGCGGTTCCGGCTGGGAGTCATCCCCACCATCGCCCCCTTCCTGTTGCCGCGGGCCCTGCCGGTGATCCGCGACCGGTATCCGGCGCTGCGACTCTATCTGCGGGAGGATCTGACCGGGCGGCTGATCGCGGCCCTGAAGTCCGGCGCCCTCGACGCCGCCCTGATCGCCCTGCCCTACGACACCCAGGGTCTGGAGACGGCCTTCGTCAGCGAGGATGCGCTCCTGGCCACGACGCCACGCAATCATCGCCTCGCGGCGCAGGACCGGATCGACACCGAGGATATGGAGGGCGAGGAACTGATCCTGCTGGAGGACGGCCATTGCCTGCGCGAGCATGCCCTCGCCGCCTGCAGCCTCGACGCGCCGCGTGGGACTCCAGAGGGCGAAAGCGCCTTCGCCGCGACCTCCCTGCATACGGTGGTGCAGATGGTCGGCTCGGGCCTAGGCATCAGCCTGTTGCCGGAGATGGCGGTGGACGCGGGCCTGGCCGAAGGCGCCCCCGTCATCGTCCGCCCGCTCGGGGCCGACGCCCCCAAGCGCGAGATCGTGGTGGCCTGGCGCACCGGTTCCAGCCGTGGCGCCGAAGCCCGTCTTTTGGCTGAGACGTTGCAGGCGGCCTGAGACCGCCTTGACACCGACCGGGGCCGCCCTTTATCTCCCCGCTCCCTCTCGGGGCCGTAGCTCAGTTGGTAGAGCGCTTCGTTCGCAATGAAGAGGTCAGGGGTTCGACTCCCCTCGGCTCCACCAAATCTGACATATTTGAGCGTGTTGGATTTGGTGGTTCGCTGCGCGCCGCGGCAGCGCGGGTTAGGTCCCGCCGAGAGTTCGCCCAGAGCGGCTTAATTGTGCGGCCGGCGACGTTTCATCTCGTGATCCAGCGCGGCGCGAATTTCGGCGCTGGTTCCGGCGGCGAATTCAAGTTTGGCCCCCGGGAAATTGACGGGGCGTAATGGCGGCCCCTCGGCGTACGCTCATGTCAGAACGCTAGGCTGATCCTCAGCGCATCCTGTTGCGGGT
>Ga0182736_1001995_pt1 | contig 17082 bp, 17 predicted proteins | sample eDN5th30CKraftBY_FD_128882 | JGI IMG/M metagenome (GOLD analysis project Ga0182736, IMG submission 128882) | Enriched backyard soil microbial communities from Emeryville, California, USA - eDNA 5th pass 30_C Kraft BY (version 2) (version 2) | ecosystem: Environmental > Terrestrial > Soil >... | reverse complement strand
CGATAGCGGGGATAATCAGCATCTTGGGAACCTGTCTATTTGTTGGGTTTCAGGGCTTCTCGAGTGCCCACAGGTCGCTTTCGATGCTCTCGAACCGCTCCTTGAGGTGCAGCTGAACATCGGTAATCGCCCTGTTGTAGTAATGGGGTGCAATCTCTTTGCTGAACAGCTCGAGGACCTCGGCCACCTCGAATGACCCCAACTGCAGCTCGAAGCGGTCTTCGAGGAAGCGCTTCAAGGTGTCGAGCGCTTCGCGCTCCTGCTCGGGGGCAAGGGTGATGCTCGGGGCCTTGGTCTTCGACCTGCTCATTTACCAGCGCCCGTCCCAGGCGATGAAGTTCTGCAGCAACTGCAGGCCATGGGTATGGCTCTTCTCCGGGTGGAACTGCACGGCAAAACGCGAACCGTCGGCCAGCGCTGCGGCGAAGTCGACGCCATAGTGACCGCGCCCCACCACCTGGCCTGGTTTGCCGGCATTGATGTAGTAGCTGTGCACGAAGTAGAAACGTGCGCGGTCAGGGATGTCGTGCCACAGCGGGTGATCGATGGTCTGGACGACTTCGTTCCAGCCCATGTGCGGCACCTTAAGGTGCTCGCCGTCTTCTTGCAGGTCTTTGCCGAAAAAGCGCACCTGGCCAGGGAACAGGCCGATGCAGTCGACGCCGGTGTTTTCCTCACTGTGTTCGAGCAGCGCCTGCATACCGACGCAGATGCCGAGGAACGGGCGGTCCTGGCTGACTTCGCGCACCAGGCTGTCGAAGCCAAGGCGGCGGATCTCGGCCATGCAGTCGCGAATCGCGCCCACGCCCGGGAACACCACACGGTCGGCCTCGCGGATCACTGAGGCATCGCTGGTAACCAGCACTTTACCGGCACCTACGTGCTCAAGCGCCTTGGCCACCGAGTGCAGGTTACCCATGCCATAGTCGATTACGGCTACCGTTTGCATTTACAGGCACCCTTTGGTGGAAGGCATCTGCCCGGCCATACGCTCGTCGAGAGTGATGGCCATGCGCAGGGCGCGGCCGAAAGCCTTGAATACGGTTTCGATCTGGTGGTGGGTGTTATGACCACGCAGGTTATCGATGTGCAGGGTTACCAGGGCATGGTTGACGAAGCCCTGGAAAAACTCCTGGAACAGGTCGACATCGAAGCCACCAACGCTGGCACGGGTATACGGCACGTGCATCTGCAGGCCTGGGCGGCCAGAGAAGTCGATGACCACGCGTGACAGCGCTTCGTCCAGCGGCACGTAGGCGTGGCCGTAGCGGAAGATACCTTTCTTGTCACCGATGGCTTGTGCGAATGCCATGCCCAGGGTGATGCCGACGTCTTCGACGGTATGGTGATCGTCGATATGCGTATCACCCTTGCACTCGATATCCAGATCGATCAACCCATGGCGGGCGATCTGGTCCAGCATGTGTTCAAGGAAGGGCACACCGATATCGAATCGGGCCTTGCCACTGCCATCGAGGTTGATCGAGCACTTGACCTGGGTTTCCAGGGTATTGCGCTCGACGGAAGCCTTACGTTCAACCATCACCAGCTCCGCAAAATCATTGGGCGAAAAGGGTTTCATTATAGGCCCAGAACGCGCCAGCTTGAAACGCGGATGACATATGGCAAAGCCAGGATCTACACGGACTGAATACCGCTACAGGTCTATACAACCACAACGGCCCGCTCCTGCATCTGCGAAAGGGGCGCAACGCGCCCCCTGCTGATCAATGGAACAGCACAGCGGTCTTCTGCAAGGTCACCCAGACACCCCAGGCCAACGGCACAACCACCACCGCCCAGGCCAGCAGCACCAGTGGCAGGCTGCCTGGCGCCGCTTTCCACTCCAGCGACCGCGCCCCATCGGCGCCCTTGTCATGGCTCAACGCGCGCTCGGCCGCCAGTTCGGCATCACTCATGAAGTGCTTGTCGGCCACCGGACGCACCAGCATGTTGCAGATAAAGCCCAGCACCAGCAGACCCGCGAGGATGTACAAGGTCATGTCATAAGCCGCCGCCCGCTCCACGCCCGCTGCCAGTTGATACTCGCGCAGGTAGGTGATCAGCACCGGCCCCAGCACCCCGGCTGCCGCCCAAGCGGTCAGCAGGCGGCCATGAATGGCACCCACCATCTGCGTGCCGAACAGGTCGGCCAGGTAGGCCGGCACCGTTGCAAAGCCACCGCCATACATCGACAGAATGATGCAGAACGCGGCCACGAAAAGTGCCACGTTGCCCAGGTGCCCCATGTTCGGTACCAGGCTGTACAAGCCCACACCCAAAGCGAAGAAGGCAAAGTAGGTGTTCTTGCGGCCGATGTAGTCGGAGAACGATGCCCAGAAGAACCGGCCGCCAATGTTGAACAGGCTCAGCAGGCCGGTAAAGCCGGCGGCGATCGCGGCAATTTGCGCCAACTGCGCAGTGCTCAGCTGGCTGAAGGTCAGTTCGTTGCCCAGTAATTTACCGGCGAACACTTCCTGCAGCAGCGGCGAAGCCATACCGATAATGCCGATGCCCGCCGACACGTTCAGGCACAGCACCAGCCAGATCAGCGCGAACTGCGGGGTCTTCCAGGCCACACTGACGTGCACGTGACGGTCGGTGACCATGGCGTTACTGGCATTCTTCAACGGCGCAGCCCAGCCTTCAGGCTTCCAGCCGGTCGGTGGTACGCGATACGCCAAGGCGCCAGCGGTCATGAACACGAAGTAGATCGCCGCCATGGCGACAAAGCTCTGCCATACCCCAACTTCGTGCTCATTGCCAAAATGCCCCATAAGCGCGGTGGCCAGCGGTGCCCCTACCATGGCCCCGCCGCCAAAGCCCATGATCGCCATACCGGTGGCCATGCCGCGTTTGTCCGGGAACCACTTGATCAAGGTCGACACCGGCGAGATGTAGCCCAGGCCCAGGCCGATACCGCCGATCACGCCGGAGCCAAGCCACATCAGCCACAGCTGATGGGTTTTCACACCTATCGCCGAAAGCAGCATGCCACCGCACCAGCACAACGCCGACACCAGGCCAGCCTTGCGCGGGCCGGCGTGCTCCAGCCAGCCGCCCAGCACCGCCGCCGAGCAGCCGAGGAATACGAAGAACAGGGTGTAGATCCAGCTCAGCATCGAGATTGGCCAGTCGCATTCGGCGCTGAACATTCGGGCCATGAAGCCCATGTCTGCTGCACAGGCGACGGGGGCGGTGATCCCAAGGGCTTGCGACAAAGGCAGCCAGAATACCGAGAAGCCGTAGGCCATACCGATGCACAGGTGAATAGCCAGGGCGGCTGGCGGAACCAGCCAGCGGTTGAAGCCTGGGCGGGCGATTATGCGTTCCTTCGACAGGAAACCTGGCGCACTGGCCGAGGTTCCCGTCGCGACAGTACTGGTCATGGATCTGATCCTTGTTATTGGGAAGGTGCTCGCGAAGCGGCGCAAGGGTAGCAGCATCAAGCAGGATGAAAGCAATCTGCCATCCTTCAATTCTGCCCGACTGAAACGGTCATGGTTCCGGCACAAGCTCAATATTAAGCTGTCGAAAGCCGTACCATCTGATACAGGCGTAGGAATTTCCTACATCTCTAGTCGTACAAGCAGGGGGAACCGCTACAGCGTTATACTCTGCCGCCTGAACTCACTAACGGACTAAAAGGACTCGCCCATGAAAGCGTTCGGCAAAATCCTGGGACTGGGGCTTCTCGGGTTACTGCTGATCATCGTGGCGCTGGGCTTCGCCCTGACCCACCTCTTTGATCCCAACGACTACAAAGACGAGATTCGCCAGTTGGCACGCGACAAGGCTCACATCGAACTGACCCTCAACGGTGACATCGGCTGGAGCCTGTTCCCGTGGCTGGGCCTGGAGCTGCACGAAGCCAGCATCGCTACCTTGAACAAACCCAAGGAGCCGTTCGCCGATCTGCAGATGCTTGGCCTTTCAGTCCGTGTGCTGCCGCTGCTGCGTCGCGAAGTACAAATGAGCGACGTACGTGTCGAAGGCCTGAACCTGACCCTGACGCGCGACGAACAGGGCCATGGCAACTGGGAGGACATCGGCAAGCCGCTGCCCGCGGAGAATGGCGCAAGCACCAATGCACCGGCACAGGCACCTGCCGAGCAGAAGCCTGCGACCGCCGACAGCAACGAGCGCGCCATCAAGCTGGACATCGACAGCCTGACCGTGAACAACGCCCGCGTGCAGTACACCGATGCCAGGACCGGTCACAGCTACAGCGCCGAAAGCATTCAGCTGAGCACCGGCCCGGTCCATGAAGGCGCAAACATTCCGCTCAAGGCCAGCGCCTTCATCAGCGCCAGCCAGCCGAACATCAAGGCCCGTACCGAACTGGCCGGCGAATTGCGCTTCGACCGCAAGCTCAAGCGCTACAACTTCGAAGACATGCGCCTGTCGGGCGAGACCTCGGGTGAGCCTACTGGCGGCAAGACCGTGACTTTCGCCGCCCAAGGCCAACTGCTGGTCGACCTGGCCGCCAATGTCGCCACGTGGAACGGCCTGAAAGTTTCGGCCAACCAACTGCGCGCCCTCGGTGAGCTGAACCTGCGTGATCTGGACAAGGCACCCCAGCTGAGCGGCGGCCTGTCCATCGCCCAGTTCAACCTGCGCACCTTCCTTGAAAGCATCGGCCGCCCGCTGCCGGCCACCAACGACCCGGCCGCCTTCGCCAAACTGGAACTGGTAACTCGCCTGAAGGGCACGCCTGACAGCCTGGCCCTGGAAGACCTGGCGGTGAAGCTGGACGACAGCACCTTCAGCGGCCGCGTGGCCGTCGAAGATTTCGCCAGACAGGCACTGCGCCTGCAGCTTAAGGGCGACACCTTCGACGCCGACCGCTACCTGCCGGCCAAGAGCGAAGAGGCCAAGGGCGCCACCGCTGCGCGCCAGGCCGAGGTCAAGCAACAAGAGGCCAGCGCCGTAGCCAGTGCCGGCTCCACACCACTGCCCAGCGCCCCGACACAAGTGGCATGGAGCGACGACAAGCTGCTGCCGGTCGACCGTTTGCGCGCCCTCGATCTGCAGGCCGACCTGGCCTTCGGCTCGTTGACCCTGGATAAGCTGCCGATCGAAAACGCCCAGCTCAAGGCCGTTGGCCAAGGCGGCCTGCTGACCCTGCAAACCCTGCGCGGAGAGCTGTACAACGGCACCTTCGAAGCCAAGGGCACGGTCGACGTGCGCCCTGCCGTGCCGCAGCTGGGTGTGAACACCAACATCCAGCGGGTGCCGGTGGAGCACTTCATCAAGGCCGAAGGCAAGGAACAGACCCCACCGGTCAAGGGCCTGCTGACCCTGACCAGTGATCTGACAGCCACCGGTAACAGCCAGAAGGCACTGGTCGACACCCTGAACGGCAGCGCAAACTTCGCCATCAACGATGGCGTGCTGGTCAATGCCAACCTGGAACAGCAACTGTGCCAGGCCATCGCCACGCTCAATCGCAAGACGCTGAGCAGCGAACCACGCGGCAAGGACACCCCGTTCCAGGAACTGCGCGGCAGCCTGGTCATACGCAATGGCGTCGCCAGCAACCCGGACCTCAAGGCGCGCATCCCGGGCCTGACCGTCAACGGCCATGGTGACCTCGACCTGCGCGTGCTGGGCATGGACTACAACATCGGCGTAATCGTCGAAGGCGACCAGCGTGCCATGCCAGACCCGGCCTGCCAGGTCAACGAACGTTATGTGGGTGTTGAAGTACCCCTACGCTGCCGTGGCCCGCTGGAACTCGGCGCAAAGGCCTGCCGCCTCGACCAGAACGGCCTGGGCAAGGTTGCCGCCAAGCTGGCCGGCAACCGCCTGAAAGACAAGATCGATGAAAAGCTTGATGAAAAACTTGGAGACAAAGTGAGCCCGGAACTGAAAGACGCGCTCAAGGGGCTGTTCAAGCGATGAGCCCCGAGCAGTTCTCCAGCGCTGTGCTGGACTGGTATGACGAGCACGGCCGGCATGATCTGCCCTGGCAACAGGGCATCACCCCGTACCGCGTGTGGGTGTCGGAAATCATGTTGCAGCAGACCCAGGTCAGCACCGTGCTCAACTACTTCGACCGCTTCATGCAGGCCCTGCCAACCGTGCAAGCCCTGGCCGAGGCACCGGAGGACGAAGTGCTGCACCTGTGGACGGGCCTGGGCTACTACACCCGCGCACGCAACCTGCAAAAGGCCGCCAAGGTCGTCGTCGAGCAACATGGCGGCGAATTCCCGCGCAGTGTCGAGCAGCTTACCGAGCTGCCCGGCATCGGCCGCTCCACTGCCGGCGCGATCGCCAGCATCAGCATGGGCATCCGCGCACCGATCCTCGACGGCAACGTCAAGCGCGTGCTGGCACGCTACACCGCCCAGGCGGGCTACCCAGGCGAACCCAAGGTTGCCAACCAGCTATGGGCCACTGCCGAGCGTTTCACCCCGCAACAACGCGCCAACCACTACACCCAGGCAATGATGGACATGGGCGCCACGCTGTGCACGCGCAGCAAGCCCAGCTGCCTGATCTGCCCGTTGCAGCGTGGCTGCGAAGCGCACCTGCACGGCGAAGAAACCCGCTACCCCGAGCCCAAACCGCGCAAGGCGCTGCCGCAACGGCGCACACTGATGCCTCTGCTGGCCAACCACGAAGGCGCCATCCTGCTTTACCGACGCCCTTCCAGCGGCCTGTGGGGTGGTTTGTGGAGCCTCCCGGAACTGGACGACATCACCCAGCTCGACGACCTGGCCTATCAGCACGGCCTGCGCCTGGCTGGCCGCCACGCCATGGACGGCCTGACCCATACCTTCAGCCACTTCCAGCTGGCGATCGAACCCTGGCTAGTACGCGTCGACCCGGTCGGCGAGCACGTGGCCGAGGCCGACTGGCTCTGGTATAACCTCGCCACCCCGCCGCGTCTGGGCCTCGCCGCCCCGGTGAAAAAACTGCTTGAACGCGCGACCGACGAACTGATTGCAGGAGACGCCCGATGACCCGCACCGTGATGTGCCGCAAGTACCAAGAAGAACTACCAGGCCTGGAACGCCCGCCCTACCCCGGCGCCAAGGGCCAGGACATCTTCGAACACATCTCGCAGAAAGCCTGGGCCGACTGGCAGAAGCACCAGACCATGCTGATCAACGAGAAGCGCCTGAACATGATGAACGCCGAGGACCGCAAATTCCTCCAGGCTGAGATGGACAAGTTTTTCGCCGGCGAAGAATACGCCCAGGCCGAAGGCTACGTTCCACCGGCCGAATGACCCCAAAAATCGTAAGCGACGGAATTAATTTAAAATTTTTTCAAAAAGTCGTTGACGAGCGGTCCGGAAATCTATTTAATTCACCTCGTCGCCCAGATAGCTCAGTCGGTAGAGCAGAGGATTGAAAATCCTCGTGTCGGCGGTTCGACTCCGTCTCTGGGCACCACCTTCAAGCTTCTGGTGGTTGCAAAGTTACCCGAAGCGACAACAAGAAACCCGCCTAGTGCGGGTTTTTTGTTGTCTGTAATTTTTCTCATTGATCAGCATCAAATAGCCATTATTCGCTCACCTTCATAATCGAATACGGACATCCGTATCGACCAGCAAGGACCTCCATGAGCGAAGAATCACCCCTCCTGCTCCCCTCCCCCAGCGAATCCGCACTCACACCGATCCGCACCCGCCGCCCACGCCAGCGCAAGCCGGAGCCGACAATAACCAGCATCAGCCAGCAACCCGCAGCGCTGGAGGTTGCCACCGCCCCCAAGGGCAGCAACGAAGACAGCACCTCGGCGCGCCTGCCGGCCAACTACCCTTACCGTACCCGCCTGCGACGCCAGGACTACGATAAGGCCAAGCATGCGTTACAGATCGAGCTACTGAAGGTACAGAGCTGGGTGAAGGAAACCGGCCAGCGGGTGGTGATCCTGTTCGAAGGGCGCGATGCCGCAGGCAAGGGCGGCACCATCAAGCGCTTCATGGAGCACCTCAACCCACGCGGTGCGCGCATCGTCGCTCTGGAGAAGCCTTCCGAGCAGGAGAAAGGCCAGTGGTACTTCCAGCGCTACATCCAGCACCTGCCCACGGAGGGTGAAATGGTGTTCTTCGACCGTTCCTGGTACAACCGTGCCGGAGTCGAAAAGGTGATGGATTTTTGCACGCCACTGCAGTACCTGGAATTCATGCGTCAGACGCCAGACTTGGAGCGCATGCTGTGCAACAGTGGCATTCTGCTGTTCAAGTACTGGTTTTCGGTGAACCGCGAAGAGCAACTGCGCCGTTTCATTTCGCGCCGGGACGACCCGCTCAAGCATTGGAAGCTGTCACCCATCGACATCAAGTCGCTAGACAAGTGGGAGGACTACACCTCGGCCAAGGAGGCGATGTTCTTCCATACCGATACAGCCGATGCGCCGTGGACGGTGATCAAATCAGATGACAAGAAGCGGGCGCGGATCAACTGCATCCGGCATTTCCTGCATTCGCTGGACTACCCGGGTAAAGACCCTCGGGTGGCGTATGCACCCGACCCTCTGCTGGTAGGCCGAGCTTCACGCGGCTTCGAAGAAGATGAGACTCCGCAGCCAGCCACCTGAACGCTCGGCATGCCTACCATCCCACAGACCTCTCCACTGCAGCGCTCGGGAGCACTGCTTGGGTTTATCGGGCAATTGCGCTTCAATACGCGCACTTTCAGACACACCCAAGGATTTGCCCATGGCCACCCCTACCAAGCAACAGAAACGCGCCAAGCGCGCCGCCAGCAAGGCCAAGCAGAACCGCATGGTACGCAGCGGCCAAGCGGTCAAGGCCAGCGCCGGCGACAGCGCCAGCGTCGAGCAGGTGTACAACAAGGCCATGGAGTCGGGCAGCTACGACGCGATGTTCAACAAGATGAAGGAAGCCCAGGAAGGCGGCCTGGTGCCAATGATCTCGGTGTTCCTGGTGGACCCGCTACTCGCCCTCGTGCTCAAGGGGCACAAGGAAGAACACGCCACCGACTACATCGTGCTGGTGTTCAACGCCTACCGCAAATGGCTGGACGGCGCTGACGAAGAGACCACCATGGCCTGGCTGGAGAGTGATGAATTCCAGGAAGCCTATATCGCAGCTTCCGAACTCGTGGCCAAGCAGCAGCAACAGCAGAAGCAGTTTGGCTGACAGGCCTGTGGTGAACCTGTGAGAGCGGGCTTGCCCGCGAACGGGCCATCACAGGCGACAGAAAAGGCCGCACCCTTCACAGGGCGCGGCCTTTTCATTTAAGCCAGCGCGGATCAGCTGTCCAGCGCCACCCGCCCGGCAGCCTCGCGCTTGCGGTGAACCAGCAAGCCAGCCGCCACCACAGCAATACTCAGCAGCGCAGTCGCAATGATCTCTACACGGTGATCCTCACGCAGCGCCATGACTACCAGAATGGCAACGATGAAGGCAATGGTCGCCCAGGTCAGCCCCGGGAACAGCCACATCTTGAAGGTGATCTTTTCGCCACGGGCTTCACGCTGGGCGCGCATGCGCAGTTGCGACACGGCGATCACCAGATACACCAGCAGCGCAATGGCGCCAGAGCTGGCCAGCAGGAACTCAAATACCTGGGCCGGTGCCACGAAGTTGGCGAACACGCAGAGAAACGCCGCCGCAGTGGACAGCAGTACCGCCACGTGCGGGGTCGCCGCCTTGGTGGTGCGCTGGGCGATGGCCGGAGCGTCGCCACGCTTGCTCAGCGAGAACAACATGCGCGAAGAAGTGTATAGCGCCGAGTTCAGGCAGCTGGTTACTGCAACAAGCACGACGATGTCGACGATCAGCTTGGCGTTCGGCACACCGATACGGCTCAGCACGGTCTGGTAGGAGCCAGCCTCGGCCAGGGCCGGGTCGTTCCACGGCACCAGGGCCACGACCAGGAAGATCGACACCAGGTAGAACAGGCAGATACGCCAGATTACCGAGTTTGTGGCACGGCTGATCTGCTTGCCCGGGTCCTTCGACTCGGCAGCGGCGATGGTGACGATTTCAGTACCCATGAACGAGAACATGGTGGTCAGCATCGCGGCCAGCACTGCGCCCAGACCGTTGGGCATGAAGCCCTGGGTATCGAACAGGTGGCTGGCACCGCTCACCTGGCTATTCGGTACAAAGCCGAACAAAGCAGCACAGCCCACGGCGATGAAGCCGATGATCGCCAGCACTTTGAGCAAGGCAAACCAGAACTCGAACTCACCGTAGTTCTTCACGCTGCACAGGTTGGTAAGTGTCAGTGCCAGGGTAATGATGAGGGAGAACGCCCACAGATCAACTGCGGGGAACCAGGCATGCAGAATGGCCGCGGCCGCGTTGGCCTCCAGCGGAATCACCAGCACCCAGAACCACCAGTACAGCCAGCCAATGGTGAACCCGGCCCAGCGCCCGATGGCGCGGTCGGCATACGTAGAGAACGAACCGGTGTCAGGCGAGGCGACTGCCATTTCACCCAGCATACGCATCACCAGCACGACCAGCGTACCAGCGGCAGCGTAAGCCAGCAGCACGGCAGGGCCGGCAGCTGCGATGGCGTGGCCGGAGCCTACGAACAGGCCGGCACCGATGACGCCAGCGATGGACAGCATGGTTACATGCCGTTGTTTGAGCCCCTGAGCGAGGTCATTGGAATTGTTACCGCTCATTGAAACTACCTTTGTAAGGAGTGGACCACGCCGACTGCGGATACAGAGCGCGCCAGGGGTTGACCTAGGCGTCGCTGCAATCGGCGGTTTCCTACTGGCAATAAGCGCGCCAGGTGCTGAATACATTCATCAGAAAACTCTGCAGGCCTTTTAGGATGCGGCCCGGAGGGCTTTCGGCCATTCCTTGACCGAAAGGGCACCAAATAGGCGGATTACTGAAATACCCACTTACAAATGCACCAAAGGTGCTCCTCGGTAACACCTTTGCACCACTGCAATGCCGAGAAGTGCAACCCATGGGTACAACCTTATGACCCCAACGAAGCATTCGCGGGGTAACCCGCTCCCACAGGTAAAAGGTAGGGTTTACCCCTCCAATGGGCCAAAACAGCTTCCATGAGCCGGCCAAAGCTGGCACCATCGCGCCTTTTTTCATCAAGGCTCTGGTGCTGGGCGACACCTTCGCGGACATCTGCGCGACGTTACGCTGTAGCGATGCGACAAACTGCCCCACCAGCGCCCCCAGTCCCCGGCGACCCTGTTGGCCGTCATAATGCCGCTATGCTAGCTTGGCGCACGCCAGGAAGGCCGCCAACAGCTGGGAACGCACCCGAACACATGAGGACCGCACATGGCTCAGGCCACGCCCGCGCTGGAAATCCGCAATTTGCACAAACGCTACGGCGAGCAGGAAATTCTCAAGGGCATTTCGCTGACCGCTCGCGACGGTGACGTGATCTCCATCCTGGGGTCGTCCGGCTCCGGCAAGTCCACCCTGCTGCGCTGCATCAACCTGCTCGAGAACCCGCACCAAGGCGAAATCCTGGTCGCCGGTGAAGCCCTCAAGCTCAAGGCCGCCAGGAATGGCGACCTGATTGCAGCCGACAACCGCCAGATCAATCGCCTGCGCAGCGAAATCGGCTTTGTCTTCCAGAATTTCAACCTGTGGCCACACATGTCGATCCTCGACAACATCATCGAGGCGCCACGCCGCGTGCTCGGCCAAAGCAAGGCCGAAGCCATCGAAGCCGCCGAAGCGCTGCTGAACAAGGTCGGCATCTACGACAAACGCCACAGCTACCCCGCCCAGCTTTCCGGTGGCCAGCAACAGCGCGCCGCCATTGCCCGTACCCTGGCCATGAAGCCTAAAGTGATCCTGTTCGACGAGCCCACTTCGGCCCTCGATCCGGAAATGGTCCAGGAAGTGCTTAACGTTATCCGCGCATTGGCCGAAGAAGGCCGTACCATGCTGCTGGTGACGCACGAGATGAGCTTTGCCCGCCATGTGTCCAGTGAAGTCGTCTTCCTGCACCAGGGCCTGGTCGAAGAGCAGGGATCGCCGCAGCAGGTCTTCGAAAACCCGACCTCGGCGCGTTGCAAGCAATTCATGTCCAGCCACCGCTAACGGAGCAATACATGCACACCTACAAGAAGTTTCTCCTGGCAGCTGCTGCCACGCTGGTGATGTCGGCAAACGCCATGGCCGCAGAAAAACTGCGCATGGGCATCGAAGCCGCCTACCCACCGTTCAACAACAAGGATGCCAGCGGTAACGTGGTTGGCTTCGACAAAGACATCGGCGACGCCCTGTGCGCCAAGATGAAAGTCGAGTGCTCGGTCGTTACCTCCGACTGGGACGGCATCATCCCGGCCCTTAACGCCAAGAAGTTCGACTTCCTGGTGTCGTCGCTGTCGATCACCGACGAGCGCAAGCAGGCTGTGGACTTCACCGATCCGTACTACTCCAACAAGCTGCAGTTCATCGCGCCGAAAAACGTCGACTTCAAGACCGACAAAGCGTCGCTGAAGGGCAAGGTCATCGGCACCCAGCGCGCCACCCTGGCCGGCACCTACCTTGAAGACAACTACCCGGATGTCGATATCAAACTTTACGACACCCAGGAAAACGCCTACCTCGACCTGGTCTCCGGTCGTATCGACGGCATCCTGGCCGACAAGTACGTGCAGTACGAGTGGCTGAAAAGCAAAGACGGCTCGAACTTCGAGTTCAAGGGTGAGCCGGTGATGGACAGCGACAAGATCGGCATTGCCGTGCGCAAAGGTGACACCAAGCTGCGCGACGACCTGAACAAAGCCCTGGCAGAAATCAAAGCCGACGGTACGTACAAGAAAATCAACGACAAGTACTTCCCGTTCAGCATCGAATGATCCGCCCTGACCGGCGCGCCCTTGCGGCGCGCCAGTCCCTAAAATGACCTGCCCATGAATATCGACCTGCACGGATTCGGTCCGGCCATGATGGCCGGCACCCTGATGACCGTAAAACTGGCGCTTTGCGCCTTGCTGCTGGGGCTGGTCCTGGGCCTGCTCGGCGCCCTGGCCAAGACCTCTCCGCTCAAGCCGCTGCAATGGCTTGGCGGCTTCTACTCGACCCTGGTTCGCGGCGTGCCCGAACTGCTGTGGGTGCTGCTTATCTATTTCGGTACCGTCGGGCTCATGAGCAGCCTCGGCGAAGCCCTGAACATGCCCGGCCTTGAGCTCAGCGCCTTTGCCGCGGGCGTGATCGCCCTGGGCCTGTGCTTTGGTGCCTACGCCACCGAAGTGTTCCGTGGCGCCATCCTGGCGATCCCCAAAGGCCACCGTGAAGCTGGCCTAGCGCTGGGCCTGTCCAAGGGCCGCATCCTCTCGCGGATCATCCTGCCGCAGATGTGGCGCATCGCCCTGCCCGGCCTTGGCAACCTGTTCATGATCCTGATGAAGGACACCGCCCTTGTGTCGGTAATCGGCCTGGAAGAAATCATGCGCCACGCACAAATCGGCGTGACCGTGACCAAAGAGCCGTTCACCTTCTATATGGTTGCGGCCTGCATCTACCTGGGCCTGACCGTCATTGCCATGACCGGTATGCATTTCATGGAAAAACGCGCCGCTCGCGGCTTTGCGAGGGCTGAATAATGAATTGGGAAGTCATCTTCAAATGGCTGCCACGCCTGGCCGAGGGTGCGGTCCTGACCCTGGAACTGGTGGCCATTGCCGTGGTTGCCGGGTTGATCCTGGCCATCCCGCTGGGCATCGCCCGTTCCTCGCGCCACTGGTACGTGCGCGCCGTGCCGTTCAGCTACATCTTCTTCTTCCGCGGCACGCCACTGCTGGTGCAACTGTTCCTGGTCTATTACGGCCTGGCGCAATTCGATGCAGTTCGTTCCAGCTCGCTGTGGCCGTACCTGCGCGACCCGTTCTGGTGCACGGTGCTGACCATGACCCTGCACACCGCCGCGTACATCGCCGAGATCCTGCGCGGCGCACTGCAGTCGATCCCCAAAGGTGAGATCGAAGCGGCGCGGGCGCTGGGCATGTCGCGGGGCAAGGCGCTGTTCTACATCATGCTGCCACGCGCCGCACGCATCGGCCTGCCGGCGTACAGCAACGAAGTGATCCTGATGCTCAAGGCCAGTGCCCTGGCCAGTACCGTGACCCTGCTGGAGCTGACCGGCATGGCCCGTACCATCATTGCCCGCACCTACCTGCCGGTGGAAATCTTCTTCGCTGCAGGCGTGTTCTACCTGGTGATCTCGTTCATGCTGGTGCAAGGTTTCAAGCTGCTGGAGCGCTGGTTGCGCGTGGATGCGTGCCAAGGGCGCTGACATCTCCTGGCCTTCTTCGCGGGCACGCCCGCTCCCACAAGTACTGCACAGTGCTTAGCCTGTGCACTATACCTGTGGGAGCGGGCGCGCCCGCGAAGAGGCCCCGAAAACCAACACATGTCTACCCATGCCCAACCACCTCCACAGCCACCACCTAAGCACCCGCTTCCAGGCCCTCGACCAGTTCCTGATCGAGCACCAACGGCTGTGGAAACCCCGCCCCTTCACCACCCTGCAACTGGCCTGGGAAACCACCCACCCAGCGCTTGCCGCCCACCTGCGCCAATGTTCACTGGCAGACGCCGAAGCCGACAGCGCCACTGACCGCTTGCCTGCCCCATTCCCGCAACTGGCCGAGCAAGCCCGACAGCTCGTTACGCTCGGCAGCCTTCCGCAAACCGACCTGCCACCTGCCGCCCACCGCCTGGACGTCGCCGTCCCCGGCCGCAAATGGCAGCAGATCGAAGCCTTCGCCAGCCACCTGGCATTCCGTGCCCGGCCCCACCACTGGCTGGACTGGTGCTCTGGCAAAGGCCACCTCGGCCGCCGCCTGCTACAACCCGGCCAGCAGTTGACCTGCCTGGAGTACGACGCAGAACTGGTCACCGCAGGCCAGGCCCTGAGCACGCACCATCACCTACCGGCACAGCACGTACACCAGGACGTGATGGCCACAGACAGCGCTCGCCACCTGGCTGACGATAAAAGCGTGGTTGCCCTGCATGCCTGTGGCGATTTGCATGTACGCCTGATGCAACTGGCCAGCCAGCAAGGTTGCCGGCAACTGGCCGTAGCCCCCTGCTGCTACAACCGCATCGCCGTGCAGCAATACCAGGCGTTATCCACAGCCGCGCAGGCGTCGAGCCTGCAGCTGTCGCTGGACGACCTGGGCCTGCCCTTGAGCGAAACCGTCACTGCCGGCGCCCGCGTGCGGCGCCAGCGCGACACCTCGATGGCCCGGCGCCTGGGCTTCGACCTGCTGCAACGCCAGCAGCGCCAGACCGATGAATACCTGCCGACGCCTTCCCTGCCGGTGGCCTGGCTGGAGAAGCCCTTCGAACAATACTGCCGTGACTTGGCTGAACTGAAGCAATTGCCAGTGAGCGGCAACCCGGACTGGGCAATGCTGGAAGCTGCGGGCTGGCAACGCCTGGCCGAGGTTCGGAACCTGGAGCGCGTACGCAACCTGTTCCGTCGGCCACTGGAGCTGTGGCTGGTACTCGATCGCGCCCTGTTCCTCGAAGAACAAGGCTATGACGTGCGCCTGGGCCTGTTCTGCGATTACCCACTGACCCCGCGCAACCTGCTCATTCTCGCGGAACGCGACGATTAGCCGCAGCACAACCTGTGGATAAGTCTGTGAACAAGCTTGTGATTACCTGTTGGATCCAAGCGCTATTTCAAGCGCTTGGCTTATTCCTCCTTGCAGCTGCAACCCAGTAAAAACAGGCGTTTGCGCAAAGACCAGCGGCGTAGCGATCCGGCATGCCTTTCGCTCAGGCCCCTGATGCCACTTGTGCATAAACATTTCTTGTGGTTAGCGCAAGCGCTGTTTGCACGGTCGCTTGTGGGAGCGGCCCTTGCGTCGCTAAAGGGCTGCAAAGCAGCCCCGGCGGTCTGACTTTTTCAATTCGCCTTACCCTTGGCGATCTCGATATCGTTCATCAGCGCCTTGGCCATGTCGCACAGGTAATCGGCTGCACCCAGGAATTTATGGTCGTCCTCCATATCCCCCTCGCGCACCAGGTGCTTGATGTAGCCCATCAGGATCGAAACATGCTCGTAGGCAGCATCGATGGGGACGCCGGGCTCTACGCGTAGCAGATTTAGGGACGGGTTACCGGCTGCGAGGAAGGTTTCCACGCCTGCGGTTGTGATTGGTTTGGGGCTGTTGGGATCAGAATCGATCGTTTTCACTTTTCAAACTCCCTAGTTCAAAAGGAGTTGCCGTGTTCATTCTTTCTCACGGAACAAAGGCGGCAACCGTGCACGAGGTGAGAAACCGAGTGAACGTAGGAAGCTCGGCCAGACCAAGATCTGCCCGCGCACAGTCGCCATTACGCAGCCGATACGTTCAAAGTCGGGTTCTCACACCCGGTCGCCAGAGCGACCCGAAAACGGTATCCGTGAGCCACTTCCCCGACAACAGCGTTACTTCGGCGGCGCGCGTAGGATACTTCCGAAGCATCCAAACCCTGAAGCTTTTGACCCCATGGTTCAGAATTGCCTTACACAGATAACCCGGCTTACCCGGCCCCCTGTAGGAGCGGGTTCACCCGCGAAGAGGCCATGCCAGGCAACACAAGGCTAATGCTCCACCCCCGCAACGGTGTATCATCCCCCCCCCAAATCATTAAAAAGTGACGTCGCGCGCTGCCCGCCAGCCCCGCGGCCTTCTGGCGTTGCGCCAGAACCGACAATGGACCAACGGACCTGACCATCGTGACCCGAGCCAAACTCCTCGCCCTGTTGACCTTCGCCCTGACCGGCTGTGCCGGCGGCACCTCGCCCAACCCCAGCAGCAACCTGGACTGGAACCACCCCGGCATGCAACTGGGCGGCGACAACGGCCTGCCCCTGCGCACCGAAAGCCCCTGCCGCAAGCGCGGCTGCGACAACGACAAGCTGTTCTTCAACCCGGGCAAAAGCGAGCCTAGCGTCACCACCATGCACCGCGGCTGGTAGGAAAATTCTTCTTTTGGGCCGGTGACTTAGGTCTTTTGCGAACATTCGCAAGGAAGTGGTTTACAGGCGCCAAACGATCGCTATAATGACGCCCCATTGCCGGTATAGCTCAGATGGTAGAGCAACTGACTTGTAATCAGTAGGTCCCGGGTTCGATTCCTGGTGCCGGCACCAT